>B570J14230_10000083_pt1 | contig 30861 bp, 30 predicted proteins | sample LakMenepilimnion_3_FD_14230 | JGI IMG/M metagenome (IMG submission 14230) | reverse complement strand
TTGATAAAGACAAAGACATGAGACGTGAGCGTTTAAGTGTTGCCGAATCGGTTAATGCTGTTAAAGATCGTAAGATTGATGCATTCTTTTGGGTGGGTGGTTTACCAACGGCTGCCGTTACTGATCTTGCTAATACTCCAGGTACCCAAATTGTGATGGTTGATCATTCCAAAGAAGTGGATGCGATGAACAAAAAATATGGCAATCTGTACTTCAAGGATGTGATCCCAAAAACAACCTACAAGGGTATGGAAAAAGACAATAATGTGATCTCCGTTGCTAATATTTTAGTAACAAGTCCAAAAATGTCCGAGAAAGATGCCTATAACATCGTTAAAGCTGTTTTTGATAATAAGATTGAATTAGTCCGGACTCATTATGAGTACATCAGCGTCACATTGGCAGGTCAAAAATCTGCCTCTACGCCAATACCTTTCCATCCTGGTGCTCTCAAGTACTTTAAAGAAAAGAATATCAAAGTGAACTGAGGCTTCATAGTTGAGAATGCTGTGAAGTAATGGCCGCTCATGCGGCCATTTTTTAATAGAGAATAAAAATATGAGTCAAAGTGCGATCGATAGTGCAACCCAAGAAAAATTAGAAGCGTTAATCAAACAGGAAGAAGGCGACTCTAATAAATATAAAGGTCTATTCGCTGTATTTCTAACGCTCATAGCGGTTAGCATGTCGCTGTTTCATCTCTACGCAGCCTACTCGATTGTTCCCACACAGGTACTGCGAACTGTTCACGTGAGCTTCATGCTCTTTTTGGTTTTCTTAAGTTTTCCACTGATGGCTCGTTTTAAAAACCGCCTGATGTGGTGGGATGTTATTTGTGCACTCTTGGCAATTTATGTTGCCTACTTTGCTATAAGTAGCGGTGATGATTTTGGTGACCGCAATACGGCCCCAAATTCCATAGATATCGTTTGGGGCACCATTCTAATTCTTCTTATCTTAGAGGCTGTGCGCCGTACCAGTGGGTTCATATTAGTTTCCGTTACCGTCCTCTTCTTAATGTACGCACTTTTTGGTGATTACTTACCCGCACCATGGACTCATAAGGGCTACTCAATCGATCGTCTGGTTGGCTTTATGTACATGACCTTAGAAGGTATTTACGGAACCGCTGTCGATGTATCGGCCACCTTAATTATTTTATTTACGATCTTCGGGGCCTTCCTACAATTTACTGGCGCTGGTAAGTTCTTCATCGACTTCTCCTTTGCTGCCATGGGTGGTAAATCGTCTGGGGTTGGACGCACCATTGTGCTTTCTTCTTTCTTACTCGGCGGCCCCTCCGGCTCGGGTGTTGCGACCACTGTCACCGTGGGCTCTGTTGCTGCGCCTATGTTGAGTAAAGTCGGCTATGAAAAAAATGCAGCTGGCGGTCTTTTAGCAGCAGGGGGTTTAGGTGCAATTATTTCCCCACCCGTATTGGGTGCGGCGGCATTCTTAATCGCAGATTTTTTAAAGATATCTTACCTAGACGTCTTATTGATGTCGATTATTCCGACCATTTTGTTTTATCTGGGTCTTTTTACAATGGTCGAAATTGATGTACGTAAATATGGGATGAAAGCAATGCACTTTGAGGCCGTAGAAAGTGCTTGGTCTCTCAGTAAAAAATATTGGTTTCATTTCTTTTCTTTAGTTTCCATCGTCCTCTTTATGATGTTGGGGTTTTCACCGGTCATGGCAGTTTTTTGGGCAACCGTAGTTTCTGCACTAACCAGCATGCTGCGCCGTGATACCGCTATCCTCTCTTACGATTGGCTAAGCGGTAAAGAGCCATTCTTAAAAGGCCTCTATGAATCTAATTTGACCAAGGCTCTTGCTTCTGGATCGACTGGTGTGCTTGCCATCGCCGCAACTTGTGCTGGTGCTGGTCTGATTGTTGGAACAGTGGTGTTAACCGGTTTAGGGCTTAAATTTAGCTCCATTGTGATTGCGTATGCAGGTGGGTCATTGCTCCTCACAGCCATCTTCACGGCTTTGATTGTTTGGATTGTAGGTCTAGCAGTGCCGGTTACCGCCTCCTACATTATTTGTGCAGTAATCGCTGCTCCAGCCTTGATTAATCTTGGGGTACCTGCCTTTGCCGCACATATGTTTATATTCTATTACGCCGTTTTATCAGAGGTATCACCACCGACAGCTCTGTCACCCTTTGCGGCAGCGGCAATTTGTAAGGGCAATCCTTACAAAACAACGTTGCAGAGCTGGAAATACGTCGCTCCAGCCATATTAGTGCCCTTTATGTTTGTTCTGGATAAGTCAGGGGTAAGCCTCTTACTCATGGGCTCTACCACTGCCTTAGCACAAGCTAATTGGATTGATATTGCTTGGTCAACTTTTACAGCAATTGTGGGTATTGTTTGTCTTGCTGGTGGTTTGCAAGGATGGTTTATTGAAAAAACAAATATTATTGAACGTCTCTTAATGATCGTATCGGGTGTCGCTCTTGCCTATACATCACCTACAAGTGACATGATTGGCTTTGCGGGTTTTGCAATTGTCTTAGTCATTCAGTTCTTTAAATACTTCAAGGTAAGGCCTAAACAAGCCAGCTAAGTCCCCTCATAAAAAGCCAGTATTGAACTGGCTATTTTTCTTGTACTACGGGATTGCTATTTACTTACCAATTTTGCTCCAAGCAGATTTGCCAGCATATTTTTTCACCGCGGCTTCATCAAACTCAAATCCTAAGCCAGGCGTTTTATGTAAGATCAGGTCACCATTCTTGAAGGCTAATTGTTTATTCACCAAACGTCTAAAATTTAAGACCTGATTATCGGGAAAGAACTCCACAAAGCGGGCATTGGGGGTTGCCGCAACGAGAGGGGCGTGCAGATCATGAAACCAATGCGGGCAAACAGTAATTCCTTTGGAGTCGGCATACGCCGCAATTCGTCTAAACTCACTGATCCCGCCACATACCGCTGCATCGGCCTGCAAGATACCAGCACCGCCTGCATCCACTAATTCTCTAAACCGCCAACGGCCCACTTCAATCTCTCCCGTGGCAATCGTGATTGAGGTACTTGATGCTAAACGGGCATGAAGATCAATGGCATCGGGCGAGAATGGCTCTTCTAGCCAATAGGGATTGTATTTCTCAAAACGGCGGACATACTCCATCGCGGTTGGCAGATCATGCCAAGCATTATTTGCGTCTAAGGTCAGCAACACATCCTCACCAATGGCACTTCGTGCAGCCTTCACACGCGCCTCTTCCTCGCGCGGCGATAAACGCCCCACTTTCATTTTGACTGCTTTAAAGCCCAGTTTTACAAAGGCCTCCATCTCCTTTCCTAATTTGGCAGGAGTTTTACCTTCTAGGTAGTAGCCACCACTTGCGTAGGCTGGTACACGATCATCCACCACGCAGCCCATAAACTGATGCAAAGGCAAACCGACAGAACGAGCATTAAGATCCCAAATAGCAGTATCCAAAATCGAGATGCCACGCATCACCGACCCAGCCCGTCCTTGCAGAATAGATTCTGCATACATATCATTCCAGAGTCCTTCACTACGATGGCTATTCTGCCCAATTAATTTGGGGGCCAAAAGTTGTTCAACCGCAGTCTTTGCGATATCGCCTGCGGCAGAGCCAACATAACAAAACCCTACGCCCTCAATACCGTCTCTGCTTCGCACTTTAACGATGCAATAGTGACGTTCCCGAACCGTGCGGGTTGAAAAGGACGTAACAACATCCAAGGGAATGGGGACTGCTGCAACCTGAACGGATTCAATAATCGGCATTTTTACTCCTACCAAATGGCATTCAAAGAAAAACGATTGTAGCGATTATTTTCCGGTCGCCTCAGACAGGCAACGCTTCATAAAGGTATCTTTTGCGGCATCAATTAATTTACGCTGGCGTGCATGACGCTCGCATTCGGATCGTACTTGCGCCATGCAATCGTCATATGAGACAAGTTTGGGGCTGGGGTTTGCTGTATTTTGGCTTGCTAACTGTGGAGTACAAGTCTTACTCGATACCTCTGTTGAGGGGGCAAAAGCAAAAAAGGCTACAGTCATTATGGATATTTTCATCATCGCTACCTCCAGGTGATGGTTTTTCCATCATACCTACTTTGCCTTCATAAAAATGTTGCAGCACCGCATAATGCTTACCCCTTCATTTGGGATATTGGATAATCGGTGTGTGCTACAAAAAAATATCCTCGGGGCCAAAAGGCTGCATATTCTTTTTAAGTTAGCGGGAGCTTTTTTTTCTTTCTTCATCCTGCTTCCCACTACTAGCTCAATGGTGAACGCCCAAACTACTCCGGCTAATAAAGCGCTTCAAACAAAACCGGTTAGCAAGCAAAGAGGGATTCAGGTTAATCAACGCCAAGGAGCGAAACCAGCCCAAAAAACTGTTGCTTCCCTTACCGATCCCGGTTCCGAGGAATATAGTCAATTTGACGCTGCGCCTGACTTTAGGGTTACGCGTGGTTGTATGCAACGTGGTTTTCGAGACAGCCGATTTCCTCAACGAATCGGAATTGAAGACCCAGAATTTTTAGATTACTTTAGAAATCAAACGACTCGTTTTTTTAATACGATTCAAGGTTCATGCATTCCCTATGTTGCCGCATTTGGTAAACGTAATCGACTGGAGTCCCTGAGCATCATGAACGGACCGACCCGAAATGAAAAGTCACAAATACTTACGTTTACTGTTTCTTCATTTGGGGGATACCTCGTACAAGAAGAAAACTTGGTCGACCAAATGCAATTCTGGACCGAGGTTTTTATCCCACTACAGGAGGTGCTTTATGATCCGCAGCTCCTTGGAGATAAATTACCTGTAGAGCTTGTATGGGAACTGAACACTATTGTGAAGCAAATTTATTTAGACGATGTTAGTGCTTCAGAAAACACTGCTAAACAGGTCCGCGTGATTGTTGATTTTGGAACACGTGATCGTTGGGCACAAATTTGGGCAGTTGAAATTATTAATCCAGAAACAAGTCAAGTGGTCGCAGATGCGTTTTGGCTCAATCGACCTGAAATTCCAGGCTCCTTTTTTACCTCCAGTGGTGAGTCGATCGAACGTAGCTTTTGGACAAATCCTCTCAGTTATCGACGAATTTCTAGAGGGGTTGGGCAAGTTTTAATTCGTTCAAAACCGAACCCAAATAATCCGCAGGCACAAAATAAAGACCGTCGCTATCGTACCCATATGGGCATCGATTATGCAGCGCCGACAGGAACACCTGTGTTTAGTGTTGCAGACGGAACAGTGGCTTATATTGGATTTAGCGGAGCTTATGGAAAGTTAATCATTATTGAACATCTAGGCAACTACCGCACTTACTATGCCCATTTGAGTAATTTTAATAATGAATTGTTGGTTGGCAACGCTATTCGTCGAGGAATGGAAATCGGCTATGTAGGCTCGACTGGTCGATCAACCGGGCCACACCTGCACTATGAGTTACGTAAGAACGGTATTTACGTTGATCCTTACAACCCAAAGATACAGTTAGATTTATGGTCTATGCGGCCAAATGATAGCGGTCAATTTACTAAACATCTTCTATTACTTGGTAACATTAATCCTGAATGACGCTTCCATGTTAAATACTTTGTGCCTTCAGTCCGTATCCTGCGTACGCGGGGGGAAAACTTTATTTAATAATCTTGATCTAAAAATAAAGTCCGGGACTATTTTGCGCATCTCGGGTGATAACGGCTCTGGTAAGTCTAGTCTTTTGCGTATTCTTTGCGGACTCTTAGCGCCGCAATCTGGAGAGGTGATTTGGGGAGATCAAGCGATTAACAAGGATCGCGATCAGTTTCATAGTGAACTGATTTATCTGGGTCATATTCCCGCTTTAAAAGCTGATTTCACGGCACTAGAGAATCTAATCAGCTTAGCACTGCTTGGTGGTCAAGTGATTACTGCAAAAGAGGCATTACAAGCTCTTAGTGCGGCAGGTCTTGCAGATCAAGCCCATCGCGTGGTGCGTACCCTATCCCAGGGCCAAAAGCAGCGTATAGCCCTTGCGCGCTTGCGCTTACCCCAGCCAAAGCCCCTTTGGATTCTCGACGAGCCTTTTAATGCTCTAGATCAAAAATCCAATCAACTACTCCAATCGTTGCTAGTAGAGCATGTGAAACATGGTGGAATCGTGGCTTTGAGCAGTCATCAAACCCTAAGTATGGATGATGAACCACAAGTTGTTAGGCTTGAACTATGAGTCACCCCGCATCGAGTGTCTCTATCTTTATTGGTATCATTCGCCGCGACCTGCAGCTTGCTCTGCGGCGGAAGAGTGATAGTCTTTCTGCATTGATATTTTTTGCCGTCGTGGCTAGTTTGTTTCCCCTCGGTATTGGTCCTGAGACAAAACTCTTAATGCAAATCGCACCCGGAATGCTCTGGATTGCGGCATTGTTGGCAGCCATGCTGTCTTTACATAAATTGTTTACTGAGGATTTTATCGATGGATCCTTAGACCAAATTTTACTGAGTACACTTCCCTTGCCTCTGGTGGTCTTGGCAAAGACGATTGCCCACTGGCTAAGTAGCGGTCTGTTGTTAGCACTAGTCTCGCCGATCTTGGCTCTGCAATTTAATTTACCATTTGATAGTATCGGTGTGCTCTTTTTATCGCTTCTCTTAGGTACACCTCTACTAAGTTTGATTGGCTCAATTGGTGCAGGTCTCACCTTAGCCAGTCGAGGAGGTGGCACCCTGTTATCCTTAATCATTCTCCCGCTAGTAGCACCAGTCCTCATTTTTGGGGCAGGTGCCGTCGAGTCTTACCAAGCCGGCTTAGGCTTAACTGCCCATTTTTCGCTTTTGGGTGCAATGCTAGCAATCGCTTTGTTTCTCGCCCCTATTGCCACCGCTGCTAGCCTTCGGATTGCATTGGAATGAACCTATTTGGTCTCATAATTCGACTTACAATAGTCGCCGACACTACCATTAAGAACTGTTGACCTATTTTGTCTATACGTGATAACAACTGGTTTAAGTACGCTCCACCGCAACGCTTTTATGAGCTCTGCGGGACGCTTATCCCCTGGTTTACGATTAGCGGGGCAATCCTCACCATCGTCGGCTTAGTGATCGGCCTCGGTATCGCTCCAAGCGATCATCAGCAAGGTAATTCCTATCGGATTATTTTTATTCATGTACCGGCTGCTTGGATGTCCATGCTGATTTATGTCGTGATGGCATTTTGGGCAGCGATTGGTCTCATCTTTAATGCCCGCTTAGCAAGCATGTTGGCCTTATCGCTCGCACCCACTGGGGCAATCATGACCTTTATTGCACTCTGGACCGGAGCGGTTTGGGGCAAGCCCACATGGGGCACTTGGTGGGTTTGGGATGCACGCTTAACTTCCGAGCTTGTTTTATTGTTCTTGTATTTTGGTTTTTTATCACTCCACGCTTCAATCGACGATGTGCGTAAAGCAGATCGTAGCGCCGCCTTATTGGCCATTGTTGGGGTCGTTAATGTACCAATTATTTATTTCTCGGTAAAGTGGTGGAACACTCTGCACCAAGGGGCGTCCATTAGTCTCACAAAGGCTCCAACGATGGCGACGCAAATGCTGACCGGAATGCTCATCATGGTTTTTGCGTTTTGGATGTACTCCCTTGCCGTGGCCTTGTACCGTTGCCGTATTCTGATCATCGAACGTGAGCGACATACCCAATGGGTTAGGGAGACTCTCTAATGTTCCACTGGTCAAGTCTTTCTGAGTTCTTGCACATGGGGGGGTATGCCCTTTATGTCTGGGGGGCTTATCTGGTCACCACTTTGGTCTTGCTTATCGAGGTTTTAAGGCTTAGGAGCAGGAATCGAGCCCTCAGAAAAACCCTAATTTCAGAATTCGACGAGTCTTCAAAAACTTAGGCAAAATACGAGGTTATGAAACCCCGTACAAAACGCGGTCTTGCGATCGCTGGCGGTCTAGCATCTTTAGGGATCGCAACCTATCTTGTCTTACAAACCTTTCAAAGTAATTTGGTGTTCTTCTTTAGTCCTTCTCAAGTAGTAGCAAATGAAGCTCCAAAGAATAAGCCTTTTAGAATTGGGGGATTGGTCAAAGAAGGAAGTATTCAGCGTGATCCGGGTGGTCTCAAAGTATCGTTTATCGTGACTGATACCGCACACGATGTTCGAGTTCAGTACGAGGGTCTTTTGCCAGATCTTTTTAAAGAAGGTAAAGGCGTGGTGGCACAAGGACAGCTTGGCAGTAATGGACTATTCGAAGCAAAACAGGTGCTTGCTAAACACGATGAAAACTATATGCCTCCAGAAGCCGCTGAGGCACTTGAAAAAGCAAAGGCAAAACAACCTCAAACTGCTCCTACTTTGCAAGAGCCATCAGGAGCTAAAAAATGATTGCTGAAATTGGTCAATACGCTTTAGTACTGGCTTTGTTTACTGCCATCATTTTGGCGATATTTCCTATTCTGGGCGCTCAGAGCAATCGCCCGCAACTGAATGCCATCGCTAGACCTGCCTCATGGGGGCTCTTTATTTGGGTTGTGATCTCGTATATTTGCTTAACTATTACATTTGTGCAAAATGATTTCAGCGTTCTTTATGTGGCACAAAACTCCAACTCAAACCTTCCCCTCATCTACCGAATCTGTGCCGTCTGGGGTGGTCATGAGGGTTCAATTCTGTTGTGGGCTCTGATGCTGGCGAGCTGGACTCTAGCTGTTGCAGTATTTTCCAAGCACCTACCTGACAAAATGGTTGCCAGGATTTTAGGAGTTCTGGGTATTTTGAGTATTGGTGTTTTGTTATTTACGCTCTTAACGTCCAATCCGTTTGATCGTTTATTTCCTCCAGCACCCGAAGGCAGAGATCTAAATCCCCTTTTACAAGACCCGGGGATGATTATTCATCCGCCATTTTTATACATGGGTTATGTGGGCTCAGCGGTTGCTTTTGCCTTTGCCATCGCCGCCTTACTATCTGGCCGTTTAGATGCAGCCTGGGCGCGTTGGTCGCGCCCATGGGTCACTACTGCATGGTGCTTTTTAACCATTGGCATTGCCTTGGGTAGCGCATGGGCCTACTATGAATTGGGCTGGGGTGGATGGTGGTTTTGGGATCCTGTCGAGAATGCATCCTTCATGCCTTGGTTAGTTGGCACTGCATTGATTCATTCATTGGCAGTTACTGAAAAACGTGGTGGCTTTAAGATGTGGACCGCCCTCTTAGCTATCCTTGCTTTTTCACTCTCTTTGTTGGGCACCTTCTTAGTTCGCTCGGGTGTCATCACCTCTGTGCATGCTTTTGCAACCGATCCCGAACGTGGAATCTTTATTTTAGGGTTTCTTGCTTTTGTGGTGGGGGGCTCACTTTTGCTTTTTGCATGGCGCGCGCCCAAAGCGAATATCGGTGGTAATTTTGAAACCGTATCGCGTGAAGGTATGTTACTTGTCAATAACGTTTTATTACTCGTAGCTGCTGCAGCTGTTTTACTGGGTACCCTATACCCGCTTATCTTAGATGCTCTTAACTTAGGCAAGATCTCTGTGGGCGAGCCTTACTTTGAGGCGGTATTTGTTCCACTCATGACCCCTGCATTGTTTTTAATGGGGGTTGGACCAATTGCCCGGTGGCGCCAGTCCCCACCCATTGAACTAGTTCTGAAGTTGAAATGGGCTTTTGCGGTTAGCGCCATTACCGCCGTCATTGCACCAATCGTGCTGCGCTCATGGACCCCAATGATTGGTTTTGGTTTCTTGGTTGCTGCTTGGATTATTAGCTCTGGGGTAACGCAGTTGATTGATCGTGCGCGCATCAATCCGGATCGATCCTGGTGGCAGAATTTACGAATTCAGCCTGCTGGCTATTACGGTATGCTGATGGCCCATTTCGGAGTGGCGGTATTTATTATTGGCATTACCGCAGTGCGTGGCTTTGAAACCGAGCAAGATGTGCGAATGCAGGTGGGCGGCGTCTCTCAATCAGGTGGCTATGATTTCCAATTGGTTTCCTTAAAGACCATCGCTGGTCCTAATTATGCTGCCATACAGGGTCATTTTGATGTAAGCAAAAACGGTAAGCCAGTAACGAGTCTCTATCCCGAAAAGCGCGTCTATACAGCCAGTCAAATGCCAATGACCGAAGCAGCGATTGACTCTGGGATAACACGCGACCTATATGTTTCATTGGGTGAGCCCATTAATGAGAATGAATGGAGTGTACGCATTTATCACAAGCCGTTTGTTGATTGGATCTGGGGTGGTTGTTTGCTAATGGCTTTAGGTGGTTTCTTGGCAATTACAGATCGGCGTTATCGTAAGAAAGCAGCCTGAGATGAAGCGCTATCTCATTCCATTGCTAATCTTTGTTGTACTACTCGTTTTTTTAGTGATTGGGCTTCAGCTCAAGCCTCGTGAGGTGCCATCACCTTTTATTGGTAAGCCAGCACCTAGTTTTACATTACCGATTTTAGGAAAAGAACAAAACGCCTTTTCTCCCGATCAAATGCAGGGTAAAGTTTGGATTCTCAATATCTGGGCATCATGGTGTGTAGCATGCCGAGAGGAACATCCTTTGTTAGTGGATTTTGCAAAAACTCAAAGCACCCCTCTCATTGGCTTGGATTATAAAGACAAACCCGAGGCTGCTAAAGCATGGTTAAAACAATATGGTGATCCCTATCAACTTTCTATTTCCGATCTAACTGGTCAAGTAGGCATTGATTACGGCGTGTACGGAGTTCCAGAAACCTTTGTTATCGATCGATCTGGAATCATTCGATATAAGCATATTGGCCCCCTCACAAAAGAAGCAATGAGTCAAAAAATTATTCCGCTGATTACAAAATTAGAGCAATGAAGTTCACACAACTTTCTATTCTTTCAAGCCTTTTAGCGCTCTTCGTGATTAGCACTGCTGTGAGCGCCCAAGTAACTACCGGTGATACTTCGGCAAAGATCGCCACACCAGTTTCTAGCAATCCCGATTTAGAAAAAAAAGTATTAGAGCTCTCCAATGAGCTGCGCTGCCTTGTTTGCCAAAACCAAACCATTGCAGACTCTAATGCTGATCTAGCAGTTGATTTGAAAAATCAGGTGCGCAAACAACTGAGCGAGGGTCGTTCTAAAGACGAAATCCTTAAATATATGACCGATCGTTATGGTGATTTTGTTTTATATAGACCCCCTTTTAATGCAGCCACGCTTATGCTTTGGGTTGGTCCCTTTTTATTAATGTTATTGGGCTTATTTTTCTTAGTTCGGCAGATTAAACAACGTCGGCAAGACCTTTTGGGTGAATCTTTCACAGCCCAAGATATTCAGCGTGCTCGGCAATTACTCGAACGGAAGACGGATAATCAGTAATGACCATTTTTATCATCCTCGCCCTCATCATGACCGTACTTGCGGTCCTGATTATTGTGATTCCGTTTCGGAGAAAAAAATTAGATTTTCAAAAAATTTCGCTCGAGCAAGATGAAAACATTGCCATCTTACGTAATCAATTGAGTCAGTTTGAGCTAGATTTTAAAGAAGGTCGCATTAGCCAAGAGCAGCTTGCAGAATCTCGTCTTGATATTGAGAAACGTCTTTTACAAGAAGAGCTTGCGATTGCTGCCGATCAATTTACTTCGGAGAATCCTAAGCAGGGCAGTAGTAGGAAGTGGCCAACTATTTGGATTGCAACCGGCTTACCTGTATGTGCCATCCTGCTTTATCTCCTGGTTGGCTCACCACTTTCCCTCTACCTGCCAGAAGCAAACCAAGTGCAACCGCAGCTTAGCCAACAGGATATTGAGGGAATGGTAGAGCGTCTGGCTGAGAAGCTCAAGAAAGAACCTAATAATGCGGAAGGCTGGCAAATGTTAGGTCGTTCGTATGCTGCCCTCCAAAAAATGACCGAGGCTCTTGCTGCCTATAAAAAGGCTTTGGAGCTAAGTCCTAATAATGCCCAATTAATGGTGGATTACGCCGATTTACTCGCTTTCCAAAACAAGAGTATTCGGGGTGAGCCGATGCGTCTAATCCAAAAAGCCCTGCAACTAGAACCTAACAATCTCAAGGCCCTCGCTTTGGGTGGAACAGCTTCTTTTGAGCTAGGTGACTTTAAGAAGGCTGAGGATTATTGGACCAAAGCGAAGAACTTGGTACCTGCCGATAGCGAGTTTGCTCGAGGCATGACAGAAAATATTGCCTCTGCAAAAGCAGAGGCTGCAAACCAAGTTAAAAAATAAATGGGTTTAACCCAAGACTAAAACGGGCAAATTGCTGTGAACGATCACTGCGTGAGTTTCGCTTCCTAGCAAAATCCCTTTTAAGCCAGTATTTTTATTTGATGCCATCACAATGACATCCCCCTTGGCTTCTTTAGCAGCCTCAATAATGCCCTCAAATACATTAACATTTTGGACATGCATCGTATGGACTAGCAACTCTGCGCCAATTTTCTCGTGTGACTGAGCAAGAATTTTCTTTGCAAAAGATTCGCATACTTTTTTATGTGCCGCATCCGAGAATGGCACCCCCATCGTACTATCGGCATACGCAATGGGCGGCAATGGATCAGAGACATAAACCAAAGTTACCTTAGCCCCATCTGCCTTTGCTAGTTCTTTAACCTTTTCTAAGGATTTCTGACTAAGATCGCTTCCATCAATGGGTACTATTAGATTCTTAAACATACCTTGCTCCTTAGAAATATTTTGGGGATTTATACTGTTAAGTCAATACTAAGTCTTATTACCTAAACATGTAGGGATGCTGATCAAAATGCTCAAGTATTTAGCCCCATATTTATCCTTCTTAATTTGCTTGTTGGTCATTGATCTCATTTGGCTGCTGGGTATTGCTAAGGGGCTTTATCGTTCGGAAATGGGTTCGCTAATGGCAACCCATCCTAATTTAGTGGCTGCACTAGCGTTTTATCTCCTCTACGGTCTTGGAGTAAGCCTTTTTGTTGTTTATCCCGCTCTCCAAAAGCAAGCCTGGCTTGATGCCTTGCTATACGGCGCCCTATTTGGGTTCTTTTGCTACATGACCTATAACCTAACCAATCTCGCAGTCATTCAAGGCTTTCCCACTAAATTAGCCTTGATTGACATCGTCTGGGGCAGTTTTTTGACAGCCGCCTGTTCCGTATTTGCATACTGGACTAGCAATTCCTTATTCCCTTGGTTTAAAAATTAATGGCTTTTTTTAGGCCCACCATCCTTGATTCATTTAAAGGCTATAAGCAAGCCTATTTTTATGAGGATGTATTAGCAGGTATCACAGTTGGAGTGGTTGCCCTCCCCCTAGCGATGGCTTTTGCAATTGCTAGTGGTCTAAAACCAGAGGCCGGAATTTATGCAGCGATTGTCGGGGGGCTATTGGTAGCTCTTTTGGGTGGCACCAAAGTTCAAATTGCAGGGCCGGCAGGTGCTTTTATTGTGATTGTGTATGGCATTGTTGATCGCTATGGTGTTGCCAATCTACTCTTAGCAACAAGCCTATCCGGAATATTTTTGTTCCTCATGGGCGTATTTCGCCTAGGGACACTTGTTCGTTTTATCCCTATTGCCGTCATTGTTGGCTTTACTAACGGTATTGCAGTTTTGATTATCTTGTCTCAAATTCGAGACCTGCTGGGCTTACAGATCGACAAGGTACCCTCGCAATTTTTTAGCTTAGCTCAATCTCTGTATCAAGAGATTGGTACATTTAACCCGTTTGCGATTTTTTTATCGCTTGCGAGTCTAGCTATCTTGGTGATCTGGCGAATCAATAAAAAACGCTTTGGAATGCTAGGGAATGTGCCTGGAACTATTTTTGTTTTAATTGCCGCCACTCTAACGACCAGCATTTTCTCCCTACCCATTGAAACAATTGGCAGTCGCTTCGGTGGCATCCCATCCTCCTTACCTAGCCCTCAATGGCTGGGAATCTCTTGGGAAAGCGCTCAGTTTTTAATAGCCCCAGCGATGACCTTAGCTCTTTTGGGCGCCATTGAATCCCTACTCTGTGCTCGCATTGCAGATGGTCTGACCCACTCCCGTCATCAACCGAATCAAGAGCTCATGGGCCAAGGAATTGCTAATTTTTGCGTGCCGTTTTTAGGTGGTATGCCCGTTACTGGAACAATTGCACGCACCGTTACAAATATCGAGTCGGGAGCTAGAACCCCTATTTCAGCAATCGTTCACTCATTAACCCTACTCCTCATTATTATTTTGGCAGCCCCTTTAGCAAAAGATATCCCTCTTGCATGCTTAGCTGCCATCTTGATTTATATCGCTTGGAATATGGGTGAATGGAACAAGTTTATTGATTTCAAACAATTTCGAATGCCGTATCGCATTACGATGATCAGCGTCTTTCTCTTAACGGTCATGGTTGATTTAACAGTGGCTGTTGAAGTTGGTCTTTTGCTGGCATTCTTGACCTTTATCTACCGAATCTCCAGTCTTAGCCGCATTGAACGTGCACAAGCGCAAGACTACCCATTCTTGGAAGATCTAACTGGTAAGGTAGCAGGTTACCGAATCTATGGGGCCTTGTTCTTTGGAGCCGTCCAATTGCTGGAGGAGATTGAAAATAATCTTCCACAAAATGCAGTGGTTCTTGACTTTAAGAATGTGATTTATATTGACTCAACGGGTATGGATAGTCTTTCTGAACTAATCCATCACTGCCATAAGCAAGGGCTTACGGTATATATTTGCGGGCTTGCGCACCAACCTCATGATATTGCAAAACGGTCTGGCTTTTATCAAAAAATGAATGCAGATTATTTCTGTCACGATCTACAAGCTGGCCTACAAAAGGCTAGGCAAAGTATTGCTTAGTGTAATGATTCATTACGCCACTCAGTGCACCCAGCCCTTACGACGCTCATAGATTACAAAAAGAACTCCCCAGATCACAATTGAGGCATACGCCCAAATCCACGATATCCGATCGGTTTGTGAGCCACTCAAATCAAGAACGAATCCGAATATTGCCGGACCAAGAAGTCCGCCACCAAAACCCATTAAGGAATGTAAGCCCATTGCGGCGCCCTTCATTTTTGGATTGGCACTCGTCACCAAGCCTGCAGTTAAGGTCGCGGAATCTGCCATGATAAAAATAGCGTGGCCTATTGCTAAAGCTAAAATTAACCAGCTAGCATGACCCATTGAATAGGCTAGAGCAACGCCAAAGATAGCGCTGGTGATCATCACAATACAAATCCATTTTTGGCGACCTATTTTAAGAGCTAATTCATTACCCAATATAGATGCTGGTACCCCAAAGAAATTAATGACTCCAGCTAGGGTGGTGGCTGCTAAGAAAAATTCCACTCCAGATAGCTGAGTACTTAAAATAAAGAATGCGACAAGCCAACTACGCGATGCAAATAGTTCTAAGGAATGAAAGGTATAGCCAAGAATATAACCAGATGCATTGCGATCCTCTAAGATCTGCTGCCACTTTGCTATTGGAAAGACATCCTTCCAATTTATTTGTATGCTGTCGTACCAGTGCCTAACATGCATGGGACGTATCCAGAAATAAACAATTACCAAAGAGATAGTGGGGCCTAGTGCAACCCACTGATAAACAAGATGCCAATCCCCTAAATCAAGAATCCAACCAGATACAACATATGATAATCCGGTACCAACCCCAAAGAAGGCAGTATAAAAAGAGATGTGGCGCGTGATTTCGCCTTGCGTTAAACGATCCGATAAGATCTTAAGTCCCGGCATGTAGGTAGCTGCCAATCCAGCACCACTGACAGCCATACACATACATCCACTGAAAAAATCGTTCGCCAGAAAGCCCATTCCCAATAATCCCGCGATTGCCAAAATACTACCCAGTAAATAAATACGGCGCGCATCCATTTGATCGGTCAGTGCAGTTGCGAAGGGTACCAAAAGAACATAGCCAACAAAGAAGGAGCTAGCGATTAAACCAGATTCAAAATTACTAAGGCCCCATTCATCTTGTAGGGTAGTTAAGGTAACTGCATACGCAGCAAATCCTAATAAAGCCCCAATTTGTGCCAGGAGCATCAGCGGCGTATTACCTTTCAAAATACTCATGAATAGGTCTTATTGATCGTGATGAAGCGGTGGCTCTTGAAAGCTATTACGACGGAAGGTAATCACTAAAGTATCGCGATATCCAGGGCTAGTAATTGGTTGTATTGGGGTAGTTTCATGAATCATCTTGGCATCATTGAGTAATAAAGCACTCCAGGAATCTTGTAAAGTAAAGCGTAAGCCAATCGAGCCCTCAGCCTCAAAAATACGGGTCTCGCCACCTTTGACCCCAACCCGATCAACCAAGATCACAGCCACAAAATCAACCCCATCTCGATGAGCACCCTCTGGCGTAGGACGACCAATTCCATCACTGGTATCAATCCGGAAAGGATGCGCCTCTACGAACCACGTTGGTGATGGTGCGATGTTATCTAGTAATTGGGTAATCTTACTAATCAACTGCTGCCAATACTGATTTTTAGAAAGCTCGGGCTGCAAAGGCTCAAACCAACGCTCAATACCGCCATGTAATGCGTTGTAATCCAACGATTGCCAATGCGCTCGATGTGGCGCCAACTCGAGGCTGGTGCCGCGTACGATGTAGCTCGCATGTCTTCGATAACGGTACCGTCCGCCATCCTTGAGATAGGGATCACGGGGTAAATGATCCCAGAAGGCCTTTAGGGTATTCAGATTTTCTAACGATAAATTAATCTGATTTGCGAAATGGTCTGGGGATAAAACGGCAAACCCCCGTTCGCTGAATTGAGAGCTAAATTGTTCTAAGGAAGTAAAGGGAGGAGTCAACATATCGAGTTAATCATCACCACTTTTTAGTTTATCAAGCTGATTGCGGACCAAGGTAATATGAACCTTGAGGTCATACACTTCTTTTGACTGCATAGCAGAAACTCTTAGTTTTTGAACACGATCCTCGAGAGCGACAAGCTCTGAATAAAGTGACGAAGCGTCACCAGAAGAATTAGAACGTCGCTCAATACTCTTTAAAATTTTATAGAGTCTTGATAGTTTAATCTTCAGACTCAAATTAAAAATAGCCGGCAAGTATGTAAAGACTGGTATTAAGATAATTAACATGGGTATTAATATCTTGATAAAACGCTCTACCCATACTGCCCCCCAAAAGGGTAAATGCCGATAGAAAAAAGACGGACCATTACGCAAGAAGATCTCTGCGTCAAGATCCATTGGAAAGTCCAACCCCTTGCTTGAAGGAAACTGGCCGGACTTTTGTAGTCGAGAGTAGTTACGTAAAATGTCATAGGACGAACCCAAGAGCAAACTGACTGTGGCAGGATTAATATCGTTTCTAGCAACCAATGTTGCCGTCGATGCAAGACCATGAATATCTTGCTTGGGTTGATCGTCTGCAATGCTAATTACCCCCTTGGGAATATCAACCCGATTTAAATAGGGCAATACTCGGGTATATGCCTCTGCTTGATCAAAATTCATTAATCGTATTTCTGGAATTTGATAAAACTTCTTCAATATAGGGGCCTCCCCTGCGGCCACAATAAAGGCCACATCTAATTCCCCTTTATACAGTTTCTCAATTGCCTCATCCGGCTTTAATGCTTCGAATTTAATTTGCTTCGGATTAATTTCATTCAACTCCAAGATAGCTTTTGATAGGAGTTGAGTACCACTTCCATCATTACCAATCGATATTCTCTTCCCTTTTAATTGACTAAGCTGGGTAAGCATGCCACCTTCTTTAGCAAAAGCAGGCTGACGGTACCAAACCCATAAAGGTTCATAAAAAATACCGGCTAAGGATATCAAATCTGGATATTTCAAGGGATCACCAACCCCGCTCTGAATGATCGCTAAATCAATCCCAGATTGAGGGTCGTTAATCAGGGCTAGATTATCAACACTACCACCCGTATTCCTGATCTGTAGGGTAATTTTTTGCTTTGCTAGTTCTATCTTTAGTTGTTGGGCAAACTGGGTATATAAGCCGTCTGGAAAACCGGTTACGATTGTTAAGGTTTTAGGGGGATGGGGAAGAAGGAACCAAATGCTAATAAAAACAGTCGTTACCAGAGCAATAATTACCGAAACAAGGGCGGCTGGTCTAGAGGCTAGCTGATACAAAAGGTTCATGGATATATCATTGTATTTTTAACAATTATGCCCTGATTGATCAAATAACTATGAACTCAAATTCTTTGCGTGTTGCCCTAATTACAGGTGCTGGAACCGGTATCGGAAAAGCGGCTGCCAAAGCCCTTCTTACCGATGGCTTTTGTATCGTATTAACCGGCCGTAAGATGGAGCGGCTCACGAAGGCGATCGAAGAAATTGGGGGTAATGATAAAAACTGCCTGGCGGTCTCATGCGATATTGGGAAACCTGATGAGGTAAAGGTCTTATTTGCTGCTCTCAAGAGTAAGTTTGGTCGCATTGACGTACTTTTTAATAACGCCGGCACAGGTGCCCCGGCCATCCCCATGGATGAGCTTAGTTATGAACAATGGATGAATGTGGTGAATAGTAATTTATGTGGTGCGTTCTTATGCTCCCAAGAGGCTATGCGCATGATGAAAGCACAATCCCCACAAGGCGGTCGCATTATTAATAATGGCTCGATCTCTGCTCATGCCCCACGCCCAAATACCGCTCCCTATACATCCACTAAACATGCAATTACTGGACTAACTAAATCAATTTCATTAGATGGTCGTCCGTTTAATATTAATTGTGGGCAAATTGATATTGGTAATGCTGCCACTGAGATGACCGAGCGGATGGCCAATGGCATTATGCAGGCTGATGGATCGATCAAAGTAGAGCCTCGTATGGATGTTGACCATGTTGGTCAGGCGGTTTTGCACATGGCAAAGTTACCGCCCGAGACTAATGTCTTATTTATGACCATCATGGCTAGCAAAATGCCATTTGTAGGTCGTGGCTAGTTAATAGAACTGGTAGGCTAAACCGAGCTCAAAATTACGCTCTGCCCCAGGGAATATGCCATCCGGGCTACGGCCAGATATATATTTTTTGTCCGTGAGATTTCTAATGACACCAAATAACTTAAGATCTTTTTGAGGGCTATACACTACACTCCAGTTCAGGGTTATAAAGGACGAAATTAAGCCTTTGGTGCCATCGTTACTCTCTACTTCCGTGTTTGCGCTATCTGCATACTGACTAGATACGTAATATGCATTTAAGAAGCTTTTAAATCCATTCTTACTATAGTTGACACCTGCATTCGTAGTTAGCTTAGGCGTGTAAGGGACACGATTGCCAACAGGGCCTAGAGCACCGCCCTTGAATTCAGCGACAGGTATGTAAGTTGCATTCGCAAGCACGCTCCAAGCAGATGTAATAGCGTATCCAAGCGCGCCCTCAGCGCCCTGATGCAAGGATTGACCACCATTTGTTTTGCTAATACCCCCAGACAGAGCTTGGTTGACGATCTGATTACTAAAGTCCATCCGGAATGCTGCCGCCTCATAGGTCCATTGTTGAGCCTTCCCGCGTAAGCCAAACTCGATATTCATCGATCGCTCTGCATCTAACTTCTGATCAATTCCATCACCGCTAATTGCTGCAGAAATCATTGCTGGCGCAAACCCTTTATGAACGCTGCTATAGAACTGAATTTCTGGTAAAAATTGCCAAGTGGCCCCAATCCCAGGAACAATCTCGGTATTGTTTGCTTCGCCTTTAATGCCATTCATTTCATTTTTGCGGATCTGCCGATAGGACTCAACTCGCACACCCGGGGTCACAGCAAATTGATCGGTAAATAAGAATCGGTTTTGTAGATATAAAGCGATTGCCTTTGCATCATTGTTTTCATTACCGGTCGTTATCCCCGTTCGCGCTCTAGGTCCGGCATTAGAACGTTCCGTTTTATTACTCATGGTTTCTGAATGAAGACGAATACCCACTTCTGTCTCATTTTGAATACCAAGGGCTTGGTAATGTGTGAATAAACGAGAATCAAGCCCCAACATATCAAAATTACGATTGCGGCCTGTCACACAATACGCTTCGCCTCCGCACTCTACAAAACTAGTTCCTTGCCTAGTTTTTGTGGCAACGTCCCTGCGCCAAAAATTACGTTCTAATTGGCTCCAATACAAAAGTGTTTTAAGCTTAGTTTTGGTATTGATCTCGAGTTCATGATTTATATCAAACGATGTGCGATTACTTAAAAATTGATCATCGGGTGCAGGGTTTTTAGTTGGAGTATGAATAAATTCATCTGGCCTGAGTCCTACGTACGAGGTATTAATTTCATTTTGATAGTGGGTTAATTTAAGCCCTAACCATTGGCTTTGACCGATGGCGACCCCTCCTTTTACCAAAATATCATTCATGCGATAGCCGTTGTTACGAAATCCATTAGCCTCTGAAGTGATGACATTAATACCACCGCCCATACCGTTTTTCTCTGATGATGTACCCGCCTCAAGTTCAAGTAATTGATATCCATGAGACCCAATCTTTCCTTTCACAATACCGTCCTTAAGGGGTGTTTTACTCTGGTAATTGATAACCCCTCCGATCGTGTTAGGCCCATATCGAAGACCAGTGGCACCCTTTAATACTTCGATACTAGAAATACGCTCTACTGGAGGGCTGTAGTAACTTGCGTTTGAGAGGAAGAGGCTGGGCTGAATTGGCGCACCATCTTCTAAGATGAGTACCTTCGTACTACGATTTGGACTAAGGCCCCGAATCCCAATATTAGGAATTGCGCCATATCCCTCTTCATCGCGAGCATTAACTCCAGGAACCATTTTTAGAGCGTCTTGCAGAGAGGCGGGCTGGATCATTTCCATTTTCTCAGGGCTAACAATATCAACGGCGCCTGGTATTGATGATGCACCGCCTTCAACCCGGTCAACCACATTAATACTGGGGAGTTCTATCTCCTTAGCCATTAAAGGCAAACTAATACCTCCAAGGGCACTAATTAATACTGATGCAATAAGGCAATTTTTCATACATAAGCTCCAATTGTTGAAATAAAAATTGGCTGGCTATATGCATGTGAAAATACTGTGGCTGGCTGTTAAGAGAAATTAAATTTACTTGGTCAAGACTAGCTTTCCTAATTTAGTAATACGAAGTTGATAAACAAGTCCATCATGCTCAATATGAAGGCATTTTGCTTTTCCTAGCAAGAGTAGGCTAGATATTTGCCGAACAGAACTCGCTGAGATACCAAAATGCAAATCGCCTTCCCTACCTTTAAGAGCTATTCGAGGCTGGTTGATCATTCGCCAGTTAATTGAAAGCGAATGGGTATTTGATAACACCTTAAAATGGATGGCTGAAAACGCATCATTACTGCATCTTTCCAGCGCTTGACTGCATCTAATGCGGACTGATCCAAGCGTTGATGGCCAGAACTTCTATAGATGGTTACCGTATTCCTACTTACATCCCCCAGAATGCAAGCCCTTACCAAGACATCGCCTTGCTCTTTTAGTCGCTTACTCAATAATGGGTAATGGGGCTTTGGTAATTCACTCCCCTGTTCAATCTGAATATCAAGCTCTCTAAATTCAAACGATTCAGTAGTCTCTAAATAAAGTTCTTGAGACTTAAACTCTCCGGTCTCTTTCATACTGGCATTCTTCAAAAAACTTCTTTCCATCATGTATTTACTCTCAACAATATTTTTATTGGTTCTTGACAACTTTTCTACTGCCAGGCTAACCCGAATGGGATCATGACTAGGTGGGCCGATATATGTTTTCTTGAAATCCATCGACGAATATATCAACAGACCATGTATTGCGAAAACGCCTAGAAAATTAAGGGCTAGAGATCTGCGTAATCTCATTAAGTTATTTCAATTTGATTATTTAAATCCAACCCTATCTAAGATTCGTTGCGCTGCTACCTGATTACGTCCAATAGCGGCCACTGAGACCTTCTCAACCTGATAAGGTCCTAAAGCTTTTAGGGCAGAGTTATCCACCTTCACTGAAGTCACAGCAGGCCATTCATTATTACCATCTGCTAGATAAATCTGTGCAGCGTCACTAGCTAAATACTCCAAGAAATTTACAGCCGCTTTAGGATTTGGTGCATTTTTTGCTACCCCTCCCCCAGAGATATTGATATGAACACCACCTGCGTTTTGATTTGGCCAAATATGCCCTACCTTAGCGACAGTCGCCATGTCCTCGGGCTTAGTGGAACGCATGAGACGCGCAAGGTAGTAAGAATTTGTTATAGCAACGCCACATTCTCCAGAGGCAACTGCTTTAATTTGATCAGTATCTCCACCTTTTGGAGAGCGAGCCATATTTGCCACCATACCCTTTGCCCATTGCTCTGTAGCAACTGAACCATCTCGCTCAATCAATGCACCCACCAAGGACAACATATATGGGTGCGATCCAGAACGCGTGCAAACCTTACCCTTATTAACGGGCTCAGCAAGCTTTTCATACGTATTTACATTTTGAGGATTGATGCTTGCTTTGTTGTAAACAATGATACGAGCTCGGGTGGAGAAACCAAACCAAGTCGTACCGTCGGCATCTGCTTTTGCCCGCAGATTCATTGGTATGCGCTGATCTAAAAGCTTTGATTGAGTAGGTCTAAACATCCCATTAACCTGTGCACGCCATAATCGCGCTGCATCTACTAACAAAATAACATCGGCAGGACTTTTTGTCCCCTCACTATTAAGGCGCTCTAATAATGCATTGTCATCAGCCTCAATACGGTTGATCTTAATTCCTGTGGATTTTGTGAAATTAGCATACAAAGCCTCATCGGTTTGGTAATGCCGTGCCGAATAAAGATTAAGCTCTTTGTTTGGTTCCGATGCGAAGCCCTTGCTCGAATTCGCTATGAGCAAAGTAATAGCTACTAAGAATAATTTTAGCCGGGTTAGCCAATCACCATATTTTGAAACCATTCTGCAACCCCTATTGATCAGTACACTAGGAAGTATCCTATCACAAATGAGAATGATTATCAATAGTATTGATGATTTCGGGGTTTCTAGCGCCCTTTTGAGATGGCCCTTGTTAACAAAATGACTGGTAATAGTCCAACCAAGACTATGCTTAAGGCTGGCAGTGCAAGTTCAGCAAGTCGCTCATCTGCTGCAAGTTGATAAGTGGCCACTGCCAAAGTATCGAGATTAAATGGTCGTAGTAGCAATGTGGCAGGTAACTCTTTCATGACATCAACAAATACAAAGAGTAAAGCAGTCAACACACTACGCCGTAATAGAGGTAGATGAATTCTACGGATCATCTCCCATGGCTTTGCACCCAATAATGCAGCGGTACCATCCATCGCTGGGGTAATTCGGGTTAATCCTGTTTCGATACTTTGAAGTCCGGCCGATAAAAAACGAATCAGATAGGCATACACTAAAACACCAACGCTCACTGACATAAACCATGCAACATCCAATAATCCCATGAGTGATAGGATGCCGACACCTAAAACAGCGCCGGGTAAGGCATATCCAACCGTTAGCACGCGGTTCATTGATCGCAGTGTTTGACTTTGACTTAAGCGCGCAGCATACGCAAGAAATACAGCACAGATAACCGCTACGATTGCAGTGAGTGCTGCGAGTCCCAAGGAATTCTTTAACCATGAAAAGTAACGGGGGTCCATGGTGAAGCCCTCACTCAATAGCAAGTGCAGCAATATCAGCATAGGTAATACAAATGCAAAAAATAAAGTCAGTCCGCAAAAGCAAGATGCATAGAGTGCATGCGTGCCCTGCAAGCGTTTCGGAATTACTCCCTGTGAAGTGGTATTGACCAGGGCGTAGCGCTGACGTGAGCGGTTATGCTGTTCCCAGTAAAACACCAGCAAGACAAAGGTCAACAACATCAGCGATAGGTGCACAGCCGCCATTCGGTCCCCAAAGGAAAGCCAGGCCTTGAAGATCCCGGTTGCAAAGGTCTGTAAACCAAAATAAGAGACCGCCCCAAAGTCCGCTAAGACCTCCATGAGCGCCAAAGCAATACCCGTGAAGATCGCTGGTCTTGTCATAGGCAACACTAAGCGAATAAATGCCTCAACACTGCTATAACCCAAGGTTTCTGCTGCCTCCATTAGATGTGCGCTGCGATCTAAAAATGAAGTACGGGCGACTAAGTACACATAGGGATACAAACAAAGAGAAAAAGTCCAAATAGCGCCACCCAAGGAACGCGGATCGGGTAAAGCCGCATGGATCCCAAAACTATCGCGCAGGATAGTTTGCAACGGACCGGAGAACTGTAAAAAATCAACGAAGAGATAAGCCATAACATAGGCGGGAACTGCTAAGGGCAAAATAAGCCCCCACTCAAATAGTTTTTTGCCTGGGAATTGATAATTTGCCACTAACCATGCATTACCTACTCCGAGAATAAAGACACCAATGCCAACACCAAGGCCCAGTAAGAGTGTGGTGACCACATAATCAGTTAAGACGTAATTCCATAAATGAAGAAGCGTGCTATCGCCTATTTCTCCTAATTCTGCGGATGATAGGGGTTGCCCTCCACCCCAAAAAAGAGGCAAAAGTAAGCCAATGATCGGCAAAGATAAGAATAAAGAAAGAAGAATTGCAGCGGCGCGCATGAGAGAGTGATTGATGAGGGTCTTATCTGCTATTTGTACAGGATTTGTGAATTTAAGCAATTCAATGAGAAAATTATAGGGATGAATTCCAATCCAATCCTAATTTCGCTTGAAAACATTGCCATTCAGTTTCCGAAGCAAGATGGCTCAGGCATCTTAGAAATTGTGAATGGGCTTAGTTTTAGCCTTCCCCAGGGTGATATTGCATGCCTCCTAGGCCCCTCTGGGTGTGGAAAATCAACCGTACTACGTGCTATTTGTGGCTTTGAGCCTTTGCAGATGGGTGAGATTCAAATTCATGGCAAAACAGTGAGCTCAAAAAGCATCCGAGTTTCTCCAGCAGATCGTAAGGTTGGCATGGTTTTTCAAGACTTTGCACTATTTCCACACCTAACGGTGCTTGAGAACGTTATCTTTGGTTTGCGCGAAGGTTCAACCGCAGATCGAAGACAAAGGGGAATGCGGTGGTTGGAGCGGGTATCTTTACACGATAAAGCGGCGGCCTACCCTCACGAACTCTCTGGGGGTCAACAGCAACGAGTAGCTTTAGCAAGAGCAATGGCACCCGAGCCTGATCTAATTTTGCTAGATGAACCATTCTCAAATCTTGACATTGATTTACGCGAGCGACTTGCGGACGAGATGCGCGATATTCTGAAAGCAAATAATGTAACGGCCCTTCTCGTTACGCATGATCAATTTGAGGCCTTTGCCATCGCCGATCACATTGGCATTATGAACAACGGAAAAATAGTGCAATGGGATACCCCTTACGATCTTTACCACAAGCCGATTAACCGCTATGTCGCTGAATTTATTGGTCGGGGTGTATTTATTCAAGGAGAAACTCAGGCTAACGGTGCTGTAATGATTGAGCTTGGGCAATTGCAACTCGATGATGGGGAACATATCGCCCCTGGCAAGCAAATTGATGTGCTCTTGCGGGCCGATGATATTCAACACGATGATGATAGCCCTATGCAAGCAGAGGTAGTTCGTAAGGCTTTTAGAGGGGCGGATTTTTTATACACCCTGAAGCTTCAATCCGGACAAGAAGTATTTGCCTTTGTCCCCAGTCATCACAATCATGCGATTGGCGAAAAAATTGGCATCCGCTTAGGGGCCGATCACGTTGTTACTTTTCAAGACAAGCATCAAGACTAATGAATAAAAGGCGCTAAGGGCTACCAGTCTCTGGGGCTTCTTTTGTATTACCAATCGATATCAATATCGCAATACCGAGCAATACAACGCCAATACCAACTAGCTGTAAGAGGCTAATGGGTTCACTTAAAAAATACCACCCTAAGAAAGCAGTTCCAACCGGGCCGATCGTACTGGCCTGCGCAGTCATGCTTGAGCCAATGCGTTGCACCGCCATCATGATGCATACCATTGGTATAAAGGTACAAAATAGGGCGTTAATCCAAGCAAGCTGGTAAACCTCCGTACTTTGTATGAATAACTGATTGAAATCTAGTAGGATCGACTGGAGGCAGGCAGCGACTGTCGCTGAGGCACTTGCTAAAGCCACTAAACGAATACTACCTACTCGACCAACCAACTCACCTGCAAAGATTAAATAGAAGGAATAAACCACCGCTGCCAAAAATACCAAGATACTTCCAAGGACAACAGCCCCACCTTCATTAATCTGAATATCGTGCATAAATACCAACATGATGCCAAGGTAGGCGACGACCATGGCTAGATATTGCCTTCGATCAATGGCTTTGTTCAACAGAAATTTAGATAAAATTAAAACAATTGCTGGGGTCAGATACAAGATCACTCTTTCCAGTCCAGCAGAGATATATTGCAGTCCTAGAAAATCAAGATAGGAAGATAAGAAGTATCCCAACAAACCAATACCGCATACCTTCATAACATCGTTCCGGATTAAGGGCTGTAATGCGGAGTGGCGTTGACTCCACCAGACTGCAACCCAAAAGATGGGTAATGAAAAGACCATGCGTAAAGTTAGAATTACATCGGCTGTGGCGCCATACTGATATGAAAACTTAACCACAATGGCTTTAGCAGCAAAAAGAATTGCTCCGATACTGGCAAATACGATAGAAACGATAAAATGAGATTGCATCTTGGCTACACTTACTTAAAACAATTAGGATGGATCATTTGTTGAAACATCATTTAGAATCTCTTTTCTTATACGGAAAATACAAATGAACAATGCCACTGAAACTATAAAACTAGTTCAATTACTCGATGCTTTTTGTGAAGCGTTTAATCGACATGACCCTGATGCTATTGTATCGATGATTACCGATGATTGTGAATTTAGACCTGCGCTTGGTGATAAGCAATTTGGTGCATCAATTAAAGGTAAATCTGCAATTAAAGAAGCGTTTATCAATACCTTTGCAATGTTTCCAGATGCCAAATGGGTTCCCAGGAACAAGAATGAGGTTATTGGGGAACGGGGCTTTTCAGAGTGGACTTTTATTGCGACCCGTCAAGCGGATGGTGCTTTTTTTGAGATGGATGGCGTTGATCTATTTTTCTTTAAAGATGGCAAGATCTGCATAAAAGATGTATATCGCAAAAACCGTGAGCCCATTTTTCCGAAATAATATCGACATCAATCCCTGATGCTTTAATATCATTACGATGCAAGCTTACAACCCATTCCATGACCCCTTGGTTGATTCCATTCCAGGAACCAATCAAGACTACTCTCCTACCTACTGGGTAGCCAGCGCAGGCTCACCACCACAAACTAATGGTCCCGTCCCAGGTGATATGGATGCCGATGTAGTGATTGTCGGTTCCGGAGCCACCGGCATTTCAACTGCTCTTTACTTAGCCCAAGAGTATGGTATTCAAGCAGTTATCCTGGAGGCCAATCAAACCGCTTGGGGTTGCTCTAGTAGGAATGGCGGTCAAGGTCAAAATGCAAGCGGGCGATTAAGTCGCTCTCAATGGATTGAGCGTTGGGGTCTAGATACTGCAAAACGACTAGATCGTGAAATCCGTGCTGGATTTGATAATTTTGCTCAATTGACCTCTGAAATTGATTGCGAGGCAACTCCGGGGGGTCATTTATATGTTGCTCACCGGCCAGATAAATTAGCCTATTTAGAAAACGAAGCACATGTCAAACGATCCATCTTTGGGTATAAACCCCAAATATTATCGGTAGCTGAAATCAAGGAGCGATATTGTGATGATCGCGATGCTCATGGAGCTCTACTTGAAGAAGAGGGTATTGGCATACATCCTCTAAAGTTTAACTTTGGCATGCTAAAAAAAGCACAGGCCTTGGGTGTAAAAATATATACAGGAAGTCCAGTACTGGAATCTAAATCGATCAATGGTATCGAGCACTTATATACTCCAACTGGCGTTGTTAAAGCCAAAAGGGTTGCCTTCTGCACGGGTGGCTATACAGGACAAAATGTCAATTCGAGCCTGAAGAATAAGATCCTACCAGTACTCTCAAACTCCCTTGTTACTCGACCTCTTACTGCTGCAGAAATATCTGCTACACAATTTCGTTCTCATGTTTTTTTAACCGATACCCGAAAATTGCGTTTTTATTATCGCCTTCTAAAAGATAATCGTCTGCAAATAGGTAGCCGCAGCTCTATTCATGGTAGCGATGCAGGTAACCCAAAACATTATCAACTGTTATTAGATGGTATTGCCCGCAAGTTCCCGCCTCTTGCCGGTATTCAAGTGGATTACTCCTGGTGGGGTTGGGTCGATGTCAGCCACGATATGATGCCCCGTATTACAAAACCAAATCCCAACACGAATGTTTGGTATGCCGTTGGATATGGTGGCAATGGTGTTTCTTTCTCAACCTGGGCTGGCAAACGATTGGCCCAACGAGTCGCTGGAAAGGATCAAAATGATCCTGTATTTAACTTACCAATCTATTCTTCTGAGTTAGAGTACCCCAATATCTTTGGCAAGATTAGATCCGAACTTTTTGCCCCATTCCGTCGTTTTGGTCAGTCATTTCTTTATCGGTGGTACTGGCTAAAAGATGAGGTCATTTAGAGTTCTAATTCTATTTTTTCCTACAGACCAATAGCCGATCCCAGCAATTACTAGCTGGGATTTTTATTTCTGGTGGGCCCACCAGGACTTGAACCTGGGACCAAAGGATTCCGGTTTGTGTAGCTTTCACTACTCCCTGGACTATGCCTTCATCATATAAAGATTTACATCCTTACTTAGATGGGTGCCGTCTAGTCTCTACACGTTCAAAGTAATTTCTTACTAAGCTTCGCTCGGCGTTGGCATATCTTGCGACTTAGCTTTCTCCGAATTTGACACCATTCACACAGCAGCTTTCGCTATCTGGTGCACAACTTTCGCCATGAGTCCTCTGCTCTAACCAACTGAGCTATGGGCCCTTCTTAACTTTTTTAACACACCTAAAACCACACTAAAACTCTATTTACTACACACCATGAAAAACCGCATGGTGTGTAAGCGGTGTGTAGTGAATTTATACCGCCATTTTCACCACTAACCGCTTGAAATCATTGAGGTCTTTACTACAAGAGCCCTAGGGCTTCTTTCCTATGAGTCCTCTGCTCTAACCAACTGAGCTATGGGCCCTAAGCATTGATTGTAATTGAGGGGTCTGTGCTCTTGCCACATTTATGTATTACTTGTATTTTGGATAATTTGGATATACATTAAGATATGTATATCTTGTGGAGTTAATCATGATTGTTTCCAAGTGGGGTAATAGTCTAGCCATTCGACTGCCTGCCCAAGTGGTTGAGTATTTGAAACTAAAAGAGGGTGATGACATCGAGATTCAAGTTGCCGATAAAAAACATTTTCAGGTTAGGAAGAAACCTTCTCTGGAAGATAGGATTGAAGGTCTGAGAAAATTTCGTGGCCGCATGCCCGATGATTTTCACTTTAATAGATCTGAAATAAATGAACGCTAACAAAATTTTTTTTGATACAAATACTCTTCTTTACTTACTATCAACAGATAACAATAAAGCAAATTGGGTAAGTAAAAATTTACAGCAGTCCAATGTTATTAGCATTCAAGTTCTTAATGAATTTACGTCTGCCAGTCTTAGGAAAATAAAATTAACCAGCGCTGAGTTAGATGAGTTTTTAGATTTATTTACTTCAACCTTTAACGTTAGATCGATGGATATGGGCACCTTTGAAACTGGATTAACAGTTTCAAGACGCTATGGTTATCAACACTATGATGCAATGATCATTGCAGCCGCTTTACAAGCTGGTTGCGAAAGGCTGTACTCAGAGGATATGCAGCATCAACAAATCATTAATAAAAGACTAGAAATCGTAAACCCATTTATTTAAATAGATTTACGACAATAAAAACTAAAATAGTTAATCTTCTTCAAGGAAGGTCTTGAGCTTATCACTTCGGCTTGGATGACGCATCTTCCGCAGAGCCTTGGCTTCGATTTGACGAATTCGCTCACGCGTTACATCAAACTGTTTACCAACCTCTTCCAAAGTATGGTCGGTGCTCATCTCAACACCAAAACGCATGCGCAGAACTTTTGCCTCACGGGGCGTCAATGAGTCGAGTACGTCCTTAACAACATCCCGCATCGAGTCATGAAGTGCAGCATCGGCAGGGGCAAGAGTATTGGAATCTTCAATAAAATCGCCCAAATGGGAATCCTCATCATCGCCGATTGGCGTTTCCATAGAGATGGGCTCTTTAGCGATCTTCATGATCTTACGAATCTTATCTTCTGGGATTTCCATTTTTAGAGCCAGAGTTGCTGCGTCGGGCTCATGACCAGTCTCTTGCAAGATCTGACGGCTAATACGATTCATCTTATTGATGGTTTCAATCATATGTACTGGAATGCGGATGGTTCGTGCCTGATCTGCAATCGATCGGGTAATAGCCTGACGAATCCACCAGGTAGCATAGGTTGAGAACTTATAACCACGGCGATACTCAAACTTATCAACTGCTTTCATTAAGCCAATATTGCCTTCTTGAATNAAATCCAAGAACTGTAAGCCGCGATTGGTGTACTTCTTAGCAATGGAAATNACCAGNCGTAANTTAGCTACGGTCATTTCGCGCTTNGCTTCCCGNGCACGTTTCTCGCCCGCAATCATTTGCTTATTNACTTCTTTAAGCTCATTAAGNGGCAATACTACTTTTGTTTGGATATCAATCAGTTTTTGTTGTAATTCTTGAATTGCGGGTACATTGCGCTCTAACAGTGCGCTATAGGGCTTAGAGTCCTTAAGCAGATTACCTGTCCAACGTAAGTT
>B570J14230_10000082_pt1 | contig 31036 bp, 32 predicted proteins | sample LakMenepilimnion_3_FD_14230 | JGI IMG/M metagenome (IMG submission 14230) | reverse complement strand
GTGACAAATAATGTTGATAAGTTTCAAAGGGTGTCACGATCATAAAGGCAATCTTGCTCTTGATGTTTTCTTCATAAAGTTAAGACGAGTGGCATCCCACTTGAGTCTTTCTTTTAAAGGTTTTGAAATGAGTTTCGTAACTGATTCTACCTCAAGACTATTGACTTCGCAATAGTGACAAATAGCATCAATATAATTCAGATTTTCTTCAGCAACAATTTTCTCAATCTCAAGAGCAAACTTGGAAGGGGTTAAAAATTTACTTTCTATTGCCTGTTCTAATTCTTTATTTGGTTCCATAGAGTTCCAGTTTATCTCTAACAAACTTTCTAATGTATTCTGTGAGAAGTTTGATGTATTTTGATTTGTCTCGTTCTTCATAGACGACGCATTCTCCATTTTCACAAGCCATAATGATTACAAGTTTTTTGACTGAAATACCAGTCAGTTCGTAGAGCATACAACCATATGCCATACACTGAACAAAATAATGTTCAATCCACTCGCGTGGTTTTGGTTTTTTAGAAGTCTTAAAGTCGATTATCGCTAACTCGCCGTCATATTCGGCAATACAATCAACTGTCCCAGCAATGCCTAGTTGCTTACTATATAGGGACCCTTCAAGGGCGTAAATATTATTTATACGATTTAAATCAGTTTTTGCAATCTTAAAAAGAAAATCAGAGATTGGTTGAACTTCTGGTAGTTCTTCATTTTTGAGATGATGTTCCACAAGAAGGTGCATATCAGTTCCACGACTTGTTGCCGCTTTTGTGACACGCTCTGCTTCTTCTTCACCAACTTTTTTACGCCACTTAATAAAGATTTCTTTATTAAAATGACTGGTCACCGAAGTGATGGAGACCAGTCGTACAAGTTCTTCTTCGTCAGGAACTTTATAATAACGAACACCATCTATAGTCTCCCTTTCAAGTTCAGGGAGCGTCACATCAACATGTTTGAACATTACATACCTGCTTCCATTTTTGCGATGATGTATTCTTTAACAAGTCCAGAACGAACAATATCTTCTACACCAAATTCAATTATATCAAAAGAAGGCATTTTACGCAAGATGTTCATAAAATCTACAATACCATTACGTTCATTTGTTTTTTGCAAGTCTGATTGAGTAGCATCACCACAGAAACAAATTTTGGTATTTTCACCCACACGAGTAATAATAGAATCGAGTTCGTGGAAGTTTAGATTTTGGAATTCATCAACAATGACGATAGCATTATCAAGAGTTGTTCCACGGAGGAATGAAGTGCTCCAGAACTTAATAGTTTCTTGTGACTTCAAATTGCCATAGAGCATTTCAAAGTCAGCATCAGAAGGCATCTGGAACATATACTTCACCATATTCTTATAAGGAATCTGGTAAATGTCTGCTTTATCTTCATGAGATCCAGGAAGGAATCCAATCTCACGAGTTGCTACAAGAGAACGAACGATATAAACTTTTTCATAAGGGGTTCTTTCATCAAGAACATCCATTAAAGCATTATAAAGAGTAATAAAAGTTTTACCAGTTCCAGCACATCCATAAGCAACTAAATGCTTTTCATCTTGATAGGAATCAAAAAACTTTTTCTGATTATCTGTAATTGGTTCAATATCGACCAAGTAATCAGAACTTAGAGGCTTTCTCCTCTTCATTTGCTTTGCAGTCAAACCAACACCAATAGGTTGGATGTCATTGCCTCTTTTTCTTCTTGCCATTAGAGTTTCTTTACAGTAGAACCAGGAGCTTTTGCTGCTTTTGCAAGCACATCATTCCATCCAGGATTGCGATTGATAAGTTTGTCCCTCCACTCACCAACTTCTCCAGCGCCAGGACAAGTTGATGGGTCAGACCAATCTCTGTCCCAATCTGGATTATCTTTTTTCCACTGGTCCCAGGCGTGGATACTCATTTCCACTTCTTTCTGTTCGCCAGTGGTTTTGTTAATAACAGGATAAGTCGCCATAAAGTTACGAAATCAAGATAATTTATTTAGAATGAAAGTTTTACTCTTCTACTGTTTCCACATCAACAACTTCTTGAGATTCCCAAGGTAAAGTATCATACTTTTCGGTTGTTGATGCTGATTTTTGAGCATCAATTATAGAAGATAATCTGAATTGCTTATTCGCAATCTCTTCTTCCCCAATTAAAGTCTCAACCCAAGAAATAATTTGTTCCTCAGTTAAATCAGAATACTCAGTAAAATCATCTTCAGCAGCTGAAGGCAATTCTAGAGTACCTCTTTCATCAGCAGTAAAAGTAGTTTCATTCACTTTTTCTGTAGCAGTGTAAATCCATTCTACAGAACTAACTGCACCAGATAATCCTGCAGTATTATAATTCAATGCATGAATTTTCCAAGAATATTTGACAGACATCTTTGAACATTTAAGAGTAAAATTATTTATTCCACTCTAACGCTTCTGAGACTGATGGAAATTGTTCGGTAAATATTTTCTTACACTCAAGAGCAATATCCATGTGTTCTTTCTGAGTTCCATTTGCAGAACGAAGATTGATATAATGAATCCATGACCTGCATGATCCCGACATATAAATGCGTGTAGGCGTCGCTAAGGGCAGTACAAACCTTGCACACTCCTTTGCTACTCCATGAGCAAGAAGTTCCTTATAGAGTTGCATAGAGTGTGCAAAATGGTCTTGAATCTTACTCTGTAGAGTCAGTTTCTCATACTCAGAAATGTCGTCAATAGAGTTCTGACGATTCTTGGTATCTTGACGACGAAGTTCAGGTACAGGAATATAATCGCTCAACAAAGAAGAATCTGCATAACGCTGCGAAAATTCTTGATATGTGAAAGAACGGTGCCTCAAAATTTGAGCTGCGATACCACGATTTGTTTCGATCTCAAGAGTCATAAAAGACTGCTCAAAAACAGACCAATGATTATGCTTAATGCAATAAGCAAGCAACTTGGCATAGTTTTCGTTGTCTTGATTCGCAGGGTTGCTAACTCTAGCAACATATGCCATTGTTTTTTCTGCATCTGGGGTCACGCTAATGAGTTTTACTGTCATTTCTTTCCAAATCCTTTTGATGTTTTTGCTTCGAGTTCTGAAAGTTCTTCTTCCAGAATCCTTAATTGTGATTTCATTTCAATCAATTGCTCAGCAGAATATAAATGCTCTTGTTTAATCAATCTACGGAGCAATTTCATCATTTTTCTTGCCCTATTAGTCATCTAAATCAGAATCCTCAAAAATTTCGTCGTAATCTAACATTGGTCTTTTTCTGACTTCTGGATTTGTATAAGAATATGCAGATACATCAGAATAAACTTCTGCTTTCAGAGAATCAACCAAGAGTTCTAGATTACGGACAATAAGTTTTAGTTTGTCTTTATCCATAAGATACTATTCTCTTTCAATATTTTAACATAAAAAAAGGAGGGAATCAACCCTCCTTTACTTCAAGCAACTTGTGGTTGCTTCGCCATATTCAGTTGTGCGTTATGAAGGAGTTTTTCCTTTTTTGCTTTGAGTTTGAGATAGCGAACGAAGTAAGTGTTCATTTTGCACCTCCCTTAGTTTTAGACATAGAGAGTTTGTTTCCATTTTCATCAACGTAAAACATAGTACCACGATAAATTTCTACGTGGGGTTCAATTTTAAACGTTTGATTTGGACGTTCTGCGGTATCATATTCGACACCACGATATACGACTTTAGACATTAGGTTTTCTCCTTAATTTTGAGGCTAAAGAGCGTTCCTTCAGTCGGCTTTTGCGTCTATGAATTTACAAGTTCTTGGAGATCCTTCTTTAAAGATCTGAATAAGTTCAGATCTTGCAGGCTCATCCATTTTTAGTTTTACATTACTAATAAGTCTTTGAGCCTCAATGCAAGTCCAGAGAATTGTTTCCATAGATGAACGATCCGTTCCGAGTCGGCTTACTTCCGTCCTATTCAGTTTAGCACTTAAGTCTTATAACGTCCTTTCGGAGTTCTGATAGCAATCGGTCTTCTTTTCTTTGGTCTACTACATCGTCGTTTTTAACGATGTCCATTAGTTCCCACGCTGCGTCGCAACTTATAGTCACTTGATTAGATTTGGCAAGTTGAGGCGTAGAAATAGAAAGAAGTGGAACCCATGCTAAAAGCAAAAGTGCTTTAGTCATAGGATGAACGTTAGGGGATTATTATACCCCTATTCACACTATATAGTCAAGTTTTATTTTGAAATAGTAACAATAGATACAAAAATGTATCTCTATTATACTAAAAGGCGTGAAGATTTATGAAAACCTTCGCGCAAGAAAAATTTTGGCGGAAATTTTTTACCCCAAAAAGAAAATCACTTTCGCTTTTTGGTTTTGGGTGCTTGATAACCCCATAACTTTGGATTGATTCTTCCATACCCAAAGTCAATACTCTTTAGATTTTCACGAAACTTGTCCCAGTACATATCAAACAAACGAATTCGTGATCCTCTAGTTAAATCAAAACAAATTTCCTCATCAACAATATACTTTACGATGTAAGCATCATTCGGTGCTTCTTTAGTACAGACATCAGCATATGAACCATTTTCAATTAAAATATCACAACCATAGCGTGACTTACAGGTTTCTTTTTCTGCTGGTGTCCAATAGTCCATATGCTTTTCCGTATTGTGGGTTTCTTCAACTACATCACGAACCTGACTCACGAACGACCTCCCCACTTAATATCAGGATAAGCTTGTGAAACTACTTCCCTGGTGAGTTTGTATTTGTCTGTCAGTTTTTTATCCTTAGTAAGAATAACAATTTCTGCTTCAAGAGGATGAAGACCTTGAAGAATGTTAATAAACATTGTTTCTCTACGAAGAGAACTCAATCCATCGTTACCACCCTTTACAAAATTATAAAACTTATTATATTCCTTACGAATTGATGAGCGTCCCTGGTCCTGAGAACCTAAAGAACTACTTCCCAACTCACCCATCTTAGAAACAGCATCTGTAATCTTTCCAGACAGAGTTCCGCTGAATGAAGTTTGTTCATCAGTACCTGCATAAGGTACATCTCCTGGGGGAAGAATAGAAACAACCGTCTCATCAAAGTTCCAAATAAAAAGAGTCTTCAGAGCAGGATGAGAATACTTTTGAAGTACTTCTACCTTTTTTGCTGTACTTTTTTGCTTACATGCAAGACTTAAAATCTCAAAAATAAATGGATTTGAAGGAAGATCGGGAATAGGAGATTCCTTCTTAACCGTAAATTTTGATTCAGTCTTCTTCGTCGCCGTTGTCTTCGTAGTCATGATAGTTCTCAAAGTTAAATGCAATCACCTCATCTGGAATTAGATTTCCTTGTCCATCAAACATTTCGGGGTGAGGTCGTGGAATTTCCCGATAGTTCATCATATATTCTCTTGCAACCCATCCTCCCATTATTCCAACTATAAAAAATAATACGGTTAAAAAAGAACCGAAAACTAAACTAGTTGCTAACATAGTTTTTCTCCCTCGGGAACTACTACTTTTTCCTTACTTTAATGGAAAACTCAAAGTAGATGGTTACTTCCCGTCTCAGAAAGCAAACCAACTTCTCGAATATAATATGAAAATCTTTGGGTTGCTTTCTTTTTCCTCCATTAAGAATAAATTCAACTCCACGATTAATGTGGATGTCTTTATTTATGTCCGCCATCAAACAATTTTTTGCTCTTGTAAAAACTTAACTGTATCAGTACATCCTCCTAATTTTTTATCATCAACAACAATTTGGGGAAATGTACTCCCCTCACCAAACTCGGAGTAAAATTCCTCTGCGGTAAAGTCCTTGTCAAGAGTATACACCACATGTGTCATCTTTGTCAACTTCATTACGCTTTTAATTTTGTCACAATATGGACAACCTGGTTTTGAATAGATTGTAAAGTTCATATTTCTTTATAATTTTTGTATAAGTATTTAATCAAAAAAGAACATGTGCCACAAGCGGCAGTTTTGAAGGCAGTCTCCAAAATATTCAGATGCTGAGTGAATATTTCCACCACTAAAAAGAACTAATCTGTTATAGACATTTCCTGCAACATCTACTGGTTCATATGGAGTTCTATCAAGAAATGTTCTTTGATTAAAGACTTTAAGACCTTGACCTGCTGCCCAATCAATTTGAGAATTATGGTGAATCTTAGTTTCTTTATGCCTCCACATGGTAGTTCCACATTGTGGTGGAGCATCGGGTGTTAGATAAACCATACCAGCCCAAGTCTGGTCATCGCAGTGATAAACAAGTTTTTCCCCAGACCAATTATGCTGAAAGCGACCATTCATTCCATGGTCTTCCCACTTGATAATTGGTTGTCCAAGAAGATCTTCAAATGCTTCTTTTGTTCCAGGAATGAAAAATTGCTTACGAGTTCTCCTGCCAATGTATCCAGCATCATCAAAGAAATCTTGCTCTAGAGCAAATTTTCTTACAGCATCTGGATCTCTATAGAAATTATCAACAATGATTACTCTCTGAGATTTTCTATATTCAGGATTAACACTTAATAGTTGATTCATATTAGAATCCTAGGTGCTTACTACGAACAAAATCCAAATCAAATGTTGTTGCAGAAATAAATTGTTCTTTACCCTCAAATGGCAATTCAGTTGGACCACAAATCCTCCAATCTTTACCCCACTTTTCAGTAAGGTAATCAATATTCATTGCATTAGATGCTTCAAGTTTTTCTTTCAGAGATGGATCATTCTTTTTAGTTTGACTTCCATGGGTGTAATACTCTTGCTTCTCACCAAACCCATGATAGTACATACTATTCAATTCCATAACTTTACGAATTGGTCGATGCATGAAACGCATAATCATATCAGCATCTTCACAATAGGCAGGATATAGATTTTCATCAAAAAGACCAAATGCCCTAATGATATTTTCTCTAATCAGGAATAAATCCCAACTACCAACACCATAGTCACCTTTGTTACCATGAACCATTCCGATCATTTCATCAGAATTGACAGTATTCACCATCTCTTCTAAGAATCCTGGACCAAAGGATACGTCATCATTGCAGATAATCCAGTAGGGGGACATCAGATAACACTTGATAATCAAGTTCCAAGATCCAGCAACTCCAAGATTGCCAGGAAGGTGGGCAACCTTAACTTTTTTCACATACTTATGCTTGATACTTGCCAGTTTATCCAAGTCTTCATCAAGTTCTCCTCGACCATTATTATTAACAATGAATACTTCATCGACAGGATAGTCGATGCTCATGAGTAAACGACTAACCCAGAATGTACTATTAACAACAGGTACTCCAATTACAGGTATAGACATAAGATTACAGAGAATTTAACATGTACTTTTCAGCTTTTTTAGTTTCACCATCAACGCAAATCATTTTCTGAATGATTTTTTCATCAACCAATTCTGGATGCACCCACCAGTCTTCATAAGGTCTATTATCATCGGGTGAAATATTATCTACAACTAATTTATAACCAAAAGACTCAAGGTACTTTCGAGACTTATCTCTGAAAGATTTTGTCTCATCACAATAGTAGTCATGCTCATAAGTAATGACAGCAAAGCGATGAGTCTCAAAAGGCATCGTCAGGAGTATCTTGTAGGTGACCTCAGGAGGGTCGCAATCAAGTTGTAGGTAGTCGATATCGGTTGGCATGTCTAACCCATTCAGGAACCGCTCGTAATTGACTTTGAGGGCATCTTTGAGTAAGCATGTATGCTTTCTCTCCTGATTATGGGCATTAACAAAGTTTTCATCAATATCAAGGGCAACACCGTTCCATCCATATTTTGTTTCTAATAATGCAGTATTGTTTCCATAGAAAGCATTGCCTGCTCCAATTTCAAGGTATGTTCCATTCTTCTTACCATTGAGCATGGAAAGAACAAACATATCCTGATAAGATTCTGCATAGTTCTTTTCAACCTCTTTAGAACCTTTAAACTTAAATCTTAATTTACCATGATTCTTTTTAGAATACCAATTCAACTTTGGTAATCCAGATGATTTATCACCAGTGAGTTTTTCAAGATTAGAAATAACTGCTTGGCGATGCACTTCATCAAGTTCATAGTTGTCAAGCAAGTCCTGCAACATATCACGAGACTCATCACATAGACCACACCACCAAGATGATATGGCTTTCTCAAATAGAATTCCATAAAATCCTGGATAATCTACCTTAGTGCGTAGTGGTGGTGGATTCCTATCACAAAACTCTTCAGCAACACAAGCAGTTAGATAACAATCTTTCCAACTTCCATCCTGATCAGAGCGTTCATAGTATCTCGCAAGAAGAAAATGACCTTCAGGGCGAGATGGGATAACTGTGATTGCATTCTGAATCAAACCCTTAACAGTAAATTTACGAGTTCCTTGTTTGTCATAACACATCGAAGCACGAATAAGGCACTCATACTGAAGTAGTTTATCATCAGACCTTTCAGTAGTTCTCAGATAATATGACATTGCAGCAGCAGTCTGCCCAATTTCATCATAGAAAATAGCCAACTCATAGTTAATCTCAGGATCATCTGGATTTTGAATATAAGTTTCCAGAAGATTGATTAGATATGACTCATCAACAATATCGTTTTCTGTGTTTTTCATTAATACTTTCGATGCAAACTGGTCAGGAGTAATTAAATTCAACCACTTCTTTCTATTTCTAGAAAAATTAGCAAAGTCTAATTTCTGAAATGCATTATCAAAAACTAACTTTTCTTGTTTGCCAACTTGAATGACTCCACATCCATAATCAGCATCCACAACGCACATAGAAAGATCATCTCTTTCTTGTCTCAGAGTTACAAATGCTTTCCAACAATCTCCGTTCCAAATCCCACCACGGAAGGGAATAACCTGATGCTCTTCCAGTTCTGGGTTCATATCGTGGCAGACAATGTATCCACCAGGATTCAAAATCTTTAGTGAATTTATTATGTCACGATATACTTGGTCAGCATGATGCAATCCATCGATAAAAATTACATCAAAGTTCTCAGTATTTTTTTCAAAGAAATCATCTGAAGTTGCAAAAATTGTAGCTGGAGAAGTCAGTTCAGGATCGACACCAACCTTATAATCGCATTTGATTTCCCTGAAATTCTCTCCTGCAGAGACACCAATCTCAAGATACTTTTTTGCTTTAACTTTATCAATTAGGGATTGAATAATATCAGTTCTCTTCATCGTACTTTCCAGCAATAAAATCTTCTACAACCTGAGGAGAAACTCTCAGCACATAAGCGGCATTATCTTGGAATCCAAAAGTCATTAGTAAGTCACCTTTATAGTAGCACATGCCCGTACAAAATTCAACATGGGCATCCATGAAAGAAAAGTCTTTAGAGAATCCTTGTATCTGCCAATTTTTATCCCATACAAGAAATCTGTGACGATACAATCCATCCTTTCTACCAACTTCACTCTTAAACAAATCAACTTCGTGTGTAAGAGCGAAGTAATAATTGTCTCCAAGGGGAAGCACATGAGAACCACCACGTACATCTCTGGGGATATCCACCATTTGAGTGAGAGCAATAGTCTCAGAAGTCCCTGCAGTAGGATTAACCTTGACAACTTCGGTAGGATTTGACCACTTTACATAGTGCCAATCCATATCGGGAATGGGCATCCAATTCTTTTCACAATAAGAATTAGGATCTTTGGGTGGTTCAATACGAACTCTTGAAACCTCTTTGACATAATCTTCTCCAACAACAATCTTGGACAGTTCCATTCTTCCCTGACCATTTGTTGTTGTATCCCTTCTTACACCAGAAATATACAAGTCTCCTCCCCAACGGAAAAGTCTAGCATCTTCTAGACCAACAAAATCCCAAAGAGGTTCTTTATCTAACTCAGAAGTATCAATCTTATTGACTCTCGTTATTTTTAAACTATCATCCAACTCCAAATAATAATTCGTAGTCCTTAGGTGCATATCATTTTCAGGATGCACATAAGTCAAAGGACCCCACTGATGCTGAAAAGTTTTCTTTTCAGAGTGGTAGAATGTATAGTTCACATGGCGAAGATTTACCATTAACTTACCATTATCATTGTAAATGGAAGGATTCATTAATCCCGTGCCATTTGTAAGATAAGAAGGAATGATTAAAGGATGAATACTACCACCATTATCTAAAGCAATTTTTGCAAAATGCATACACTTCAACTAAGGTTATTATCAATTATACCAAATATATATGGGTTTTACAAGTATCAGGTTGCAACCCTGGATAAGTTATAAGAATGTACGGACGATTGAGTGGAGTATCTTCCAGGATCGAATGAAGCAGGCCAAGTTTGGTTACCAACATAAAATAGTCTATCATCCTGACAAATTGCCCACCATCCATCACCCTGAGATCCTTGTATTGATGCAATGGCTGAGAACCAGTTTGCTTGCAAGTTGCCTGCGGACTGAGTAGCATCAAATTCCCATGGAAGTTTGTTTCGGTTATCCATTGTTTGACGGCCACTTCTAAAACTGACACCCTTTGCTCTACCTGGATCTGTTGTGGTATTACCACCGATAGTAAGACATCTTTGGTTAGAAGTTAGGAATAATCCAAGTCTCCATTCATCATTTCCAGTACCAACTCTACTAATATCAATAACATCATTAGAACCACTATAAACTGGAACTGGGTATTGAAGATTTGTGTTTGACCATGGAAAATCACCAGTATTTTGGTTTTCTGCCAGGAGTTGATCAAGTGAAGTAAATCTATGGTAAGATTGCACACCAACACCATAAATCATTCCCGTACTTCTCTGTTTAATAAACAATCTTGGATTATTCTGGTCATTACTTAGCCAAAAATCTTCAACATCATTGTATAAGTCTGTAATATTCCATAAGCTCCTAAGACCAGATCCTGACACCTCAAGAGATCTAGCTCTATCCCACCAAACTTTTTGCATTGGAGAAAATCCTGTTCCACCATTTGGCTCATCCCCATCGTATGAACCAGAACTATAAAGGTTGGAACCAATCCAATTAAGAAGTCCAGCCATGTGCAAAACACCATCATTTGTAAGGACAACTGTAGTATAGTAAGTATTATATCCAGCAGTTGCTATTTTTTTAATTCCGCCATGCTTTTCCCAATTATATAAAACTTTTCTTGGAGCACCAGTGTATTGGTCATTACCAACACCAAGTTGGTCATTACCATTCCATCCCCAACCCCATAGATTGCCATCTTCATCTTGAGCAAACCCATACTGATAGTTACCACCAGCTAACCAAAAATCTAAAAGTTTTCGGTTATCAAAATATTGCTGAGGAATTCTAGCTGGAACATAGCTATTAAACCAGTTATTATTATACCTAAAGTTTCTACCTAGTCCAGAGTATCCGTTATATCCCCAAGTCCATAGCCGACCATCAATATCCAGAGCACCATTAACACTACTTGAGTTGTTAGCATTAGACGAAGAACTTGTTCCAATCTTAATTGCCTGAATATCCCTTAAAAATCCCTGACCTCTACTCCCTTGAGAAGCCTGATACTGTTGAATTTGTTGGTTATAATCGAAACCACCACCAGTATTGTTTGTTCGACCAACTCTTCTCGAATAATATCTGTTAGTTGTTCCACCATCACCATGCTCCCCTGAACCCATCCAACCAGCCCAGAAAACTTCTCCATTATCAAATAAGAATCCATACATGTGTTGGTCATCACCAACGATTTGAATACATCTTGGTCTTGACCAAGTTGTACCCTGAGTTACACTAGAGTTTCTATAATTATCATAGTGGTCCCACCACTGGAATGTTGATTCAGCTGGATTATGTTGAGACGCACCAACTCCATATTCAGACCCACCATATCCATAGCTACTATGGCGACCTATATGAACTGCTTCAAACTCACCATTAATAAACGAATATCCCTGGTTAGATAAAGCACCATTATCTATTCTTCCAGGAATATGCCCCATATTTCTATCATTCCAACCCATAGGGTTGCGATTATTAAATTGTAGGATTCTATTTTCTTTATTCTGATTTGAACTAGCACTAATTCTTTGCCAATATGTTGTTGCTGATGTTCTTTCGTAGATAGGATGAATCATCCTACCATGCTTCATACAAACATAACGATCGCCATTATAATTTACTACATCTCCTGGATAGTAAGTTCCATTCTCCATCCACTGACCAGTCCACATATAACCAGAGGAATATCTATCCCATCCCTGCGTATCATTTTCTGGTTTATATTTTTCACCATATAAATTATTTTCAGCATACTTATCGGTTTTACAAATATAAGCGGCACCATTAACTCTTATAACATCATTTTTAGTATAAGAAACTCCTTCTCTCCACTCTCCACGGTAATTTAGAGTTAAATTATTAGCAAGACTAGTTAGCTTTTCCATAGATTATTGTTATTCTGGAGATGAAGTTGGAGACCATCTAGTAAAGTTAATCATATCATTAGGATCAGATGGTGGTGGTATATCTTCTACTTTTGTTATTTGTAAAATAGTTTGCTCTTCACTGGAAGGAGTTGTTGATATACCCAAGTAGTTTAGATATTCTGGGTCTTCAAAGTATTTATCCCTAATATTAGGATTACGCTGTAGTATTCTACGACAATAATCATCACCTAAAGATTCAGATAGTGACTCTGAAGTTTCAAATCTTATATCAAATAATTCTTCTTCAGTTGTATTAGAAAGTATTTCCAAATCACCACTATATCTTTCTTGTTCTGGATTATCTGGATCCATAATCGCATCCACATCTGGAATATAAAATGCGGTTTTCAAAATATCCATTGTATAGTTTGGATGAATCGAATAATAACTCCTTTGTTCTGTATTTGGAGATGTTTGTGCAACGATTGTTGTATTAGCAACTCCAATCATGTTGCCAGATCTAAGTAATAAAATAACCTCAGGCTCAATCTGAAAATCTGGGTCTCTGACTTCAATTTCAGTTTTTTGCATTTCTTCTCCAATCTTTTCACCACCCTCATCAAAAATATAACAACATACATAATCGGTTCTGATACCAATAATAGGAGGTTCCTTTGGAAGACCAATATCGGGCCAGTTCATTGCATCATATGCTGAATTAATGGATATAATTTTTCTTTCAGTATTGATAGCCATTTTGTTTCCTCCTTAACCTGCCCAATTCAATGATGGAACTGTCCCATAAACGGTTCCACGATAAGAAGCGAATCCCCAGTCATAGTTACGTCCTGTTTGCATTACTTCTCCATTATCAAATAAGGTTTGACTTCTAACATTATGATTCACTCCAAGAGTTCCCTCATAATCTCCTGTGCTACTTATATCTATACAAGCGGACCCACCCCAAGGATGAGAATCATATGCTGTCATTGGATTTGCCATATAATATGGAGCATGGATTTTTCTTGCAACAGCGTATTGTGATTGTCCATTTTGTTGGTGCCTTGCATTATTGTTTGCGATTGTAGAATCTCTACCAATTCCACCAACACCATATCCATTCCAACCTGTTGCATAGACATAACCCTTTTGATCAAGGAAGTGTTGTGTCGTGCCACCCGATCTACCAGCAGAAGACATACAAACAATATTTGTAAGTGCTTGTGTTGAAGTATTTCCTGGACCAAGAATAATGTTTGGAGATGTTCTAGAAGATGGTGCAGAACCTGTAGTTAAATTGTAATGACCATCATAACCAACACCATAAGTATTTCCATTCTGAGTTCTATACCAAATATGCCCATATCCACCATCATCAATATCTACCCATACATTTACAATTTGTGCAGCACCAGTCCATGATGTTCTTCTTGTAATTGTTGAAGAGTTACTGTTATTCGTTGTAGTGCCATCACCCAATTGACCATATCCATTGTATCCACATGTCCAAACGTATCCTTGACCATCAAGAAGTGCGATGGTATAAAGATTTTCTGAAGAAGCAACAACAAGTTTTTGAATACCACCATAAGTGTTCCAATTGACGGGAACTTTGAGAGGAGTATATGAGCGGTCAGAATCCCTGAATCCACTGTTTGTTGGATACATCAATTGACCTTGATGATTGTATCCCCAAGACCAAAGGTTTCCTGCTTCATCAAGTGCGTATGAAGTTCTATGTCCAGCCCAAATATCTACGATTCTATTTCCACCGAAGAAGAAATCTTTATTCATTGTATGAATCAACCAGGCACGGTTGTTCACACCCATACCATTATCTTCAAAATAATAAATGTCTGGAGAATTACCACTACCAGAAGTGGTTCCAGAGTCAGAAGAAATACCACACTGACCTGTATCGTTTCTACCCCAGCAGTGAATCTCACCATATTCATCAAGAGCAATACAATGGGCATCACCGTCTCTAGATTGATGTCCACCAGTTACAAGTTTTACGATTGAACGATTCTTGAATGCTTTTCTAGGAATTGTAAATGCAGCTTGAGTTGCCTGACCATCATCGTTGGAGTAACCGTCACGACCATGGTTTGACTGACCTGAAACATGAACTCCGCCATCAGAAGTTAGGTGCCACCTATTATCATTCCAAGCTTGCATAGATTGGATAATTCTAGGTGTTCTTCTCGTCATATGGAATGGGTTATTTCCAAAGTTTGCCCATTCACCACTGTTAAAATCAATGTGATATGGTACATCATTTTCTTGAGCCTCGATGTGAGCACCACCATCACTATGCATATAAGCATTACTAGTTCCACTCTCAGCCATAATGACGCCCTCGCCATTAATAAACTGCTCAGAGTTTCTATATGACATATGACCTTTATTCCATCCTGGATTCCATCTCCAGGCATGGACTGAAGTTGATCCGATTCCTAAAGATGTATTCCAAGGAATATTTCCATTCCATCTATTAACCGTTCCCCATTGTGGTCCAAGAATATATGGATGACCTTTCCATCCAAAAGGTTGGTTATTGACAAATCCAAGGCAACGGTCTGATGGCATTAAGTCATCACCTCTTGAAAATACTTCCCATGCGCCAAGATGATCAAATAAGGGATCAACGTTTGAATGTCCTACACCACAAATGTAAGATGAATTCCTTCTCTTAACAATATCTCCAGGATAATATGTGGTTCTTTGTGACCATGTTCCAACATGAGCTGTTCCATCAGAATATAAGTCCCAATCAACTTCATTGGTTGCAATCTCATATTGACCCATCATTCTTCTTGGTCCAAGAACAATTGGGTCATTAGTTACAACTGCAGTATTGAGCCCAACACTCGTTAGATATAGGACAGCAGTTGTTGAGGTAACTGTACCAATTGAGGTAATCCCAGCATAAGTATCAAAGTGTTTTGAGTAAAGTCTTAAACCTGTTCTAGGAGACTGATTCCATGGACCTTTTGGTGCCTCGGGATAATATGATGTTACAATTCCTGCTGTTTGAGTTTGAGGATTAAATCCTGTAAAAGTAACAGTAACAATGCTTGTTTGAATCCCCAAACTAGCAATTGATCCATTTAAAGTTGGAAGTACAATTGGAGCATGTGCTTTGGGGACATCATTTTTGTAGATATAAAGTCTATCTTCAAAGGTTACAATGTCACCTTTGCTATAAGTTGTAGCAGGAACGTATGCTCCTCTATGAACAAATTTAACTTTTCCTAGTGTTACGACGGCCATGATTTATACCTCCTTACATGTGTGTATATCTAATGTGATTTATATTGCCTCTACCACCTTGTGATACAAGTCCTCCACAATATCCATTATTACCTGTATTACCATTTTGTGTCCCAAATACTTGACCAGTTCTAAGGTCTGCATAGAATCCATTCTTTGAAGCAGATGTTCCAGATACATCATAGAACCAGTTGCCCCATGCAGCATAAGGCTCATACATATTATTTTTTAGTCGAAAGTTGGCATCAATTCTGTTTGGATCTTGGTCACCTCTTGCATTATAAGAATCATTTTGACAGTTGCCAGATACACCATTATCAAATCCACCATGGAACCATTGACCAAGATTGTTCTTGGCTCTAGCAGCAAATGTTGAGTCATAACGATAAATTGCAACTTGAATGTGTGAACTGCTATGACCTTGATTAGAAGTCACAGACATTACATTTGTTGCGTTACTTCCATTATTAATTTGAACGTTTTGAAGTGTTGATTGATTGGTTGTACTGTTTTGAGAAATACTTAAATTATAATATCCATTATAACCACAAGAGTATAAAGTATTGTTGATAATCGAACTTCCCCTTGTGAGGTACATGAACATGTGACTGTTTCCACCTAGTTGCCAAACATCAATACAGTCAGTAAATGCAGTTCCTTGTCCTGTACCTTTGTTTCCTGATGTGCTAACAGGGTTTGATGCACCAGAGTACCCACTTGTTCTTACCTGAACAGGAACATATGTATTGAAGGTATGGTTGTGCCCTAGACCCCCATAACCATTATATCCCCAAGTAAAGACTGTGCCATTACCTTTGAGTAGAGCACAAGTTCCATGAGAACCACCACCGTTTATACTGAACTTTCTAACCCTACCGTTGGTTCCAGTTAATGTTCCAATATCATTGGCATCAACACGAACGAGAACTGATTGGTTTGTTGTGTTTCCATTTCCAATTTGTCCATATCCATTGTATCCACATGCATACAAGTGGCCCAGATCAGTTAGAACATACAGTTGTCCATAGTTTCCACCAGTTGCCCAGATTGAAACAACTCTACCATAAACACCAGCACTAAAAGTAATCTGAGTTGGAACCTGTCTGTTAGTGGTATCATTAAGACCTAATTGACCATAACCATTGTATCCCCATGACCAGATTTCTCTACTTCCGTCAGTGGGATTTTCAATCAGTGCATACATTGCATGGGATTCGTTGTTATCTCCACCAGATGCAGCAGCAATACGAATTGCTCTCTTACCCCTCAAAGCAGTGGTTCCAGAAATATTAATATTGAAATATCCACATCTTACTGGTTGTTGCGTGAAATTATTAGTATAGTTACCTCCACTATTTCCATTACCATTATATCCCATATAATGAACTTCGCCATTATTAAAAAGAACTAATGTATTATATCCACCACTTTCAACTTGAATAACTTTTGGATATTCACCATCTGGAGTTGGTAAGACACCATCAAGATAATCAAGATTCACAAACTGAGCCATTGCCAACATATTATCGGTTGGACTCTGACCATCTGTGGAAGTGCCTCCAGATGTATAAACACTTTCTCCAATATTTACGAATTGATGTCTGCGATTTACATATCGCATATTGTATCTACACTGGTGCGTTCCATACGCCTTAGCAGGTCCAATACTATCACCCATTCCAACTAAAACTGTTCTTCCTGTTGCACCATCAGTTGAGTTAGTCGTGACGTTACAACCAAATGTTGGTAATGCACCACCACCATAAACACCAGTGTATCCTGTAACAGTTGTATCTACACTGATGGTTGGAGTTGAAGTATAACCACTTCCAGGATCAATAATATCACATTGAAAAACAGCTAGAGTTGCAGCATTAACATGGGCAACACCAACAAACCCACTTCCACCACCACCAGAAGCAGTCAATCTTAACATAGCAGTGCTTGGACTTCCTGTTCTACCATTAACAGTATTTGTTTCTCTAATTAAAGACCCTGCAGTGTTGTAGAAAACGGTATTGATTGTTCCAATAACTGACTGACTTCTTGCATTCCACAGTGGCTTGTAGGGTGGAGTATATCCCTCATTCATCCCCGCGAGGAATGCATTCTTTCGATACATTCCACCTTCAGATAATAATGCCCATTGAGTACCATCGTTTGTCAGTGGGTTATAGTTTGTATTTGCTTGCTTACAAATATAAGTATAGGTATCATAGTATTTCCATATAGAGTTGTATGCATATTCTGGATATACAGTTACAATATCATTTAATTGATATGCCGTTCCAGAATTCCATTCGCCCCTTTCTCTTGTCAAACCAGAAAGTTTTTCCCAAATTGCTGAAGAAGCAACTCCTGGAACTTGAGAACCACTAGAGTTTGCTGTCTTACAAAGATATTGGGAACCAACATAAGTTACGATATCATCTACGGTATATGATGATGAGGTATTATATTCACCTCTAACATTATACCTAACTTTTCCAATAATACTTGTTGTAATTGCCATATTATTATACCGCTGTCGTTACTTGTAAGTATCCAGTCGAACTGATGGACATTGATATGGATGCTGTAAGAGCAAAGAAATCGGCAAGGATTGGTGCTCTTGTATCACGAACAAGTGGGTTAGTGTCATTTGCTTCATAAGTATCAGAACCTGTAATTGCAGTCAATCTGAGGTTTCCATAATCAGAAACATCATTCTTATCAGTATTTATAGCCAAATAATGATAGGCGTTTGTGCCCGTATTATTTACCCAAACGGTTCCCGTTCCCGTTGAGGATAGAAGTTGTCCTGAAGTTCCTGCACTGTTTGTTCCATCACGAAGTCTATTCTTGAGTTGGATATTTTGTTCAATAATAGTATCACCAGCATTATCCATGGTAACTGCAAGAGTTCCCCCTGGAGTTGTATTGCTTGTAATATCACTTGTGTTGTTTGTATAGAATCTAAATCTACCTCCAACTGCTGTTCTACCAGCAACAAGGTAGTTGTCACCATTATTTCCAAAAGCAATACCATTCCACCAGAAGGTTCCAGAGTAACTATTATCCGCTGAAGTATATGCGACTCTATGGAAAGATCCACCTACAGGTTGCCCAAAATTACCAGAAGAAGTTAATAAACCAAGTGTTGTGTAAGAAAGTGATCTACCAGCAGATCCTGCAGCAGCATTATAGAATGTAAATCCTTGGTTGAATAGTAAATATGAGGAGGTATCGGTTCCTGGAGCAATATAAGATCCACTAGTTGTAGTATGCCTTACGTTATAACCAATACCACCATAAGAACCACCAGAATAACCAGCGACAAGACCACGACCTTCAGTGCCACCAGAACCTAAGTTAATATTGTAAGTTCCAGTGAAGTCATAGTGGTTTGATGCAGCAATGTTAGCAACACTCAAAACATTAGTGCTTGCATTAAACGCAAATGCAGTCGCAGTTGATCTACTCTTAGGTGTTGCATTAGACCCAAGAGTTGAGACCATGACAGGATATAGAGTCGTGGTCGAAGTATCATCTATCGATAGAATTGCATTCGAAGGTCCAATTAGACCTTGAGTGCCCTGAGTTCCTTGAGTTCCATTATTACCTTGAATACCCTGAGGTCCTGTGGTCCCCTGAAAACCTTGAATTCCCTGCCGACCCTGAATACCTTGAGTCCCTTGAGGACCTGTAATTCCTTGGATACCTTGAGCACCAGTAATACCCTGAGTACCCTGAACACCTTGAATACCTTGCGAACCCATAGGTCCAAAGGCAAGATTATTGAATGCAAGGTTTGAAGTATAAATTGAGCTATCAAGGAATAAAGCACTTCCTGGAGAGCGATTAACTTGTCTCAGTAGAGTTCCATTCAGATAATAGCGAACGGTTGTTCCATCATAAAGAACGTATGCAGTATCCGTAGCAGTGTATGTTCCTGACGAATAAACAGAAGTTCCACCCTCATAAATTGAGACTGTTCCATTATCAAAGTAGAAAGCATAATCAATCGATGAGAAACTAGTATCAGTTGTTGGGTCTGAGTTAAGACCAAACATTGCAAAACCAGTTGTTGAAGATATTCTTGCGGTTGCATAGACACCAAGAACATATCCCTGAACAGAATAGACTGAGGAATCCCAAGAAGCGTTTGTGCCACCAGTCTTTGTGAATGTTGAAGAGTCTGTAGTAGATTGAGTTACATTAACAAGAACAGGAGTCCAATCGGAACCACCACGAGTTCCAGTAATACCTTGTACTCCTTGAGAACCAGTGGTTCCTTGCGTTCCTTGAGAACCAGTGGTTCCTTGTGTTCCAGTTGTGCCTTGAATACCTTGCCTACCCTGAATACCTTGAGCACCCTGAGTTCCCAAAGTTCCAGAAATACCCTGAATACCCTGAGTACCTTGAGTTCCAGTCTGTCCCTGAATACCCTGAGTACCTTGAGTTCCAGTCTGTCCCTGAATACCCTGAGTTCCTTGAACTCCCTGGATTCCTTGACGACCTTGAACACCCTGAGCACCAGTTGCACCATCAATACCCTGTCTGCCTTGTAATCCTTGAGAACCTTGGGTGCCATTTGCACCAGCAGTTCCTTGAGCACCTAAGACGCCTTGAATACCCTGAACACCTTGATTTCCAAGTGTTCCCTGAACACCTTGAACACCCTGCTCACCAGTAGTTCCTTGTGTGCCTTGACGACCTTGAACACCTTGGAATCCTTGAGAACCATCAGTTCCCTGAGTACCTTGGCGACCTTGAACACCCTGAGCTCCAGTATCTCCAGTGATACCCTGAAGACCCTGGCGACCCTGAATACCTTGATCACCTTGAACACCTTGAACACCTTGAGTTCCTTGAATACCCTGACCACCAACTGTACCCTGAGTTCCAACTGTTCCTTGAGAACCTGTTACACCTTGGAATCCTTGAATACCTTGAGCTCCTGTGGTTCCTTGGGCACCTGTAATTCCCTGAACACCTTGCTCACCTTTAATACCTTGAGCACCCTGCTGACCAGTCGTTCCTTGGATGCCCTGAATACCCTGACCACCAGTGGTTCCTTGTGTTCCCTGCTGACCTACTGTACCTTGAGTACCTAATAGACCCTGAACACCTTGAACACCTTGAATACCTTGACGACCTTGAGTGCCTTGCTCACCTTGGATTCCTTGAGCCCCCTGTCTTCCTTGAACACCCTGGATACCTTGCTCACCTTGTGTCCCCTGAGTTCCCTGAACACCTTGTTCTCCAAAATTACCTTGAATACCCTGAATACCTTGACGACCTTGTGTGCCTTGGACACCTTGAATTCCTTGCTGACCAAGATCACCTGTTCTACTAAATTCTACAGAAAGTAGTTCATTGTTAGAAGGTAAAGTTCCAGAAATAAAGGTAACACCAATAGTATAGTAACCAGTACTATTAGTTACTGAATCAATTTGCCATACATTAACTATTGTTCCAGTTGGAGAAGCTGATGTAATTACTAAGTATCCCTTGACAGTACTTGTTGAATCATCCCAGATTCCATACCAACCAGTTTGTAAGTTTGAATAATAATCTTGGTTATCAATATAAATTGCATTTACTGATCCAATTGTTCCGCTGTTATACCTGATGAATCCAGTGCCTGGGTCAGAATTTGTTGTAGTTGTACTAAATTGATAATTAACACCACCCTTGTTTCCAGAAATACCTTGGATACCTTGATATCCTTGAATACCTTGTGTCCCCTGTACTCCCTGCTCACCCTGAATGCCTTGAGTTCCTTGGTCTCCTACTGTTCCTTGAGTACCTTGGCGACCTTGAACACCCTGAACACCTTGACGACCCTGAACACCTTGAGCACCATCAGTTCCTTGAGTACCTACATCACCCTGAATACCTTGGCGACCCTGAATACCTTGGCGACCCTGAAGACCTTGAGTTCCTTGTTCGCCTTGAAGACCCTGCTCACCTTGAGTTCCTTGAACACCCTGGATTCCCTGACGACCCTGAGTTCCTTGAATACCTTGAGTACCCTGAATACCCTGAGTACCTTGCTCACCCTGAACGCCTTGGATGCCTTGAGTACCTTGAGTACCTTGAGTACCTTGAACACCTTGGATACCTTGACGACCTTGAGTGCCTTGAACGCCCTGAACACCTTGAGCGCCAGTAATACCCTGAGTTCCTTGCTCACCCTGAATACCTTGAACACCTTGAGTACCTTGCTCACCCTGAATACCTTGAACACCCTGAGTACCTTGGGTTCCTTGAGTGCCTTGGACACCCTGACGACCTTGAAGACCCTGCTGACCTTGAACGCCTTGAACACCCTGAACACCTTGAGTGCCTTGGACACCTTGAACACCCTGGCGACCTTGGAGAGCAACTTCTTCAATCAGCGACCAGGTTACTCCAACTCCTGTAGAGGTAAGAACTGAAGTCGTTGTTCCAACTTGATTAACAGTATCATAAAGTGGTCCCTTAAATGCAACTCCACTAAAGGCAGTAATTAATCCAGCAGAACTAAACTGTGAAGCATGTAATACTGTAGTTGTTGTAATTCCAAGAGTGCTGATTCCACTGACATTTACTCCAGTGAGTTTTGGAGTTTGAGCAACAGATACAATTCCCGAAGAAACCGTTAAATTAGTTGCATCAAATGCAGCAATACCTTTTGTAGTATCAGTTGCAAATGTATGAGTATTGCTTGTAATAACGCCAGTTACTCTTCCATAAGAATCAACATTAATTTGAGTAACAAAAGAAGTATCACCGCTTGTTAGTGAAGACTTAGAAGTTGCAACAGTTGCTAAATCAATATCGTCAGCATTAACAACAATTCTTGATGTACTTGCTGTACCGACAGCCAGTTCAGTGACAAGACTATTATAAAGACCAGCACCAGCAAGAGTTTGAGTTGGAGCTGTGAATTGTGTCCATTCTAATGCCGATGTACCAACACCGACATTACCCCTTGTGATATGAACCCAACCAGTGCCGCCATTAATTACACCATCACCAATGAATGTAAAGTCACCAGGAGCAATTTCAGCATCTTCATCATAATTTGCATCTCTGACTAATTCCCAAGAAGTAGATCCACTACCAGCTCTTGTGATGTTGTAAATACCATTTTCAAATAAATTCGTTTGATCTTTAACAAGAATTCTTTCATCAAATATAGATGTAACACCATCAACTATAAGTGTTCCAATCCCAACACCCCACAGCTTTGCTCCAACTCCAGCAAAACCATTATCATAATATGAAGAAAGATTTGAAGTCGTTGCAACAGACACAGACTTCTGAATTGTAATCGCAGACTGGAAGTTGTCCAGATAGTTCTTCGTTACAAGTTCATTGGTTGCACTTGGAATGGTCTCAGTTGCAAAGAAACGATAACCATAAACATTACTTGAAATTCCAGCCTCACCATTTACGGTGAGGGTTCTGTTCATCACATTGGTTCCAACACCAACACGATTTGCTGCAGAATCATAAACAAGAGTTGCAGCACCAGCAAAAATTCCGTTATCATTATATTGGACTTGCTGGTTACTACCTGCAGCAGTGGTTGCCTGAACAGTGATTGTTGAAATATTTCCAGAAGAGCTGGCAGTAATTCCACTACCAACGAAATTGACAATCGTTACAGCTCCAAGAGTTCCTACCTGAACACCTTCATCTTGAATTGTAATACCTGTGATTGCATTTGCAGGAGCACCATCTACCCAATCAATGCCATCTGCAGTTGAGATAAGAACCTGACCACTTGTTCCAGCTTGATTATTCTTATCGTAAAGTGCTCCCTGAAGTCTGATTGCACCAGCAACATCTAAATGTCTAGATGGTAATGTTGTATTAATACCAACATAACCAGTCAAACCTTCAACGAATACATCATCATTTAAGTTGATATCAACATCAGATCCATCTCCAAGTTTTACATAATCTTGTGCTCCTTCAAAAATATCAACTAATTGAACTCCACCAGCATTGATTCTGATTCTATCTTCCGTTAATCTAATAAAAGTATCATCAGAAATATCTTGATAGCGATAAATGTATTGACCGACATAGATGTCTGTTCCGAATGTGGCAATACCAGTTACATTAAGAGATCCTCCAAGGGCATCAGAAATACTTACTCCAGCAAAAGTTGCATTAGAAAGAACAGTAAGATCTTGAGTTCTTACTTCTCCATAAACATCAAGTTCTGTAGTTGCAAGGCTTGTGCCAATACCAACTTTTCCATCCTGAAGAATTGAAATTGCTTCTACTTGAGCCCCAGTTTGGTTATCAGATAAAATAGAAAGACTTATTGTTACCACCTCTTGTTCCAAAATACTTAATATTAAATCCATAGTCTGCACTATTTCCACTTATACCATTAGCAAGACCATTGACTCTGAAAATATCAACATCCTTTGATACTACAGAAGTTCTAATGATTGACCCAGTAGGAGTTGCTACCCCATAGTCAAATCTTAGTTCGTTATCACCAATATCAAGATTATCAGCAAATGTTGAAACACCAGTAATTGAAAGTTGATTGGCAAACTGAGTTCCATAAACAGTCGAACCAGTTGCAACAGTTTCTAACTTTTTGGAATTATCGTAATAGAGTTCTACTGATCCATTCCTTATGAATGAACCCATAGTTTCACCCTCAGTGGTTGCAATAACAACTGCAGCACCATTAGTTTCCAATCTTAAATTACCAGCACCAATATCCCTAATGTAGGATTGACCAGATGAATGATAAATATCCAAAGATGGAGTGTTTCCAAAATACAATCTATCATTATCACCAAAGTATGCAGAGGCACCAAATGATACGTTGCCAGAGAATGTGCTTAGACCAGATACAAAAATATTCTGTGCATCTAGTGCCTTACTTACAGTAAGACCACCACCTAGAGTGGATACTCCACTTACTGACAGTCTTGTCAGATCTGCAATTCCACCAATAACAGAAGTTGAAATTCCAGATAGGGGAGCATAAGTTGCAATACCAGCAACCTCAGCGTATGTTGCAATGCCAGCAACTTCAGAATACGTTGAGAATCCTGCTTGGCCCGAATATGTAGATACACCAGCTACAAAAGCATAGGTTGCCACACCTGCATTTGTGGCATAACCAGAAAACGTAGAGATTCCAGAAATTTGTGCGTAGGTTGAAAACCCAGCTTGACCAGAATATGTAGAGAATCCAGCCTTTGGTGCATAAGTTGCTACGCCAGCAGAAGCGGCATAAGTTGCTACACCAGCAGAAGTCGCATAATCAGAAAATGTAGCGATTCCAGAAACTTCAGAATAAGTGGAGAAACCTGCTTGACCAGAATACGTTGAGAATCCTGCGGTAGGAGTATAAGTTGCAATTCCAGCAGAAGAAGCATATGTAGAGACACCTGCTGTCTTTGCATATCCAGCAGTTGTTGCTTCACCCTCAAAAGATCCAACAAAAGAACTAGCGGTAACAATACCAGTGATTTCTGCACCACCTTTAACATACAAGTCACTAGTTGCATTGGTTGTGCCAATACCGACTCTACCAGTTATTTGTAATACTGATCTACTTTCGGTATAATCAGGAATACCAATGCGTACAAGTTCGTTTCTACCGCTGAGATATCTTATTGGACCTGCCATTTTATTCTACGAATTAGAGGTTAGAAGTTTCTAGAATACTAGTTAAAAATTTCAAATTCGTTGCATTACTACCAGAGGTAACCAGAGAGTCTCCAGTTTCTAATACTAATTTTCCTGCAAGTAGATTAACAGTGTCATTAGGTGCAATAGGAATATCCTTAATTAAAGGAGTGTCAGATCCATCTCTGCGGAAATTTAATGTCATTGTATAAGTCGTAGCTCCCATATTTGTGCATTGAGCCAAAAGAACTACTCCTGTGTATCCAACAGGAGCAGTATAAACTACTGCGTTTGAAGTTCCTACGGTTTGTGTTACCGTCTGAAAAGTATTTACTGCTGCCGATGCTGCTGCCATTTAATTAATCTCCTCCTAGAGCTAGAATGAATGGGGTAACCTGACTGAACAAACTCTTAACATAAATTGCTCCAGAAATTGTTCCTGTAGTTTGGTCGATTATAACACCATCACCAATTCTGAAGTTACCATCTTGGTCAGTGCTCGTATAAATGACCTCACCACCATCAATCTTTACAACTTCATTTTCTTGAACTGTCACTCCACCCTTAGAAGGTCTTGCAGTTTCAATTGCATTTCCAGCACCAATATACTCAAAAGAATGTGAAGAAGCGATTTGCAAACTTTGTCTAGCAAAATATGCAGTTAATCCTGCTCCAACATCATTATTTAGATTCTGTACCAGAGAGACTGTTGTGATTCCAGATGATGGAAGAGTTGCAGAATCAATCAAATAATAAATTGGAGATAGCACTGGTTCTGCAGTTGCTGTTACTCCACCACCAACAGGGGCAGCAATTGTAATTACTGGAGGACTATCTAACTCATACTGGAATCCAGTTGTAAGTATGTTAATACTATCAACTCCACCAAGAGAATTAAGATTTGCAGTAAGCTGAGCAGGAATTGCGTTACCAGGACCAGTTGGTGCAGTAACAGTAACCAAAGGTGGTGTTGAATATCCTGCTCCAGGATTTGTAACTGTTGCGGACTGAACTGAGTAATACTTCTTATCAAAATAAACTGATTGTCCAGAATAAGGTCTGAATGTACCAACCCCAGAGAGAACGACAACATTATCACCCCTTGTTGTCAGGGTTGTAAGTCCTGCGGTATATCTATCAGTTGATTTTGTAGTTTCATCACCCACACCTTCAGATACAAGACCTTCTCTACCAAATGAAGAGTTAGAGTTTGTAAGGTCTAACTGTCCGCCTTGTCCAGTATAAATTGCACGGTCAGTACAAATAGTAAAGATAGAAACCAACTGAGCATAAGCACCGTTTGTGATGGAAACACCAATTCCACCTTGATTATATTGTGTATAGGAATCAACGTGGAATGCACCCTGAATACCAATGTCTCCTTGGTCTCCTACTTCAGAGTTGAATCCATCAATTTTAGCTCCAATACTATTAGGAATAAAGTTGGTGCAGTTTCTAACATAAGGTCCTTTTGTAACTGGACCAGTTCCTTGCAGAGGACTTAATGAAGATGTTAGAATTCCTGAGTTAATTGCACCATTATTACCAGGATAGTTTGTATTGATTCCACTTGCAGAAAGTCCGACATCAATAATAGTAGTAACAATCCCAACGCAAGAATAAATTGCAGATACAACGTTAGCACAACTATTCACACTATTATTAAATCCAGTTAGAGGATCAGCTTGCATTGATAGATCCTTTACCTGAGTAAATTCATTCTGATAATTTGTATATTTCTCAACTGTTCCACCAGACGTATAGAAGTGGTCCAATGTGGATACACCAACCACAACTTCAAACGTATTAACTCCAACAACACTCTTGACTGGGAAAATATATCCGAAAGAACCATCTGGATAAATGACTGTTCCAGGTCCAGAATTACAAGTAAATCCTAGACCGATAATTTTTACAGGATCATCCTTTAAAAGTCCGTGATTTGCTACGGTAATTGTTGTAACACCAGTTGTTCTATCATAAGTTGCATTAGTAACTGATAGACTTCCAATACCAGCAGACTTACTACCCCAAGTAGCGTTATTGATAATCGATCTAACAATGCCTGCAGAGTATTGAATTGCATCAATCGTTTCTGTCTTTACACCAACAATATGTTGAATTGCACCACCATTGTAATATGACTTACCTGCACCTACACACTTGGAGTTGCCACCTCTGGTAATGTCGTGGCAAACACAATTCCAAATTGAACGAATATCTTCGATACAATTATTGACTGTTCCAATTCCGATATTGAATGCAGGATTTCTATAATCTGTGCTTGTAATATACCCTACTGTTTCTCTAGCAATAAATTCAATATTATTACGAATCATTCGAGCAGCATCAAAATATCTGTCTGCTGCAGTTCCTAATAGTGGTCTTAGTGAAACAACCGCCGCACCATTTGTCGATGGTTGCCCCATAAAACTGATGTTTGTTATATGGCAACCATTGCCCATATAAAACAAATCTTTTGATGGGTCAGATGGAGTAACTATACAGTTTCTAAGTTCTGCACCTTCGATTCCAAGGTTATCACACATGTTGATAGGATTACTCTCAACATATGTTCCAGGGAAAATCCTTATCGTATCATATGGACCAGAAGCAGAAACTGCGGCACCAATTGTCCTTTTTGAATCAATTTGGTTCAGACCAGTATTATCATCCGAACCATTCATTGTAACGAATAGTGTCTTACCAGCGGTTGTTGCTGCACCAGCTTCTACAATTCTGGTGCCAATCCCAACCCCGTTTCTATCCTGCTTTAAAAGAATTCTACCGTCATATGTGTTAATGGCTAGCTCACCTAGAGGAAGTTGCTCTAAAGTTGGCTTCTTACCAGGGACTGCTGATCTTTTAAACCTAATAATTGGATCGGCCATTTAACACATTCGGTATCTACCAGAAGGAACAGTATTTACTATTCTGGTTTATTTATAAAAATCTACGAAGCATTATTTCTTCTTGGTCTGTATTTAAACAGATTAAGAGGAGGGTCTGGTTTCATCCATTCTTCTATTTTATTAAATCTTTCTTCACTATAAAAGTCTTGCTGAACAAACCATAATTTCCAGTGCTCATGTCCCTTCGACTGGTTACAATCATGACAGCAACAGACTACGTTTTTTGTAAAGTCTGCTCCACCTTTTGATTGAGGGATAATGTGATCAATTGTGAGTCTCTCCTCCGACCCACAATAAGCACATTGATGATTCCACTGTTCTTTTATATGTTGCCTCCACATTCGTTTCGCCTCCCCAGAACTTGTTGCGTGTAACTGAAACAAGTATTCTTTTGGAGAGTGTAGAGGTCCCATAAGCGATTGCGATTTGAATTATTTATCCAACATACTCAATAATGTAAAGACCCCTTAGAGATTCGATTACGTGGGTCTTCTTAATAATGTGGCGGTTATCATAAACAAATCTTTGGGCAGCATCTCTACCACTCCTTTCACTAAAGAAGTCACTAACCAATACAACTCTTGCCTTACCTTTAGTTAATTCAAGGTCATGATATCTTCCTTCAAAAGTTGTATCGCCATCAATATGAATCAGATAATAACTATCGTCTAAAGATTCTAGTTCTTGACTATTAATTGTTTCGACTCTTATATCAATATTTTCTGCAAGAGATTCTGTCAAATTCTCTTCAGTCCGAGTAGCAGATTCACTATCCAGTTCATATCCAACAATTTTATTTAAAGTGGTCGAACCCAAAGATAAAGAATAAAGACTGTATCCATTTCTTGTTCCGATTTCTAAAATACTATCTGGGTCATAATATTTTGAAATAGCATAGAAGAGTTCATAATGACTCCCAGAATTGATATAATCACTATGACCTTCTTCTTCTCTTTCAAAGAAGAATTCCTCATCACCAACTTCAAATATTGATGCTGGTTTTAAACTATAAATCTCTTCCATCTGAATACAGACTCTTTAAAATTATTTATTCTTTGATCCAATAACAAAAACAAGTTCCTTCAGTGTTATAAAAATATAATGGATCTCATCGTAATAAGTAATGTCTTGATCTCTTTCAAGAAAGTGTTGTATCTTTTTTAGCATTTTACACAACCACTGGTTCTGCTTGACTTTCTGGAAGTTTGATTTGTGGCAGTTCTTTCACTTCCCAAGAACCGCCAACTCCACCATCCATATTCACAACAATCTCATTAGTTGGTAATGCCTTTGGAATCTCAACATCCACAACAGGTCCCATCAGAAACTTATTACGAGTATAAGTTCTGTTATGTGGATCAAAGGAAACCATTTCAAGAGCATCAGACTCTTCGCCACAGTCCAGAATCTTTCTTCCAGTTCTTTTATCAATCACTGAAAAATACTCATCACGATACTTGTTCATCTTTTATTTCCTTTTCTTCATTATAAGATGGTTCTGGTTTTCTGTAAAGACCTGGCCAAGTATCACGAATAATCTCTGCGAGTTTATAGGGTGTTTCTGATGTTATCATTCTTCAAAGTACATATTACGACGATAGTTTTCTCCAGGACAGTTTTCAATATGTTCAACTTCTTCTTGTGGTAAGAAATGAACACCACCAAGAAGTTTGGCACCAACAAAAATCTCAGCAGACTTCTCACACATCAAACTTGCAGATGCACAATCTTTCTGATAAGGAGATGCTGTAATGATGCCGTGATTTTTGAGAAGAATTAGTTTAGGAAAATATCCTTCCTCATTCACAAACTTGGTTACATATTCCTCAACCAATGCAAGAATTCTTTCTCCAGGAGGAGCATAAGGAACTAAACAAGACTTAGGACCATTTCTTACAATTTGATCTGGAAACCAACGATGATTCGCAAAATCATCTGCTGCATCAGAACAAAGAATCTGTGTGGTATATGGTGGATGACTATGAGCGATATAGTTAATCTCTGGAAAAGTTTTCATAATCCAAGCGTGAAACAGTGTCTCAATACTTGGTTTCTTATGACTTAATTCTATCTGTGCTCCATTTGTATTACATAAGGTCAAATCTTCTTCGGAGAGTGTATGAAGACTTGTACCACTTGCCTTAATTAAAAAAGTATCTTTATCAACTCTTTCAGATACATTACCTTCCCCACAAATCGTATAATCTGCAATCGTATGTGCCAGATCTAATATCATAGTTTATAGAACAAAACCTTGAAATTTTATTTATTAAAACATAACTTAATGGTTGTCTGGAAATCAATACAAAATACTTAAAAGGACATAAAAAAGGAGGAGTCAAGCCCCTCCTTGTGAATATGCAGGTTGCAGGATTCCTCCATCTTGGTCATCATCGTCATCGTGGTCTTCAGTAAAAATAACGATAAGTGCGAATGCGAAGATGACCAAGTATAGAAGATACTGTGCGGTCACAGTGCGTTGCCTCTTGGTAGAACTTCCTCTGGGAACACAAAGTTCTCATGAGGTTGATCTACTGGTGCCATCCACGCTCTAAGTCCCTCATTAAGGAGGATATTCTTCGTATAGAACGTCTCAAACTCTGGATCCTCTGCCGCTCTAATCTCCTGAGATACAAAGTCGTAAGCACGGAGGTTAAGAGCAAGACCGATGATGCCGATAGAAGAAGTCCAGAGACCCATAACTGGAACGAAAAGCATAAAGAAGTGCAACCAACGCTTATTACTAAAAGCAATACCGAAGATCTGAGACCAGAATCGGTTCGCAGTAACCATAGAATACGTCTCTTCCTCTTGAGTTGGTTCAAATGCT
>B570J14230_10000081_pt1 | contig 31424 bp, 30 predicted proteins | sample LakMenepilimnion_3_FD_14230 | JGI IMG/M metagenome (IMG submission 14230) | reverse complement strand
GCAGTGTTTTAATTGGACCCCAGGCTGAGCTTGAATGGCAAGTGGAAAAATCAGCAGATGGCGCAAAATTAGTGGGGCGTTTTAAATCAGCAGCCCTCAAAGAAGTTCAAGAAAATGCGGTCAAGCAAAATATCGTGACGCTTAATAAGCGTGTTAATGAGCTGGCAGTAAAAGAGCCCGTGATTCAGCAACAGGGAGCCGAACGCATTGTGGTGCAGCTGCCTGGCGTTCAAGATACAGCTCGAGCAAAAGATATTATTGGCCGTACCGCGACCCTAGAATCACGCCTTGCAGACCCAGTTGCTTCGAGCATTGGTCTCAATGAAACCCCTCCCCCAGGAACTGACGTATTTCGCTTTGGTGAAAATCGTCTAGGCGTGTTCAAGAAGTCTGTGATCTTTACAGGTGACCGCATTACAGATGCGAGTGCTGGCTTTGATCAAAACCAACGTCCCTCCGTAAATATTTCTTTGGATGCCGCTGGCGGGCGAGTCATGCAAGAGATCACTCGCGAGAACATCGGTAAACCGATGGGTATGATTTTGTTTGAAAAAGGTAAAGGTGAGGTACTCACTATCGCAACCATCCAGAGTGAATTTGGCTCTAAGTTCCAAATCACCGGTCAGCCAACTACTGAGAGTGCCAATGATCTAGCCCTTCTTTTGCGTGCCGGCTCTTTAGCAGCACCGATGGAAATTATTGAAGAGCGTACGATTGGCCCAAGCCTTGGCCTAGAGAATATTGAAAAGGGCTTTAAATCTCTCATCTATGGATTTGCTGCTATTGCCATCTTCATGACGATTTACTACATGCTGTTTGGCTTCTTCTCTGTGATTGCCCTCGCTGTCAATATCGTCTTACTGATCTCCTTGCTATCCATGTTGCAGGCTACTCTAACTTTGCCAGGGATTGCCGCGATGGCCCTTGCGATTGGTATGGCAATTGATTCTAACGTTCTCATTAACGAGCGAATTCGAGAAGAATTACGCAATGGCGTAGCGCCACATACCGCCATTGCGGTTGGCTTCGATAAGGCATGGGCAACCATCTTGGACTCCAATATCACTACCTTAATTGCAGGTTTAGCCTTGCTAGCCTTTGGCTCGGGTCCTGTCAAAGGCTTTGCAGTCGTTCATTGCTTGGGTATTTTGACCTCGATGTTCTCGGCTGTTTTCTTTGCGCGTGGCGTTATCAATTTTTGGTACGGCCGTCAAAAGAAATTACAAGCTATTTCAATTGGCCAAGTTTGGCGCCCAGAAGGAAAGTAAATCATGGAATTCTTCCGAATCCGCAAAGATATTCCCTTCATGCGCCATGCATTGCTTCTTAATGCATTCTCCCTGCTCACTTTTATTGCCGCTGTTTTCTTCATCTGGCAAAAAGGCTTACATCTATCCATTGAGTTCACTGGTGGAACTGTCATGGAAATTACCTATCCACAAACAGCCCCTCTTGACTCTATCCGTGAGCAGATTACAAAAATTGGCTATACCGATACCCAGATCCAAAATTTTGGTAGCTCTCGCGATGTCATCATTCGCTTGCCGCTCCTCAAGGATCAAGCTGGTCAAGTTATTCCCTCGGCAGATCAAAGCGCGGCTGTCATGAAAGTACTTGAGGCGAGCAATTCTGGGGCCAAGTTACAACGTGTTGAATATGTCGGCCCTCAGGTGGGCAAAGAGCTGGCGATTGATGGTTTAAAGGCGCTCGTCTTTGTGGTAATTGGCATCATGATCTACCTATCCTTCCGCTTTGAGTGGAAGTTTGCGGTCGCCGGAATCTTGGCTAACCTACATGACATCATTATTATTTTAGGTTTCTTTGCCTTCTTCCAATGGGAGTTCTCGCTCTCTGTATTGGCAGCTATATTGGCAGTATTGGGATACTCGGTTAATGAGTCTGTGGTGATCTTTGACCGTATTCGTGAGACCTTCCGTAAGCAACGCAAAATGGACACTAAAGCGGTGATTGATAGCGCGATCACTGGAACTATCAGTCGTACCGTTATTACGCATGGCAGTACGGAGATGATGGTGATTGCCATGCTCATCTTTGGAGGTCCCAGCCTGTTTTACTTTGCCCTGGCCCTGACCATTGGTATTTTGTTTGGCATTTACTCGTCGGTATTCGTTGCAGCTGCAATTGCCATGTGGCTTGGAGTGAAGCGCGAGGACCTTATTCAGGGCGAGCGTAAGGCAAATGACACTACTCGGCCAGAGGATCCTAACTTTGGAGCACAGATCTAAGTCGATCCAAGATTCTTTGGGTTGCACCTTGATGAACTGAGGCATATTCCAAGGCTTTAGCCGACATTATTTCTCGTTGAGCAGTATTTGTTAGTAGATTCTTAATGGTCTCGCTTAGTGATTGAGCTAGTTCATGGGGCAAGGTTACAGGAATTCGTACTGCGGCTCCACACGTAATTGCATCCTCACTGGCCTGCTGAAAGTTATAGGTATGCTCTCCTAAAATAACCGGGCATCCATTGGCACAGGCTTCAATCAAATTTTGTCCACCTGTTGGCAAAAGACTGCCACCCATCACCACCAAATCAGTAGCGTTGTAATAGGCTCCCATCTCACCCATCGAGTCTCCAAGCAATACATCCACATTCGTCCAGTGGGACACTGAAGCAAACTCTGCACTAGAGCGTAGATCGCTCAAATTTGAACGTCGTTCAAATGATAGGGTCGATTGATACAGTAAATTAGCGACTTCTGTAAAACGCTCGGGATGGCGAGGAACTACTATTAACAAGGGCTTTATCTCAGAACCGAATTCAGAAAGAAGTTTCTTCCATGCGTTAATCATGATGAGTTCTTCGCCCGCACGCGTACTAGCTGCACATACTACTAAACGTTGCTGTTCTCTCAGAACCTTCTTCCACTGCTTTCCTAGAGATTGATTTGCAGCTTTCTCAGGCACATCAAATTTCATATTACCGGCAACGATGACATAGTTAACACCGAGTGCTTGGTAGCGTTTTGCATCTGGCTCAGATTGCGCCAAGATGCCTACAAAGGATTGGAAGAGGGATCTGCCTGCAGAACCAAAAAGCTGAACGCGCTTAAAACTTCGACCAGATAAACGGGCATTAATCAAAAATAAGGGGACGCCAAGTTGCTTGGTCCGAAACACAAATCCCGGCCACGCCTCGGTCTCCATAAAAAGCCCAAGCTGTGGGCGGTAGTGTTTTAAGAATGCCTCAATCGCCCAACAAATGTCATAAGGTAAATAAGCTTGCTGTAATTGACCCGATGCAATCGCCTTGCGGTATAGGTCTGCCCCCGTTTTGCGGCCTGTTGGGGTCATATGGGTCAACAGGATTGACTGGCCATCTTTTAACAAAGATTCGACTAGCGCCTGAGTGGCTCGAGTCTCTCCTACCGATACCGCATGAATCCATACAGCCTTGCGCAAAGAGGGTTTAGTGCCATAAAACCCAAAACGCTCTCGAACGTGTTTTAAATAATCGCTATTTTTGCGACTGCGCCAGAGAAGACGTAAAAGTACAAAGGGGATCAGAACATGCCAAAGCGCCTCATAAACAAAGTAGAGGGTTAATGGAAATTTTGCTGCCTGACTAGATGAAGCGCTCAAAAGATTAAATTATTTTAAACGCGAGGCTAACTCAACTGCTTTGCCAACATAAGAGCTTGGGGTCATTTTGAGCAAGCGCTTCTTCTCAGGCTCAGGTATTGCCAGAGACTTAATAAAACGATGCAAGCCATCGCGAGTAATCCCTTTACCGCGCGTAAGATCTTTTAATTGCTCATAAGGGTTCTCAACACCGTAACGGCGCATGACTGTTTGTACAGGCTCTGCCAATACCTCCCAGCAATCATCTAAATCAGCACTAATTGCAGTCTCATTCACCTCTAATTTGGCAAGTCCGCGCAAGGCGCTGTCATACGCTAGCACGCTGTGGCCAAAGGCAGGGCCTAGATTACGCAATACAGTGGAATCCGTTAGATCTCTCTGCCAGCGCGAGATGGGTAATTTTTCTGCTAAATGACGTAATAAGGCATTTGCGATGCCAAGATTACCCTCGGAGTTCTCAAAATCAATTGGATTTACTTTATGAGGCATGGTGGAGGAGCCAATCTCACCTGCTTTCGTTTTTTGTTTGAAGTACCCCAGTGATATATAAGCCCAGAAGTCACGATCCATATCTAAGAGGATCGTATTCGTCCGTGCAATTGCATCAAATAACTCGGCCATGCCATCGTGCGGCTCAATCTGGATGGTGTAAGGGTTAAATTGCAAACCTAATCGTTTTTCAACTACCTGCTTTGAGAATTTTTCCCAATCGACATTGGGGTAAGCCGCCAAATGGGCATTGTAATTACCGACAGCGCCATTCATCTTTCCTAAAAAAGCAATACTTGCAATTTTTTTAATGGCTAACTCTAAGCGTTTAGCCATGTTAGCAATCTCTTTTCCTAATGTGGTTGGAGACGCAGGTTGTCCATGGGTTCTTGAGAGCATTGGCAGTTTGGCATGCTTCACTGCTAGGGTATTTAGTGCTTTAAGAATATTCTTTAGCTGTGGCAATAAGACTTGATCGCGTGCACCACGCAACATTAATCCATGTGCAGTGTTATTAATATCTTCAGACGTGCAAGCAAAATGGATGAACTCGCTAGCTTTGAGTAATTTAGAGCGCTTTGCAACCTTCTCCTTTAACCAATACTCCACTGCTTTTACATCATGGTTAGTAACAGCTTCAATCGCTTTTATGCGCTCCGCATCGGCCTCCGAGAAATCCTCAGCTAGTTTTAATAAAAACGTTTTATCAGTTGCATCAATACCAGGAATGTTAGCGAGCTTTGCTTCACTTAATGCCAGTAACCACTGAATTTCAACAACGACGCGCTGTTGCATAAATGCTGCCTCAGATAACCAAGGGCGTAGGGCATCGAGCTTCGTGGCGTATCGGCCATCCAGGGGTGAAAGGGCAGTCAGTGGAGATAGTTTGGTCAAGGTCGACTCATTACAAAGTGATGGAATCTTGATTTTAATGGGTTTATGAAGCCATTAGTGACAAACGCCCAGTCAGGAGTTTTTGGTGATTCCCGCAAGGTGCGTATGGCCGATTGATTGTTATACTGCATTTATATGAAAATTATTGGCTCCCTCACTAGCCCCTATGTCCGTAAAGTACGGATCATGCTGGCCGAAAAGAAAATAGATGCTGAACTTGTGCTAGATAACGTCTGGGATGCTTCAACAACCATTACTGACTTCAACCCACTGGGTAAAGTTCCTTGCCTAGTGATGGATGATGGTGGTGCAATGTTTGATTCCCGCGTAATTGCGGAGTACATCGACACCCTAAGTCCAGTTGGTAAGCTGATCCCGGCAACGGGTCGTGAACGCGCTGCTGTTAAAACTTGGGAAGCGCTGGCCGATGGTGTAACGGATGCTGGTATTTTGGTTCGCTTAGAAAAAACCTTCCGCAATCCAACCGAACAAAGTACCAAGTGGTTAGATCGCCAAATGGAGAAGGTTGATCATGGTTTTAAAACCATCGCTAAAGGACTGGGTGATGCGAAGTGGTGTCATGGCAATCAATTTAGTTTGGCCGATATTTCTGTTGGCTGCACATTGGGCTGGTTTGAGTTGCGCTTTGGTTATTTAGACTGGAAAACGCAATATCCTAATTTACGAGGGCTTTACGAGCGGCTTTCTGAGCGCCCTTCTTTTGTGCAAACAGTCCCGCCAGCAGCTTAATTTTAGCGACTAATAATCCCACCGCCAAGGCAGCGTTCGCCTTCATAAAGAACGGCAGATTGTCCTGGCGTTACTGCCCACTGAGGACTCTCAAAACGTAGTTCAAATGAACTATCTTGCTCGGCAGTGATCGTACATGCAGCATCCTCTTGTCGGTAGCGTGTTTTGGCACTGTATTGTCCTAATTTGGGTTCATAGCCCGCCACCCACGATGTATCTATTGCCGATAAGGTATCACTCAATAACCAAGGATGATCGTGCCCTTGGGCAACATACAAGGTATTGGTAGAAATATCTTTGCGAGCCACATACCATGCATCACCAGTTCCGTCTTGACTACCGCCAAGCCCAATCCCTTTGCGCTGACCTAGGGTAAAAAAAGCTAAGCCCATATGCTCCCCCAACACCTTGCCATCGACACTTTTGATCGGGCCGGGCACTTTTGGTAAGTAACGATTCAGAAACTCACGGAAGGGGCGCTCACCAATAAAACAAATGCCGGTGGAATCTTTTTTACGAGCATTTGGCAGACCAAGATCTGCGGCGATTTGTCGCACCTCTTTTTTAGTGATCTCGCCAAGAGGAAATAACACTTTGGATAGCTGCGTTTGAGTTAAACGATGTAAAAAATAGCTTTGATCCTTGGTGGTATCAACCGCTTTTAACAACTGCACTTCCTGATCATGGTGCTGAACACGCGCATAGTGCCCTGTAGCAATCAAATTAGCACCCAAACTAATGGCATGATCCAAAAATGCCTTGAACTTAATTTCAGCATTGCAGAGTACATCTGGATTTGGGGTGCGACCCGCGGCGTACTCTCTTAGAAAGTCAGAAAACACCCGCTCACGGTATTCAGCAGCAAAATTAACTGCCTCCACGTCGATACCTAAGATATCGGCAACCGAGACCACATCTAACCAATCTTGACGAGCCGAGCAGTATTCCTCGCTATCGTCGTCTTCCCAGTTCTTCATAAAAAGGCCTACGACCTCATAGCCCTGTTGCTTAAGAAGCCATGCCGCTATCGAAGAGTCCACCCCGCCAGACATCCCCACCACTACCTTCTGCGCGGCAGAGTTATGGCCCAAAGCCTTACTGGTAGGGCTTTGGGGGACGGAGCTTTGGATATCAGGGCTAACCATTAAAAAAGTGCGAAAATAAGAATAATTGAATCACGCTCATATTGTAAAAGTCTCGGTCATAGTCTGGCCAAAGGGATATACAGGAGACTGGGCAGGCTAGCTCACAAGGCATGGCTTATTTATTAAAATAGATCCTTTTTTAGAAATCGTTGCTTCTGGAGATTAGCCATGCGCATTGGAGTGCCGCTGGAAACGAGGGCTGGGGAAACCCGTGTTGCCGCAACCCCCGAAACTGTCAAAAAATTAATCAGCCAAGGCCATCAGGTCTTAATTCAGGCGGGTGCTGGCGTGGGTGCTAGCCAACCCGATGCCGCCTATGAGGCGGTAGGCGCGAGCATTGGCTCTGCTGCCGATGCCTTAGGGTCTGAGATTGTTCTAAAAGTTCGTGCGCCAGAATCTGCTGAACTAAAGCAAATGAAATCGGGTGCTGTCTTATTAGGCATGCTGGATCCGTTTGACAATACCGGCATCCAAGCCATGGCAAGCCAAGGTATTACAGCCTTTGCCCTAGAGGCGGCGCCACGTACTACCCGTGCTCAGAGCATGGACGTACTCTCTTCCCAAGCCAATATTGCAGGCTATAAAGCAGTGATGGTTGCTACCAATGAATATCAACGCTTTATGCCGATGCTAATGACCGCTGCAGGTACCGTCAAAGCAGCGCGCGTACTCATTTTGGGCGCCGGCGTTGCTGGTTTACAGGCGATTGCCACTGCTAAACGTTTGGGCTCCGTCATTGAAGCTTCCGATGTGCGTCCTGCTGCCAAGGAGCAAATTGAGTCTCTTGGGGCTAAGTTTGTGGATGTTCCCTATGAGACCGATGAAGAGCGTGAGATTGCCCAAGGTGTCGGTGGTTATGCACGCCCAATGCCAGAGGCGTGGATGAAGCGTCAAGCGGCCCTTGTAGCCGAACGAGCGATCCAAGCGGATATTGTGATTACGACCGCATTGATCCCTGGTCGTAAGCCTCCGGTCTTATTACATAGCGATACGGTCAGCAAAATGAAGCCTGGTTCTGTGGTGATCGATATCGCCGCTGGTCGAGGAGAGAACGGTTCTGGTAATTGCCCTCTCACTCAAGCGGATAAAATTGTGAATCACCATGGCGTAAAGATTGTAGGTTTTACCAACCTTCCCAGTATGGTGGCTGCCGATGCATCTGCCTTGTATGCCCGTAACTTGCTTGATTTTATGAAGCTCATCATTAATAAAGAAGCGCAGTTGGCAATACCTGCTGCTGCAGATGATGACATCGTTGCCGCTTGCCTGATGTGTCGTGATGGACAAGCCATTCGCACCAATTAATTTCTGAAGGAACCAAAATGGATGCTGCTGCTATTCAAAGCCTATTGACTGTTCAAAACATTACCGTTTTCGTATTAGCTATCTTTGTTGGCTATCACGTAGTTTGGAACGTTACCCCTGCATTGCATACACCGCTTATGGCAGTAACTAATGCCATTTCCGGAATCATCATCGTGGGAGCTCTTTTGCAAACCGAGATTATTAATGGTGACGAGATCACCCTAACAAGCCTTATTGGCGCTCTAGCCGTATTTCTTGCCTCGATCAATATATTTGGTGGCTTTATGGTGACACGACGCATGCTTGAGATGTTCAAGAAAAAGGCTCCCAAGAACGAAGCGGCGGGTAACTAAGAAGAGATCCAATCATGTTAAATATCACAGCCCTTTCCTATCTAGTCTGTTCGGTGCTCTTTATCTTGGCACTGAAAGGTCTATCGTCTCCAACTACATCACGCCAGGGCAATACCTACGGCATGATTGGTATGGCCTTAGCGGTCGTTACCACTTTTTTAATTCCGAGCTTTAAACCGGTCTACTGGCTAATTGGTGTTGCGATTGTTGCAGGTGCCATCATTGGCTCAATCGCGGCGAAGCGCGTCCAAATGACCAAAATGCCAGAGCTCGTCGCTTTGATGCACTCTTTCGTTGGTCTATCAGCGGTATTGATTGCTATAGCAGCTGTGTTTAATCCAGCCCAAGATCACTCTGGTGCTCAGAAAATTGAGTTATTCATTGGAGCCTTCATTGGTGCGATTACCTTTACCGCCTCGATCATTGCCTTTGGAAAACTGTCTGGCAAAGTTAGCGGTAAGCCTGTTAGCTTTTCTGGTCAGCATTTACTGAACCTGATTATGGCTATCTTGATGGTTGCCGCCGGTTTTGCATACTTCCTGACTGGAAGCCATGCGGCCTTCTTGGTCATGTGTGCAATAGCCCTAGTCCTCGGTATCACTCTAATCATTCCAATTGGCGGCGCAGATATGCCAGTAGTTGTATCGATGCTCAATAGCTATTCAGGTTGGGCTGCTGCTGGTATCGGTTTCACTCTAAATAACCCTGTCTTAATTATTGCCGGAGCCTGCGTTGGCTCTTCGGGTGCGATCTTGTCTTACATCATGTGTAAGGCCATGAATCGCTCGATTGTCGCGGTATTGCTGGGTGGCTTTGGCGCTGAGGCTGCTGTCGGTGGAGAAGATAGCGGCCCCAAGAACTACAAAACAGGTTCGGCAGAAGATGCTGCCTTCTTAATGACCAATGCAGATACTGTCATTATTGTTCCGGGTTATGGTCTAGCGGTAGCTCGAGCGCAACATGCACTGAAAGAATTAACCGAGAAGTTAATTCATCATGGTGTCACAGTTAAGTATGCAATCCACCCTGTTGCAGGACGTATGCCTGGTCATATGAACGTTCTCTTAGCAGAAGCCGAAGTACCCTATGACCAAGTATTTGAGATGGAAGATATCAATAGTGACTTTGGCCAAGCCGACGTGGTCTTAGTACTTGGCGCAAACGACGTGGTTAACCCAGCGGCACGCACTCCTGGTAGCCCCATCTTTGGTATGCCAATCCTTGAAGCCTTTAAAGCCAAAACTATTATTGTTAATAAGCGTTCCATGGCGGCAGGCTATGCCGGCCTCGACAATGAACTCTTCTATTTAGATAAAACCATGATGGTCTTTGGTGATGCCAAGAAGGTTGTTGAAGATATGGTCAAAGCAGTGGATTAATGAATTAAGTGATCAATATAAACAGGGTAGCTATCTACCCTGTTTTGTTCTAACGGTAGCCTAATTGATCTTTATCGGTTCTTTCTTGCCCATCAACAAATAATTTTTTACAGTAGCCGCCGCCACTATGATGTGGTTTCTGGCTGGCTTCTTTCTTCATCTTGAACATTGCCTCAAAACAATCTCTACGATGCTCGTAACGCCAAATAACCGTTTGAGTCTCTTTGCCTTTATAAAAATAAGTGAAATCAAGCGTCCAATACTGATCGCCAACAACCGTGGTCTCTTGCTCGACTGTTGATTCTTTTATCGGCTCTTTTTTAACTTGAGCACACCCAATAAAACTTGTAACCAACAGAGTAATGAATAATTTTTTCAAAAATAACGGTCCTAGTTGAGATACCTTTAAGTATTTCACAAAAAACCTTTTATATAAATAAAAAAGGGGCAGCCGAAGCTGCCCCTTAGTTTTTGGACTGATGGAATTACATCATTCCATCCATACCACCCATACCGCCCATGCCACCCATACCACCTGGCATACCGCCGCCTGCAGAGTCATCTTTTGGACTCTCTGAAATGGCGCAATCGGTAGTTAATAAGAGCGCGGCTACAGAAGCAGCATTTACCAATGCAGTCTTAGTAACCTTAGTAGGATCGATAACACCCTGAGCTACTAGATCACCGTACTCACCGCTTGCAGCGTTGTAACCATGGTTACCCTTACCTGCAGCAACAGCATTAACTACCACGCTTGCTTCATCACCTGCGTTTGAAACGATGATGCGGAGGGGCTCCTCCATCGCACGCAATACGATACTAATTCCTGCATTTTGATCAGCGTTGTCGCCTTTGAGGCCAATAATGCCTTGCTTTGCACGAATTAAAGCGACGCCACCGCCAGGAACAATGCCTTCTTCAACTGCTGCACGAGTTGCATGCAAGGCATCATCGACGCGCGCTTTTTTCTCTTTCATCTCGACTTCTGTTGCAGCGCCTACGCGGATAACAGCAACTCCGCCAGCTAATTTAGCAACACGCTCTTGTAACTTCTCGCGGTCATAGTCGCTGGTTGCCTCTTCAATCTGTACACGAATGTTTTTGACACGTGCTTCGATCGTTTTGCTATCACCAGATCCATCGATAATGATGGTGTTTTCTTTACCAATCTCAACGCGCTTTGCTTGTCCAAGGTGCTCTAGTGTGGTTTTCTCGAGTGTTAGACCAACTTCTTCAGCAATCACTTGACCACCGGTCAATATGGCGATGTCTTCCAACATGGCCTTACGACGATCGCCAAAACCAGGGGCTTTCACAGCACAGGTTTTCAGAATCCCGCGAATATTGTTTACAACCAAAGTAGCCAATGCTTCGCCCTCAACATCTTCTGCAATGATCATTAATGGGCGTCCGGATTTTGCAACTTGCTCCAATACTGGCAAAAGGTCACGAATGTTGCTGACCTTCTTATCAAACAGCAGAATGTATGGGGTTTCTAAAACGACTGTTTGCTTCTCAGGCTGATTAATGAAGTATGGGGAAAGATATCCGCGATCAAACTGCATGCCCTCTACTACTTCCAGCTCGTCTTCTAAAGACTTGCCATCTTCTACTGTGATTACGCCCTCTTTGCCAACCTTCTCCATTGCCTCAGCAATGCGCTTGCCAATACTTTCATCGCTATTTGCTGAGATTGAGCCAACTTGGGCAATTTCTTTAGTGGTGGTGCAAGGCTTGCTAATCTTCTTAAGCTCTTCAATGGCTGCGCTGACTGCCTTATCAATACCGCGCTTTAGATCCATTGGATTGTGACCGGCAACGACGTATTTCATACCTTCACGCACAATCGATTGGGCTAATACGGTCGCGGTTGTTGTTCCATCACCTGCAATGTCAGCGGTCTTCGAAGCAACTTCTTTAACCATTTGAGCGCCCATGTTCTGGAGCTTATCTTTCAGTTCAATTTCTTTTGCAACTGTAACGCCGTCCTTGGTGATTGTTGGGCCACCAAACGAGCGCTCAATAACCACATTGCGGCCTTTAGGTCCCAATGTAACTTTTACTGCATTTGCAAGGATGTTGACACCCTCAACCATTTTGACGCGGGCGTTATCGCCAAACACTACATCTTTTGCTGCCATGATTAAATTCCTTTCTTAAGACTGAATTACTTCTGAACAACAGCCATGATGTCTTCTTCGCGCATTACGAGAAGCTCATCACCGTCGACTTTTACGGTTTGACCCGCATATTTTCCAAAGAGTACGCGCTCTCCAACCTTGACATCCGGAGGATTTAACTTACCGCTGTCGTCACGCTTTCCAGGGCCAACTGCTAATACTTGTCCCTGATCTGGTTTTTCAGCAGCATTGTCTGGAATAACAATCCCAGAGGCGGTTTTTGTTTCTTGATCTAAACGCTTGATGATTACGCGATCGTGTAAAGGACGCAGATTCATTCCTTCTCCTATGTTAGTAAGTGTTAACTAATTAAAATGACCTAAATGCATGGTTTATAATCCCTGCACAAATTGCTAAGATCATGATTTATATGTTTATTTTCTTATTAGATATAAACATTTATCACTTATTAGCACTCTTGTGTAGCGAGTGCTGATTATATAGGTCTTAACCAAAGGTTTTCAAGGGTTTTTCCTAAATAAGCCTTTAAAGGACCTTAGATTTCATAGAGGTCCTTGTTAAACCCTTATTTGTAGGAAATTTCCTACAGATAAATCAGCAATATGCCCTTTCTTAAACCCTGAGGTCTGCATAGACTGATTGAACTCAAATTGGAGAGATAAATGAGCCCAAAATCACGGATTTACAACTTAGTCATGAGCTGGAGGAATAAGCCCTTTCGAGAACTAAGGGATATCGAACAAAGCGACTGGCAAAACGGCATGCCAAAGGGCGAGCTTGGGGATTTAGAGGGGGGTGGATCGATTAATCCATCCAAAAACCCCTATCGAGGAACTCACTATGAACCCATCTTTAACTTACCGGGTAGTTCCTTAAAAGGAGTTTTATATCGACCTTTGATGAATGCTCATGCCAATACGATTCTGCGGCATTGCCTAGAAGGGATTGATGCTATTCATTATTGGCAATGTAGTAATCGCATCATTCCCATGATTTTGCCCATTAATACAGAGAGCTTACAAACAACTCATTTTGTCGATGCTCTTTGCGACCTTGTTCTAAATTCAAGACTACCCATCGGCCTGATCAATATTGGTCTGCTTCAGAAGCCCTCTGAATCAACTGCAGCAATCCAGGGTATTACCCGTTTACACCGTCTTGGTGTGCTATTTCATTGGCTCAACTTTGAAGGTGACCCCGATACAGTCAAGCTTATTGTCGATTTTCAATTTGAGGCAGTACACCTTCATGCTGAACTTCTACGGAATAGTGAATCAAGCCAAATTAACGAACTGATCGAACAAATTAATTCATTTAAGAAATGGGGTTGCAAGATTGGTCTTAGTCATGTGACTTTTGTCCACGATAACGAAATCGCATATCAATTAGGCATTGATTATTGCTACGGAAGTCTGATGCTGACACCTGTCACTCGTCACCAAATTGTCAATGTGCAAGATAGTCGAATCGGTAAAGCACTCTTCTCAATTCAAACAACTGAAAAACCCAAACCACAAGGAGACCTGTAATGAGTAATAAAGTACTGTTAGTCGATGATCATCCGGCCATGTTAATGGCTTTGAGATCAATGCTTTTGAATCAAGTATTGTTTGAGGTGGTCGGTCAAGCCATCAATGGAGAAGACTGTCTAAAGGAAATTAAAAAAACTAATCCAGATATTCTTATATTAGATCTAGATATGCCAAAAACAGATGGCTTTGATCTAATCCGTCGTATTTCAATCTCATATCCAAACATTCGGATTCTTGTTCTATCAAGCATGGATGAGCAAATTTATGGTGGTAGAGTTCGCTCTATTGGTGGCCATGGCTATGTTAATAAAACGGCAAATGCCAATATTATTTTGGCGGCATGTGTTGCCGTTTCTCAGAGCTACACTTTTTTCTCTACTGCACGCAATGGCCGATCTGGCCTCAGTGACAAAGAAAAATTGGATTCACTTTCTGATCGCGAAATACAAGTTATGAAATTTTTAACCCGCGGAATGGGCAATCTAGAAATGGCAACAAATCTCAATATTAGTAGTAAAACAGTAGCTACCTACAAACATCGATTATTTGAAAAGCTAAGCATCAATGGCATTACAGATCTAATTGCTTTCTGTCATAAAAATAGCTTGATTGAAGGGTGAACATTGGATGCACAGCATGAAAAAACTCGCACTTTTAAAAAATATATTTTTATCAGTATTCATGCTGTGTATTTTTCTATGGCCTTTTATATCAAAAGCCGACGAAAATATCCCAAAATTTACAACGAGTGAGCGCCAGTGGATCCAAAAAAATCCGATCATTAAATTTAGTATCCATGAGAAATATCGGGATTACTGGATAAGCGGAATTTATCCAAGCTTATTGGCAAAGTTAAAGGACTGTTCGGGATTAGATTTCCAACCGATTTGGCGAACCTCGAATATTGATGTTCACGACCAATTAAAAAATAAGCAAATTCAATTTATCATCGATCCCGATTTAAGTTATAAAGAGATTGATATAGGTTTTATATCGGATCCCATTTTTTGGGGCCATGATGTTGCAGTAAAACCTATTTTAACTAGTGAATCTCACCATCAGCATGCTAAAAAAGTTGTATATTTTGACCGCGGTTATGACTTAGTAAATAGTAAACCTAATGCTATAAAAATTAGCTCATCCAGACTCTTATTGGAAAAGCTTATCAAAGGTGAAGCAGATTTAGCCATCATGCCTCTTCGTTTGGCAAGTGCACTTAGCCAGGAACTCTATTTGTATCGATTAGAAATTAAACCCTGGGGCAATCATCCCTTTGCTTACCGATGGCTGATCGCAAAACATGACAAAATTCTGAACTCAATTATTCAAAAATCGCTGCACACCATTGATCCAATGGTATTGGGTAGCCTTACCTCAACGGCAGGATTTAGTCCCCTAGAACCGAAACACGAGTCGAAGGAGAAAAGTGTCTCTGCATTCATTGGCGGTCTTTGCATTGGATTAGTCTTTTTATTGATTTGGTCANTGTATTACTTCTACTATCGTAAAAAGGTTTCTCAAAAGGAAGCAACACTCATTGCGGTTGCTAATAGAGCGAATACGGCTAGTGCTGCTAAATCAGACTATTTAGCAACCATGAGTCATGAAATTAGAACTCCAATGCATGCCGTAATTGGAGTTCAAGAGTTACTTTTAAGAAGAGTTGACCTCACTCCAGAACAAAAAGATCTTGTAGAGAGTGCTAATACATCTTCACAATCTTTAATGGCGATTATGAATAATGTACTCGACATGTCAAAGATCGAAGCTGGTAAATACATACTAGAACTACAGCCTACCAATTTAAGGCAATTACTGCATGAGATTAACCAAACGTTTACTATTTTTTCTGAAAATAAAAGAGTTACTCTGGTTGCAAATATTGATCCTTTAATAGCTGATGTTTTATTGATTGATCCATTACGTTTACGGCAGGTTCTCCAAAACCTTTTGAGTAATGCAATTAAATTTTCTGCAGAAGGCGTCGTCTTTTTTGATGTTCGTATTTTGGCAAATGACCATGCAGGCCAATTAATTGAATTTCGTATTATTGATAATGGCGTTGGTATGGCCAAAGAGGATATAGAGCGGGCCTTAAAACCATACGAGCAAGTTGGTTCTCACACTACTACAAGCCAGGCGTCTACTCCGGGAACGGGGCTTGGTCTTAGTATCTGCAATCACGCTATCAACCTAATGCAAAGTCAACTTAATATTGAGAGCATTCCAAACCTCGGAACTAACATTCACTTTATAACAGCATTCTCTCGCACAGGATTGGAGATTCCTGAAGTTATTAAACCTCCTTCCGGCAATCATCAGCACCTTTGGGAAAAAACGCGTGCACTGATTGTCGAAGACCATCCTGCAAATCGTAAAGTTCTTTTTATTCAATTACAAACTTTAGGTATTAATGCAGATCAAGTCTCTAGTGGGTCTGAGGCTCTTGAAAGGATGAAATATTATTCGTATGATCTTGGTTCTTACTGATCATTCAATGCCTGGTATGCATGGTTTTGAGTTAGTTAAGAAAATTCGAGAATCAGGAAAACATAAATTAATTATTATTGGGGTAACAGCTGATATTTATGCTCATCAGTCACGAGACTTTTTACTTAAATCCGGCATGGATGCGGTTCTAATTAAGCCAATAAGTCTTGAGGTTCTTGAACACCATATTTTTAATCTTCTTGGTGCTGATGCCATTACCTTTAATGGTAATAAATTTTGCCTCAATAATGACACTCGCATTCTAGTTCTAGAGGAAGTTCTTAAGGTACAAAACGAGACACTACTGACGATTGCTTTAGATGCTGATTCTGGGTTATTAAATGCCAGCACTTTAAATTCCTTATTGCATAAGGTGAAAGGTGGGGCACTACTAAGTCAGGCCGATGATTTGCATCAAAGCTGCTCTGATTTAGAACGGTCTAATCAAGCAATTGCTGAAAGAATATCTTTATTTAGGCAGGCTTTGCTCGATAATAATTTGAACCTGGAGAACCAAATACTCCAACTCAAAAAGTTATAGTCAGCACCTTCCAATCGGAATCCATTTTTTCTAGGTTCTGATTGGATGTATTAGATCTGCTATCGCTTGTTTACTGTATCTTTGAACGCCTTACCAACTGAGAATTTAACAGTTTTGGATGCTGCGATTTTTAGCGCTTCCCCTGTTTTTGGATTTCTGCCCATACGAGCTGCGCGCGCGCCTAAGGCAAAGCTGCCAAAACCAACAAGCTGAACAGTGTTTCCGTTTGCAACACTGGTCTTGATTGCTTCTAACAGTAAATTTATAGCTTCTTCTGCTTTTGTTTTACTCAAATCTGCGCCGTCTGCAATCACATCTACGAGGTCTGCTTTTGTCATGATAGATTTCCTTTGTCTTTTCTCTTTGCTATTTAATTAGGGGGTCAGTCATTATTTCAGTTCAAATTGCATCTATCCGTTTATCCTATCAAACTAATTCAATAAATCTGTAAATACTTTTTGACAAACTAAACAAATAATGAATATGTTCGCAGTAAAACCAACAAAATTGATAGGTTTGTTACCCTATCTAGGGTTTTTACTATACCTTTGTTTTGCCTTTATTCTGACAGGGCGCTATGCTGCAGCGCAATCATCAGAACGTGACTCGCATCGCATACCTCGATCTGTTGAGCAAGCTATCAAGCGCAGTGGCATCAGTAAGGATTCGATCAGTATTTCTGTGACTGAAATTCCAGTCTCGACTAATCCAAAATCACAATCTCGTACTATTTTGACTTGGCGTGACGAAGTTAGTATGAATCCAGCTTCAACAATTAAATTACTGACCACCTTAGTTGCGCTAGATATTCTTGGTCCCAAGTATCGTTGGCGAACAGATCTTTTTACGGATGGTGTAATTAAAAATGGAACACTTAAAGGTAATATCTATTTTTTAGGTCATGGTGATCCTAAATTGATACCAGAGGAGCTATCAAAACTAACAAATAAATTACGTGAACTTGGCATCCAACATATTGATGGTAATTTAATTTATGATCGAAGCGCTTATGCGCCTCAAGTCATGGATGACCAGACGATTGATGGCGAATCACTACGATCTTATAATGTAGCGCCCGATCCACTCTTATATTCATTTCGGACACTCTCTTTTAAGATTGATCCGAATAATAAAAATCGTGATGCCCTTAATATTACCTACACGCCTAGACTCGCGCGTTTAAGCATTCAAAATAATATTTCAATTAACTCAAATCAGTGTGACGCGAACAATCGTGATATTAGCCTTGAGTTAACTCCTGACCCCAATTTAGTTTCTGGTAACCAAATCAAGAACCAATCAGCAATTCAGTGGGTTGCTACGTTTAAAGGTGAATATTCTAAAAATTGTAAGGGCATAGGCTATAACGTTGTCAAATTTGATCCTAATACTTTTTTTACTCTTGGATTTACTGCCGCATGGGAGGATGCCGGAGGAAGTTGGGTGAAATCTCCGCGCGGTCAATCTGGGATGGTCCCCGTTTACGCCCGCCCTCTACTAAGCTTTGAAGGTCTCAATCTTACCGAGGCTTCACAAGATATCAATAAGTTTTCCAATAATGTCATGGCGCGTCAAGTGTTTTTAACTCTTGCATTGGAGAAGATCGGCAAACCAGCAGATATTGCTGGTGGTGAGAAAATTGTTCAGGCTTGGCTTGCTCAACAGGGCTTATCATTTCCTGAGCTTGTTATTGAAAATGGCTCTGGCTTATCTCGCAATGAGGCAATTTCTGCAAGAAATTTAAATACGTTATTAATTACTGCACAACGTCTCCCAATTTCTGATGTATTTATTGACTCATTACCTCTAGCGGGGGCTGAGGGTACAGTACGACATCGTCTTGGTAAAGAATTACGGAAATTTTTACATCTAAAGAAAAGACCTGAAGTACGAATTAAAACTGGCGCCCTTAATTATGTAAGAAATATTTCTGGGTACGTTTTTAGTAAGTCTGGTCGTATTTATGCAGTCACGTCATTTATTAATGATCCTAAAGCCAATCGTGGACAAGAAATTCATGATCAGCTACTTGCGTGGCTACTAGAGGACGGGCCTGACCCAAAAGAAGCGCGCTGAAGCCGATCCTGTATTGCATCCCACTCCTCTGTGTTGGGTGGGCTTGGAATGTAAATTTGCTGATACTGAGATTGGTCCAGAAGACGCAATAAACGATATAAACCATGAGCAAACAGAATGGGCTCCTTTGGTACCGAGATCAACTTACTTTGCTTGTTGTGCTTAGTAAGCTCGTTGAAAAGGACTTGATCATGAGAACTTATGTCTTCCCAGACCACCAAAGCAGTAGCTTGATCCAGTACTTTTTCTTGCTTAAGCGCATGTAAGTAAGCGCTCAACTCCTCAGTGTTATATAAATGAAGAGGTGTATTTGGTGCATAGTGTGCCATTAGACTACCCGAAACACGTGGCATCTTCTGATCTTTTATGGGTTCAATAGAAACATCTATGCCAGTTTCCTCTTTAATCTGTTTTGGACTAATGCTACCTGGCCGAAGTAGGCATGGCTGGCCATTCCCAGAGACATCCAAAATTGTCGATTCAATACCAAACTGACAGTCTCCACCGTCTAAGATCATTAAATCTGGATGATGTTTGAACTCCGAACGAACATGTGCCGCAGAACTCGGTGAAATCTTGCCAAAGCGATTTGCCGAAGGTGCTGCAATACCTCCAGCGAATACTCTTAATAACTCCTGCGCTAGTGGATGGGAGGGAGAGCGAATAGCAATCGTTTCTTGACCTCCTGTTACATCTTTTAATACCATACGACTTTTCTGAAACACTAAAGTCAAGGGGCCAGGCCAAAAGTGCTCAAAGAGAGTGAAGGCTGATTCCGGAATATGCCTCACCCATGGGCTTAAGATGTCTAACCAGTCGCGGGCCTTATCTTGCGAATCATCCAGCGGTGCCTGAACATGAACAATCAGAGGGTGATCAGTTGGTCGTCCTTTGAGCTCATAAACCCGTTGTATTGCTAAAGGATTGCTGGCATCAGCTCCTAAGCCGTATACAGTCTCCGTTGGAATAGCAACCAGTTTGCCTGAGCGCAGTTCATTCACGGCGCGGATGACGGATTCAGATTCAGACAAGCGCTTCTCGAATGAATGTAACGATTATGGTGCGATACCCAAATCATGGGCAACTGCTGTACAGGCATCCTTTACCTCCTGAATGCCCTTACCCAGACAGTTGATATGTCCCATCTTACGTCCTATCTTGGGCGTAGCCTTGCCATAGAGGTGTAACTTTGCACTAGGATGGGCAAGCACATGATGCCAGGCAGGCTCGACAACTTGATCCTGATCAAACCAAACATCTCCCAGAATATTTAACATAGCGACAGGTTCCATAAGAGTAACGTCACCCAATGGTAAGCGTGCCATAGCGCGAACCTGTTGTTCAAACTGACTTGTTACGCAGGCGTCCATGGTGTAGTGCCCAGAATTATGAGGGCGAGGCGCTATCTCATTGACGACCACTGAGCCATCCTGCAAGATAAAATACTCAACGCATAGAACACCCACATACCCCATCTTCTTGGCGATTTCAAAACTTGCTGCAATAATTTTTTTGGACAGCTCAGGATGTTTTGCTAAGGAAGGAGATGGTACTGTACTGGTATGCAAAATACCATTGCGGTGAATATTCTCTGCGATGGGGTAAGCGGTGCTCTCCCCATCGTGAGCACGCACGACTAATGCCGAAACCTCAAAGGCAAGAGGCATTTTCTTTTCAAATACACATACATCTCCACCAAATTCTTGCCAAGCTAAAGCAAGCTCATTCGTATTTGCAACATTCGTTTGGCCTTTACCGTCATACCCCATTCGGGCAGTTTTTAAAATACCAGGAAAAAAATGGCCTGGAACTGTTGTTAGATCATTTTGCGATTGAATAACGCAGTACGGAACCGGCCCAATCCCCGATGATGAGGCACATTGTTGAAGAAATTCTTTTTCGAGAACACGGTCTTGGGCAATCGAAACACACTGGCCCATTGGAGCAACAAATATCCCCTTATCCTGAAAGTAGTCAAGGGTCTTTGCGGGCACGTTCTCAAACTCTGTACTCACCGCTGCACATAATTTAGCCATCTCACTTAAGGCTTTCTCATCACCATAATCTGCGCATAAATGCTTCTCAGCAACTGCGCCACCAGGGCTCAGAGAGTCTGGATCCAAAACACAGACCTTATAACCAAGGGATTGAGCCTCATGAATAAACATTCGACCGAGCTGCCCTCCGCCTAATATGCCTAGCCAAGCGGGCGGTAGGATTGGTGACCGATTAGTCATACAGAGCTTTCAGACTTCGCATAGTGAGTATGGGCTACTTTCCCGTTTAGGGCAGTTGCATTGCTTGTGCAGCTTGAGTTTGCTTTGCCCGGTAATCATGTAATCGTTTTGCCAAATTTTTATCGGCACTCGCCAACATGGCAACAATATGCAAAGCCGCATTTGCAGCACCAGCTTCTCCAATAGCAAAACTAGCAACTGGTACCCCCTTTGGCATTTGCACAATCGAGTACAGGGAGTCCTCGCCACGTAAATATTTACTGGGAACCGGAACGCCCCAAATAGGCACAATTGTCTTCGATGCCAGCATGCCTGGCAGATGAGCTGCACCACCTGCGCCAGCAATGATTGCCTTTAGTCCCCGAGGTTCTGCCTGCTCAGCATAGGTGAACATATCATCGGGCATACGATGCGCAGATAAAACCTGCTTTTCATAGGGTATGTCAAACTGCTCCAGTATCTGAACAGCGTATTGCATCGTATCCCAATCGGAATTGGATCCCATCACAACTCCTACCAGAACCTGATTGACCATTGACTCTCCAAGGGGGCTTGAAAATTCTATTATCGCAGTCTTTGCATTCCTAGCGTCATGTGCGCTATTGGGTCAGCCTATGTAATGCGTCGCGATATTTTTCAGCAGTTTTTTTGATAATTTCAGGCGGCAAATGAGGTGCGGGAGGCGTTTTTTCCCACGGCTTGCCATCTACCCGCACGGATTCTAACCAATCACGCAAAAATTGTTTATCAAACGATGGCGGGTTTGCTCCAACTTGATATGTTGCCGCAGGCCAAAAGCGCGAAGAATCCGCGGTAAGAATTTCATCCATGAGAACCAACTGTCCTTTTTCATCCAAACCAAATTCAAACTTAGTATCAGCAATGATGATGCCCTTTTCTAAAGCATATTGAGCAGCCTCACGATATAAACGAATACTCGTCTCTCTCATTTTCTTGGCAAGCTCCGAACCAATTCGTTTTTCTACTTCCGCGTATGAGATGTTTTCATCATGCTGACCCATTTCAGCTTTTGCTGCCGGAGTAAAAATAGGTTCTGCTAAAACTTGGGCATTTTGCATACCAGCTGCTAAAACAATTCCACATACAACACCAGTTTCTTGATAATCCTTCCAGCCACTCCCCGCTAGATACCCACGAATCACCGCCTCAACAAGAATAGGTTTCAATCGTTTTGCGACAACAGCCCTGCCCTTAACCTGATCGATCTCATTGGAGGCCACTACAGTAGTTGGATCAATTCCTGTTAAATGATTAGGGATCACATGAGCCAAATGAGCAAACCAAAAATTACTCATCTGATTTAGAACCATTCCCTTTTCAGGAATCGCCTCTTGCATGATCACATCGAATGCTGAAATACGGTCTGTGGTAATCATCAGCAGGTAATCATCGCCAACAGCATAGACATCGCGCACCTTACCCTTGGAGATCAAGGGTAAAGAACGAATTGAGGTGCTGTGCAACGCGTTCATGACTAGCGAACTTTTACAATCTTTAATGTATTGGTTCCACCCGCTTGATCCATTGGTTCACCAATAGTGATCACAATGGTGTCACCTGATTTTGCAACTCCTAATTCTTTTAAGCGTTTTTCAACCCCTAACAAAGCCGATTCGCGATCAACCCCTGCTTCAATGCTAAAGGGTCTGACATTGCGATAGGTACTTAAAGCACGCTGAGTTTCAATGCGACTAGTGAGTGCAAAGATTGGGACGCGAATATTATGACGACTCATCCAAATCGGGGTTGAGCCTGAATCGGTAAGAGCAGCAATCGCGGTTGCATTTAAATGATGTGCGGTAAATAAAGCCCCCAAGGCAATCGCTTGGTCAATTCGCTTAAACCGTTGATCCAAGAAATCGGTATCGAGGTTCACAACTTCAGATTTCTCAGCCTCGATACAAATTGCTGCCATTGCCTCAATGGTTTTGACTGGAAATTGTCCGGTTGCAGACTCTGCTGAAAGCATCACTGCATCAGTTCCATCCAATACCGCATTTGCCACATCGCTTACCTCGGCGCGGGTTGGCACTGGAGCATTAATCATGGACTCCATCATTTGAGTGGCAGTAATCGTAAATTTATCTGCCTCTAATGCCAAACGAATCATCCGTTTTTGAAGAGCCGGTACCGCTGGATTGCCGACCTCAATGGCCAAATCACCACGGGCTACCATAATCCCATCGCTCTCAGCAATGATACTTTCGAGAGCTCCTGGTGCAATCGCTTCGGCTCGCTCAACCTTGGCGATTAAACGTGCCTTACCCTTACCATGCTTGACACTGGCGGCATCTGCAAGCTTACGGGCATAGGTCATATCAGCTCCATCCTTTGGAAAGCTAATTGCCAAAAAATCAACGCCCATGGAGATCGCGGCATCCATATCCTGAATGTCTTTTTCCGTGAGGGCTGGGGCCGTTAATCCACCACCGGCTCGATTAATTCCTTTGTTATTTGACAAAGGTCCACCGGTCTCGACCTTGGTATATATCTCGCCACCCACCACCTTCTCAACGATCAAAACAATCAAGCCATCATTGAGCAACAATCGATCTCCAGGTCTGACGTCCCTGGGTAAATCTTTGTAATCCAAACCAACACGATCTTGATTACCCAGTTCGCAAGCGATATCTAATATAAATGGGGCGCCATCTTTTAAAACAACTTTGCCGTCGGTAAATTTACCTACCCGAATTTTTGGCCCCTGCAAGTCGGCCATAATGCCGACCTCTTGACCAACTTCTTTTGAAATTTGGCGCACCAAATCGTAGCGCGCACGATGATCAGCAACTGTACCGTGCGAGAAATTCAGGCGCACCACATTGAGTCCAGCACGGATCATGTCACGTAAGACCTCGGGTTTCTCGGAGGCGGGGCCCAAAGTTGCAATAATTTTTGTTGCTCGTTGCATGATTAATCCTTCGCGCGCTCTGCAAGCACGGCAAATGCGGGTAAGGTCTTGCCCTCGAGGAATTCAAGGAAAGCGCCTCCACCAGTTGAAATGTAATCCACTTGATTCTCAATACCGTACTTCGCAATCGCCGCCAAAGTATCCCCTCCGCCCGCAATTGAAAACGCGGGTGAATGCGCAATCGCTGCAGCAATCATTTTGGTGCCACCGCCAAATTGATCAATCTCAAAAACTCCTAAAGGGCCATTCCAAACAATCGTTCCAGCATGAGCCAGCATCATCGATAATTTTGCAGCAGTCTTCGGCCCCACATCCAAAATCATGTCATCTGGAGCCACTTCGTCAACCGGTACTCGATTGGCCCGCGCTAAAGGGGAAAGTTCATTGGCCACCACTACATCTTCGGGAATGGGTACGCGCGCGCCGCGCTTTTCCATTAACGCAATAATTTCTTTTGCTTCGTTTACTAAATCTGGCTCTGCTAAGGATTTCCCAATGGATAGCCCCTTTGCTAATAAAAAGGTATTGGCAATTCCGCCACCCACAATCAACTCATCCACTTTTTCGGCCAATGATTTCAATATTGTCAGCTTAGTAGAGACCTTAGACCCAGCCACAATAGCAACCAAGGGGCGTTTTGGTTCTGCCAAAGCACGGCTTAGAGCATCTAACTCGGCAGCCATCAATGGGCCTGCACAGGCTACTTTTGCAAAGCGCGCAATACCATGAGTCGTTGCTTCTGCACGATGAGCAGTCCCAAATGCATCATTGACATACACATCGCACAGTGCAGCCATTTTTTTGGCCAACTCATCGGTATTTTTCTTTTCACCAACATTGACTCGGCAATTTTCTAATAAGACAACATCGCCAATAGCAAGCTCAAAGCCTCCATCCACCCAATTACTAATTAAAGCAACTTTTCGATTGAGTAGCTCAGCAATGCGATGTGCAATCGGTGCCAAGCTGTCTTCTGGATGAAAGGCCCCCTCAGTCGGCCTGCCGAGATGAGAGGTCACCATTACCGCGGCACCCGCATCCAAGCACATCTGAATTGCAGGGATTGAGGCTCGTATCCGCGTATCTTCGGTAATATTGCCTGCCTCGTCTTGAGGCACATTCAAATCAGCACGAATAAAAACACGTTTTCCCTTTAGCTGACCAGAAGCAGCAAGCTCATTTAAGCGTTTAACTTTCAGAAGCGGAATAGGCATAGAAACAGGTTATTGGTCTAGGATGGGGTATAGACAGCTATTTTAGAGCCAGTGGCGGACTAAGCTAAATACGGCCATTCCGACCAATAAGGTCGGTAACATCTTACGGGTCCAAAAATACACCCCAAAAGCAGCGATGCCACCCCAGATATTCGGCAATTTCCAATCTAACTCATTGAGCGCAAGGGCCCCAGGGGGCAATAAGAGCTCGGGGGCCAAAATGCCAACAATTGCTGCTAAAGGTGCGTAGCGAATCGCCCGCAATACGAGTTCAGGAACCTTAACTCGATCACCTAAAAATACAAAAAAGGAGCGGGTTAAGGCAGTAATGATGGCCATACCCATTATTAAAAAGGCGATCTCTAATGTGCCTAATGAATCAGGTCTCATCTCGGCCTCCGCGGAGATCGGTCCGCAAGGATTCCGACCATAATCGCCGCAATAATTGCTAAGGTGAGATTAAGCTTTAGTGGCAATGCAAACGCTAATACTGCAACGATTGCAGCAGCCCCGGCGGCCCAACGAGCGGCTCGGTGATCTAGCATGGGAACTATTACTGCAATTAATGCCAGCGTACCGGCAAACTCTAATCCCCAATTATCAGGAATTTGGCTGGCAAACAAAATGCCAAGAATCGAACCTGATTGCCAAATAGTCCAATTTCCAGTTGCCAGACCATACATGAAGTAGCTGCGGTAATAGCCGTCAGCCTTTTTCTCCTGAGCGCTCTGTACTTCCGTAAAGCGGCTCGTGAACATGAGATAACCGAAGTCTGCCGTGAAATAACCCAAGATCACCCTTCTCCAGTTAGGTAAATGAGAAAAGTGGGCCTGAACACCAATGCTAAAAATAATGAAGCGCAGATTAACCACAAAGGCGGTTACTAAAATCGTTCCGATCGAGAACCCGCTCGCCAGCAAGGGCAAGGCTGCTAATTGAGCTGTACCTGCAAATACACAAAGGCTCATTGCTAAAGCCTGCTCAGTACTCAATGGGGATTTGCCCATCGCCAATCCCGTAACCACAGCCCAAGTAAAGATAGTCACCGCGGATGTCGACATCGTTTTTAATCCATCCCGCCAGGCCTGCTGTTGCAGAGGAGTCCAACCCCAGTAGGGGATTTTGGAATGGGTTAGGTCAGAGCGCATAGATAGAGTCCCATTATAGAAACCCCCGTTTTAGCTTGGTAGTTTCAAAGCCCGCCCTGACCATTTCTCTGCTCTACAATAAGGCTTTTAGTGGCTAATGCTAGTGTTCTAGGGCTAGCTGGGCCTACCCACAATATAAAGGTGCTTAAGATGTCGATGTCTGACCGCGATGGAGTTATTTGGTTTGATGGCAAACTCGTCCCTTGGAGAGATGCCAATGTTCATGTTCTAACCCATAGCCTGCACTACGGCATGGGCGTGTTTGAAGGAATACGCGCGTACAAAACACAAAATGGCACTGCCATCTTTCGTTTAAAGGAGCACGTCAAGCGTCTCTTTAATGGTCTGAAAATTTTTCAGATGAAGATTCCCTTCACCGAAGAACAAATTGCCCAAGCGATTACTCAGGTTGTGCGTGATAACAAATTAGCCTCTTGCTATATTCGCCCCATTATTTTTATTGGCTCACAAAAACTGGGCATCTCACCAACCGGTAACTCGGTTCACACGGCTATTGCCGCTTGGGAATGGGGTGCTTATTTAGGTGAAGACGGTCTCAATAAAGGTATTCGAGTCAAGACCTCCTCTTTTACTCGGCATTTTGTTAACTCTTCTTTAGTGAGAGCAAAGGCTTCGGGGTATTACATTAACTCTATTCTTGCGCATCAAGAAGTTGCTGCTAATGGATATGATGAGGCACTACTTTTGGATACCGAGGGATATGTATCCGAGGGTTCTGGTGAAAATATGTTTATGGTCCGCAATGGCATTGTTTTCACTCCTGACCTTGCATCGTGTCTCGATGGCATTACCCGTGATTCGATTATCCGAATTGCGAAGGACTTAGGCTTCGAAGTTCGTGAGAAACGCATTACCCGAGACGAGGTATATTCAGCCGATGAAGCCTTCTTTACAGGAACCGCTGCCGAGGTGACCCCCATTCGTGAGCTCGATGATCGCACTATTGGCGATGGTAAGCGCGGCCCGATTACTCAGCAAATTCAAGAGGTGTTCTTCGATACGGTATATGGCAGAAATGATCGTTACCGTGCATGGTTAAGCCCCATCTAAATATCAATGAGTGCGCTAAATGAAGTTAATGCAGTGATGGTTCATGGCGAGGATTTGCCATTACATTGCCCCACAAAAGATACCCCCTCTTGGAACTATCACCCACGCGTTTTTCTAGACGTTCTAGAAACCGGCGAAGTACGTTGCCCATACTGCGGTACGGTGTACCGACTAATCCCTGGCACTGAGCCTCACGGCCACTGATCGCAGCCCTCCAAAGAGGGCTTTTTCTATGCAACGTACTCTCATCATCGCCCCCCATTGGATTGGTGATGCTGTGATGTCACAACCTTTGCTCGATGCACTCAAGCAAATAAACCCCACTCAATCAATTGCTGTCCTTTGCACACCTTGGGTCGCTCCTATCTATCGGGCTTGTAGTGAGGTCACAGAAATTATCGAGGTTGATTTTCAGCATGGTGCTTTGCAATGGGGTCTGCGTCGCTCAGTGGCCCAACAAATTAAAGCAAAACAGTTTGACCAAGTATTTGTTCTACCGAATAGCTTAAAGTCTGCTTTCATTCCATGGCTAGCTGGTATCCCAGTACGTATTGGCTATCGTGGTGAGCTACGCTTTGGTCTTATCAATCACACCCTCACCAATCCATCGCGTCAAGCACGCACACCAATGGTAGAGCACTATGTTCGTCTTCTTAAAGCCACAGAAACTTCTTTGCCATCTTCAAGTCCTAGCTTACAGCCTAAACTTTCAATAACCGATCAGGATATTAAGAGAGTAAAAGTACGTTTAGAAGGATTGGGTAGCAAACCCTTTTATGTCTTTGCGCCTGGTGCCGAGTATGGTCCTGCAAAGCGCTGGCCAAGCTCACACTTTGCTGAGTTGGCCACCAAAATATTGCACGCCGATGCCAACGCCCAAATTATTATTTTGGGTAGCAAAGCTGATCATGTACTTGGCCAAGCAATCCAAGACCAAAGTAAGGCAATGGAGCGAATCCATAATTGGTGTGGAGTGATTAATCTTGAAGAAGCAATGGCAGTGATTGTGCAAAGCACACAAGTTATTAGCAATGACTCCGGTCTCATGCATATTGCTGCGGCCCTATCTGTTCCGCAAATTGCCCTTTTTGGATCAAGTAACCCTAAACATACACCCCCTTTATCCAAGCAAGCAAAGGTGATATGGCTTGGTCTAACGTGCAGTCCCTGCTACCAACGTATCTGTCCCTTAGGACATCTTGATTGTTTAACTAAAATTGAGGCTGAGCAGGTCTACACTATGCTGAATCCCAATTAATAAAAGATTCCTATGCCGCGTTTTGCCAGACTTTTTCAAAACCCAGATGACGTTGTGGATGCATGGCGTGAGACCTTGCGCCAAGCGGATGTCGAGGGTGCCCTTGCACTATGGCTAGATGATGATTCAATCACTTGTGTATTACCTGAAGGAAATCGCCTCAGCGGTCATGCTGAAATCCGCTCGGGGATCGAACGGATGTTAAATAAACCTCTATATCTAGAACCGATTGCTTGTATTGAGCACATCACCATGGGTGCTGCAGTATTTGATTCTACCGAGGCGGTCTACTTTGAAGCTAAGCAGATTGAGGCTGATTTTTTAATTAACATTACCTTAGTTCTAATGCAAGACGGCAAGGGTTGGCGGATTGCTCATTTGCATGCCAGCCGCTCACACGATGATGATTTTGAGTTTCCAAACGATCAACATGAGCTGCATTAGCCTTTTCTTTTCTCGTTCTGCTCTTCGCGATATTGATTCTGAAACGCTCGTAAGCGAGCATCAATTACTGAGCCTAAGTAAAAGTCAGTGCCAACAGCGGTACGTGCAATGCGCAACTGTTCAATGGCCGATGGCCAAGCGCCCTCGGTAGCAAACTTTTCTGCTAAAGCATAGTGCCTCAGACCAATTTTTTTATCTTGGTCATACGCGCCTGCTAATAGCTCCCACCAAATTGTTTCGTTAGGCTGGGCTTTAGTTTTAGTCCGTAATAATGTGATCGCATCATTCGTTCTACCAAGCTTGAGATCTGCACGAACGCGTGCAACTACTGCTGAGAATGAATATGGATCTGCTTTGGCAGCATTTTGTGCAAACTGCAATGCATCTTCGGCCTTACCCCGTGCCAAAGCGAGTTCTGAAGCAGTGTAGTCAAACGATAAACTTTGACGCTGAACCGGAGATCCTGGAGCAAGTACGTTCTGCGCCACAGCGCGCGCCTTTTGCAAGAAATCCTCCGCTTGCTCAAAACGGCCTTGTTTTTGTGCAACTAAGGCTAAACCATAAAATCCTTCCATCTGCTTTTCAGGAGAAGCTTGCCTGGAGTTGCTCTCAAATATATTCCGTAAATCAAATAAGCCGCTTGAGCTACCACTTTGCTCAACCCGTGCTCTAGCCTTAATTAAGTAAAACTCTAAGCTGCTAGGAACCCGATTTTGCTGGACCGTGCGGGCTCGATCTTGCATATCTGCAATACGATCAATGGTGAGTGGATGCGTGCGCACATACGCAGGCACACCACTATCCATGATGCCGTAGAATTTTTGTAGGCGCTGAAAGAATGCTGGGGCACCGTTGACATCATAACCACTGGCTTGCAGTATCTGAAAACCAATTCGGTCAGATTCTCGTTCTGCATCGCGTGAGTATGCTAGTTGATTTTGTATCGCTAAGGCCTGACCTCCAGTAATTAAGCCTACTGCAGCACTTGGATTGCTTGCAGCTGCTAATGCGCCAAGCACAATACTCGCAAGCGCAATAACTGAATTCGTTCCCTGTTTCTCAAGAGACCTGGCGATATGCCGCTGTAACACGTGTCCAATCTCATGCCCCATGACCGAGGCGACTTCAGAGTCGGTTTCAGCAGCAGTTAACAAACCCGTATGAAAGCCAATAAACCCGCCGGGTAAAGCGAATGCATTGATCGATGGATCTTTAATCGCAAATACCTCGTAGTCATACGCAGCACTCCCTTGGGTATTTGCTCCCCCCAATTGCAGACGTTTAGCAGCCTGCATTAGACGGCGTTCCATATTATTCAGGTAGTCGTAGATCGGCCAATCATTCGAGAATTCTGGGTCACGCCGTATCTCCCGCATAATTTGCTCGCCGATCTTACGCTCGTCCAAGGGACTAAGAGCTCCCCCACCTGGATCACCCATATCGGGTAGCACAAGGGTTGGTTGCGATTGCAAGGTATTACGCGATGGCAAATGAACAGAGCGTGCCTCAGGAGACTGGATGACCCGCCCCAAGTTCTCTTTTGCTGCATTGTCTTGCTGAACCGACACCCCACTGGGTTGAGCAAAAGAAGGGGCACCCAAGACTAAACTTAAGTAAAGTGCCAAAATACGTCTCAATTGCATACCCATCCCTCTATGGTAAAACCAAAGCTATGAACAAACTGACCCACTTTGATTCCAGTGGCCAAGCCCACATGGTCGATGTTGGCGATAAGGCCTCCACACACCGTATAGCCATTGCTAATGGTTGTATTCAAATGCATGCTACCACCTATGAATTAATTCAGGCGGGAGGGCACAAAAAGGGGGATGTCCTCGGAATTGCCCGAATTGCAGGAATACAAGCCTCCAAGAAAACCTCTGACCTCATTCCCCTGTGTCACCCAATTGCCCTTACTCATGTCAGCGTGGAATTTGAGCCCAACCCCGCAACAAGCACCATTCGGTGCACAGTCAGAGCAGAAACAACCGGGCAGACCGGCGTAGAAATGGAAGCCCTCACCGCAGTCCAAGTCGCCCTTCTCACCATTTATGACATGTGCAAAGCAGTTGACCGTGGTATGGTCATGAGTGATATCAAGCTTCTGGAGAAGAGTGGTGGTAAGTCGGGGGAGTGGAAGGCGAGCTAATAATAAGCTCGCCGGTCATTAAGTCTTACTTACCAAACCTACACTCTGCGGGTAGTAATTTAGCTGGCAGACTAGTTTGTTCGGCACGGCACGACCATCCTCCTGACCATACTGCTACACCGCTTTGAGATAAATCAATGGCTCGCGGACTTGCAACATCTGGCTCATTCGTTGGAATTAAGATCAAACTATTTTTACCATCGGGCGCTACAGAGGTTTGGTAATCGATTGCAATTGCACCATTGGCCAGAATCTCAATCTCTTTGACACTTCGTG
>B570J14230_10000078_pt1 | contig 31738 bp, 38 predicted proteins | sample LakMenepilimnion_3_FD_14230 | JGI IMG/M metagenome (IMG submission 14230) | reverse complement strand
ATAACATCTTCGATGTCATTTCCTGCCTGTGTTGCCATCAAACGTGCAATGTGATCTTCTAGATCTGCACCTTCGATGTTATCTTCTAGAGACTCTGTTGAAAGCTCCCAATCCATGCGTAGCTTCTTTGTTGTCAAAGAAATCTTTGAGAAAGTTACTGCTGAGTTAACTGCAGTATTGTCTGCCTCTGTCGCAAGCTTCATAAGCTTTTCGCCTACTGACATGCGATCAATTTCTGCTGTGTCTGACTTCATACGAACTGTACGTGCGACCTTACCGATTACGGTTGCGTCGAACATATAGTCAAGGAAGCGAGCAGATTGTTCTGGGTTTAGAAGTCCACCGTTGCCATTTTCTGACGCTACGTGTACTCCTGTTCCACCAGTTGTTGAACCGAATCCTGTTGATACCTGAGTACCAGCGTTTACGGCCTTTTCTAATGTTTCATTGCTCATTATTTTATACCTACCTTAGTTAAATATTTCGTTTACGGAACCGAGGAAAGAACCGTTCCATTTAGATTTTCTGATTGTTACTTCTTCGGATCGGCCAAGATCTGAAGACTTCTTAATTGCAGTCTCTGATTCTACTGCATCGACACGCTTTTGTACACCATCAATCGTGCTCTTGATGTTATTTACAGCGTTTGAAAGCGCTGTGTGTTGTTCTGCCAACTCTGAAATTTTGATATCTACGCTCTTGCTGAAAGCTTCAACAGTCTCTTGTATTGTTGTTACTTGTGCTGCATTTACTTCAGATGCCTTATTTAGAGTTTCTGAGAAAAAGCCTTTTAGATCGCCTAACATCTTCGCAAAATCAGGTTCATCAACCTTATCTTCTGATACTTCGGCTGCTTTTTCCAGAGTCTCGGCAGGAACGTCTTCTGCTGCTGCTTCTTCTGCAGGAGCTTCAGCTGGAGCTGCATCATCTGCAACTACTGCTGTATCTTCAACGGCTGCTTCTTCTGCTACTGCTTCGGCTGGTGCCTCAACTGCAACATCTTCGACAACTACGTTTTCTGTATTATCTGACATTTCATTACCTCCTTCTGCGTTTGCCTGTTTTGCAATTGTTTGTGTTTCAGGCAACGTAAATCTTGAATGCTTATATGCATCAAGAATTTTATCTATCTCTTTTGACTTATTAACATCTGAACTTTCAACCCAGCCTATTAGTGTGGCTGGCTTTCCAGATATTGGAGAGTCATATGTTTTTTCTGTTGAGATAAAAACAGAATTGCTGTCTTCGCAATAAAAAATATTTTCAGTTGTAACTTCAGTTGCTATTCCCTTAAATATCAATGCACCGTTTGCCTTCTGTATAGAAAGAATGTTGCATAGTTCATTTGCTGGAGAATCAACAATAGAAAGCTCAATTAGTTCATAGTTTTTAATAAATCTTACAGTCTTACCGTTTGACTTATTAACTTCGTTGTCTGATTCAAGAATCTTTCCACCTATCGAAAAACCAGAAAGCGTACCATCTAGAACTTTTTCCCAGGTGTCTTGTGCACCCTTTGAAATATATGCATCTACATAGACTCCGTTATAAAATTCTTTTGATGTCGCATCGTAAAAAGTTTCTGGCTTAAATGAAACCATTTTACCTACTGCGTTGGATCCGTGCATCTCACGAATGTTTCCACGGAAACTTTCAAATGCTTTCAGGCTTGACTCTGCTGTTACAACGTCACCTGTTTGATCAACATTGTCTAGTGTGGCAAATCCAGATACAGTTCTTTTTTCACGGTTGACCTTGGTGAAGGGAACCGATAAACTGATGTTGTCGCCATGACTTGACCACAAAGACTTTTCAATATTCATATGCTTAATTTTAGCGACTTATACATAAAAAGGCAAATAACAGTTGAGTAGAGTTAGTCAACCTGTCTTCCATCGCCCTTAGCATTTCTTCCTTCTCCAGAATTATCTGGGGAAGTTGCCTGTCGGTTTTGGGATCTTTGTCGGGTATTTCCAGCCTGGGCTGTTTGCTCTGCGGCGTCCTGAGCCTTTAAATCTACTACGTCGTCTCCGCCTTCTAGTGGAATCATTCCCTTTCTAATTCTAACTTCATTAGGGGTAATTACCTGCATTCTTAAATATCTTTCATCGATTTTAGATTGAGTATCTTCATCGGTAAGGGTTAATTCATTAAATTTAAGAGTTAATGCGTCTGTCTTTTCCTCAAATATTTTATTTAATTTTTTCTCTAAAATCATTTGTGCTGGGCGACAAACCTGCTCTTTAAATGTTTTATCTGCATCACGAGCTACCGCTAAATTTACTCCTTCTGGAGTTCCAATTTTATTAATTGGGACACGGTGGGCCAATAGGATTTCATCTCTATTTGATTTGCGGTAAACATTAAATGAAGATTCCTGTGGATTTGCTTCCACTGGCTCCATCTTAAATTCTGTCTTTGAGTCTGGGGTATCTCCTGGAAGTGGAATATATAGGGATCTATGATTCTTTCCTTTTAGTCCCACCTGGAAAAACTCAAGCAATTTTCTTTCTGATTCTGCTGAAAGCTTTGCTCCCTTAACTGTAATAATATATCTTGGAACAGCCTTGTTTTCAAAGTAATCTAGGTTGTATCTGCCAGATAATTCATTACCTGCCAAAGAGACTTGAGCTGCAATAATATCTGCCACTCCATAATAATTATTCATCGGAGTGTACTTCTTCAAATGTATAATTTCATTTGGTCGGTCTTCTTGACCAGCAATTGGATTCTCTGTTTCTGTGTCTCCAAAGTTTTTAAAGTAAACAGCCTTTCCGTATAGCAGTTGAATAAATCCATCTCTAAGTCTACGCACACGCATTGTCTTTGCTGGGATGTGGCCAATATATCCAATGTTTCCATTTGTCGTTCTACCAATTTCAATATAGCCATTGCCTGTTGCTTCGTAATCTGTAAAAACCTTAATCAGTGTTTGTGTAAATGTATCTTCATCATTTGTTGTATCAAGCCATGTGTGCAGATCTTGCCTTAGCTTACTTAGCTTTCTACGTGCTCTTTCAAGTGACTTGTCGTCTGTAAGTGAATCAATGGCGTCATTTGTTTTCTTTGTCTCTATAAAATCATATCCTAAGCCAACAATGTTTGCAACTTTAGCATTAATTGCAGCGTAGTTATATGTTGAAATCTCATATACCTTTGAAAGGTATTCTAGGTTGTATGGAGGTTCTACTAGGTCGAACATAGCATAGCCAGTAATTGCTTGTGCTAATAAATTTTGCTGTGTGCCAGTCTCTTCTCTACCAGTAAATGATTTAGAAAATTCTCTGCTCATCTTGCGCTTAAAAGATGTTCCAAGACCTCTTACTTTTTTAAGATCTTCTAGTCCTACCGCAAATGGGTCATTGCTAATTTCATCTTTCTTTAAAGAAAACCAATCGGCATTGTTTGAAATATTAATTATGTTTTCTGAGTTGTCCTCATCAAGAAATTCTACGCTCATTTTATACCCCGTAATTTTTTCATTTCGTCTTTATAGTTTCCAATATCTAGTGGGTCTGGAACTAGTCCCCAGTCTAGTCTTTGCTTTTGGTGTTGGAATTCTTCATCGTCAATCTTTCTTCTTCCAGAAAGAAATTTAGGCCCGCCTTCATATATGCCGAATGAGCGAACTTCTCTAGCCAAAGCATCGATCTTGGATCTATTTCCTTTTTTGGACGTGACTGAAAGAAAATTGCCATCATCGTCTCCAATCCATCTACCATCTGGCATTTGCCAAACATATATCCCAAGAGTTGTTTCCTCTTCAAGGATTTTAGAATTTATTCGGTTGATATCCATAGTAATTTATTTTACCATTACTTCCCGCTTAAGTCCAGCTTTTGTCAACCAGTAGGACAAATTATTTGTTTTGGAGTACAATCCAGTCATTGTCGTAGAACTCTACTGAGTTTTCTGTCAACGTAATGGACGAATCATCTGCTACAGTAGCAGATCTTCCAATATGCATGTTGTAATGAGACAGTGCGGTAGGGGCTGTAAATGTAGATGGATAGTAAGAGATATATTGATATAGGCTAGAAGGGCCACCTGTTGCTGAATGATTAAATAATATTTGGCCTGTAATTGGTCCACTTGTTACAATTATAATATGATAAAGCTCGTTTGGGGTAAATACAGAGCTTATATTTGTCTGAGATGTTCTATCTACCCCATTAACATAAATAGCAGATATATTAGATTTAGTAATAGTTCCATTAGTAGCCCAAGAATATCCTGCTGCTACAAAGTCTCCATTTGCCGTGCTTGATATAATAGAGTTTGATGTAAGGTCTGATAGAGTTAAAAATAACTCTATTGTCTTTATTGATTCTGCGGTGTTAATTTTAAATCCCGCCCCATCTGCTGTTGTCACACCATTTAGCTTTTGGCGGGACAAGATAGGATATTTAACTCGTCCTAGCGTAATATCTTTTGAGGCAAATCCAGCTGTGCCCTCTATTGTATAAATATAATCGGGGTTGCTTATTGAATATAGGATCTGATCTTTATAGAAACAAAGTAGTAGGTTGTATAGTCTTGGAATAAATTTAGATGTATCTGATGATGCAAATGTTATCTCAAGATAAAGGGTTCTTTCAGAACTAAATGATCCTAATTTAAATTGAGGAATTGCTCTTCCATTAGAACAGGCTTGCCATGTTGTTCCATCTGTAGAAGTTCTTACAGACACCCCATTATCGCCGCTCCACTCTATCTTAGAGGAGTCTAAGTCGAATCCTGCAGGAATTGCTATGGCATCTACAACAACTACGCTCTTAGAGGCTGCAGAGTCCGTTTTGTTTATTTCAAGGCATTTCTCTTGGATGTTATATGTTAAATCTTCTGATGCAAAAATTTCTAGCGGCTTATTAGCTGGATAGGCAAAGTTAAATTGTTTGCTAACGCTATCGTCGTATATTTCAAACAACGTACCGCTATCTGGGTAAGAAACTTGAAATGGTGAAGTAGTGCCAGAATAATTATAATGTTCTAAAATTCTATCTGAGCCAAGAGCATACCTGTAAACTGCTGGAGCATCTACAATGAATGAATCGGACGCATTTCCTGTTGGACCTAGTTTTAATGTAATTGTTGGGCTAGTAAACTTGTAATTATTTAAAGATTTGCTTGCTGCAAATTTGCCGTCTACATATAAAGACATTTCTGTAATAGAATACGTGGCTACAATATGATGAGATTGGCTAATATTGGGTAAAGTATAATCAAGTCTTTCCGCTTCAAGTTTAAATACTATGTTACCCTTTTCGTAAAAAATACCGATATTATTTGTTGAGTCTGCAAATATAGTTGTTAACCCAGTTGTAGTAATTTTAGGGTAAATCCAAACTTCTAATGAAAATGCGTTATCTGATGAGTTATTATCTGCAAATCCACCATCGGCGGTAGATCCATAGTAATCTTTGGTTACTGGTAAAGTAATGTACTTTGTGTTTGTTATTAATGATCCATTTGCCCCGCCAGCAACAAGTGGAATAAGCCCCGTAGAAATTGCCCCCGTGTAGGTTCCAGAATTACCACATCCAGAAACGTCGGTTGCGGTAGTGCCAGACAGCTCGTCTAGCGGCCAAAAGCCAATAGGGTAATCGTTTATTACTTTAAGTTGGTAGCTCATCTTATTATTATATACCTATTTCCTTTATATATTATTTTCTAAAGAAAAAGATTGCAACCATATACTTTGTACCCTCTGTTGTTGGCAAAGGCTCATGCAAAATTCCATGGGACTTGAATACGACTGCGCTTCCAGGCTTTGGCTTAACAGAAAGGTTGTCATTAGGAAAAGCCAGGTCTCCACCCTGATAATTATCGTTTAAGTAAAAAACAATTGAAACTGTGCCTGTCAAGTGCTGTGGGCTATAGTCTGGATCCCAGTCAGTATGTGGGCCCATTTCTGTAGAATTGTTATATTTATATATCTTGCAATGTGTTGGGAGATCCCCTAAATCTATTTGATGTGCCGAAGCGTACTCTTCTGCTATTTGTATTGCCCTATAATGAATCATACTGGCAAACTTAGAGTTATGCCTGTCTCTATTATTATTATTTAAAACATTTTTATAATTGATTGTTTTTTCATAACCATACTGAACAGTTTTGCATGAAGAATTCCATGGCTCCCATTTACTTATCTGAGAGCCCATATCTTGAAATTGATCCATTAATTCAATTTCTTTTATTAACTCTTCAGGGTTGTCAAATACTTCTGTATAGTAATGTATATCTGGAGTAAGTATTTCTTTAAGCATCATACTTACCTTTATGTGTTGGTGGAGTTCCCCTTTTCTTAAGATCATTCCACTCTTCGTAAGTTTTTTCTTGTTCTGCTCTTGTTTCTTTAAGTTCGGCTTCCCACTCAGCTATTTGTTCTGGTGTATAAACTGCATCAGCATCATCCCAAAACGATCCCACTGTATATCTTTCTGCCTTTTCAACCATCGTGACTTCATGCTCGTTGCCATATCCACCTTTAAAGAAAGCAAGTCTACCAGGCTTTGGCTTTATTGCAATATCATGATGTTTAAAGTTTAAAAACCCTCCATCAAAATTATCATTTAGATAAAGGAATCCTGCATATTTACTTTTATAGAATGCGGAAGGCTTTCCGTCTTCATGGGTATTATCTGAGTGAAAACCTGCAAATGCTCCTATTACCCACTTTTGTGCGTGGTAACTTACTTCTGATAACTCTTTGTTAAAACAGGTTTCCCCTGCTAGTTTAACTTTTTCTTTTAGTATAGAAAAATAATCTTTAGGCAAGCCAAATAGAAGTAGGTTATCGTCCCAAGGCCAGTAGCCCATGGCAAGAGATCCGTAAAAAGAAATTTGATTCCACTTTAAATGACCAGCGTCGGTAATTGCGTCAAAATAAGCAATTATTTTTTGGCATTCTTCTTCTGTAATTAAACCATCAACAACAAAAACATCATCCTTAAGCGATACAATTTCCATTAGCACTCCGTCTTATCTTTATCTTCTAGACTATCGATATAATCTATATGATCTTGTATTTCTTTTTCAGTTGGAACCTTTAGTTTTCCATTTTCAAATACTAGGTTCCCGCCATATACATCTAGGCTCATTCTTCTTTTTTCCATTTCAGCCCATTTTGTTGCACCGTATTTTAATTGGTTTTCTAGCCATTCATCAGACCCCTTATATGGATAAACCATAAAGTTTCTGATTAAATATTTATTTCCTTTAGTCGCCGTTCTTACGCCATGATAGTATCCTTCTCCAGAAGGAAATACCATTATGTCTCCTGCCTCTGGCTTGTATGCGGGAACAAATTCTCCATTAACATAAAACTCAATTTCTCCGCCTTCATAGTCGTCATTTATATAAACCGTACAGGTTATATAAAATTTATTTCCTGGAGCATCCTTATCTGTTTGTTTAAAATCTGTGTGATACTGCATTGTTAAATTATTCTTTAAAGAATCTACGTTAGTAAAATATTTGCAAAATGATGATGAGCCGAGCTCTGCTCCTTCTGGAAGGTCAACATTATATTTCTTTATGTAGTCTTCAAGAGCAATATTATATGCATCCCAAACTGTTTCTGCAGCCCAATACTCTTTGTCAAAAGTTTCATTTTTGCCACGTAGGTTATCCATAGCACCCTTAAATTTTGTTGATGAGTATGTGCCAAAGGAGCTCCATCTAGTCCACGGAACAAAATAATGTTCATCTGAATCTTTTTCAATGTTTTCTGTAGACTTTACAACATCAAAAATTTCCTTATGATCTGGAAGTAAACCTTTGTAAATTTCAATTCTGGGATACAGGGTCTTTGATACTATATTATCCATTTATTTTTTCTCCTAATTTAGTTATAGTCCAAAACCAAGGTGAGGTGTATCTTGTTCCTTCTGTAATAATATCGACACCATGTATATAGTTTAAATCACCTGGAAAAAAATATGCCGCTCTAGCTTTTGGCTTAAAAGCAATTTCTTGTTTTGGAAAATGCAATCTACCACCTTCGTAATCTTCATTTAAATAGATTACTGTCCCAATGTCATACCATGGAAAATTGTTTGCAGTTCCCTTATCTGGTCCTTCGTGCAATTCTTTATCTGCGTGTGGCCACTGCATAGAGCCAACTGGCCATCTAACAAGGCATGGGCCTGTAGGCTTTACCTCTACATTAAAATGCTTTTCAATCATTACTCTTAGTCTTTCAATTATTGACTCTAGCATTACTGAAACAGCTGGATCTGACTCATCTAAAGATTTTCTTGTTGCAACACGGTTTGCCCATACGTTGTGTTGATAGATGATTGTTCCATTCTCATTTTTAACATCTTGGCCCTGATCCCAAACTTCATTATTTTTAATAAAATTTAAAAGGTATTCGTTTTCTTCTTCCGTTAACAAGTTCTCTATTTCAACAATGTTTTCTTTACCATTGCCAAAATAACCAGAAGGCGTGATTGATGTTCTGTGCTTTCTAATATCCGAAGGGTTCTCTACAGTGTTTTCCATTTATTTTTCCTATTCATATTTCTTGGGTACCCAGGTATTTTTTTTATATACTCCAGTATTTGCTCTATATATGGCCACATGGTCATTGTGTCTTTTTTGCATTTCTTGATACGTATACAAATTAAACTCTGATTTCCATTCTTCTCTTTTGATTGGAATTATTTGTGCATAGGGAGTTCCTTTTGGAATAATTCCTTTAAAGCCATCTCTAATAAAAAATGGCATTAGCCCTGGCGGGGCATACCTATCACTATCAATTATACCGCCTACCGTTAAAAAAGGCAGCTCAAAATTATTAATAGGCTGTACAACTAAAGCGCTATACCCTTCTGGAAGGGTAAATCCCCAATTTGGATACCAGTGATAAACAAATTTATAATATCCTTCTGGATAATGAAATTCTCCCATGTGCGAACGAATTGAAACAAAGTCATCAAATCCTGGCTCTGCTTGCACTAATGTGTATCCGTCTTTTATAAAAACATTAATGTCGCATGGTGTTGTAAGCATATATCCTGTCGTAAAAATATCATGTAAGGCTGGACAGGCTTTAAAGCCTGGGCCTCTTTGATTGTCTGGAGGACCGACTACATCATTTCCTTCAAAATCTTTCCAGTACTTGCTAGCATTCTTAAACCATCCTGGCATAACATTTTTTGTAGGGCTTGGAACAAGATCTTTATTGTTATAGTGTCTATTTGAATTAAAAACAATTTTCATTTGTATTTATTGACTTTCAGCTTAATTGATTTTACTTCATGAGATCCTAGTTTATTTCCTAGATAGTCTGTGGCATCTCTATAGTAGTCTGTCCAAATTTGTTTTTCTGCCGCCTCTTTAGCTGCAGCAACTGCTCCTTCATAAGTTGGAACATTCTCAAAGTGTGGCTGTGGCATATGCCTTATATCCTTTACTTCAAGAGTAGAGTTGTTTAGCTCTGTTAAAGATATTGGCAAAATTGCAATTACTGGTTGTCCAGCTTTGATTGTGATTGGAACGTATGGCTTTGTAATCTTCCATGCAACTGGCAATGGGCTACCAAAAAAAGATGTTGTTAGTAAGCTTGTTACGGCCTGGGCTCCATCAACAAACATATTTGGAACTGGGAAAGATAGCAATGTGTAATTACTTTCTGTTTCAAAAGTTAGATTTGTTTTAAAATTAATTGTTGAGTGACCTCTACCAGTTTCGCAGTATTTTTGTCCTTGTAAAACCTGAACATTATGTGGATAGGTACTTGTTACTCCATCCCACATAAAAGTTATATCTTCTGGAAAAGATATTCCCCAGCCTAATTGATTTGCTAGAGTTAGTGGAAAGCACCTGTATGCATGATTATGCTCCGTCTGGTCCATCCAATCTCTTTTTGCAGAGAGTGGCTCTATGTTAGCTGTATCTTGCAAATTATCATATGCTGTTACCTTAATCAATTAATTATCCCTTTGTTCTGCTGGGATAAATTTTTTACCTTCGGTAAAATGGTTATATTCATAGCCTGCCTCTATTTCTCTATAAAGAGGTGTGTGTGGAGCCTCTTGATAATCTAACATTGTAACAATTGCATATTTAGTTCCAGATTTTACTGGCATTGCTGCATGAGAATAAATATAAGAAGAAGGAAAAAGATATAGATCTCCAGCTTTAGGTTTAATCTTTAAGCCAAGCTTATCGAAAAACAACTCTCCGCCTTCGTAGTCGTCGTTAATATAACCTACTGATGAAAGCACACACACATATGAATATCCGTGATCTGAATGGACATTAAAGTGTTGATTTTTTGCATACTTAATAAAGTTAAAAGATTCCCAATAGTTTAAGGGTGGAAGCTGAAACATTTTCATGTAATCTGCTACAGCGTTAAGCTGTACTCCTTTTGAGTCTCTCCATATCTGTCTTAGCTCTATTTCATCCTCTGTAAGATCTTCTTGCTGAACATGATTTCCATTGCCATACATTAGGGATCCGCCGTCATTTTCTTTAATTTTAAAATCCCAGGCATCACGATAATCTGTATTTAGTGTATCAAAGCCTGTTTGAGCCAGGTTCCAGTGCTTCTTGCTTTCTTGTTTTTCTAAAACCTTTTCTAGTCTTTCTGCCAGATTGTACTCTTTTTTAAAGACGTCTCTGTATACAATAATTCCTGGATATATAGTTTCTGCATTTGGAAGCATATTATTTTTTCCCCTTGTGTTTGTTATCTATCATTCTATCATATTCTTCGGTATGGGCATCATCATTGTAGTCTAGCATGGTAACAAAAGAATACTTGACTCCTGACTCAACTGGAAGAGCTACGTGAGAATATATAAAAGAGGAAGGAAATATAACTAAATCCCCTATCTCTGGTGTTATATGTAAATTAAATTTAGGAAAATATAGCCCACCGCCAGTATAACCATCATTTGGATATCCGACTAAAGATACGGCACATTTATATGACCACCCGTCATCTGCATGCTCTTGAAAAAATTGATTAGGGTAATATTTAACTACATTAGTCCATTCCCAAAAATCCATTTTAATTGAATACATATTGCAAAAATCTTCAACTGCATCTTTTTGGCAATTATAAATATCTTTGTAAAGTGGGTGAGATTTTCCAAGAGCAGAGATCTTAAAGTCCCATGCATCCCTGTATGTTTTATCTGTCTCTTCTAAACAAACAGTTGCACTATTCCAGTCAGTTTCTTTGCTGGATACGCAATCTTCAATACGATTAATTAAATCAAGTTCTTTTGGAAAAGAATTAGGATATACCCATATCCCAGGGTACAACTGTTTTTTGTTGTATATCATTATTAAAGAATAGCATTTTTGCGTAATATAGTCAAGGATTAGTTATCCTGAAATTCTGCGTCCGACTCTTCTTCATTGTGTGGATTTTCAGCAATATGAGGGTCCACATCATTTGGATCTATCTCGCTGTAAGTTTCGCATCCATTATATGCAAGCATTGATCCTGCCACAAGAAGTCCCCACGGTTCTCTGTAGAATAAAAATACGTCTGTATCTTTTTCTACAAGATCCAAGGACTCAACAACTATTGGATCAGAAGGGTTATCGTAATTAAATATTTCATCGCCAATTTCTAGGTTAGCTGCTTCTGGAAGCATATATTCATTGCCTCTTTTTATCACAGGTTGTTCTACTAATGACAAATCATATTTAGGATTGTTATTAATTCTTACAACTGATGATTTTGTTTCCTTGAATATATTTGTAACCTTTGACTCTAATGTTTTTTGATTAATTAAATTAGAATCTCTCCATGAAGCAACTTGAATCATGCAGTCTGTGCTTATGTATCCTTGTGCACAGTTAGAAGAATGTTCTGGCAAATTATCAAAATAAGCGGTTAAAAGAATATCATCTATCTTTATATCTTTTGCTTTTTTGTATCCGTCCTTAGTAAGCACCTCCGTATCTGCTGGTATACAGAATCCTGGAGGGCCAAAGAATCTTGGAGGGCCAAAGAATCCTGGAGGTGCAAAAAATCTTGGAGGTGAAAAGAATCTTGGAGGGCTAAAGAACCCTGGAGGTGAAAAGAATCTTGGAGGGCTAAAGAATAGTGGAGGTGTAAAGAAGTTTGGTGGTGTAAAAAATAGTGGTGGCACAAAGAACTGTGGTGGCGCAAAGAACTGTGGCGGCACGAAGAAGTTTGGTGGCGCAAAGAATTGTGGTGGCGCAAAGAAGTTTGGCGGCACAAAGAAGTTTGGTGGAGCAAAAAAGTTAGGTGGCGCAAAAAAGTTAGGTGGCGCAAAAAAGTTAGGTGGCGCAAAGAAGTTTGGTGGGGAGAAAAAAGCTGGTGGTGAAAAGAATGTTGTAACTTCACCAGTTGCAGAACCTAAAGAAGTTCCATTTGCGTTTACTGCTTTTACTGTATATATCTGGGCACTTGCCATAGTCTCTCTAATTGCTATAGATGTTGCTGGGAAATTAGCTTCATATGGTGATGCTAGTCCGCCTGGCTGTGTAGTTAAATCTGAAGATGTAATTATATATTTTGATATATCTTTTCCACCAGTTGCTGGGTGCCCCCATGAAACAATATCTTGTCCACGTTGTCCTGGTGTAGTGGTTTGTGTACCTTCTGTGCTATGGCCTGGACCTGTAGTGTTAGATACTGCTGTAACTGTTCTTGGTGATTGTGGAACTGTTGTAACTAAAAGAGGGGCGGTTGCGGTAGACTCCTGAGAAGTTCCATTTACATTTGTTGCATTTACTGTTACAAAGCCAGTTAGTCCTGAAGGTATTCCAGTAATTAAAATTGGGGATGTTGCAGAAAAATCTGTATAAGTTACTGATCCAGTATTAGGAGTAAACTTTGCAGTGTAATTTATAATAGGCAATTGGCCTGTTGGGTATTCAAAAGTAATATTTATAGCCCCATTGTTATATGGTCTATTTGTTCCTACATCTGTTGCAACTACATTTATTGGTGGTACTGGATATTCAAAATCTCCAGAAAGTTGCGCTTTTCTACCCGTCTTTTTACCCATTTTTTAAATACCCTTCTTACGCTGTCAAGTCTCCGAACAAAAGCCAAGTGTTGGCATCTCTTTTTAATATTGTTGCAATTGACCATTGAAATCTTAACTTTTGTCCTGGAGTAAAGTTTAATACTACACCAGGTCCTGCTTGAACCGTAGTTTGTCCTGCTCCTGTTTGTAAAATATCAAGAGTAGTACCAACTGGGAAATTGATAACCGTATCTGCTGGAATGGTTACTGTATTTGCAACAGTCATTCTCATATCGATAATGGAATCTCTTTCATTTAAATTACTTAATGTGTAATTAAAAAATTTAGTATATATAGGTGTTATAGACGGGGTACCTTGTTTTGACTGTACCCCATCTATAAACTGAATATTACCCAATGTGCTGTCAAGTGTTCCACTTAACTTTACTACTCCAGAAAATGTTGTTATTCCAGAAAGACCGCAGTTATCAGAAACTGATAATGATTTAACCTGCAAATCTGTTTCGTAGGGAAACTTTCCTTTAGTAATAGACATTGTTATGTTTTCCTATGCCTGTGCCTCAGTCCAGGATAGTCTTGCGAACACTGGAGCTGTTGTTGAACCAAGATTTGCAACAACAATTGTTAGTGTGTCTGGACCATCTGGGTAGATGTTTGTATTTGAGTTTACTGATCCTCCACCCACAATTGAGTTTCCAAGATCTCTAACGTTTGACAGATCGATTGAGTTAGCTCCAGTTCCTACGAAGAAACCTGCAGTAGTTTCTCCACCAGATAAAGTGGTTGAGCTACCTTGATAATCTACAATCTGTGCTAGTGATGAGTTTGCTACTCCTGCTACGTTTCCTACCGCATTAGTCCATGCATTTGTTGTTGATGGAACTCCATTTAGAACTGCAGTTACAAGAAGGTTAGCGTTAGCTAGAGACGTTGTAACATCTAGTGCTTTAAGTGTAAGCTGCATACGGTTAATTAGTTCTCTTTGTCCGAATGCTGCAGCAATACCATTATCTACTGAAGGTGCTACACGGATTGCAAATAGTGCTCTTGATTGTCCTGCTGGAATAGAGTTTCCAGTTCTCTGTCCGTATGTAAACACGAGAGACTTATCTTCATCAAAGTTACCGTCCATGATTACCGATGTTCCCCAGTGTGATATGGATGCTGAGAATGATGGGAATGCTAACTCAACCATTGTTGGTGAAGTTGCTGCAAATGTAAAGGCTTGAGCGGATGTGGCTCCCATTGGAGCAATAATTACTCCAGTAGGGTTATCTGTTAAAGCTGCTTTGCTAAACTGAACTGATGTACCAGTAATTGAAGAAATAAATGTTCCTTCAGGGAAGGCATTAGATATAACTCTTTGTCCTACCTGAATTCCAGTTGCGCTTGCTACTGTTCCAGTGCTTGTTCCAGTTGCTATAGTAACAGTTAGTCCTGCTTCTACACCAGCTTTTCCTCTTGTAAGTCCAGTAAATGTTGTTGCTGACTTTCCTGTGTAGTTAACATACTCATAAGTACTTTCGTTTCTTATAACTAGTGTTCCTGAAGGTGGGAATCCAGCTGTAGAAGCAACCGTTAGCGCTGCATCTGTTGTTAAAATTTCTGTAGTTGCTTTTGTGTAAGGTGGATTGGTTGAGCTTTCATATCTACCTGGAAGGTTACCAGAGCGCATGTAGGCTTCTGTATTGACGTTGTTGTTAGGCATCTTGTGTACGTAAATAACATCACCCTTTGGACCTCTAACGCCCCATCTTACGAATCCTGCACCATACCATGTATAATCGATATAGAACATTTGCATCTTTCCAAGATCAATGTTGTACTGAGAAGGCCCTGTACCGTCAATCTTATCTAGATTAAAATCGCTTTGAGCAATTTTTGTATCATCTGTTCTAGAAACAATACACATTGAAGCGCTTGCTCCACGGTATGCTGGGCTAATTGTTAGAGATGTGTCTGATGCAATTGAAACAACCTTATATGATTGTCCACGAATTACAATTTTATCTCCTGGTATTAGCTGCTTAGAGAAATATGTTGGGAATTCTGCGCTAGATTGTAGAATTGTTGCAGAGTTTTGTGAAACTGTTACCTTACCAGATAGCTGGAAAGTTGAGCTTCTGCGAACTGCATAAAGTATATTTCCGTCGTACTCCCAGAACAAACCATTCTGCTCATCAAAAGCACCTAGTCTATTTTGGCAACCATACCAAGATTCTACTGATGCGTAGAATGGTCCTGTTGCAACTGTGGCTGAAGGAATTGATAGTGCTTGATATTGGAAAGCTGTAGCACTTAATACATTCGTAATTGTAAATGTTCCATTGTATGCAGTTTCATTACATCCACCAATTTTAATAACTGTTCCTGGTTGTAGATTGTGCTTTTCTTTTGTTTGAACTGTTACTGCTACTGTGTTATTTGATGTTATATTTTCAATTCCTGCGTAAGGCTTTAGAACTGTTCCTGAAGAAATCTGAATTCCCTTACCTGATTGATATCTAAAGTAGCGACGTGTTTGACGAACGCATTGTGCATAGTTAGAGCCTGAGTTAGCACTAAACAAAACACCACCATCATGTGGTCTATGTGCAAATGTAGACTGTGGTCTTACAAAAATTGCAATTCCACCAGCAATTGTTCCTGTTGGTGCTACATCTACATAGAATGCAAATGTTGTTGTGTTAATTATCTGAGCAACTTCTTGATTGCCATTTGGAGGATTAGTTGTTGCTGTAGCTCCAAGTACAACAATTTCATTTCCTAGGGCAAGTCCGTGAGGAACTGATGTTACTGCTGTAATCTTTCTTCCTGAATAAGTTAATGATGCACTTCCGCCAATTTGAGCACCGCTAAAAAGAACTCCCTGATTAACTATTGTCTTGTTTGGATCAAGGATTTCTGTAATGCTTGTTCTGTTAATAGCAGAGGCTGTATATGTGAAGCTAGATCCTCCACCGCCGTTTTCGATAATAAAGTTACCATCTGCAATTGCCAAAAATGAATCTTGGATTGTAACTGGAGTTCCGTTTGCTGGAGCTGTTCCAGAGCTGAGTGTAACTGTTACTGTTTTTGAGCCTGTTGGGAGATTAATAGAAGAGATATTAGCAATAGGTGTTGGTCTTGCATAAGCAAATGGTCTATTGTTAATTAATCCTAGGTTTTCCCACTTAGAAGTCTGTGTTCCGTATTCAAAATCAGTGTCGATAAGAGCTCTTGGTTGTGAAACTCTAAACTTGTTTGCTGGGTCTAGCTGTGTTTCTGCTGGCTTAAAACTTTCATCAAATGTATCAATTGTAAACATAAGTTTATCTGTTGATGTCATAGATGCAGTGTTATATGATAGAACAATTGTTGTATTTTCTACCATCGCAGAGTTTGTAGTAGCTGAGTATGATGTTGAGCCCAAGCTTGGATCTGAAAAATTATAAATAACCTGATTTGTTGTTACGTTCGTGATCAAAAGCAATCTTTCTTTCAAGATTGTTTTTGGAATCGAAATAGTTCTTGTTGATGGGGTAAACGTATAAGACGTTTCTAGTAATACTTTTCTTGCCATTTTCTTAATCTCCTAATAATATATCTGTTGCTCTGAACGGATATCTAGATTTTTTAACTGTTTGCGTATTTGGTCCTGAGATATACTTTGCCTCAAATGATGACCCAGCTGGAATTGGTTCCCCGAACTGAATATATCCATCATTATCTAAAAAGTACCCCTCGGACGGCAATGCGCTGAGCCAGTGCTGATCTTGGTTTCCCAATATTTGAATTATACCATTAATTGTTATAAAAAGCTTATATGGGTTTGATGGAATAAAATCTACTCCATCAAATTTTAGCTTAAATCTTGAAGTATATCCATCAAACAATTGAGACAATGAGTCTAAAGGATATATATCGCTTCCTACCGAATCGGCAATTTCTGCTTCAAGGTAAGCTTTATTTACTGCGTGACTTGCAGATACTGGGTCTGCAACAGATATTGGCCCAGTAAAGTTAGGGTTGCTAATTGTTGGTGCTGTTATTGTTTTATTGGTTAAATTTTGTGTATCTGTTGCTGTTATAATATAGTTAGCTACTGATGCTGAAAGACCTATTCCTGGAATTTTAAATGCGTTGCTTGCATTATTTCCAATAATAATTTCGTTGCTGGTATTACTTGTAGTCGACTGTACAACATCACCGATAATAATGTTATTACTTCCGCCGACCAAATTGCTTCCTGCGCTAGTTCCTAATAGGACGTTTCCTATTCCACTTGTTATTAAAGTACCAGCCTGGAATCCTAGCACTGCGTTTCTGCTTCCTTCTGTTAATGATCTTAAAGATTCATTTCCGAGTGCTGTATTTTCAGTTCCAGTTTCTATATTCTGTAAAGTTAGGCTTCCTAGTGATGTGTTGTCAACACCAGATGTTGTTACCTTTCCGTATACAGTTCCAAGAGTATTTTCAGTTGCTGCAGAAGTGGCCAGCGTAACCGTTCCACCCAAAGATACTGCGTTCCCATTAATTGTAATAGAGGAATTTACAAGCTTGTTGTTTTCAATTGATCCAGCTAACATTGCGTTGGTAATTGTATTATTTGGAAGTACTACTGTCCCTGTAAATGTAGGTGATGCTATTGGAGCCTTGGTACCAAGTGCTGTTGTTATTGTAGCTGCATAGTTTGCGTCATCACCAAGAGCTGCTGCCAACTCATCAAGAGTATCTAGTGCTCCAGGAGCAGCTGCAATCAAGTCAGCAATCTCTGTTTGCACGTAAGCAGTTGTTGCAATTTGAGTTGTATTTGTGTTGGCTGCTGCTGTTGGGGCAGTTGGTACACCACTAAGTGCTGGTGACGCAAGTGGTGCCTTAAGGTCAAGTGCTGTTTGTGTAGCAGTTGAAACTGGCTTATTTGCATCTGAAGTATTATCAACATTTGCAAGACCTACATCAGATTTTGTGATTCCAGTTGGATTATTAATAACTGGAGCAGTTAAAGTTTTATTTGTTAAAGTTTCAATACCAGCACGAGTTGTTACTGTATGTGCACCATTTGCAACTGGAATTGTTGTTGTATTTCCGCTATGACTAAATTGAATATTTCCAGAATCCAACTGCATAGATGCTGTATCTAGGTAAAGTGTTGTTCCAGACAAATATAGATCTTTAAACTTGTTAGCTGCAGATCCAAGGTCATATGAGGCATTTGCTGATGGAATTAAGCTTCCACCAATTGTTGCACCATTTATAACTGGAGATGTCAGTGTTTTGTTTGAAAGAGTTTGAGCTGTATTTAAATCTACAGTTGTTCCTGTATTAATACTAAATGTATTTCCATTAAGGCTTAATCCATTACCCGCAAGATATGTACCAGCACCTGAGAACTGTGTAAATACTATTGGGTCCGTTCCAATTGTTGCTGGTTTATTTGTTTGTACCCATCCAGTGCTAGCATTTGCTGTTCCTGAATATACGAATACAAAATCACCAGAATCAACTTCTGCTGCTGTATCAAAATCGGCTGCACGTACTGGTTGTCCTGAAGCCTGAACTACGTAAATACCGTTTTCAGATGTAGTTGTCTGATTTTTAACAAGAATTCGGTTGCCAGTTGCAAGGGTTACTCCGTCAAGAGTGTCACCGTTTTCAAGAGCATTTGCGAGATTAACATTTGTAGTTGTTGCTGCAACTACGGACTCGTGAATATGAAGACCTTCTGTTACTGAGTCAACGTAAGCCTTTGTAGCAGCATCTGTTGAATCAGTTGGTGTTCCAAGGCTTGTGATTTTATAGGTAGCAAGAGATACGTTGCCAGTTGGTGCACCGACTGTATTTAGTGCAAATTCTGAAGGGTCTACAGAAATTGCTCCAGTTGTATCGTTATAAGAAAGGCCTGTTCCAACTGCATTTCCTATTGCATCTTGAGCATTTTCATCTGTATATGTTACCGCTCCAGTTAAAGAAATTGAATTTGCTACATCATCATAAGATACTGAAATATTTGTATGTGTACCAGCTGCTAAAGCGGTTGCTACAGCATCCTGTGCTCTATCATCTGTAAAGTATTTATTTGTACCACCTTCAGCTAAGGCGTCTGTTGTAGAGTCCGCCACTCCATTTTCAGCAGTAATAGTAAGTCCGTTTTTATCTCCTGTAATTGATATATTAGACTTTGTAGCATTTGTAAGCAGCTCTGCTGCAAATGCTTTGGTTGCCAGTTCTGCTGTATCTGCAATACCATGTATATTTGTTGTATCTGATTCGTGCAAAGAAAGTGCAGATGCTGCTGTTGCTTCTGCGCCAGACTTTGCTGCGTTTGCTTTTGTTGTAGCATCTGTTGCTGCTTCAGAGATTGCGGCTGCTTGTGCTGCATCTGCTTCGGATTTAGCAAAAGCTGTGGTTGCAATTTGAGTTGTACTTGTGTCTGCCGCTGCTGTTGGTGCAGTAGGTGTTCCAGTAAGTGCTGGTGAGGCCAGTGGTGCTTTTAAACCAAGGGCTGTTGTTATAGTTGATGCATATGATGCATCGTCATTAATTGCTGCTGCAAGCTCGTTAAGTGTGTCTAATGCGCCTGGCGCACCATCAATAAGATTATTAATTGCTGTTGAAATAGCAGAAGATAGCTCTGTGTCTCTAGTTATTCCTTCTGGAATTTGTGAATCTGGGATTTTACCAGTGGCATCAAGTGAGGCAACGCCATCTATATTTCCAACATCTGAAAGAGGAACATAAGTGGTTGATGCAGTATTTCCTAAAGATGCTACTGCTGCATCTGTATAAGCATTTACTGCTGTAACTGTTGTTGCTAGTTGTGCGGGTGTAATATTTAGGTAGCTAGATATTTGTGTCCATGTACTGGTGCCATTACCTACCTTTACCTTAAGTGTATCTGTTTCAACACCAAATTCTCCTGCTCTTAAAACAGGATTTGCTGAAGTCCAATTTGCTGCTGTGTCTCTGCGTAATTGAATTCTAATTGCCATTATGCACCACCTCCGTCAATATAATCACCTATAAAATTTGAACTAGCACTGCCTGAACTTGCAAAAATTCTAGAGTCATCAACATACTCTCCATAATTTACTTCTTCTACTATACCACTTGATGCGTTGTGTGTATGCTCCAAAATTTCTTTTGGTCCCGCAACGTCATACCAAACTTGTCCATTGTAGCCTTTAAATGTACTTTCTGATGTATCAAAATAAAGTTGCCCTAAATCTGGATTAGATGGTGGTCCCGATAATACTGAAACTCCTGTAGAAACATTTTCCCAAGCCGTACCAGAATAAATCTTTAACTTTCCAGTTAAACTATTATAGTAAATAGCTCCAGTTATTCCTACAGATGGATCTTCAGTAAGCGCTGGTGGTGCTATAGGCGTTAAGAATTTTTTTGTCATACTTTATCCTGTAATTACTACTCTATATGCTCCAGCTGTTGGTGCGATTGCAAATGTTAGTGTAACTGTAGTATCTGATGTATGATCAACATCTACCTCAACCTCGGAATATGGAGTAGAGTTTGAATAAACTGCAACCGTTACATCACGTGTTCCAAGATTATGCTCTGCCGCAAATGTGTAAGGGGCTTCAGTGGTTGTAGTAATATTAGATTTCCACTTACGTACTACTTCATGATAGTTTGTACCATCATTTGTAAGTGTCCATTGATCTGAAGATTCATTCCATACTATTGAAACATTAGCAGATGTTCCACGTTCTACTTCAAGTCCTGCGTTTTGGGACGGAGTACCTGTTTCATTGTTATTTAAAACAATAATATTATCATTTAATGTTGTTGTTTCTGTATTTACCGCAGTTACTGTACCATTAACTGTTAGGTTTCCGCCAACTGTTAAGTTGTTAGTAATTGATACATCGTCTGGAAGTCCAATTGTTACTGCTGAATTTTCTGTTCCAGATCCTGAAACTGTAACTTCATTTTCTGTTCCAGCAATTGTTGCAATATAATTTCCAGTTGTCTGTGTAGCAAGATTCACATTCTTGATTGTTACTGCACCAGATGTTACTGTAAAGTCATCTGTTGAGAATGAAGCCACACCCTTATTAGTTGTACTTGCATCTTCTCCAGCCACTGTAATTGATGTTCCAGAATGCGTTACATCAATTCCTTCTCCGCCAAGAATAGAGAGGCCGTGTGATGATGGAGTAAGAGCTCCAGAGTCTGTTGTAACTGTTTTAACAACTGTATCCTCTAGCTCTACATGTCCATCTGTTGTATTAAAATCATCTGAATTAAATGACGCAATACCCTTATTGCTTGTAGAGGCATCTTCTCCAGAAATTGTAATTGTGTTGTTTGTAACAGCTGTATTAATTCCTTCGCCTGCGGCAAAGGTTAGTGTATCTGTTAGAAGGTCTACTGTGTCTGCTGTTCCAGATTCTGCAGCAATTGAAAGAGCTGTTGCTACGCTTACTGTACTTGCAGCAGTTAAACGACCTTGTGCGTCTACTGTAAATGTTGGAATTGCTGTTGTTGAACCATAAGATCCAGCTGTTACTGCTGTATTGTCTAAATCAATTGTTGTTGTTCCAGCGGTGTCATCGTATGTCGCTGTTAAAACATTTCCACCTAATACTGAAGACCCAATAACATCTTGGATAACTTCTGTAGAGCCAGACATTGGCATCCATGGACCATTTGGTGAAGGTAATCCATTGTAGTAGTACATGACATTGTTGCCGCTGTCATAGTAAATTTGTCCAGTTACTGGGCTAGATGGTGCAGCTCCGAGGTTTTGGATTCTGGCATTGAGAAGCTCATTCTTATTGAGATCAACGCTAACTAAAAATTTTCTTGCCATTTGCTAACTCCCTTAAGACAGGTACGCTGTCCCTGAGAATGGTTGAGCCATTGTCAGTGTTATTTTGTTACTACTATTATAATCTATTCCTGTTTCTAAAACGTCGCCTGCGCTTGATTTAATTGTAACGTTTGGCTTCATACCTAAATTATGATTAATTTCTACAGAATATACTCCAGATACTGGTCCAGTAACTTGTGTAAGTTCCCAAGAGTACTCTAAAGTCATGTTTAAAAGGTAATTTGTTGCTCCTGCCCAAGTTAGATCTGTTGGCTTTGGCCCATAGAATCTTGTTGTATTTTTATCATAGTAAAAATCTCCTTCAAGACCAAAATTTTCTGCAGGAGCACCTACTCCATTAAGTATGCTTTTTCCTCTTGGGCCTTGGGGGCCAGGAGTAGAAACTACAACTTCGTTGCTTGGAACTGTTACAACAATTGTCTCTACCATTATATTGTCACCGATCTGCTAAGTGTCATAAAGCCCTCTAGCAATTTAATTTTATTTGCGTTTGAATCTGTCAGCATAATGTCATATGATGATTTTGGATAGAATAGTTTATTGGTTTGTGTTGGAGTCATTTTAATAGTTAACTTGCCAAGTAGTGGGGTTATTGTGATTCCGCCTGATGGTGAAGTTAAACTAAAAGCTAATTTAGTTCCACCTTTTGTATCTCTTACCTGCATTTTTGCTGTTGAGCCTGTTAGGTCAATAGGTAGCCCATTATCGTCTTTGTATTCAACAATAAATGAAAATGTGGCATTTTGATCCACTTCGAAATTCTTTTGCCCTGCCATTTTATAGTACTCCTAAATAGGAAAACTCCTATGCTTATTTTAGCACAGGAGCTATCCTAACAGTAATAATTAAATTACTTGCTTGTAAATCCAAATTCTTTGTTGCTTGGGCTTAATGCCTTTAGAATTACTGGAGCAATTGCTGCTACGCCAGCTGCAATCAAATCCTTTGGATTTGTATTTCCAGTCATGTATAGAGCTGTGGCTGCTGCCAAAAATGCTCTTCCGTATGTTCCAATTGCTGCTAAAATTTGTTCTTGCATTGTTACTTTCCCATCTTTGTTCAAGTCAGCCTTATCAAATTTTTTGATAGCCATTTTATCATCTCCATTTTGGGCGGGGTGCCCAGAATTTTGGGTTAATACCCAATACTCATATTCTACCATTAAGCGGAAATATCTACAAGCTCACAGTTTCCATCTGAGCTGCAGGCAAGAGTGGCATTAGTAGAAGTGCCATCTTCTGTCTCATAAAAAGATAAATCTTCCCAGCGAATTTCTTTAGGCATCTTTGCAACAAGTGCATCATATTCTGCTTTATCTACTTCTTGGTAGGGAGCCTGCTTGTATGAGTGATCTGAATGAGGCAGGAATGAAATTCCAGATACCTCATCAAAATGCTTATATACCCATGCCCCAACCTCCATCCACTCATCTTCTTTTACAGAAACTGTAATTGAAGGCTTGTGCTCACACCATGCACGTTGATAAACTAACCATGTATTTAGGTGGTCTAATGCTGTTAAATCATTTCTAACAATTGCACCCTCTGGTGCCTTAACTGGAAATGAAAATACGTATGTATCATTTGGCTTCATAACATCATCTTCTACTGGAATTCCGACTTCCTTTAAGAATGTAGAAATTGGATCTCCCTTTGAGCCACGAACTGTACGAATGTAATATGGTGAATGCCAAGGATGCATTCCTGAAGATACCCCGACCAATTGAGATACTGTGCCAGAAGGCTTTACACATGTAATAGCTGCAGACTCAGGAATCCCAATTTTCCCAGCCTCTTCTTTATTCGTTTCTCTTGCATATTCACGAAGACCCGATAGAGTTGTTTCCAACTTATCCAAGCCCTGCTTTCCAGAAAAGAACTTATGTCCAAATTGTCCAGTTAAGGATACACCAAGCAGGCGTTCTTCTTCTGTATTATCTTTCCATATTTTACGTAAATACTTAAAATCTGTTAGCGTTGATTGCCATGTTCCCAAAATTGTAGCAAGGCGAACTTTGTTTGCAACATCTTCAACTGTATCTTTTTCACGAAGTACGACTTCTGAAAGATTACAAAACTGGTAAGGACGTAAGATAATCTCTGAGCATGGGTTAGTTCCGTAGTGAATATCTGGATCTCTTCTTCCATACTTGGCTGCTTGGGCTTGAGCTGCGGCCACATTGTATATACCTCGTTCTCCTGATTTTGAATCATAAAGGTTTTTCCATTCTGCTATAAACTGCTCCATCTCTGGCTTGCGTGAATAAGCAACAGAGTTATTTGAAAGTGCACGTTGTGTATTATTTTCCCACCAGTTGCCTGACTTTGCTGCAGCCATCTCAATATCATTAATGTTGGAAAGAGAAATCATTGCTGATCTACGTACTCCGCCAACGACAACAACTTCTCCAATCTTACACATAATGTCATGCGCCTCAATAGGCTTAAGTTGACGACCTGCTGCATTTTTAAACTTTGCAATAGTAAAATCAAAAAGATTTACAAGTGGTTGTGGTCCCGATGAGCGTCCACCCATTGTCTTAAGACGTGCACCTGCGGGACGTACTTTAGAAACGTCAATTGCTGGAATGTGTCCAGTCCAGAGCAATGCTAGTAGCTCACGATATGCTTTTGCCCAACCCTGTTTTGAATCTTCTACAACAATTACTGTATCTGACTTTTCAAACGAATCTGGGACGGCAGGAAGTTTATTAACGTACTTGTATTCAACAGAAAATCCTACACCTGTTCCGCACATAAGAATATACATTGTTTCATCAAATGAACGTGGAGAATCTACTGGAACAAATGAACAATTGTATCCAGCCACATTGTCTCTTTCTAATGCTGCTCCTGATGTCATCACGGAGCGCATAGACGGCATCACATTTCTGTTAAATACACCGTCTTTTAATTCCGCTACAAGCTTCTCAGTTGGAATATAATTATGATTTTCTTTTAAATGATTTAACATAAAAGAAAAATATCGATCTACTGTTTCTCCCCATGTCTCACGTCTATTCTCTTCTGGAATCCATCTAGCGTAACGTGATAACGCAATAAAATTTTCGTATGGGTTTGCAATAGTCTTAGACATTTAAAATTACCTGTTTCTCCGCCTAGCGGTTAATTTGATTTAGTGTGAAGATCCTATTCTACCAAAGAATAATTAAAAGTGGAAGCGCTAGGAAAATTTTTCTACTAAATGATCAAATGCTTTCTTGGTCAACTGATCCCAATTATAATCTTCATGTATTTTAATTGACTGAGCAAAATAATAACCAGAGTATGCTTTATAATCAAGAGAAACTTCACGCATTAGTTGCTCTAAATGTTTTGCATCTGGTTTAAACATTTTTCCAATGTGTCCGTCTCCAACTGCTTTTGGCAAAGTCTCATCTGTAAGTTTAGATTTTAATTTAAGTGGTCCCATATAGTCCACATAGTGAGACCAATCATATGTTGATATAACTGGCATGCCTGTTGCTAAACCTTGAAGCGGAATAAACCCAAAACCTTCTCCCCATGTGGGATACAACAAAACATGATGGCTGTGATACAAAGCAACAAGATCTGCTTCTTTAATCTCATCTGTTATTAAAGTAATATTATTATATGCCATCTCTGGACTCATAAACTGATTATCTTTATCATAAACTCTAACAGTGTTAAAATTGTGTGCTTTAATAGTTAAATGATAGTTTGGGTTATTGCCATATAGCTTGATAAAAGTGTCTACTGCTAGCTGCCCGTCTTTTCTTGGAGATGGTTCTCCAATGTGTAAAAACTTTAACGGTTGTCCTTCTTTAACAACCCTGCGCTTTGGTTTCCAAAAATCTTCAATACCGTGTGGATAAACATATATTGGTTTTGTTATTCCGTTTTCTTTAAAAACTTGTGCACACCAATCAGATGTTGCCCACACTTCATCACAAGCGTTAAATCTTTCAACCCAGTCTGATCTCATAGATGTTGACTCCCACGGAGTATATCCAATTTGATACTGATTTCTGTGAAGCTTATAATGATGAGGCTGAGTAAAATTTAATTGAATAGTAGATTTAGGATTTGCAAAAGATACAGAGTGTCCTAGATTATTTAATGATTTAACAATATTTTTTCCCGCATAGCCAAAGCCAACCGCAGGATTTAGTCCTGCTTGAATAGTATAATAAGATATATCCATGTTTTCTTTCTGGTTGACTGGCTTGACAGGCTTATCCTATCAATGTTATGATTGTAGTTCGTTATCTCTAGAGGAGGAAATGCCAATGGAGAAAATAAAACAACAGGTTAGTGATTTGGCTCATAATCTGGTTACAATAGTAATGATAACATTATTTATGTTTCCAGTCCAGCCCGCACAAGCCTTAGTAGTAAAACCTTTAGTGAAAACTGAAGCCCAACTAAAGCAAGAAGTCTTAGATAAGTTCAGTAATCAAGTTTACAAACCATCTGAGATGCTTACAGACGAAGAGCTAGTATTGCTACTCAAGACTGTAGGATTCGAAGGAGCAGGCCTTAAGAAAGCTTGGTCAATAGCAAAGCGTGAATCTAACGGAAGACCGCTTGCATATAACGGGGATAGGAAAACTGGAGATAGTTCTTACGGAGTATTCCAGATAAACATGATTGGAGATCTCGGTCCAGACAGACTAGAGAAATTCAACCTAAAGAGTAACAAAGAGTTATTCGACCCAGTAACAAACGCAGAGATAACGTACTATATGACCAACGGCGGTTTAGATTGGTCAAGCTGGAAGGGTATGACCCCAAAAGCGCAGGAATGGCTATTGCGATTCCCAACAACTGAAAAGAAGTAGGATAAATGAAGGTACAGTATGTATCGAAGTATCTCTCTTTATCACAAGAGGGCCTTGTTCCAGAGCTTTTATGCCCAATGGATCAAGGCTCTCTTTATCCTAATCAAGACGGCGAAGACAGGGTATTTGTTTACTGCTTATCCTGTAATTATAAAAAAGTCCTTGGATCTAAAGATTACGACAATATCGTGAAAGCGGTGGAAAATGTTGGATAAATGTAAAAACGGGCAATGTGCCTGTGAACAAGAAGAGAATTTTTTTCACATTAAAGTGATTCCGCAAAATAGTGCGAATTTCAGTGCGGCGGATGAAGAGACATTTTCTTCATATGAATTTGAGTCAAACACCCTTACGGAAACAGATTCTATGGGGAGAGAAAAATTTTGGGAAGATATGGGGAGACCATAATGGAAGAAAAAGAGCCTCAATCTCTGGAAGACAATTTACCTATGGTAAATTATATAATGCTTCACCGAATTTACGATATGCTGACCTTGGTGGCAAAAGGAGCAGTAGGTGGAGAAGAAGTAGGAAAAATGATACAATATCATAAAGAGGGATTCCTTCTGGGTCCTAGTCCATCTTATTCAATAGACGAAAGGGAAGAAAATGGCGAGTAAAGAATCTGTTGTAGACACAATGGTTGAACAAATTAATATTCAATCTAGACAAGCAACTGTGCAAAATAAGGGAGACTTGGTTGAGCTGGAAAAGGCTCTATTACAAGCACAACCTGCTTATAATCATATGTGCAGTGGAATTGTTGATGCACTAATCGCAAGAGGAATGATTTCTGTAGATTAGTATTGACTTAAAATATTGTATCCAATACAATAATGTTATAGGTCGAGCAATTTATTGTTCCCTATAATTGCCTTAAATGGCAGCAAAACCCAATCGGATCCGCCTCTGATTGGGTTTTTTGTTTATTGGGGTGTATAATAGATATATGACCCCTCATGAGTTTTCTAAACAAATGAAAAACCCTTATTTTGGAACAAAGTATTATAAGGAAGAAACTAATGCAGGCAAAATGGAAACTAGAATAGAATTACGGATAGAAAAAATTCTATCTAAAATATTTTTTTGGAGAAAGAAAAAAAATGCTTAATTTTGACAACAATCCTAACGTTAAAAAAATATATGACGATATCTGGGTGTATGAAAACTTTTTAAATGAAGAGGAGTGCGTTTCTTTAGAGAACATTGCTAACGGACTTACTGAGCCACAATGGAATGAAGCAAATAGCCCACTAGATTGGTACAACGGAAAGGTAAGCATTGCTATCCCAGAACTTCTTGATATAAATAGCAGAGTAAATGATCTCGTATCTCCTGGCTATGTAGCTACTGCAAACTCTTCTTTCCACAGAATGTTTGTTGGAGATAGTATGCACGAGCACGAAGATACTTGCGGGGAAGATGGAGAAGCAACTTCAAATGATGACTTCAACACATGTGCTATTACAAAATATGGAGTTGTAGCATACTTTACAGATAAGTTTGAAGGTGGAGAAATATACTACCCATTATTGGGATTAAAAATTAAACCAAAATCTGGTGATCTGTTAATACATGGTGCTTTAATTAGACACGGTGTTGCAGAAGTTACAAGTGGAATAAGATATGCTTACTCTACTTTTTTAACGGAAAAGAAATAAAAATGGCTGAAATTATTTGGGAAACAAATCTACCTGAAAACAATAACGAAGAACCTGTTGAAGAAATATCTAATGAAATATCTATTTCTGAATCTAAAGGTGACCGTCCAATTGAACAAGTTCATCTTAGTAAAAAGCTAGGGTTTGTTGATATGGGCAATGGAATTCTTAAATACCCAGACTTGTTAAACCTGGATGACTACAACTATATACTATTTCAATGTGATGCTCTTGATGAAGAGTCTTGGTCTACTCACCCAACAGACTCTGAAATTCACGGTAGAATTTCTACACCTCTTTCGATTCAAACTTTAAACTCTTCAATTATTGAATGTATAATTAACGAATACTGGACTAACGAACATAACACAATTAACAGAACAAGACCTAGTGACAATGTAGATAGAATATGGGGCGGAGCAGACACCTGGAAATCAGCAGACTATGTAGCATGCTATTACCTTGGTGAATGGACTGGCGGAGAAATTATAACATTATCAGATGGATCTGAAATTCTTCCTGAAACAAACACTTTGTATTGCTTTCCTATAGATGGAGGACAGGTATATAAGTCAAAAGATGTTACATCTGGAATTAAATATACTTTTGTTGACTGGGTCTATAAGCACAGCGATTGGGTAATGGGTTAATCAAATGATAAGAACTAGAAACTATACGCTAGATAACACAACGCCTGTTGAACTAACAATTGAAGATGAGATCAATGCAAAGTCAACACTGATAATATCTAATACAAGCTCCAATAAGCATCTCATTATTGGAAATAGCGATGTAAGCACTACAAATTACGGGATTAGACTAGAACACGATTCAATGCCTTTGTCTATAGATGTGTATAAGGATGACAGACTTTGGGCTCTTGGCGAAGATAATACTGTAACTTGTGCAGTTATGATTATTGAAAAATAAAGTAACAATACAGACATATTAGACATATAGTGCAAAAAGTGCGAAAAAAGTGCTTCGGCGAGAGAAGACCACATTTGTCATCTATGCTATTTTCTAGAATATCCCATATAAGCCCTCTACGAGGGTTCTAAGCCCTTAAAGGGTCATAATTGGTATCTCCGATACAAAAGCCCTTAAAAGGGCGGGAGAAAAAAAGCTAGCAATTTTCTACAATAGCCAGGATATAATATACATACCCATAAGAAACCAAGATAGCCAGAGTATTGACCTATATAGTTTAGAAGTCTTCAAGATCAATATCTTCATCTAGGTCAAAATCAAAGATTTCTATCTGTCCCGCCCAATTTAAAAATTTAGACAAAGCTACACCTGATAAGACTGCTGTCGCAGTTAACGCAATTAACGCATAGATCTTTTTCATTTGATATCTTTCCAAAATGCTATTAGTAGAACCACTATTGGTCCAAATATGACTGTTGCTTGTATCCAGTTCATTTTTATATTATACCATAATCCTAGTCAACTGCAATATTTAATGCATGATCTGAGCAGTAATATCTCATAGATCCATCTGTTAACATCTTAGATGTATATGATAGCTTATCGCAATAACTACAAAATTTCATTTATCCTGCCTTCCGCTTTTTTCTCATATGTGTTCTTATTCTATGGCAATTAGAACATACTATCTCACACTTGGCTATTTCTGCATCTATTCGTTTCTTAGATAACGTATTGATTAGTTCCGCCACATTTGCATGTTTGGTTCCACGAACATGATCAAAGTCCATCATATAATACGGATAGGATATCTTGCAATCCATACAAGGGTTCTTTTCTTTTATCTCTTTTAAATAACGTGCCAGATAGTCTTTTTGTTTCTTGATCGACATCTTCTCTGGAGACATAGCTTAATTATATAGCAGTATAATTATCAGTCGACTAGGATTTAAGATTTTACATAATGTTAATAAAATATTTTTTCTATATTGTTTATCTTTATCATTTATTGTATAGTGGATACTTGGGAATTAGATTTTAGCAAACCCCCCCTACCCCCCAAATTTAAAAAATCTTTTTGGAAAGATAGGGGAGAGCTTTACTAGATTCTAATCCAAGCATTACTTGGTATATTGAGTCTTAGTGTAACCCCCCGAAACCTTTCCAAGTATAACATTTGATATTTTCGTAAGTCAATAGATCAAAGTCACTTTTGAGAAAATGTTAATATATTTTTAATATGTATGATACACACTCTTTTTAATGTCCGATTTGTCCGATAGTGCGCCCATAACCCTATAATTTTGAGCGTGAGTGTGGTGTAACTCACAAAAATAGTTTGAGAATACTCATCAGTAACCACCTAAATGTCAGTCCCCCCTGTTAGGCTTATAGTATAAGAAGTTAACAAGGAGTTAACCTTAATAAAGAAAGGTCAATAAAATGACAAATAGAATTTGGGAAAGTCGTAACGACTATCAGAATGACGCTCAGCGTCTAGGCTATGTATCTTGCTCAGCAGGGTGCGGTAGAGTAACCGCTTGGACACTCTGCGTAATGTGTGGCGGTAACTACGCTACACACAACACTCTTGGAAAGGAGAATAACTAATGAACGATTATCTAGACTATATGGATGAAATCTACGAGGAACTCGTAGAGGAATATGGACACGAGATAGAGTCCAAGTGTGAGCATAATCACACTAACGCCTAACGGCGTGTCGCTTGTAAATGTCAGCCCTATCGGCTACAATTACAGCATAACAACTAAATAAGAATTAGAGCGTGAGCCTAGCAAATAATCCGAAAGGTGAGCCTAGCAAATAACCGCTTAACAACTAACTAACAACTACTAACAAAGGATAGAAAATAAAATGACAATAACATACTCACTATGGGACGGCGCACAATTACTAGGCGTTGACTTTACCGCTAATAGCGCAGATGAAATGAATAAAGTCGTAGCAGACTTACAAAAGGTTTCCACTAATGTAGTGGCACATATGAGAAAGGTGTCAATGTAATGATGACTAAATGGGATACTATTCAGGCAGATGTAGCAGATGCTTATGTCTACATAGATGAAGAAGAAGCCTATAACAAGGCACTAGCAGAAGGCGTAGATTTTGGCGCTGATGATTTTGATGATGATGAATTACACAAATCACTAACACTAGATTGGAATGACTAATGATAGCGGACGGATTAGAGTTATACATAACAAGCGACTACGGATTAGAATTAGATAGTTTCTTAGGGGCTATCTATCTACCTTGGCACACTATCATTATCACCGCCCTAGTAATAACCGCCTATAAGATTTACAAGAGAAAGAAGAATAAGTAATGACTACTAATCGCCTACTAACTACCGCCGTCCAAATAGGTATCGGAATACCTACCCTGCTAATGATGCGCCTAATGTGGCGGGAGATCGTCGCAGACTTTAGAGAGTGGGATAAATCACACTAACCTAACGGCGTGTCGGCTTGACAAAAGCTGATCC
>B570J14230_10000077_pt1 | contig 31947 bp, 30 predicted proteins | sample LakMenepilimnion_3_FD_14230 | JGI IMG/M metagenome (IMG submission 14230) | reverse complement strand
CTTGACGACCTTGAATACCTTGAGTTGCTGTACCCGTAGCACCTTGAGCACCAGAAGTTCCTTGCGATCCAGTTGCGGCATTTAAAGCGTATGATGATGTAGTGGCGTAAGACGCACTAACTAACAATGTAGTTATTTGAGTTCCTGATCCATTGTATACTGCATTGGAACTTGATACTTGCATCAAGCTTTGAAATGAAGATGAAATGTATTGAGATGATAAATTTGTTATAGCCATTTTAATTGGTCTTTGTAATAAATATCTGTATTGTTATTAAATTAAATTTTAAAAAAATCCTCCTCCAATTGGATCTTCTGTTAATTCCTGACCCCATGAAGACCCTAAACCTCGAGTACCTGTTATAGTAATATTTTTAATCGAGCCTGTTATAGTTGAAATACCACTCGCGCCTGAAGGCCCTCCTATTCTTAAATACAAATCAACTCGCATTAATTTTCCTTGATACCCTGTATAATCTGACCCTCCGAATGGAACTTGATTAGTTAATTCAAGAGCTGAACCTTCAGCTAAATCTTCAGAAAACGTTTTAGTATAAGTTCCAACTGCAGTGCCATTCAATGACATATTGGTAGTATAAAAATGAGTCATGTCGTAATTAGATCCGGAATTTGCATATGACCAACTAGCAATTAAACTAGTTGTTTTAGTAACAACTGCACTTGCGGCCGCAGAAATTATCATTTTATTTTGATATGATATAGTATACTTAAACTCATTTTTCAATCCTTGAAATACTGTAGATCCTATATATGTACCTGTAGTGTTAAATCCAGAAAAACTAGCTGACTGTACAGTATACTCGGTTGGATCGTGATATAAAGTTCTTCCTAAATTTGTAGCGTCCAATATAGCATTGGAAGTATCAATCATTGTCTGAGCTGTACTAGCAACAACTTTATTTACTAAAATTGCAGAAGCAGTAACTTGACCTATTGTATTTAATTTGAAATTATTAGAGAATATTGAAATTGCTCCATTAGATGAGCTTATAAAAGATGAACTAGGCGATCCAAAAAAGAATGAATTTGTTCTAATGTCTAACGTTCCACCTCCTGCAGTAGCGTATTTAAAATAAGAAGCTGAATTTGCTACTAACTCTAAACCTACTCCAGAATATGATTCTGCGGAACCTAATAAAGGTTGAATAGATCCAGAATACATTACAAATCCTCCCGTTCCTCCTGGCGCGATTGCATTTTGAAATCCTGTATATCCAATACTGCGAATCATCGCTGACTTTCCTTTTCCTGAAATGTGAACTCCAGTTCCAGTTGAGCCTGCTACATATAAAGATCCCGTTAATAAATTATCATCACCTCCTATGTAAGTGTTGCCACCTAAAAATGTATTGTTTACAGATTCTACAACTTGTTTTGAAACAAATCCAGCAGGATTAACAAATTCAAATTTAAAATCTAATTTATCATTTCTTTGAGTTGTAGGTAAAAAGAACGAAGCGGTTACTACATTTGTATTAAATCCAAATTCTGTTTCTTGTCCAGATATATCTGTTTCATTTGAAAGAATATATTCTCCAATACCCGATGAGCGATAATATGATCTAATTTTAGATACTGTTCCTGTTTGAGGTTCTAAATTGTTAAAATATACAGTAACTAAATTGTTTGTATTTTGAGTACTAGCACTTACATTTGGTAATTGTTCAAATGTAAATGTTGGATTTGTACTAAAAGAAGCATTGCTATAAATATGCTCAATTCCGTTAGTCTGATCAACTGTTAAAGGTTGTGCAAGTTTAATTCCTATAGATGGTAGCAGAGTACCTGTGTATAATGGATCAGTAATAGAAGTAGTATTATCTAAAGTTATTTCATTACTACTATTAATGCTAACAATTCTTGCTGTAATTATTTCATAATCGTAAAAGGTGTCAACTGCTAATTGAACTTCTTGACCTACACTTAAATAATCAGATACTGTTTTATTTACTGGTATTGCTCCGGCAATTAATAATTTAGCGGTTAATGGATCCCATGTGTCTCCATAAGCTTGATCTAGATTAAACCATAAAATATCTGTGTTATAAATAAATGAATCAACACTGCTAGTAAATTGAGTAGTAGTTATTGTGTTAAGAGCAGCTGGAGTTGCATTCTGTAATGAAGATATTGGAAATGTAATTGTCGCGGCTTCTAAACTATTTGGATCAATTACATAATTAGCAGCTACTCCATTTCCAATATTTCCAATATATCCAGTTACAATTGGTGTATCGTTTCTATAATAATATTTAGATGATGAAAATGCTAATTGAGCTACTTTATTATTTCCGAAATAAGTTTTAACTATATAAGAACCTGTTGATGGAAATACAGTGACTTCTGGAAGGGCATCAAAAATTATTTCAGCTTCATTTCTTTTAGAAACATCAATATAAATTTGATTAGTCCAACGAACATTAATTTGTGTTGTATCTAATATCTTTCCATCAATGTCATAGTTTGCAGTACTGCAAATAGCAATAATTGCTACGCCTGGNGNNGTATCTTCATTTATATAAACTGTAACAATAGCAGCTTGTTCTGCTGACTCTAAATCTAAACTAGTTTCATAATAAATTGGATCTCCATTTGCATCTAAAATTTCAATGTATATAGGAGCTCCTTCTGCAAATAATGAAGCGTTTCCTTTGAACCGAAACACGTTTTTACCAGCAGTAAATTCAGAAGGCAGTTTAGACACTCTGAAATAATTGGGTGAGCTTAAACTAATGTCTTCTACCTGAACGTTTAAGTCGACTAGACCTTGGTATGTTATTTCTTTTTTAGCCATTACTTGATTAGGTATCTATTTAAAATAAATATCTAAATGTAATAGATCTTGGAATTTCCGTTGGTTTTAACAATCTCTACTAAATGGTCTACTACATCTCTCATAGAGTCAATATGAGAAATTACTAACATAAATGAAAATTGACTTTTTAAATAATCAAATAAATTGAATATGGAATTTAAGTTGTCAGAATCAAGTACACCAAATCCTTCATCAATAGCTAGGAAATTTGGTCTAGGTAATGAAGATACATTGATCAATGCAGTTCTAATTGCTAGTGACGATACAAACTTTTCCATTCCTGAAGTTAATTCTATTGGCCAGAAGTTATCTTGATCATATACAATATAACAATTAATATTTTTACCATCCATTTCAAGCATTAAATTGAAATCAACTAACTGAGTAAGTATATTATTGATTTCTTGTTCAATATATGGAACTGCCGTAGTAATTAAGTCATATGGAACTCCATCTCGATTTACTGCTTGTAAATAGTATTCATAGAATTTATACTGCTGTGTTAAATCTTTTAATTTGACAATAGATTCTTCTGCTTTTTCTTTTAATTTTTCAGCAACTAACATATTTGAATGACAATTTAAAATATCATCATTTAAAATACTTAAATCTGATTTCAATGAAGATACCTCGTCATTTAAGTTATTGATAACTGCTTTAATTAATTTATTTTCTTTAATAGCAGCTTCTTTTTTATAATATTCTTCAATTTGATGAACAACTTCATTTAATTTAGTTGCTAATTGATGTTGTTTAGAATCTATTTGATGTAATGCAGATTCGATAGAAGATTTAACAGATTCATTTTGATGAATTTCTCTTTGCAATTTATTATAATCTTCTTTTTCTTGAACAGAAGGAATTAATTCTGCAATTTTTTGCTTAACTACATCTAATTTATTTGCTAACTCTTGAGCTTCTGATTTATCATGCTCTATAGAAGCTTTAGTAGCAATAGCGTCTTTAACAAAAACGTTATCCATACAGAATTTACAATTTTCATCATATTCTAAATCATTAAGCTTTTCCATTTTTTCTAGCTTATGACGAACTTCTGCTTTAAGCCTTTCTACATGACCTACTAAAGTATTTTCATTAGTTTTAATACTTTCTAAAACATCTATACGAGCTTGAATTTCTGAAATATTAAATTTATTCAATTCCAAATTTAATTCTGCAATTTTGATTTCAACATTAGATGATTCTTCCGTTTTATTTACAGCATCAATGCTTAAATCAATTGCTAATTTTTCTACTTTAGATTTTGTGTCATTTAATAAATCAATATTTTCAATTGAAGAATCAATTGGAACTAAATCTCCAGTTAATTGAAGTATTTGTTCATTTATCTTTTCAATTTTACTTTCTAATTCAAGTTTATCAATTTGATAACTTTTATGTTCTTTAGAGAAAGTGTCAATGTCTGTTATTGCTTGTGCTAATTGAGTTCCAAAATCTTGCCTTTGATACTCTTTAACTAATGTAGCTACTTCTTTAATATCTTGATTGGCAATATTATACAAATCTTCAAATATATTAATATCTAAAAACTGTGCTAACAAATCTTTACGATCTTTTTGAGCCATATCAATAAACCCTGAATTGTTATTTTGCACTGACAACGCAGTTAAAACAAAATCTTCATAAGTTCCTAATAATTGTCTGATATGATCGTTTGTCTCACTTCTTTCTTTACCATTTAAAGATTCTTTTTGACCTAAATCGTCTATAGTATAAAAGTCAACATCTACCCTTACGTGGTTACCTCTTCCTTTAGTTGCTATCTTTTCAATAAAATAATCTTTTCCATCTAATTCAAAGTTAAATTTACATTTAAACGAACCAGATTTATTATTCATTACACTTGAAGCTTTAGATGTTCTTCCACATTTATCAAATATACAATATGTAATAGCATCTAACATTGTTGATTTACCTGAAGCGTTAGGAGCGAATATTCCATACACTCCTTTCATATTAGTAAAGTCAATTACATTGTCAATTCCATAACTAAACATATTTGAAAACTCAAATCGCTTTGGAATCCAAGATACATTTCGATTTATTTCTAATGTAGGTAATCCTGAATTTACAGTTCTATTAACGTGGCGAACTCCATCTAAGATATCATCATCTAACGCAAATTTATTTTCTAAATATTTTGAAATAAGTTCATTTTGATATTCAGTATCTCGAACATCTCCAATATTAATCTTTTGTACTCGAGTTTTATTTTGAGTAAAGTCATTAACTTTTTGAATTGTAAACTCTTCAATATTAAAATCAGTTTTAATTTCAGCAATAGCTGCTTTTAAATCTGCGGGTTCTGTATTTTGTGACTTAATTCTAAGACGAATTGTTTTACCTTTTAATAAATCTGGAATTGGATTGAAATTGTTATTATCAATTTCCAAAGTATAATAGCAAATGTCATTTGGAATTTCTACAAACTCTGCTTGAGATGTATTTGTATCCCACACTAACATTCCATGAAGTAAAGCTTCTGCGTAATTTTGCTGTATAAGTGAACCTGGATATGCGATAGTCTTCGCCTCGTCTAAATATTGATTAGGTTTATGAATATCCCCTAACAATGTAATATTATATCCTTTAAAAGTATCAATATCTACATTGTCATTAACTAACCGAAATCCAATGTCAGTTAAAGCGTTATTTACAGCTCCATGATGAAGTGCAATTTTATAATCTCCAGTAAATGAATCTGCTTTGATAAAATCTTTAGGTTTATCAAAAACAGACATAACTACAAAGTGTTTGTCGGCTATATGATATACCCCAGAATCTTTGAGATAATACATGTTTGGATGATTAAGTGCATTTACAATTGGAGTCAATGCATCTAATCTAGATTTATTGTTTAAATTACAATCGTGATTACCTGTAATTAATATTGTCGGAGCAATATCTGCAAACATTTTAAAGAACTCTTGCACAGATTGTACTAATTCCGGTGTCATATCCGTTTTGGCATGCACAATATCTCCTCCTAAAAATATAATATCATTAGGACCTATAGTTGCTTTAATAGCATTTACAGTTCTTTCAAATACCGTTTTATACTCTTGATGTCTTTTTAAATTTCTAATGTGGATATCAGCTAAATGATATATTTTATCAATTTTATCTATTCCAATATTAAATGTTTTCATTATGCAAATAATTTATACTCTATGAATTTCGCAAAAGTTAATGGTTGAGTTTCTTTTATTAATGTACACATTCTTTCAAATCCAATATCTGCTGGATCTTTTTCTTGTAAATCAACAAAATAAACTTGCACTCCATTGTTCATAAAATACTCTGCGTGTTCTAGAGCTTGTTTTTGAGCGTCTTTATCAAGACAAATATATACTTGAGTAACTTTGTTTTCTATAACCTTTTTACGCAAATCTTCAGATATAGTTTTACCAAATAATGGAATAACATTTCGTCTAACTGCAATTGCGTCAAATGCACCTTCTACTAATACAATAGGAAGTGACCAATTTATAAATAATTCAAATCCAACACAATTTTTAGAATAGTCTGGATTTTTATGTTTAAATGATTCTGCGTCGTAATAAGCTCTTCCTACAAAGAAATTTAATTTACCAAATTCATCATATGAAGGAATTATAATCTTTTTACTATATTCACCTGATTCACAATATCCAATACCATATTTTACTATCTCAGAAAGAGATATTTTTCGTTTGGCTCTTAAATAATGTATAGCATTTTTATATTCTATAGATTCAGAATGTTTATACAAGGGAATATACTCTTTAGGCAGGTCTAGGACCGTCATAGATTGGCGTAAGCCGTCGTTCTTACTGTTACTATATTTGGGTTGGCTGTTAAGTAATTTATACAGCTCAGACAGTTTATCACGGCTTACGTTTAATGCCTTAAATAAGGTCGAAAGCTTTTTACCTGACTTATTACAAACCCAACAATGCCAAGGATTTTCTCCTTTATCACTTGTAACAGATTGTACTTCTAATTTCTTTCTAGGAGAATGACAAAATGGACAATGATGAGCTATGTTACCTTTGTTAGTAACCTTACCTCTGCCTAAGACAGACTCGATCAATTGGATTAGCTTAGTACTTATCATCTAGATTAAATATAAGATAATCATTCGGTTACTCCAAATTATTTTAGCCAATCTGCAGGTATTTCTTTGTCTGCAAATTTGAACGAATACTTTATACACCAATCGGCATATGTAGTTTTTGATCCTTTACTAATTTTACTTTTAGAGTTTTGAAATAAAAATCTAATATCTAATTCTGGATGCTGAGCTTTAATTAACAAATGCTTTTTTCTGTCATCTGTTAAAAATCTTCCTTTTGTTTCTACAAATATTCCATTTGGAAGTTTAAAGTCAGGGTGATATTTGTGTTTAGTTTCTGGTTTAACATATTCAATTATATGCTGTTCATACTCTCCATCAACTCCCTGCTCTTTTAAAGAATTATCAATATCCATTTCCAAGCCACTACGGAATCCGTACTTAGCTGCAACCGCTTTTTTACTATATGGGTTTTTTCTTGCCATAACTATATTTTGTTTTATATATCGAAACGAATGATAAGATTTAAATCAACATCATCTCGTTTTTTAATTGGTGTTCCTAATTTTCCTACTGCTACTAATTCTCCATTTTTAGTATATAAACCTACTGTTGTAATATAAGGAGCAAAATGANTATTNGATACNATTGNTTTTGGTACTTCTGAATTTACATTGTTATCTTCTCGAATTGTTGGATTAGATGTAAAGTTAAATTCATCTTCTTTTAGTTTNCAAATATATTCATGCTCATATAAAGTAACTGTTGAATTAAATTCTAAATAAAATTCAGTTAAATTACCTTGCTGTGTNTGACCTGTTAAGTAGTTATATACTTTATCATTGAACATTCTATAAATTCCTTTTCCATATTTTGGTCTAGGATCTGAAATTACAATAATACCATGCTCATAAAATACATTTCCAACTGCATTGGTATTGGTACTCATTAATACATCATATGAAGTAGTTGATAATGTAGNTCTTTCTGTGTTATTTAATGCTTTATTGAAAATGAAAAATTCATCAATAGCTCCTACAAATCCTTTATTGCCTATACTATTTGAATTTAATCCTAACGAGCCTAAAAATACATCTGCATTGTTATGNAAATTACCTTTTGGCGCATTTGTGCTACCAGCTACAACTCCATTAATACATAGTTGCATTAATGAACCTGTTTTTTGAAGTATTACGTGAATTCGATCACTAACATTATGTATGTTTGATAATATAGAAGTGCTTCCGCCATCAGACATTTTACAAGTTAATGCAAATGAACCNGAAGGATAATAAATTTCAAANGGATATTGTGATGCGTTNACATTTACATCTNANGTATTAATTAATTTTTTATTAAGAGTTTCTGCCGTGCCTGTTGTGCGTTTTGATAACACATATTGATCTGTTGCAGTTACTGCATCTCGCTTAAGCCAGAATGAAATTGCAAAATCTTGAGATTGTTTAAAATTGAATTCATCTTTGTTTGGAATTCGAATATAACTATCTTCATAGAAATGTGCTGCATTACCCCAAGATCCTGAAGGTAATTCATATTTAGGAGATATCCAAACATTTTTACCTGTTACAGTTACTTCAGGTACTATAGTATCTACTTTAAATACATTTACTATATCCGTATCTTCAGTGGATACTGTTTCTGAAGTCCAATTCTTTGCATATGTAGAAGAATTAAATCCTAAATATAAAAGTTCTTGATCAACTGGCTCTGGTAATGCTAAATCTATTAAATTACCTTTTCCATCATCTACAAACGACATTGAAGTTGCTAACAATGCAGGATTGGTTAAATGCAATTTAACAGAGCCTGGTTTAATTCCTTCTCCAAATTGTTTTTGTGGAATTGAAATAATAGAAGCTTCATCAAATAAAGTTCTTTCTATTTTATATGGGTCTGAATAGCCAAATGTTTCAAAAGGTTTACCAGCTCTTTTAAAATATAAATGATCAAGGCTGTACCACATTAAAGCAGATTCTTTAAAGTTAGCAGAATTGACTAATAAAGATCCTGAATCTAATTCTCGTTGCCATGTTTCCAAAGTTACTTTATTTCCTGAATAAACGTTTGGATTAGGTTTAATTGCAACTAATCTATCAATTCCAGAAGCGTCTAAACTAGCTGTTGACTCATATCTCCAAGACTTGAAAGCCTTAAAAGGAGTAATCGTTTGGTCTTGATTACCTATTTTTTTGAATGCACCTGGTTTTCCCATATATAGTAGATAGGCTCTTTAATATAAATATCAAAGAGCCTACTTATTGGTGTTTTTTATGTTTTTAGAAATCTAACTTAACTTTAATTAAAGCTTCATTGCTAAATGATTTCTGAATTGGTTGCGATAATTTAGCAACTGAAAGTAATTCTTGACGATCGTTATACATACCTACTGTCGTAATATATGTTTTAGGATCTCCGATAAATGTTGCTTGAGCAAATTCACCTACTGAACCTGTTGTGAACGTTGGGTTATTTGAAAAGTTATATTCACCATTTTTAATTCTTACAAAGAAGTGAGTTGAAGTTACTGTTTCTTCATTTCTTGCTTGCATCGCATTATTAACTCTATCAGCGCTCATTGCTCCTGAAATTGCTGTATATAATTTCCAAGCATTATCTCCTGCTACATTTGAGCCAGATACTATGTTAAATGAAGCTGATGCATTCATTGCATCTCCATTTAAAATTAACATTCCCATATCTGGGTAAGCTAATCCATAATATTTAGGAGCTGTTGAATTATGAACTCCATTGGTAATTGTACCAGATACAATATTAAATACTCTACCCGCTGCTGTTAAATTAGTTTCTTGAGTTTGACCTGAATCGTCAATTAATTTAATAACTGAAGTTCCTAAATACGCTACGTTTGAACCGGTATGTGCATTGTTTGGTGCAGAGCCACTTAAGTTACCTAAATTAATTTGCCAATTTCCCGGATCTAATTTATCTTTGATTCTAGCTCTATTAAAATTAACTGCATATACTGAATCTGAAGATTGACCATCGCCAAAAGTAAATGTCGTATCTCCTGGGTTTAATAGCAATAAACGATATTGCGAATAAATAGCTCGAGCAGGAGAATCGTTTAAGGTTCCAGCTGCTGAAGATCCAGAACCTAATCTATGACCCCATGCAATTGAAAATTGTGATTCTGAAGTGGTAGCATTACCATTCCATACATCATAATAATATCCTTTTGATGCTGCTGATTGAATAGAACCTGTATAAGCATAAGACATAGTCGCTGCATTACCAGAAAATAATCCAGTTGTTACAAAAGTCTTTTGATTTTCGATAATATCAGAAGCTGCATCAAATCTAGTAAATACTCTTCCGTTAGCAGCTGCCTGTGATTGCAATGCCTGCTGCTTGATTATTTCATTTGCTATCGCACGAGCTCTTGTCTCAATTTCACTTTGAAGTTGAGCGGTTTGAGGCAAACTAACAGCCGGAGCTAATGCAGCTCGTGGTGCAGATACTTGAGCTAATGACGCTGGCGCCATTGCTGTTGGTAATGTTACTGTTTGTCCAAATGGTAATCTAATTACTCCCATGTTATTTTATAATTTTATTATTGTGCGTTACTAATTGAAGTACCAGTTGCTGTTGCTAAAGATGTTTTCTTAACTGTAACGTTAACTGTTGTTCTACCACCTGTTTCATTTCCTATAATAGTAAGCGTTGCTTGAACATCTGATACTAATTGTTGTTTAGCAATTAAATTAAAGCTAAATCCAACTGCGCTAACAGTCTGAGCTGCTTCCGAATCTCCAATAAATCTAGGTACTGTAGGACTAACTCCTGAAGTAACTGGCTGATTAACTTGCAATGTAGCAACATCTGAATTAGATAAAATTGCTGTATAGCCTAAAGTTGCATTTCCTTTATCAAAGTTAGTTGTAGTTGGTACTACAGTAAATCTTTGACCAGGAGAAGTTAAAGTGATTGAAGTTTGTGAAACTGATATAACTGGAATCCTTGCTGTTTTCTTAGGCAATGTTACCAATTTATAACGCATAATATTTGATTCATCTGCCGATGCTTCTACTAAAGGCATATTTTCTATAATTACGCCATAGTAATCAGACCCAAGTGGATGAGCAGGATTCCATAAATCATAATCGATTTCGTCATCGCTCAAAGCAAATTGAGTAATTTTAAATTCATCTTTACCGCGAGCAAGTAATTCTCTACCTTTTTTAGTAAGAATAGCATCTACGGTAATTGTACTGTTATTTAAGTATCCCATTTTATTTATACCTTTTTAATAAATATAGATTCTTTAAAAATCTAATATTATATTGATTTTGTTTTAGTTCCTGATATTGATTTATTTACGGTTGTAACCTGATTGTTTGCAAATACTATTGTATTCGGATTAACTTTGGTAATTTTTACTACTGGGCCGCCATCTACTGTATTAGCAGAATTAATATTAACTCCGGCTCCTGTTAATTTACTACCAAACCATTTGGCATTTTCATTGCCTGTGCCATAAAAATTATTAACTTCTGCATATTTTAAGCTTGACGAATAAAACTTATTCAATGAAGCTGATACGGATGAACTATAAAAATATTCATCTACAGTTAATAAATGATTAGATAATCTAGAATTATATACTGTAGTTTGTAATACATTGTATGATCCAGATTCAACTACTTTATATTTTCCAATATAACGATTTTGAGTCCACGCGTCTCCTAAACGATCTACATTAATAGCTCCTTCAATTGTGCTAGGATAATATTCATATTCACTTGAAAGTGTAATTTCATTTGCAGCTTTAATTTCTCCTATTTTGATAGGATCAACATCAACTGACAATTCATTTGTCATTGCATCTACAATACCTTTTAATGACTGATACTCACTACTTAAAATTAATTCGACAGGTTCAATATTAGCTTCTTTAGTTAAGTTTTCTATTACTGGTTTATTAAGTAATTTAACTTTACTTCTTTCTAATACGTTTGGTTCTACAACTAAACCTACAATAGCATTTGATCTTTGAGGTAGTAATAACTTTTTAATGTATTTAAACATTGTAAAGTCGTATATTTCCAAAGCACGGAAATAAGCTTCNAAGTCATTTCTATTTTCATATTTTTTCCAATATGAAATTGCAAAATTATTTAAGTCTCTGTAAGTGTCGTTATAGGTATCGTTTGGATTTCCAATATAATCGTCAATTTCAAAATATCCTAATTGATTAAANATATCTTCATTAATTGCNGTTTGAGGAGAAAAGTAAATACCTAATCTATTAGAGTCTATGGAATATCTATCAAAAGAAGATTTCTCAACTCGAGTTTTAGTATTCAATCTAACGTTAGGATCTAAACTTGCAGATTCAATTCTTACTTTATTTGTATATAAACTTGAACCTCCTAACGAAGGTGATGGTGTATAATAAATTTCTTCAAATCCTTCAAATTTAATTGATCCTGAATTTGCAAATCCTGTATAATATAAAGATCCTGTATTTACAGTTTGATTAGGATGTACTGAAGGCTGATAAAGTGAGCCGCTTAATATAGATTTATTTGCTAGAGTAAATCGTTGCAATAAATGGTCATATGGTTTAGATGCTTCTGAACCGGCTGTTAACGTAGCTCTATCAGAGTTGTACGTATATGTAGCAGGAGATGCTGCATGCTCAGCTAATGAATTATCATTTAATGATCCAGACCATAAACGAATTTCATGATAATGGCCATTAAATTTAGATAATGCAGTGCCTCCTAATCCATATATAGTACGAGCGGAACTGGCAGTTCCAAAATTAAGTACATTAGCATTATATCCATATGGATCAGATATTAAATTACGATTTAAAATTGATGTAACTGTACTCGTAGAATGACTTCCTGATTTAATGTATATAGTATTGCCATATAGCGATTTAGCTACTTTTAAAGTAGTATCGTAAGTAATGGTGTCGTATCCAGCATAGCTAGTTATATTACCATCCCAATCTAATAAACCATATGTATAACAAAACGAACTATTTGATGTTAGGTTGTTTGTACGGAATATAGGAAAATTAATTCCAAACGGGGTAGGATTTCCAGTTAAGTCTAATGATTTTAAAAATAGTGACTCTCCATTTACCTGTAAAGTTGTTATAATTGCTGGACCTATAGAACCTGGCTGACTTACTTGATTAATTACAGCTTCAACTAAATTTCCTTTCCATACGTTATTAACGTTATCACTAATATAAGCTACGGCAGCTCCGTCCCAATTACTAGCTGGCTCTATATAATTTACTGTTATAGTAGGAGTTGAATCAGTTACGCTAGTAATGTAAATATATCCTAATAAACTATTAACATTGTCCCATATAGAAGCAATACCAGGTTGAAGTTTATTTTCAATATTACCATCTTTATTAAATTTTACTTGACCACCACTAAATGGTTGATTAATACTTACTGGTTCCTGTAAACTTCCAGACCAATATGCTTTAGGTTGAGTTGTTATCTCATCGTAAATGTATACTGAGCCTCCTCCTAATAATCCAGATCCGTTATTTGTATAAATGTCATTTACATTTACAAGAGAATATGAATTAGCTTGATTTATTTCTTCTGATATAGCAACTGTATGCCAGCTATCATCAAATATTTGTAAATTAGGAATTGTAATTAAATTAGTATAAGAAGAGTATCTTAATGTACCTTCTTGATCATCTGCGGCATCTTTTTCTAAATATAAAGTACCGTATAATGAGTCACTCATTACATTATAATAACTTCCTAATTGATATAAATTGTTATTATCTGTTTTAAATCTAAATTCTAGCGTATTAGGAGCTACGTAATTATTTAAACTATTTTTATAAGAAGCTAGCGGTAACTCTAAACTACCTGTTTGTGAGTTCCAAGCATAATGATAAACATCATGCACATACTCTGGATAATGATCATTATCAGTAAATGTTGAAGGACCGCCATATTCTTTAATAGTTAATACGGATGCTGGAATACCAAAACAAGATAAAAGAGCTTTTACAGATCTAGAAGTGCCTTTGGTTTTTAATATATAAGGTAAATTGTTTACAATTCTTCTCCAAATTTCTTTTGTATTAGATGCGTCTGAAATTGAAGTAATTCCATTTGTACCATCTTGTAAAGCAATTCCATTTTCATCAACACCTAAAGAGTATTTCCATAATTCAGAAGATGATCTTCCATTTAATAGATTAATGCCTAAAGAAGAGGCTACTTGATAAAGTAAATCTTCAGACATACCATCTTTAGGATGTTCTTCTCGAGTATGTATACTTGAAAGACTGTTAACGTAAGTCCATAAAATATCAAAATGCTGACCTAACATATTTACAAACAANAAAAACTCATCTGAGTCGTCTGAGTCTTGAATATGTAAAGGAATTGTATTTTGAAGTTTATGTGTATTGAATCTATCGTATATTTCAGCTTTTTCTAATAAGTCTGCATAATAAGTTTCTCCATTAACAGAATTTGTCGCTTCTTGAATTTTAAAATATTCATATGGATCAGGGTCTCCTGCTTCGGTCCAATTGCTACTATATGTACTCCATAAAGTATAAGCATCTAACCAAGTAAATGCAGTAGCTGCTTTTTTAGGCCATGGGTCAATTGAGCCCGTGCCTGAATCGTAATGTGTATATAATCTAGAACCTGTTGACTCGAAAAATAAATACTTTTCAAAATCATCAAAACCACTTACAACTGCATTTCTTTTAAAGTAAACATCTGATATATTATTGTTAACGATAGTTCCTCCGATTACTTGAGATAAAGTTTCAGATTGATTTGTATAATATTCAATTAACTCTAATTTGTATTTGAAGTTTTTAACTCGCTCAACTGCAGATCCATAGTGAACAAAATTGTCAAATAATCTATAATTGATATTTAATTTAATTCCTGCTAATGAGCCAGAAAATTGAGAATCAATTAATTGTTGTGAAGTTGATACATTTGTAGATAATAAATCATTCCACGATTTAAAGTCTGTTGCTACAGATCCTCCTTCTTCAGATTCTAATTCAAAATTAGGACCAGCTAATGTATTAACTGGATCTGGAATATGTTTAGGAATAATAGAAACGACATCTAATATTGGATTGATAATTTCTTCTGAAATCCAAACTTTAGATTTTTCTCCATACTTTGCAGGTAATGGATTATATAGCTTTACAATTACTTCTGGAGTGTCTGTAAAATCAATATCAAATCTAAAATTAATTATTTGATACGTTTCATTAAATCCAAAGTTTAAGACAAATGAATCGAATATGTCATTTGTAGATAATTCTTCCCATCTATCACGCAATTCAAACAGCTGTCGTAATAATTCAGTATTAGAATTGTCAGCTAATTGAATTCTTAATTCTCTTCTAGAAGGCGATATTTCTTTAATCCAAGCTTTTTGGCTTTCATAACTACCTAAAATATTATCAACGAAATTGTATACTAATCTATATTGACCTCTGGTAATTCCTAACGTTTCTAATTCCTTAACAGCATCTATTCCTACATGTTGATAAGCAATTAAATTAGAAGTAGTGTCATTACTTTCAATAGAATAAATTGCTTTATGATTGCCGGTTAAATAAACTCCGTCTGGAGTATATACATGCAATTCTAAATTAGGTAATGAACTTGATTTTAATGTTACTGAATAATTTCGAACATCTAAAAGAGCTTTATCAACAGACTCTAATCTAGACACTTTTGAAGTGCTAGATGCTTTTAAAAGTTCTTTTTGATTAGTGTAAACTGATAACATTTATTTCTTTAATATAAATATCTTATTAAGATATTCCAGGTTGTTTTATTTGTTAGCCCAAACTTTCATTCCGTAATTGGTAAGAACTAATTTACCTTCATCAGTTAATAATAACGTTCCAGTGTCTGATAGTGCTGGTTTAACCGTATTATTTTGTCTAGTACTTATTTCTTTAACCCATGCAAACGTATCGTCAGTGCCATTATCAACTAAATTAATGCCTAATCCATATTCATATACTAAAAGGTACCATGTACCGGCAGTCGATCTATAAGTGTTAGACGCCCAGTCAGCTTCATATGGAATATCTTTAATTGCTTGACCGTAAATATCAAATTCTCCTTTATATACTACGAAGTTTCTATCATCTTGCATTACTGCAATGTATTTTTTATTTTTTGATAACAACCTGTCTGCCGGAATTCCATTTTCAATTTTACGTGAAATTAGCCTTTTATTAAAACGTAATATATTTGAAACTTTATTCGATTCAGGTTCTGCATTTACCGTAGGAGTTCCTGGGTTTTGAATCATAGTTTTCATTTGCTCTAAAAGTTGAGCAATTCTATCATTAAGANNTTTAATTTTTTGAGCATCTGTTTGTTTACTAGACAATAGTGTTTGTCTTTCAGTTTCTAACGCATCTATTTTAGCTTGTAAAAAATTAATTGGAGCACCGCTATCTTTACGAGTAAATTCAGCAAACTCAACATCAATAACCTGATTGAATTTTGTTTGTGATGTTTTTTGTGTATTTAGATTAACTAAAATTCTTTTAGAAGATACATCTTGATTTTTATCAATAACAGTCATTCCCTTTGAGTCTTTTTCAAAAGGAGGAAATTTAATTGGTTCAATTTTATCAGGATTGATTTCCCCTGTCATTATTTTAGCAGGGTCAAATTCATGTAACTCGTATGATATCATTATTTAACTATTTTAAATGTAAAATCGTTTGAAGTAAAATATTCTGTTACTCCAGAAAATATTGATTTAATTTCAAATTTATAAAATCTTTCTCCATATAACATAGTAGTGTAAAAATCAAAATACGATCCTGCACTAGTAGTACTTATTTTAGTATAATCACTGTATGGAATAATAATATTGTCGTTATGAGCATCTTTGATTTGATAATACGACGTTGCTGGTAATGCTTTTAAAGTTGCAAACGTTGAATTTTGACTAAATGCCGGTCTAGGATATTTTGGTCTAGCTCCTAAAGAAATTCTAACTTTTTTATCTTTTAAAAATTCACCTTTGAAAGAATTTACATAAACAATAGGATTGTCTTCGTAAGTTACGACAGATAAAGATCCTGTGCTATATAAAGAACCTGTCCAGTTAATAAACAATTGAGGTTCATATACTGTATGAGTATCTGATCCATAAAATTGCATTACTGTTTTAGGCCAATGTGCTGTTGTAATTTCTGAATTTTTAAATGTAACTAAAAATCCATTATTTGTCATTGAACCAGTATGCCAAGCTTTAACAATATTAGTAACATCAATACTTAAAGTATCGTCTGTTTTAAAATTAAATGATTGACTAACTATTGAAGCTGTATACCAAGATCCACCACCTGTTTCAATATTATATGCTCTAGCTGTTCCTGCGGTTGTTATATCTGACCAATTTAATGATCCAGTACCGGAAACTGATTTCCAAGTAGCTCCATCCGTAATGCTATCGCTATTTTGAATGCCGGCAGGAGAGGTTAAATAACCTGTTCCATTTACCCAATTATTTGAAACTGCTTTTGCTTCAATATTATATGATTGAGGTACTTCAAATTCTTGTACAGTATACAATTTTAAATCTGCAGTAATATTATTTATTGAAATGCTATTATCAGATAATATTGAAGATAATGAAGACAAATCAAATTTGATTAATATTCTAGATTCAGACAAATCTCCTGTTGAGTTATCTCCTTCTTTTCGCAGTTCTAAAATTTGGTCTAATCCAGTATTTCTATAAGGATCAGTTTCGTATATTGTAGTGTCTTGTAATGTAGGTATTGACCAGATCATAATTAATTATATTTAAAGCGAAACAACTTTACCAATGATATCTTTATTTGGATATTTAATTTCAAATATTGAAGGATCTAATGAAGGATAAATTACTCCTGCTTTAGTCGCTGCACTTATATCATATACATTACCAGAGTACCCACTATTAGTATCAAATAAATTTGCAATTTGTACTGAAGTAACTGACTGAACTCCTTCTACTCGATCTAATTCTGTATATAATTTCGAAATAACTATAGGCTGATTAATTTGCCATAGCTTGTTATTAAATATCGTTTTTATTTTATCAATACATTTAATTAGAACTTCATTTGAATTGTATTCAGGTAATGTGATAATTTCAAATTTCACTCCTATATTAATAATGTATGCAGTTTTAATATTAACTGCATCTGTTAAAATTCTATAATTGTTAATGTATGTTTTTAAATTTTCTTTCACAGCTGCATTTAACGGCGCCAAAGCTCCATTTCCATCATATCCTAAAGTATATAAGTTAATGGCTAATGGGTTAGGTATCATCTCTTGACCATTGTCAGGATTAATTTGTTGATCTTGAATTACATATGCTTTTGCAACAGATCCAAATCTCGAAGGCATTGAATATGCTCTAATAATATAATCTTGAGTCGTTACCGCTCTTTGTTGAGATGCAAAAGATGCCATTGCATTTTGTCTAATCTCATCAATCGTTTCTTCACTTTTACCGCCTGCTGCTGGAAAAGGATTGGTGCATGCAACTGAAGCTTTAATTCTATTTAATAAAGTAGCATCTAATGCTTGAGAATCTATTTGATATGTTACGTCTGCTATATTTTTCAATGTATATGCAGCTGCGTTTGATTGAACTCCTCCACCGACTGTATATCTAACAGTTAATGTTGTATTTGAAGGTGCCAAACCATATGATTTTGTATACATAAAGTTTGAAGGATCAATTGGATGGTCAAATTGAATTTGCAATCCATTTAAACTAGAACCGACATTGTCTGGATTAGGAATAATTTCTTCATCGTCATTATCTGATATACCAGGTCCAAATTGAATTTCTAAATTTTTATCAGATCTAAATTTAGTAATAAATCTTCGAGCTGTCTTTTTTAATTTTAAAAGATAAGGTACATCTACATATGCTGATAACTCAGGATCATTTTGTACTGTATTTGCAATTGATTCAAACACCATGTCTTGTGCTAAAAATGGCACTTCAGTCCATAAATTATTATCTGAATCTGTTACAGATAAAACTTCAATAATGTCTGTGTCGCTAATTAATATTTTATCAAATCGTTTTGCATTTTCAAACTCAAAAGTTTTAGTTTGAATTGTTCCTGAAAGAGCTTTTACGCTTTTCTTAAGTAAATAGTACTCTGGAGTATTATCAACATCACTTACTTGATATACACTAACATCGGTAGGATCAAAACTGCTAGAAGCTGCAAAGTTAATTAAATTTAAAGTTCTAAATTCAGTGTTAGTTGTTTCAGAACGAACAACCATATTTTCTTTCAATGTCAAAGCGTAAGTCCAATCTGGTATTTTCCCATTTGCACTTGACTTAGCAGGTAATAATTGAAATACATCTAAATCAACAGAAGCTGGAATTGTATTTTTAACTTTATAACCTACATTAGAAGCTAATGCTAATACATTAGGTTTATTAGAAGCGTAGTCTAATAAAGATTCTTTTAATTGGTTATCAGTATAGTATGATAATACATCTCCTACATAAGAAGCCATTTCAATAAACATCATACCAGGTGATGATTCATTGAAGTCATTATAAGTGTTTGGAAAGTAATTTTTTGCAAACTCAATTAAGTTAGCTCTGTACTGACTAAAATCCTTATTTAAGTATCTTATATCTTTTTTGTTCTGCGCCATTATATTATATTACTGCAACCGTAGTTGCTGTTGCTAAAAATGTTATTGGTATATTTGATTCTTGATCATTAACCGAAACTTGTAATGATATTTGCACTCCATGTTCTTCTCTACTCGATCCAACTGCGATAACTGGATTAACTTCTAAAGAATTTATACTAATATACGGAAGCCAAAATTCAACAGCTCGTTCAATTGAGTCTTTTATAGAAGCTTTTAAAATATCATCATTTTGTTCAAATAGCGAATCTTGTAATTTAGTTCCAAACAAAGGTTGCATTAATCGCTCTCCTTGTCTAGTTAAAATTAAATTCTTTAAATTTGATATTGCTTGGTCTTCCGTAGAATACGACAAATCAAATAATCTACCATCCACGCCGATAATAGGCAATTTTATCCCAACTGCTACATCAGGAAGTAAATCTATAGGATGATATCTTTTTTCGTATGACATTAGTTACCTTTTTTCTTATCGATTGCTTTCATTAAAGCAGAATAGTCTTTTGTCAATGCACTTACAACAGCAGCTCCTTGTTCAGTTTGTGCTAATTGATTTACATCAACTCGATTACCATTAATGTCGGTAACCGGCATTACTGACTTCGAAGTTGGTCTAGAATTCATTGTCGGCCATTCTGAAAAATCATTGTAATTAGTTTCTTCTTCCATATATGCTACTGGGCCTTCGCTAGCGAAGCCTCTTGTTTCATTTAATAAGTCATTTAATACAGGATCTTTAACAAGTTGTTTTTTAACTTGTGGTCTTGGTTTAATTGAATCTTTGTATGTTGGCACTTGAGGTGCTGGTTTTTGCTTAGTTTCCGTTATAACAGAACCAAATTGTTTTAATTCTGTACGAACCGCAACTTGAACCTCTTCTCGAATTACTTTTCGAAGTGCTTGTATAAAATCTTTTGAGTTCATAGTTCTTCTTTATTATAATTATTTACTTTATGAATTTACTGGAAATTTATGCTGGTAATACAAATCCTGCTATTGATGTTAATTTAGGATTTTTCTTAAATACTCCTACACCATCTCTATTAAATCCGCCACCTGTTGTATTTCCTTCAATAGTAACTATTCTTCCGTTATTAGTAACTTCAGCTACAAGTCCTATATGATGTGCACGTCCTCCTTTAGTAATATAAATAGCTGCGGCTCCAATAACTGGAGTTGCTGACCATCTATTATTTTGTTTAGCCCAATTCATCCAATTTTGACAACTAGCTGGTCCGGGTGGAACTGACATTCCTGCTGCTTTCCACCATGTAGTTACTGCTGCAGCACACCAAAATGCTGGACCTGAAATTCCGGTATTTTTTAACATTTCAGTTACTCTACCACCAAAATTCGTTTTAACTGGACTTTCTAATTGACCGATATCTTTAATAGCTGCTTTAACTGCGTTAACTCCTTTTCCAATAGCTTTAGAATCTAAATCTACAGAATTATCTGCTGGAGCTGTATTTGAACCGCCACTACCATCAGCATTTTTTGCTTTTATATAAGAGAATAAATCATTTGCAGTTTCTTCAACACTATCATCATCTAGATCATAATCATCTGCGGGTGCATTTTGATTTTCTTCATCTTCAATTTCTTCTTCTTTAAATTGAATATATTCATCTCGAGTTTGTGTTTGCTCTGGAGTTTCAGTAACCGTAGCTGCTTCTTCTTTTATTTGTTTAACTTCTTCTTCTTTCGCAGCTTTTTCTTCCGGAGTCATTTTATAATCTGGAACTGCTAATACTTTCGACGACGTTCCTGTCGTTATATTGGCCGATTTTTTAGTGAACGATATCTCACTTAATAAAGAGTCTATTTTTCCTTTATAGGCTGCTATAGAAGCCCATTGGGGTGAAGCTGATAGTGGAGATGACGGGCCTACCGGTGTAAGTACTGTTAATTTTGCTAAATCATCTATTAATCCAGATGCCCATTCTTTCCATTTATTACCTAAAATTAATGGCTCATCAGAATCGGTACCTAATTCAATTTTATTACCATTTATAGATACATCTTCTTTTGAATCGATTGCAATTGAAGTTTCTGAAGATAATCCAATTCCATTCTTTGCAAAGAATATAATTTCTTTTTGGCTACTATTAAATACTAATCTACCTGATGAAATTAATAGTTGTGGAGTCGTACCCCATTGTTCATCTTTCCAAGAAGTTATTCCTTTACTATCAATTGAAGTAGTTACTCCAGATGCTTGTTCAAATTGAAGTTCTTGTCCAGAAGCCATTACAATGATATTATCATCATTTGTAAAATCTTCAGACACATAATCATTGATTTTTTTAGTATCTATTCCTTGCTTTGTATTTCTAAATATAGTAATAGGAGCCGCTTCTGGTCCTTTAGACCATCTTGGAGCTACGGTAAATTTACCTGATTTAGGAGAAGTTGAAAAGCGAATTGAGTTTCCATATCTACCTTCTATTAATACATCACCTACGTAAGGTTGTAATGGTTTAACGGTTGGGTTTTCTGTAAAGTTTTCGTCAATTTTAGGTTCTCTGGGTTGTTGAGTATTTCCAGCTTCAGACTCTTTATATTTATCTGAATCTCCCGCTGCTTCTCCTTTTTGAACTTGTTTAGCAGTTACTGTTGGTATAGCATTATGATGAATACTAGATTGTAAAGATACAATATCTAAATAGTAAGTGTCTGTAGTTGCTCTAATTCCCGTAGCGTAAGAGCTCGGTGCTTTTAAAATTAAAACTACTTCTCCTACAATTGGTACTCGTATAAAACTAGTATTTAATGGCTTTGCAGTCATTACAGATGCAGCTGCTTCTGGAGTATCGCTAGTTATAGGAGTATCATCTAGAGCTTTTACTTTTATACCATAAATTAAATTTGGATTAGCATCAGAATATAATACTTCTAATACTTCTGCCGGCATTAATTGATATGATCCAGCACCTGTCGATGATTGTGTTGCCATTATATTAATCCGTCTTGAATATCGTTAATTTCAGCTTCTATCTGATTTTGTTGAGTTGATAATTCTACTACTTTTTCATTAATAGTTTTTTCAGTTCCTACAATTTCATCCAACTCACCCATTAACTGTCTCTTTTCATCTTCAGATAACATCCATGAGTTGCCTGTTTCTGCTTGAACCCTATTACTAGTAGAAACTAGCCTCTGCACAACAGCGGCTAGCTTAACAAGGTGCTCATCATTCTTAACACCTACTTCTAAATATTCTTTGATTAATGGTACAATTATCGTAGCATCACCAATATTCTTAATTAAGGGTCTTAGTTCCCCAATTAACATATTTATCTGACGATCTTTCTTTGAAGAGTTAGAGTAAATATCTTTCATTAAGTCGGAGAACGACTTACCTTTGAAAATTTCTATATCAAAATCCATAAATTCCTTTAAAATAAATATCTTATTCTAGGAATTCCGACTTTTTAAATTTTGCTTGGTTAATTGTTGCAAATCCTGTCTTTTTATAATTGCCATACATTTCCATATAAGCATTTTTCATTGTATTGACTACTCTGGTAATGTATTGAGTTTTCACTCCTGTACGATCTCTTATTAAGATATAAAGAGCCTTTTTATTGAAGTTTTCAATGTTTTCTCTGTTACGGAATAATTCTAATACTGAATCAGCTACTGACATATCTGCTTGCTTTTTAAACATAGAAGATAAATTGTCATCCATATATTTAATAAACAAATCCATGAATTCTGATTTTTCTTGAACATCTTCTTCACGCAATACTTCATTAATAACATTTCTTCTGTCATCAATTACTTCAGGCTGTTCTGTATTTTTAAATTTATTATAATTTCCATTGTTATGAATAATTAAATAATTCTTTGCAATAATTGAAAAATATGAAAATGCCTTTCCTTTATTAGGATCAGTATACTTATGAATTTTCTCATTTAAAAATGCAACCACTTCATGTTTAACATCTTCATATGGAACATCAAAGTGATAGAATTTAAAAGTATGAATTATATTTTCAACTAACTTATCAAATGGATATTTTATTTCAGCGTCATAAATCTTATTACGCTCATAATCATTCTCTAATTGATTATAAAGTAAAATTGCATTTTCAGTATCTTTAGTAAAATATTGTTTGTTTTTAGGTTTGCGTCCTCGAGTTTTTACTTCTACAACTTCGTCAGTTACAACTTCTTCATTTGTAATAACTTCTTTAGAGCTTGCAATAACTTCGTCTACATCAGCGTCTATTATATTAATCTCTGTATTCATATGTTGATTGTACTGTTTTAGTTAGTTCTGATGATAATTCTTTGATATTCTGAAATACGAATCCTACTTCGTCGTCTGCTTCGAAAGCGCCGCGAATATCTAATTCCTTCAATTCAACTTCAGTTTGAAGTACTTTTTCTCTTATCTCTTCTAATTTAGATTGATAAAATAAAGTAGCTTCTTCTAAAGATTCATTTTGCTTGATTAAATTATAACAACCAAATGCTAAAGCTGCTATAATACATATTAATAATGTAATTACTATAATTGTCATTCTCCGAATATTTTATCAAATGCTGACTTCAAACTGTCGTCTACAGCTGGATTATTAACATTTGTTAGTTTTGATTTAATTCTATTAGGTGTGCTAGGCACTTCAACTACTTCAGGTTGATGTTGTAAATTAGCTTCAATTAAAGTAGCTAAATGATCTGAATGATGTAAAAGAATTGGCAAATCTGTTTTAAGTGAAAACTCAGGTAACCCTGCCATCAAATACGATTCATTTCCTTTTGAATACAAACCGTCATGAAGCTTAATTGCTAAATATTCATTTTCAGAAAATTCAACTCCATGCTCTTGTAATAAAAAGATACTTCTATCTGGAACTTTCATGAATTGCAATTTCGGATTGATTTTATAAATCTGTCCTCTTTTAACGTGCCAATCAGAATCATTAGGTACATAATAATCATCTGTCGAAGATCCTACTTTTCCTAAATCGTGATTGATAGCAGCAAATACTAATTCTTCTTTAGTAAAAGTTTTAGTATTAGATCCTAATTTGTCCCATGTAGTATGCAATTCCAATGCACATTTAACAACTCTGTTAACGTGATCGATATATCCTCCTGGCCAACAATTATGTCTTGTTGAATGTGATGAAGCTGGAGCAGTTAAAACTCTATCTGCTAACTTTTCATACATCTTAACCAATGCTTCTTTTCTAGCACCACTTACATAATCATTTATGTAAGTCATTAATTGCTCCCATTGAGCTTCTGTATTTTGATTCATAACCTTTTTATTTTAAATAACTTGATCAATTAGACCTAACTCCATTGCTTTTACTGCTGACATATAAAAGTCTTTTCTACAAGCCTTACGCCAAAACTCATCATCTTGTTTAGTTCGCTTAGCCATAATTTTATAAAAGTCTTCTTCTAATTCATCAATATGGTCTGCATTTGCTTTAATGTCTGCAGACTTACCAAATATTTCAGCCGAAGCTTCATGCACCATAATTGTCGTTGATTTAGAAGCAGCACGCACACCAGTTCCACAACATAATATCATTGCTCCTGCTGACATTGCTCTACCTCTTGCAATTACATTAACTGGTACTGAAAGTGATTCGATATAATCAATAATTCCTAACGCTTCGTAAACATCGCCTCCATTTGAATTTAAAAGTAAATTGATTGGGTCTTCTTTCTTTTCTTCAGGTCTATTAGCTAATATAATTCTAACTTTAGAAATAAAGTCAAATAAATTACCTAACATAATATCACCATGTAAATAAACAATTGACTCGTCAATATTCAATCCATAATCTATTTCATCAAAAATAGAAGGTTCTTTATCTTCTTCTAATTCTTTTTTCTTTTTAGAAGAAGGTTTCTTAACTTCATCGTCATACACTCCTAAATTTATTCCTCTACTTTTATTCATATATTTTAAATTTAACTTAATATAAGTAATTCATGTGACATTACAAAATGTTACATCAATTTCTTAAGTTCTCGATTTGCTTTTGAAAGCCTTCTTGTGATTTCTGCTCTTTTACCTTTTCTTGTTTCTACAAATAAATCAGCTTTCAATCCTTTAATTTCAGTTCCTAAAGATTGCATTGCAATTTCTTTATCTGCTTTGGTTAATCGCTTTTTTTCTGTTTTAGGTTCAATTACTGTTGCAGGTAATGTGCCTTTTAATGAAGTTTGTTCTTCTCCTTTATGATAAACCGTTCCATCTTGTGCAACAAATTCTTTCATAAATTTCCATCCTTTTGGTTTATCTGATTTAACGGCAGTGCCTCTGAGTACAGGTGGTTCAACAATTTGGTTTACGCATCTAAAGCATAATACAGCAACCGTGTCATAATTAACTGTTACCATTTCACTGCAAAGTCTTCCTTTGAAATGTTTACCTCCTGGTTCAGAATTTTGACATAACATCAATCGACGACCTTTAGCATCAATTTTAGTTTTAAATCTAGACTCAGCCATTATGCTTTTGTCTACTTCTTTTTTACCTTTAACTTTCATAACCTTTATTTTTTATTTAATATATTTTTGTTTCTGTACTTACACCACCTACATAGCCTTTTTGAATTTTCTTTCTTTTAAGCATTTCCCTTTCGTCAATAATCGGCTTTTTTTCGTCGTATATATCGTCTTTATCGGGCATCGGGGGTACAATACTCAAGGGCTCAATTATCGACGAAATTTGGGGTGTTTCCGACGATTGTTCTGCCTGAATTTCAGGTAATTCTACCCTAGGTTCTTTCTCTTTAAATACTATTTCTGGAACTTCAAATGCAACAGGGCGTTCAGGCCTTGATATTTTAGTTTCTTTGATGCCTTCTTCATTTGATTTATTTAAGAAGTTAAATGCTAACACCATACAAATAGCTAGCGGGTCAAATACAATGATAAAAAGTAAAATTAATACATTTACTATTTTATCCATTGGAACATCTAATACTTTTGAAATGTAAGTCAATGAACCTAATTCTGAAGATAATTCATTTTTCAATCCTAACTGAGTCATACTAACTTGAAGTTTAGATGAAGAGTCTGAATAAGCAAGAATATTAGTATTTAATATCTCAATCTCTTTATTTAAAGTCTTAAGAGTTTTATCTGTTTGTCTAGCACTTCTATCTGCAGAGTTAGAACTTCTATTTGAAGTTATTAATTGAGTTGCTCGTTGTTCTTGAGAATTTCTAATAGAAGTTAAATTCAACAACTGAACATTTTTAGATTCTAATTGAGTTTTATATGTTGTGATGGATGCATCATAATATGATTTTTTAGCAGCTAAACTATCTGTTTGAGTTTGAGTTAAATCATATTTAGATTTTGTAGTTTGATATGCTCCAGATAGATATCCATAGATACCCATTGAAGTAATAATTGCAATAACAGTTACTGCAATTGATAAATACGCTCTTAGCGTCTTATTTACTGTTTTCCAGTTTTGATATAAAAACGAAGCTATTACTAATTTTGAAGCTTCCAATGTCGAAGCCATTGCAATTACAGCTATTGATGCTCCAGCAAATAATTTAGACAATCCAATGATTGAAAAATATGCTGCGCAACCGGCTAAAGCTAATGCNACTATACCAACTAATACTTTCAGTGCGGTTTTATTCATTTGATTCTAGTTCTAAGCGTTCAACAACAACTAAAATTTCTTTAACAACTTGATCGATAAACATAACGGCATCAGGGCCGTTAATATCAGCGTTATTAATTGCTCTTTGTAGAGTTTTCAATTTTGTAGCTTGAGCTTCTAACTTTCTTACGGTATGTTCTTTATATCTCATAATTTAATTTTAAATAGTAAATGTATATTAGTATAATAATATTAATATATTATAAATATAATAAGTAATATAATTATGGTCTCTGTTACTAAACAGCATTTTTTACAAAAGAATTTTTTTGTAGCTCTAAATAATTCAAAAGGGCTAGTTCTTTTGCCTTAGCTTCTATCATAATATCAATGTCAAATCCATGAGTATCAATAAAGTTAGTTACGTAATCTGAATGCGCTCTAGGGTTGAGCTTGTCATTGGATTCGTGTAACGATTTCGATTCGGAATAATGAACAACTGGTCTTATGCCTTTCGGCCAAGTAGAAATTGCTAATTCTAAAGCTTCTTTTTGTGTCATATCATGATCACGAAACGTGTGATGATGATAATCAAATACTATAGGTATACCAACCTTTTGGTGAATAAGTTCATGTAAATCTTTAACAGAATACATATTTGCCTTGTCATCATTTTCAATAGTTAAACGGGATCGTACTCCCTCGGATAGCCTATAAAAATTCCTGCACCAAGTCTCAGCTGCTGAGTACCTATCACCATAGGTAGCACCTACGTGAATATTAATTTTGTTATACGGAGTTCGAGATAAACCCATTAAGTCAAATAACAAAGAATGCATCTCTAAATCTTTTATAGTATTAATTACTACATCTTCTTTAGGAGACGCTAACAAGTTAAATGGACCTGGGTGAGTTGTAATTCGTAAACCATTGTCAGTCGCATATTGACCACATCGAGCCAATACAGTATGAATTTCGTTAAAGTCAGGAAACGTGTGAACATCAACCTTGTTACCCCAAGGAAATAAATCGCTACCTAACCTAAAGAAATAGATACCATGATCAATATTCCATTTAAGAATTTTTTCTAAATCTAATGCGTTAGCCAAAGCTAATTCAGATGCATAGGCAATACCTTTTGCTTCTAAAGTTGCTTTGCGTAATGCTCGACCGGTAAGAATACCTTCTTTACCTAAAGTCATATTAATACATGCGTAACCTATATTTGTCATTTGTTAATTTTTATAATACTTAAATATAAGTATACCTTTTGGAAGTACCAAATTATTCTGAAAGACTTTCTTCTGATGTGGATTCTGGTAATGATATAGACTCGTCTTCTACTATTTCTGCTTCAAGTACTTCTGTACAGAAATACATAAATCCATTTTTACGTAATACCGTTGTACATTCATAATGTCGTTTAACAGCTTCTACATCTTTGATATGATCTTCTCGAAACGATCGAACTACTTCAAGTAGTTTGTCTTCAAATCGAATAAATTCTCTCTTAATTGAAAATATCATAACATAATAATAAGAATGCCTTTTGGAATTACCAAATTAATTTAAACTAATTTTAGATTCGACTCCGATAATATTATATGCTTTACAATAACGTTGTTGGTGAAATACAGTAAGTGATCGAGTATTCAATTGATGTTCACTTAAAATGTATCCATCTAAAAATAAATCTTGAATAGCTAATTCCAGCTCATCTAGCGATTCTGAATTAAGTATAATTCTATTGTTAATAAATAATATATTAGCTTTAGCTGAGTTGCTGATAGAGCCTGCAACTATTTTATAGAGTTTATCTTCGAATTCTTGTAAGATAGACTCAAGATTATCAACTTCCATTACCGGTTCTACAGACCCAGACCCATATACATCTTCACAAATTAAGTCGTATAGGAATAGAAGCTTTTCATCTTGAGGAAGACTTACGAAAAACTCGTAGTCAGATTCGTCAATTATATAATCACTAAAATTCATAATCTTTACCATTAATAAATATCTCATACGATAACCAAGCTGGGTCGATTGTCGGTTTAATTTTATCAAATATTAATGGGTTATGAAAGAAAGATCTTAATTTTTCGTTTCGCTTTTCTGAATCGGCAATTAAATTAATTGCACTTAATTCATGTGTTTCAGACTCTGTTAAAGATTCTTTAAGAAAGTCAATTACCGTTTTCTTAAGCATATTTTTTATAAATTACATTTAACGATTCCATACATTCTTTTCTAAGAGAATATCCTCTATCTAAATATCTAATACATAAATGTACCATAATATAATCAGGATCTTCTGGAATTACTAAATTCAAATCCAAACGTGTTTTAATTAAATTTAATTTTGCTGCTACTGCTAATTTCTTTTCATAATTTTCATACCCATGTTGGGTTGAATTGAGCTGAAATAGATTCTTCTAACAAAATAGCATCAACTGCTGACATCAGACTCGAATTTTCGATAGGAATATTACGCTTCGTTAAATCTCTTAACGCGTCGGATGCAGCAGCTTGATCTAATAAACTTTTGATAAACTGCTCGAATGGAGCGGGCTTCATTAGTTAGATTTTTTCTTGTAAGTTTTTTTCGAAGCTGCTTTAACAACTTCCGGCTTACTTTCTGCCTTCATAGAAGGAACAGACCCTTTATCAACTTTCTTAGTAGCTTTAGATTTGTCATTTAAAGACTGTATTGTCGATTTAAGATGACGAATTTCTGCTGCTTTGTCAGCAACTAGCGATTCTAATGCAATAACATGTACACGCAAAGCATCTGCAATCGATTCTTGCTCAATAGCATGTTGATTTGACTTTGAGATTTTTGAGTTTTGAAGTAACGCATATGACCAACCTGCCACTGCTGCTACTGAAATTAAAATAATAATCATAGTTTGTTGTTTGTTTGTTTATTTAAAAATGAAAAATGTAACATCGCCTGACATATAATCGGCTCTGCAAATTACCTTTGAGTACTTTTCAATAAGATAATCCAACCACATAGATGGACTATGCACAATTAATTGATTCATATCTTCTTCAGCCATATCAGGTGGGAATCCAGTTAATAAATTAAATGAAACTCCTGTCTGCGCTTTGTCATACATTTTATCAATTACTTGCTTTGCATATTCAATCATATCCGGATGATCGTTTAAATTGAAAAGACCCGAACCTACAACCCAATCTGAATCAGCTCCTATATCAGTGTTTAGAATATCTAAATTCTCAACAGCAACTTCTGGAAATTTGTCTTTTGCTAAATTAATAAGATTTGGATTAAGGTCAATACCTTTATATTGAATCATGTTACCTGAGAACAATCTATTTAGGTAACCGAATAAGTCTGCTCTACCACAACCTACATCTAAAATAGATTGAGATGGGGTGTAAAATAAAAGCAATGCGGAAAATAACAATTCTTGCTCGTCGGTTGAAAGCCAACCTACAATTTCAGGAGCAGTAAGTAAATAACTTGAATCGAGTTCTTCTACTAACTCTTTAGAGTCTAACGAGCCAGAAGGCTCAGTTTGCAAATCATCACTAATGACTGATTCAATAACTTCTTCTGAAGTCTCAACAGTCTCTGGTTGTTTAGAACCAAAAATATTTTTAAACATAACTTTCTAATTTATTATAAATATCCTAATCTAAATTTTTTCGCGATTCAACGGCGGATTCCTTTTTAAGTCGTCGAGCTTCTACTCGTGCAATCTTATCTGCCATATCCATTCCTTCAATTCTTAATGGATGAGTTCTATTAATATTTTGACTAACACGTGCCGTAGTCTGAGCTAATTCCCAAGCTTTAATTGGATCTTTTTGTGGTTGAAAACAAAACTCTTCTAAAATGTCTTTTAGTGACATATCTTCTTGCTCTTGAGCAATAGTATAATATCCAGACCCAATTCCTACCAAATACGCTCCTGGATATTGAGTATGTACTTTTCGTTTGTATTTATTCACTAATTTCTCCTCTTGTACTGTCATTTTTTTCATATTGAATATCTTTATTCTGTGTTGTTATTATAGGCTGTTTACGTAGGTGTTTTCAGGGTGTACTAACAAGAAAATAGCCAGTTGCCTGACTACTTTATTAGTGTGAATCCCCTATATTATGTTTTTCTCCGTAAATAAGATAATCAGGATTGATTACTTTCGCAACTTTATGTCGGTCTCCATTAAGAGCTTTAATAACAATACCTTCGTGTGGTACTTTAGTGCCTTTAATAAAGTTATTGAATACTAGATTATCTTGTAATTCTTGAGACCAATTGTCGACAGCTAATACTGGAACATATGGAAGGCCTAATTCATTTTGAATTATAAAACTACGAGAAGCGTCACAATATTCTCCGTTAATAGTAGTATCAAATCCTACATAATCAATATCAGACAATCCATAGTCGTAATTCTTTTGAATGCCAGCTCCATAAATCTCTCCGTAAATTACAATACTATCTTCAATATTATAATATCGTTTAGACAATTTAAACATATCCCAAAGCTTCTCTCTGATATTATATTTTTCAGCAATTGTTTGCCAAACATCAGTGTCATAAAATCCTTGGGAGTCAGAACCTTTTTCTACGTTATGTGATCCATATACATATTCATACTCAATCCATTCATTGCCAAAGAATTTTTTTACTTTATCTATGATAGATAATTTTTTCTTTTTAACAATTCCATATCGAGCATTGGT
>B570J14230_10000074_pt1 | contig 32167 bp, 41 predicted proteins | sample LakMenepilimnion_3_FD_14230 | JGI IMG/M metagenome (IMG submission 14230) | reverse complement strand
TGTAGTAAATAACAACTCTGGATACAAAACTCATATTGATGAGCAGATCCAGAAACAGATTGATGCAATCGTAAGACCAATGGTCGATGTTGCTTCAAGTGCCCTACCATGGGCAGAACCAGGTGAAGAACCTGTAATACCACCAACCCCAATCGCAAATACATAATTAGGAGAATATATTATGGCTACTAATCCAGAACTAGATGCAAAGCTTGCTGAAAATCAGCAGACTCAACCGGTTCCTACTGTAACTCTTACAGTTGATATCAATGAATTGAATCTTATGATGGGTGGACTACAAGAACTTCCACACCGCGTAGTTGATCCACTTCTTAAGAAACTGTTTCAACAGGCACAAGCACAGCTTCAACAGTAACACATGACTCTTCCTAGTACCGGACCTATATCACTAGCTAACGTCAATGTTGAGCTTGGACTATCGTCGACGACGAATATCTCCTTGAATCAGACAAACGTTCGAACGCTAGCTGGTGTACCGTCCGGTACTATTTCCTTGTCAAACCTGTACGGTAAATCCAATGCACTGGCTATAACTATTAGCCCATCAAGTTTGTATACCACGCGATCGGGCGCAGGTAGTGTTACTAGTGCTGCTGCCACAGGTAGTGGTACCGGTGGTGCTGGAGGATATACATATGCTTGGACATATGTATCTGGTAGCAGTTATACAATCAACAGTTCGACATCTGCATCAACCACATTCACTACCAATTTAGTTGCCGAGCAATACAAGTCAGGTGTCTACCGTTGTACTGTGACAAGTGGAGGTGTTACAGCATCCGCAGATATACAAGTAGATTTTGAATCGTTTTAATAGTAATACACTAACATGATATCTGTTCACAATTGATATATTCATTATACACACTTCTGGGATTTTGTACATCTAATAATGAGCATGGGCGTATTATAAATATAAGCAAAAGAGGTTACCATGGCAGCACCAACTACAAAAGAAACATTCAAACAGTATTGCCTTCGTAAACTCGGAGCTCCAGTAATTGAAATCAACGTTGACGATGACCAAGTAGATGATCGTATCGATGAGGCTATTCGCTACTACTGGGACTATCACTTTGATGGTTCTGATAAGATCTACTATAAGCATATTGTAACAGAGACAGATGTACTCAATAAGTATATCACCCTTCCAGAGAACATTATCGGTGCCGTTAGTATCTTCGCAATTGGCGATCCATCTATCCGTGCTGATGATCTTTTCAATATTAGATACCAGATCGCATTGAACGATCTCTATACCCTGACAAACGTGTCAATCGTTCCATACTATATGGTCATGGAGCATCTGGCACTTCTGACTGAGATGCTTGTCGGTAAACAACCGATTCGTTATACTCGTCATAAGAATAGACTCTATGTCGATACGGATTGGAACACTCTTAAGGTTGGAATGTTCCTACTGGTAGAGGCGTACGAGGTTATAGATCCGAACATATACACTGATGCATGGAATGATCGTTGGCTTCAGAACTATGCTACTGTCCTTATCAAGGAACAGTGGGGATCGAATCTGACCAAATTCACCGGCATGAATCTGCCTGGCGGTGTACAGTTCAATGGTGAGAAGATTTACAACGATGCAGTCGACGCAAGAACCAAGATGGAGCAGGAGATGATCTCTAGCTTCTCCCTTCCGGTTCTTGATATGATCGGATAAGATCTTGGGCACCAATTTCTATTTCAATAATTTCAAGAACAGCCAGGAGCAGGTCCTGATTGAAGACTTGGTCATGGAATCTATCAAGATCTATGGTCATGACATGTATTATTGTCCTAGAACGTTGGTAGCCAAAGATGATATCTACGGCGAGGATGCACTATCCGAATATAACAACTCCTACTACATCGATCTTTACATTCGTAGCTATGATACCTATGAGGGTGATGGAACGTTCCTTTCAAAGTTCAATCTAGAAATCAGAGACCAGATGACACTTACTGTCTCTGTTCGTAACTTCATGAACGAGGTTGGCAGTCTAGAAGGAATCATCCGCCCACAGGAAGGTGATCTAATCTATATTCCTATGGTCGATCGTATCATGGTAATTAAGTATGTGAACAAGACACCTATCTTCTATCAGATGGGTTCTATTCAAATGTATGATCTTACGTGTGAGATCTTTGAGTACAGTTCAGAAAAACTAAATACCGGCATTGAAGCAATCGATAGTATTGAAAAGAAAAACAGTATTGTTATGGAGACATATGGTCTCCTTACAAACGACGGTTTTGTTATCGTAGATCAAGATGGGTTTGAAATCATTCAGAGTGGTTATGATTTTGAAACACAAGCCGGTGATTCGTACGAGGATAATACTGAGTTCCAACTCGAGGGCGAAGCAATTCTTGATTGGTCACAAATTGATCCTTTCAGTGAAGGGAAAATTTAAAATGTTCGGTAGTACATTTCATCACAACACACTAAGAAAATATGTAATCCTTTTCGGAACGGTTTTCAATAACATCTATGTCACACGACAAGATACTGCCGGTGAAACAATTCAGACCTTGAAGGTTCCATTGTCGTATGGCCCAAAGGAAAAGTTCTTGGCTCGTCTAGAAGGTAACCCGGATCTAGACAACAAGATTGCTATCACAGTTCCACGTATCTCATTCGAGATGACAACATTTCAGTATGACGGTGAACGCAAACTCAATACACTAAATCGTAAGATAAAGAATAACAAAAGTCTGTATCAACCGGTTCCTTATAACATCTCCTTCCAGATGTCAATCATCGTTAAGAATGCCGAGGATGGAACGAAGATCGTAGAACAGATCCTTCCATACTTCACTCCAGAGTGGACTGCATCTGTGCACCTTATTCCAAGTATGGAAGACGACCCATGGGATATTCCTATTATTCTCAACAATATCTCCAGTGAGGATACTTACGAGGGCAACTTTGATACTCGCCGCGCCATTATCTGGACGTTAGACTTTACCATAAAAGGATATCTGTTCGGACCGGATAAGAAGATCGGCTCAGGAGATGGAACAGACGGCGGTATTATCAAGTATATCGATGTGAATATCAGACCGACTGCAAATGTAACAACTGCCAATACAACAAACACGGCCACAACTGAAATAGTTCATGTCTTTCCTGGGTTAACAGCAAATGGGCAGCCTACATCCAACGCTGCATTATCTATTGATTGGGCTCTAATTAATGCAGATGATAACTATGGATTTATTCATGAGTTCGAAAGTAATGTATAATGAAAAAGTTAAATGACATTTTAAATATTCAACCAGATAGTAACAGACAGTTTCTTCCAATGGTACATGATAAACCAACAGACTCTACAGTGCAAGATGATTTTGACTATGCACGTGAGAATTTAATGGATGTAATTGGTAAAGGCCAAGAGGCATTATTTGATCTGATGGACGTTGCAAGGCAATCACAGCATCCAAGGGCATATGAAGTTCTATCTACTCTGATGAATACCATGGTCGGTGCTAGCAAAGATCTTCTGGAGTTGCAGGCCAAGAAAAAGAAACTTATGGATTCAGATCCTGCTGCTAATACTCAGCAGGTGACCAATAATCTATTTGTAGGGTCAACTATGGAACTACAACAGATGCTGGATCAAAGAAAAAATAAGAACGATTGATGTTTGAATCTATTAGAAAAGCTTTTGATAAGGGTTATAACGGCAACCCGTTACTTAAAAAAGCCAGGAAGAAGATTGAATGGACGGCTGATCAGGTTGAAGAATGGCTTAAATGTGCTGAGGATCCAATCTACTTTGCCGAACGTTATATCAAGATTGTTCACGTTGATCACGGTCTAATAAAGATAAAGCTTTATGATTATCAAAAAGAAATCATTGATAAACTAACTAACAATCGTCGCGTTACCGTTGTCACGAGTCGTCAGGCTGGTAAGACTACTACGGCTGCTGCAATCATCCTCCACTATATCCTATTCAATGAACACAAGACTGTAGCACTTCTTGCCAATAAAGGTGACGCTGCTCGAGAGATCTTGGATCGTGTAAAGTTATCGTACGAATCGCTTCCTGACTGGCTTCAGCAGGGTGTTGTGGAGTGGAACAAGGGATCGATTGAACTAGAGAATGGCTGTAAGGTTCTTGCTGCTGCAACCAGTTCATCTGCTATTCGCGGTAAGTCTATCTCGCTGCTGTACATCGATGAAGCTGCGTTCGTTGAGAACTGGGATGAGTTCTTCGCATCTGTTTTCCCAACCATCTCATCCGGTGAAACAACTAAGATTCTGTTCACATCTACTCCGAATGGTCTGAATCATTTCTATAAGACATGTAATGGTGCTAAGGAAGGTACCAATGGATACCAATATGTCGAGGTTCCCTGGCAGATGGTTCCTGGACGCAATGATGCGTGGAAGCAAGAAACGCTCGGAGCCATGGACTTTGACTACGAGAAGTTTGCACAGGAATTTGAATGTGCATGGCTCGGTTCATCTGGTACACTAATCTCTGGTGCTGTACTTAAGACGCTGACTGCGCAACGTCCACTGTTATCAGTCAATGGGTTGACAACATACTTCCTTCCTGAGAAGGAACATCGGTATGTCATGACGTGTGATGTCTCGCATGGTAAAGGTCTTGACTACTCTGCATTCCAGGTAATTGATGTCACTCAGATGCCGTACAATCAAGTATGCGTATACAAGAGTAACGTGACTCCCCCTGCAGAGTATACTCAGACCATTCATCAAACATCATTACAATACAATAATGCTGTGATCCTTGTCGAAATTAATGACATCGGATTGACGGTTGCTGATGCCCTCTACATCGACTACGAGTCTGATAACCTGATCTTTACCGAGAAGGCAGGTCCTAAGGGCAAAAGAATCTCTGCTGGTTTTAATAAGAACGCTGAACGTGGATTAAAACAAACTGCAGTTACTAAGACGGTTGGTTGTTCGTTGCTTAAGTTATTAATCGAACAATACCAGTTAGTCATTAATGATCATGATACTATATACGAACTATCTAGATTCTCTAAGAAGAATTCTTCATATGAAGCAGAGTCTGGTGCTCACGACGATCTTGTTATGGCCTTGGTATTGTTTGCTTGGATGTCTAATCAACAATACTTTAAGGACTTTACAGATATTAATACATTATTAAGACTTAGAAACAGAACAGATGAGGATCTTGACAACGAGATGTTTTCATTCTTTATGGATAATGGTCGTGAATTGATTGAACCGGATGCAACCGAGATTGTTGATCTTACTCAAACGTGGAATCCTGATTTCAAGGGCCTGTTTGCGTAATCTGGTCATATTATAAATAAAAGCAAAAGTACTGGTTAAACACCTTCGATAGGGAGAGATTACAATGGCGTTTCAAGTCAGCCCTGGAATTAACGTTTCCGAGATTGATCTTACAACAACCGTACCGGCTTTAGCAACCACTGTTGGTGCTATTGGCGGTGTGTTTCGTTGGGGACCAATCGGAAAGTTCATTCTAGTAGATTCGGAAAATACTCTGGCGGCCCGTTATGGCAAGCCAACTTCAGACAACTACGAAACATTCTTCACTGCGGCTAACTTCCTTGCTTATGGTAACGCACTTTATGTTTCACGCGCTGCTGTAACAACTGGGTTTTCAAACACGGTTGCCGCGGCGTCTGCTAATTTAACTGCAACTACCGCTGTTACTCTTGTAGGTAATACATACGGTGTTGCTGCAGGTCAGGCAGTATTTGGTGCTGGTATCCCAGATGATACCTATGTTTCTACTGCTACAATCGCTGCTGGAAACACAAACCTAGTTCTTACCAAAGCTGCAACATCCGATGTTGATGCACAACTCAACTTCTATGCAAATACACTTGCACTGAACGCAGTTGCTAATAGTGGCGTAGTTGCTCTTGCAAGTAATATCGTAAAGAATGCTGATGACTTTGAAAACAAGGGTCCATCGAACGCTACATTTGTAAATACACAGTTTGTAGCTCGTTATCCTGGTGATCTTGGTAACTCACTTCGCGTGTCGATGTGCTCTTCTCCAAATCAGTATAGTCGTGCTATTAATATGCTCAGCAATACAAGCGTTGGTGTTGCAACAAAGCTAAATCAGCTTACATCGGCTGATATTAGCATTGTAGTTAATTCTTCTACAGCTAACGTCGTTCTTAATTGGATCGAACCTGGTATCGGTGGTGGTAACCTTACCTTTGCTGAAGCCAAGGCCGCTGCAAATACAATTCTACAATCACTATCAGTTGGTGACTATGTTGAACTTGGAAATAGCACTGTCGGCACACAGACTCTTAAGATTAAGTCGCTTCCGACTGTAACATCTGAATCTGGTGTTCAGTATGCATTCTTCCCAATTACTTTCGAAGATACATGGAATCGCGCTTCTAACTTTAGCTCGAATACAGTCTCACGCAAGTGGGAATTCTTCAACACTGTTGCAACTGCTCCGGGTACATCACAATATCTATCAGATCGTGGTCTAACTACAGTCGATCAGGTAAGTGTTGTAGTTGTAGATGAAGATGGTAAGTTCACTGGCACACCAGGGACGGTCCTTGAAGTTTACGAAGATCTATCTCGCGCAACTGATGCTATCGGCGAAGATGGTACAACTACATTCTTTAAGACGGTTATCAACGATAACTCACGTTATGTGTGGTCTACCAATGATCGTGCTGAAGCTGCATCTGATCTTGCAGCTAGCCTTTCTAATTCAACAACAACAATTCCATATTACAAGTCATTCATTGGTGGTCGTGATGGTGTAACAGAAAGCACAGCAACAATTGCTTCGCTTGCATCTGCTTATGATTTGTTCGCCGATTCTTCATCGGTTGATGTATCTCTGCTGATGACTGGTAAAGCAATGGGTGCATCTAATGGTGCTCAGTTAGCTAACTATCTGATCGACAATATCGCCGACGTCCGCAAGGATTGTGTGGTATTTGTATCGCCTGATAAGGCTGATGTTGTTGGTGCTTCTGCAGAAGGATCGCAGGCTTCTAATATTGTGATATTCCGCCAGAGTGTACGTAACAGTTCATATGCATTCATTGATTCGGGTTATAAGTATCAGTACGATAGATACAATGATGTTTATCGTTATGTACCACTTAATGGTGATGTTGCAGGTCTAACTGCTCGCTCAGATAATCTTCGCGACCCATGGTTCTCGCCTGCTGGTTATAATCGTGGTCAGATCAAGAACCTTGTCAAGCTAGCCTACAGCCCAAGCAAGACAGATCGCGATCTTCTGTACAAGAATGATATCAATCCTGTGATTACGCAGCCAGGCCAAGGAACAATTCTGTTCGGTGATAAGACTGCTTTGGGTCGTCCAAGTGCATTCGATCGTATCAACGTACGCCGTCTCTTTATCACTCTCGAAAAAACAATTGCCACTGCTGCAAATCAGATGCTATTTGAGTTCAATGATGAATTTACAAGAGCACAATTCCTGAATCTGATCGAGCCATTCCTCCGTGATATCCAAGGCCGCCGTGGTATCACTGACTTCCGCGTTGTTTGCGATGAAACAAATAACACTGCAGAAGTTATTGACACTAATCGCTTTGTTGGTGACATTTACATCAAGCCTGCTAAGAGCATCAACTTCATCCAGTTGAACTTTGTTGCTGTAAGGTCTGGTGTAGAGTTCAATGAAGTCGTTGGCCAGTTCTAATAAATAAAAGAAACTAGGAGAAAAGAAAATGGCTTTTAATATCAATGAAATGAGAAGCCAACTCGTCTACGGCGGTGCACGTCAGAATCTCTTCCAGGTACGCATTAGCAACCCTGCAAATAACTCTGGTGATCTTAAGACACCATTTATGGTTCAAGCTGCACAAATTCCGGAATCACAAGTTGGCGTAATTCCAGTGTTTTACTTCGGTCGTCAGATGAAGCTGGCCGGTGATAGAACATTCGGCGATTGGACAGTAACAGTACTGAATGACGAAGATTTCCTTATCAGAAATGCTATGGAAGAATGGTCAAACAGAATCAATCGTTTTGAAGCTAATATTCGTGACATCGGGCGCTACAAGTCAAATGCTACTGTAATCCAGTATGCAAAGGATGGATCAGCGATTCGTGAATACAGATTTGATGGAATCTTCCCAAGTGTTATCTCACCAATTGAACTTGATTGGGCGAATACCGATCAGATTGAATCTTTCCAGGTTACGTTCACATACGACTACTGGACTGTTAGTGGTGGTACGACAGATAAAGCCGGCGATTAGATAAGTAAGGGGTAACCAATCCCCTTACTTTTTTGTTATTTAAATTGGAGATCCCATGGCCGAATTATTTGGTTTTGAATTCAAGAGAAAAATTGAACCTGTTGATATCCCTTCGTTCACACCCAAAGCTGCCGATGACGGCGCGATGGTTGTGGCCGAAGGCGGTGTTTATGGTACCTTCGTCGATCTTGACGGTGCAGTTCGTACAGAAGCAGAGTTAGTTAATAAGTATCGCGAAGTTGCAATGCATCCTGAGGTCGAGATGGCCATTGATGATATTGTGAACGAAGCTATTGTTGCTGATCCTAAAAAGGCAATCGTTTCTATTAACCTAGACGATCTTGAGCAACCAGACAAGATTAAAAAGATGATTATGGAGGAGTTCGATACTATTGTCGACCTTCTAGAGTTTAATCAACACGCATACGAAATCTTTAAGAAGTGGTACGTAGACGGTCGATTACTGTATCATGCAATGATTGATGAAGACAAGCCACGTGAAGGTATCAAGGAACTTCGATACATCGATCCGCGTAAGATTCGTAAAGTTCGTACCGTAAAGAAGAGAAAAGTTTCCTCAACGTCGAACGTTACAGTTCCATCAACCGGCGAAGAGTTCTACATCTATAATGAAAAAGGTTTCTCGAAGACAGCCGGCGTTCCTAATAACGTTGCTCCCTTCCAAGATACCGGCGCACAGGGTCTAAAGATTGCAGTTGACTCTATTGTCAACGTGTCATCTGGTCTTGTCAACGTCAATGGTGACTTAGTCATCGGTTACCTTCAGAAGGCAATCAAGCCACTAAACATGTTGAAGGCGATGGAAGACTCACTAGTCATCTATCGTATCTCACGTGCACCTGAACGTCGTATCTTCTATATTGATGTTGGTAACCTTCCTAAGCCGAAGGCTGAACAATATCTTCGTGATGTTATGACGCGTTTTAAGAACAAGGTCGTATACGATTCTGCTACCGGTGAGATCCGTGATGATCGCAAGCATATGACCATGCTCGAGGATTTCTGGCTTCCACGTCGTGAAGGCGGTAAGGGAACAGAGATCACTACATTGCCAGGTGGTCAGAATCTTGGCCAGATGGATGACGTAACCTACTTCCAGAATAAACTCTACAAGTCGTTGAACGTTCCTATTGGTCGTATGGATCCATCTGCACAGTATAGTTTTGGTCGTGCTACCGAGATTACAAGAGACGAAGTCAAGTTTGCTAAGTTTGTTACTCGCCTGCGGATGAGATTCTCGGATCTATTTGTTAGAATCCTTGAGAAGCAACTAATCCTCAAAGGTGTTATCACCTCAGAAGATTGGGCAGAGTTCAAGACGAACTTCAAGTTTGAGTATGCCGAGGACAATCACTTCGCCGAACTTCGTAATACAGAGATCCTTCGTGATCGTGTTTCGATGCTTCGCGATGTAGATGACTATGCTAGTAAGTACTTCTCGCACGAATGGATTCGCCGCAATGTTCTCCATCAGACCGAAGAGGACATGAAGGAAATTGATGAGCAGATCAAAGAAGAGATGAACAATCCACAGTATAACTCATCAGAAGTTGGTCCAGATGGGCAACCAATTCCAGTAGGCGGACAACCACCGCCCGGTGAAGATGCAGGAGCTCCCCCAGCACCTCCTGGTGCAAAACCACCTAAGGATGCCGACTTCGGTCCAGCAGTTCCTGACGTGGTGAAGAAACCGGCTTGATTATAAATAAAACATATTTGGAGAGAATTTATGCCAACAATTGACGATCTAATCGATACAGCATTAGGACAGCAACCGACTAAGTTTGCTTCTGTCTTTGACGATATCATGGGCGAAAAAACAACAGCTGCAATAGAAGCTATGCATACAAGTATTGCGCAAGGCATCTATGCATCTGCAGATGATTTAGACCCAGACGATCAAGACACTACGGATGATGACGAAGTCGATGATATCGATGACGACGAGTTTGACGATGTCGATGACCTGGATCTGGACGATACCGATTTTGACGACTCAGATTTAGAAGGACTCGACGATGGCGAAGACGCTTAATCAATTTCTAGAAGGCTACTTGAAGGTTAAGTCTGCCGATGAACAAAAGTTTGTCGACAAGCATGTAACTGTTAAGAATCCCGACCGCAACGGCAACGGTGACGATGTCTTTAAGGGAAAGACTAAACCAATTAACCGTCGCAAAGAACGTCATGGTTATGAACCAGGCGATGACGAGAAGGTCTATGAAGCACTTAAGGGCAGTCAGCACAAGATCGATGCCAACAAGAATGGCAAGCTTGATGCTCATGACTTTAAACTCCTGCGCGCCAAAAAGAAGGTTGCCGAAGCAGCTGAAGATCTAGAAGAACTGTCTAACGCTACTTTGGGTTCATATGAGCGTAAATCTGCACCAGATAGAAATAGAGATGCTGGTAATGTGATGGCCAAGCGTAAACAATTGGGCACAAACAAGGTCAAGGTTGCATCAACCGAGATGAATAAGGCTCGTCCAAAGTTTGAAGAAACTGAACAGATCGATGAACTTTCAAAGAAGACTCTTGGTTCCTATGTCAAGAAGGCAGGCGTAAACAGAACACACATTGCTGGTAAACAAAAAAGCGTAGATGATGCAATGACAGGTGTTAGTGCCGCTATGCGTTATGTTAGTGACACCGATAACTTAGACAAATCAAGAAAACAGTTGAAGAAGGTTTCTAATCGTTTAGATAATAAAGACTTTAATAGACAACAAGGTATCAGTAAAGCCGTTGATCGTCTGACTAAAGAAGAAGCTGAAGGTCTTGATGAATTGTCGCGTGGCACTTTAGGTCGTTATTCAATGAAAACAAAGTCGATTGCTGATAACGAAGGCGGTAAGGATCGTTCAAAGGGACGTGAACTTGCCGGGCGTAAACGCTGGGGTGGATCAGTGACAGGTGTCGAGAAGGCAAAGGTCATGGCAACCGAAGAAGTCGATCTCGATGAGAAGCTATCTGCAAAGGCACCGATGGGAACATACATCAAGGACTTCCAGAAGTCTGATGCTCCACAGTTCAAGGGTAGATCACCAGAAAAACGCCGTGTGATGGCAATTGCTGCCAAGCTTTCAGCAGAACGCGGTGGTAAGCCACTCAATAAAGAAGAACGTCTACAAAATCGCTTAACTGATATCTCAGAATCACATCAGAGAGTTATGCTGGAAGTATTCGAGAAGCTAAGTGAAGACAACAAGTCGAAGTTTCTAGAAGCATGTGATACACCAGAAGGTGTTGAACAGATGCTAGACTTTGCCATTAATAATAGAGGTGAATAATGGCTGTAACGATTGTTTCAAATAGGCCGCGCACATCTGCCGTTTTTCATGTAACACCTGCAAATACTACTATTGTTGTTGCCGGTAATAATGCTGTATCTAATGTGGCATCTTCTGGAGAAACTTTAACAGGAGCGTATATTACTCAATCAGTTTGGGGGTGTGATCCCAATGGTTATATTGTAATTAAGCGCGGTATAACGCCTGTTGCATATTACGATTCAACAGGTCAACATGAGTATGCTGGTTGCGGCATGCCAATAAATGTACTTCAAACTGATAATATTAATATCGAGTTTGTTGGTTCTGCAAATTGTTTTATTATGTTTGAAGTTCAAAAAGTTGGACCATTCCCATCTGACTATAATTTGAGTTAATGATGCCATGCCTTATATTATTACTTCTAATAAACTAAATTTATCTGTCACATTACACATAACAGAGAATTGCGGATTAACTATTTCCGGTAATAATACTGTATCTGATATTGCATTGCCTGGTGAAATATTAACTGGTGCATATATCAATCAAATATCATGGGCATGTACTCCTAATGCATACCTTCAAGTATTAAGAGGTGTATCGATAGCAGGCATATATGATTCTTCAAGTACCCATGATTATTCTGGTTGCGGTATGCCTTTAAAAATTAATTCTGAAAAACCTTTGAGTTTTAATTTTTTAAACGGAAGCGGTTTTTGTACAATAGAATTGCAAAAAATATTTGAGCCAATTACTAGTATTGAGCCAAATTATACGTTAAATCTTGACTTTACTAATCAATTATTTTACGTAGGATAAGTGATGGGATTCAAAACATTCAGTGACTTTATTACTTTTACTCGCACGACGAACGCCACGCTGGTGGACAGCACCGGGCGGGTGACCTACGCGCCGAACAATCTGCTGCTGTATTCGCAACAACTTGATGACCCAACTTGGGTAAAAAACGTAGTTACTGTTTCGGCTAATGTAGGAGTTGCGCCTGACGGAACAACGACTGCTGACAAGGTTATACCCGGCATATCAGCGGTGGCATTCAAAGAGCTACAACAGAATTTTTCTTCGACGCTTGGCGTGAATTACGCATTTTCATGCTACGTTAAAGATGCGGGCTACAGATACATACAGTTAATTGGAACTGCTGGCCAGTTTGGAACGTTTGCAATCAACTATGATTTGCAAACCGGCACTGAGACCGCATTTACCGCCGGAACCTCTACAGTTGTGAGTAGGGGAATAACGCCCGCTGGTAATGGCTGGTATCGCGTTTCAGTGGTGCTTACGGCAATCGGCACCAGTGCCGCCGCCAGAATTGGTATTAATGTTATTCCAGCCAGCGATTCAGTAAGAGGCGTATCGTGGGCTAGTGATGGAACTAGCGGCATATTGCAATGGGGCGCGCAGGTCGAAGCCGTCACCTACCAGACGCTGCCCTCGACCTACGTGCAGACGGTCGCCTCGGCCTACTACGGCCCGCGCTTCGACTACAACCCCGTCACACTCGCGCCCAACGGCCTGCTAATCGAGGAGCAGCGGGTGAACTTGATGACGTACAGCGACGGCACGGTGGGCTGGTCGGTTTCTCCGGGCGGCTCACTCGTTGTTACGGCAAACGCTGCCACTAGCCCGGCCGGGACAAGCAACGCTACAAAAATTGCCACTGGCGATACACTAAATAGCGGCCACTCTTTGTATAAACTTTTTTCAGGTGCCGTAAACACTGTTTACACCGGCTCTGCATACCTGAAGGCGGGCGAATATACCCGCGCTCAGATTAACTTTGAAAACAGCGCGTTTGCTAACCTTGCATACGGCGCTCTATTTGACTTGAGCAACGGGACTATTGTTGCAACTACTGCGTCAACAACTGCCACTATTACCAATGCCGGAAACGGTTGGTATCGCTGCACAGTCACGGCAACTTCTGACGCAGACGGCGGAAACTATGTTTTTGTGGTTTCGCCAAAGCCGGCAACCCAAACGACTTTCGGAGCCACTTACACCCCTGTCTCGGTCGGTTTGGGCGTATTCCTCTACGGCGTACAGGTCGAAACCGGTGCATTCGCCACCAGCTACATCCCCACCGTAGCCTCCACGGTCACCCGCGCGGTTGACGTTGCGTCGATGACGGGTACGAACTTCTCAAGCTGGTACAACCAGAGCGAGGGGACGATTATCGCGCAGTTTGTTGCAACCACAACAGGCGTCAATTCGACGGGCGGTAGCGACTTCCCGTTTGTGTACGACATTGACAGCGCAGCAGCACCTACGTCTGGGAATAGCTTACTTGTATCCGCTGGTTATGGCCCCGGCTGGAGGGCAGAAACCAGAGTTCTTGGTGTCACTCAGGCGGGACTTCAGGGATCTATGACGCTTGGAAATGCCAGCGTCCGCAAAATTGCATACGCCTATCAGACAAACAATTTTGCCGCCTCCGCGAATGGCGGCACGGTCAGTACCGACACATCAGGCACTCTACCTTCCCCCGACCGGATAGGTATCGGTTGCCAAAACTCAGATGGCGGCAACCCATTAACGGGCTACATCCGCACCATCACCTTCTACCCCTCGCGCCTCACCAACGCGCAGCTACAGGCACTCACCGCATGATCGACCTGTATCTCATGACCGCCACCGAAGCTGAAATGACTGCCGCGCTGCTGGCTGCGGGTGTCATTGACGATGAAGGCAACCCGGTGTCTGGCGTGTCGCTCGATCACATCGGGCCATTCAGCCGCGTGACGGGCTATGACAAGGCCGACGAGCCTATCGTGGTGGACTACCCCGGCTGGCACACCAACCTGCGCGGCAACTTCAGCGACGAGCAGCTTGCCGAGTTGACACCGTTGAGCGTCGAGCCAACAGTTCCCCATCGCGTGTGGGCGTAATCGGATCTATTTAAAATTATAAATAGATTAAAATAACAACGAGGTTAAAATGAAACTAATTACTGAACTTACTGAAGATGTAACAGTTGTTACCGAAGCCCGTGAAGACGGGAAGAAGAATATGTACATCGAAGGAATCTTCTTGCAAGGTGGTATCAAGAACCGTAATGGTCGTATGTACCCAGTAGAAACCCTTGCCAAGGAAGTAGAACGTTACAACGAATCCTACGTCAAGTCTGGTCGTGCTCTTGGTGAACTAGGTCACCCAGATGGTCCACAGATCAACCTTGATCGTGTCTCACACGTAATCACCAGTCTTCGCCAAGAGGGTCTGAACTGGATCGGTAAGGCAAAGTTGACAGATACTCCTATGGGTAACACTGCCAAGGGTCTCATTGAGTCAGGTGTTCGTCTAGGCGTTTCGTCTCGTGGTATGGGATCACTGCGTCTCAATAAAGAAGGTATCAACGAAGTTCAGGGTGATTTCCACCTAGCAACTGCTGCTGATATCGTTGCCGATCCTTCGGCTCCTGATGCATTCGTCAACGGCATCATGGAAGGTGTTGAATGGATCTGGGAAAACAGCATGCTGGTTGCTCACAAATCTAAGATGCAGATCGAATCGTCTGTTAGATCACGCACCTTCGAAGAACGTAAACTGCAGATCTTTGAGAAATTTCTCCACGAAATTTCCAAATCTTAATCCAATATAAATAAATAAAATTCACAAGGAGTGTACAATGTCAGATAAGGATAATATCGAAATGGAAGAGTCTGCAGGTTCAGAAACACTGAAGCCAGGTGCAGGTTCGTCCACCGTTGAAAAGCTTGCGACCTTCACATCACTACTAGCTCAGCTTAAGGGTGACGATCTTTCTCACTTCCTTAATGATGCGCTTGCACAGATCGGCAAGGAAGCAGACCTAACACCTTCAGCAACCGCTCCTGGTGGTAAGCCAGCTCTTGGCCAGATGCCACGTGCAACTCTGGGTGCTGTCAAGGAAGACATCAGCGCAATGTTCGCTGGTGAAGATCTTACAGAAGAATTCAAGGAAGGTGCATCAACACTTTTCGAAGCGGCTCTTACCGCTCGCATGAATCTTGAAACCCTTCGTCTTGAAGAAGAATTTGCTGAAGCACTTTCTGAAGAAGTCGATGGTGTCAAGGAAGAAATGACAACCAAGATCGATCAGTATCTTGACTATGTTGTTGAACAGTGGATCGAAGAAAACAAGCTCGCGATTGAAACATCGCTTCGTGCACAGATTGCAGAGAACTTCATGGATGGTCTCTATAATCTATTCGCCGAATCATACATCACCGTTCCAGAAGATCGTGTTGATGTTCTCGGTGAACTTCATGCACATATCGAAGAACTCGAAGCAAAGCTTGATGAATCGATCAACACACAACTTGAGCTTCAGTCAGTAATCGACGAAGCAACACAAGAAGCTACATTTGACGAAGTCAGCGAAGGTCTTGCTGCAACCCAGGTTGAAAAACTTCGTACACTTGCAGAAGGCATTGACTTCAACGATGTTGAAACATATGCCAGAAAGCTTAATATCATCAAGGACAAGTACTTCACCGAAGGTAAGAAGGTTGTCTCGACGGGTGTTATTACTGAAGAAGCAGAAGAACTAACTGAACAGGTTGCTCCGGTACCTGCTCATATGGCTCACTATGCTGCAGCTATTTCAAGAACTGTAAAATAATAAATAAAATACCAAACCAAGATACCAAAGGGTAAAAGGAGAATACAATGTTAGCTGAGGAAGTCCAAAATAAGTGGAAGCCCGTTCTGGAGCACGCCGATCTGCCTACGATCGAAACTGCCCACAGACGTGCTGTCACCGCACAAATTCTAGAAAACACTGAAAACGCTCTGCGCGAAGACATGCAGAACGGTGTTTCACAGCAGCTTCTTGGCGAATCGCCAGTGAACGTTGCTGGTGGCGTTTCAAACTTTGATCCAGTACTTATCTCGCTGGTTCGCCGTTCGATGCCAAATCTGATCGCATACGATATCTGCGGCGTTCAGCCAATGACTGGTCCAACTGGTCTTATCTTCGCAATGCGTTCGAAGTATGCTAACTCAAGCGCGCTTGGTGCTGAAGCATTCTACAACGAAGCAAACACAGGTCACTCGTCACGCCTCGGCGCTGGTGTTGATGCTGCTAATACTGGTGCTGCTACTGCAACATCGGTTGGTGCCAACACTGTTGGTACTGCTCCTGGTTCATCAAACAATGCTGGTAACTCAACGTACAACTACACGATGGGTCTTCTGCTTGGAACAGGCGAACTGCTTGGTTCGAACAGCACCTACATCTTCCCAGAAATGGGCTTCAGCATCGAAAAGGTTACCGTATCTGCAAAGACACGTGCCCTCAAGGCTGAATATTCGCTTGAACTTGCACAGGATCTGAAGGCAATTCACGGTCTTGATGCTGAAACAGAACTCAGCAACATCCTCTCGGGTGAAATCCTTGCTGAAATCAACCGCGAAGTTGTTCGCTCGATCATCATCACTGCCGAGCGCGGTGCTGCTGACGGTACAACAACTGCTGGTATCTTCGATCTTGATACCGATTCAAACGGCCGTTGGTCAGTTGAAAAGTTTAAGGGTCTTCTGTTCCAGATCGAACGCGAATGCAACCAGATTGCTAAGCAGACACGTCGTGGTAAGGGTAACATCATCATCTGCTCGTCAGATGTTGCTTCAGCTCTTCAGATGGCTGGTGTTCTGGATTATGCTCCAGCGCTTAACAGCAACAACCTAAACGTTGATGATACTGGCAACACCTTCGCTGGTGTTCTCAACGGTCGTATCAAGGTTTATATCGATCCATATGCAGGCACCAACTTCTTGGTTGTTGGCTACAAGGGTTCGAATGCCTTTGATGCAGGTCTGTTCTACTGCCCATACGTTCCGCTTCAGATGGTTCGTGCTGTTGATCCTAACAGCTTCCAGCCAAAGATCGGCTTCAAGACACGTTACGGCATGGCACCGAATCCATTCGCTAAGGGTACAACTGCAGCCGATACGACTGCAACTCTTGAGCAGGATTCGAACAAGTACTATCGTCGCGTTCTTGTTAACAACCTTATGTAATAAGAGTTGGTTAACCAACCACAAACTGAGGGAGGGGGATCGAAAGGTCTCCCTCCTTTTTTTATGTACAATATAAATAAACTGTGTTATAATGATCATATCAGCTTTAAGGTAATACTATAGTGGTTAAGTCAACAAACCCCAATTTCCTATCACCACTCAGTTACAAGTTCGTGTTGGCTCGTACTCCCAATCTGAACTTTAACGTACAGACGGTTCGTCTACCTGGTATGACTCTGTCATCAACAGAGACTGCCACGCCGTTTGTTTCTATTCCTAATTCTGGTAAGATTACATATTCACCACTGACTATAACATTCCGTGTGGCCGAGGATATGACCGACTATCTTGAGATCCATAACTGGATGAAGGGTCTTGGTTCTCCTACTGATTTCACCGGATATGCCAATCTACAAAACAGTTCCGCTGGACTATACTCTGATGCAACTCTTGTCATCAACAATAGTCGCCGACTTGGAAATATCTCGGCAAAGTTTATTCAGTTGTTCCCTATCGATATCTCCGATCTGCAGTTTACTACCATGGACGTTGACGTAAACTATATTGAATGTACAGTAGATTTCCGCTTCCTAAGCTACGAAATAGGTGTACTTAATTCATAATTCGTGATATAAAGGTTATTATGAAGATAGATGATATATACGTACAGTGGGAGCAAGACTCCCACATCGACCGTTCAGAACTCGGTAACGAGGCACTGAATATCCCCAAACTCCATCACAAGTACTTCAAGATCTTTACGAATGAACGTCTAGTTCTTCGTAAGTATGAAGCTGAATTCAAACAACTGAAGCTTGCTAAGAACGAGTTCTTTACCATGGGTCCTACCGAGGCAACTCATGCCAAGGGCTGGAAGCTTCCACCTCAGGGCAAAATCATCCGTTCAGACGTGAATAACTATATAGAGGCGGATCAAGAGGTGATTAATATGTCGTTGCGTATTGGTGTCCAACAAGAAAAGATCGAGCTTCTAGAATCGATCATTAAATCCCTGACAGGCCGCGGCTTCAATATCAAAGCGGCGATTGAATGGGAAAAGTTCAAGGTAGGTATCTGATGTATTTTTATCAAGCACAATGGTGGGATGATGGCAATCAGTTTGGAAAATTGCGACAAACTCGTGAAGAAGCCATTGCCGATCTGGCTGCTATGGGTTGTCCGGTAGACGAACTAGTCGACACTGGTTTACATGTGCCAATGTATGATCCTGGTATGGGATACGGCATTGCAGTCACTAGAGTTTAAGAATGGCAGATGTCCACCTAAAATTTATTAATAGTGTACACATAAAGGTATGTGCAGATCCGTCAACCATTATGGAGTTGTCGGATCAATTAACATTCTACGCCGATAACTATAAGTGGCATCCCAAGTACAAGGCCAGGATGTGGGATGGTAAGATACGGTTAGTGAATAACCTATCTGGTACAGTATATGCCGGCATGGCACAGAGAATCAAGAAGTTCTGTGATGCACGTGGATACACACTGACTTTTGATGATGAACTAGTATATGCCAACGTATCTGAACATGAATTAACTGAATTCATCAAAACTCTAAACATCCCTGAGAAGTATCAGATCCGTGACTATCAGTTCAAGGCAATTATAAAATGTATTAGATCCGGTCGTAGAACACTAGTAAGTCCTACGTCATCTGGTAAGTCTCTCATGATCTACATTGTTATGAGATGGTATCAACAACACAAAGGCCTAATCATCGTTCCTACGATCGGTCTGGTCGGACAGATGGAAAGTGACTTCAGAGATTATGGATACTTGGGTGATGTACACGTTAGTACTGGTGGTCTTAGCAAATCTAATGATATCCCTGCTGAACTTGTCATTACTACTTGGCAGTCGCTCAACAATGGCAAAAACAAAATGCCAAAGCAATGGTACGGCCAATTCGGGTGCGTGTTTGGAGATGAAGCTCACGGATGCAAGGCAACGAGCCTCGTACAAATCCTATCTAGCCTCGAAGCCTGTCGTTACCGCTTCGGCTGCACAGGAACGCTGGATGGACACGCTCTCAACGAAGCAACAATCGAAGGACTCTTCGGCCCACAGTATAGATCGACGACAACCGTCCAGTTGATGGAGGATGGACATGTTTCGAAACTTAAGATCAAGTGCATCATACTGAAGTATCCTGACGATGAAAAGAAACTGTTCCACACGACGGTTAACAAGAAGAAGAAAACCTACCAGGAAGAGATTGACTATCTGGTAAACAATGAGAAACGTAATAAGTTCCTCAAGAATCTGACACTGTCACTCAAGGGAAACAAGCTACTATTCTTCAGGATTATTGACCATGGAAAACTATTACATACCGCCATTAGTTCAGTGTCTGACCATAATGTTTTTTACATTGATGGTAGTGTATCAGGCGTGGACCGGGAAAGTATCCGTCGCGCTATTGAAGATGAGGAGAATGCTGTCCTCATTGCGTCGCTAGGAACCACATCAACCGGTGTGAGTATCAACAAGCTTCACCATATGATTGCTGCATCTCCATCCAAGTCAAAGATCAAGGTACTTCAGTCAATTGGTCGTATGCTACGTATGCATGCAGAGAAGGATGTGGCAATTCTCTATGATATAGTTGACGACCTATCATACAAGTCACAGACTAACTTTACATTGAACCATTTCTTGGAACGGTGTAAGATCTACGATGCTGAGAAGTTCGATTACGAAATTTACAATGTGAGGTTATAATGATTAGAATTTATACTTTGGTTAACGGTGAGCAAATCATTGGTAACCAAGAAAGCACTAGCGGCGGTGTTCATATTCATCACCCGTTCTATGTTATGGAAATACAAGATAAACATAGCATTATACTAATAAATGTGTGTACATTTACCGACCAACAGTATATAGTGGTACAAGATAAGCACATAGTCTTTTCAATTCCAGCCAGTGAAAGCATGACTCGTTACTACGAGGCTTTTGTAGCATCCAGCAAAAATACCGATACAACAAAGATGATCAATGCTGCTATCAAGGATATTGAGAATATGGAAGAGAATATGCAGGAGCTTATCTCTAAAAGACTCGTAGGCGGGTCAACAATCAACTAAGGATATACTATGAACGAGTCAATGCCCAACCCGGCCAAAAAGAAGAAGGCCAATAACTACATCGATAACAAGAAGTTCTACACAGAGATGGTAGTATACCGTCGACTCTATGAAGAATCTCTTGAAGCCGGTGAGAAACGTCCTCTCGTATCTAGGTACATTGGTGAGTGTATCATGCTCATTGCCACACGACTGGCAACTCGGCCAAACTTTGTCGGGTACTCTTATAAGGATGAGATGATCTCTGATGGCATTGAGAACTGTCTAGCATATCTCCATAACTTTAATCCTGAGAAGTCGACTAACCCATTCGCATACTTTACTCAGATTATCTACTACGCTTTCCTTCGTCGTATTCAAAAGGAAAAGAAGCAACTATACATCAAGCATAAGAGCTTTGAGAACAGCATGATCATGAATACGCTGGTCGACATGGCACCTGAAGATCGAACACACTACTCTGCAGCCTTTATAAATGTATCTGAGAAACTTGGTGAATTGGTGGAGAAGTTTGAAGCCAAAAACATACCAGTATCAAAGCCTAAAAAGGGCATAGAAATATTTATCGAAGGTGATGAAAATGAAGCTTAATAATATTCCAGTTTTAATCCAACAACTTGCTGAGAATGCACTGGACTTAAAGACTCCAGAACACATCCGCTACAATTATATGATTTCATTAGAAAATATTCGTGCGTATTGTGATAAGACGCTGCGTGAATACAATGATAAGAGTAAGGCTGGTCGTTAATGAAAATTGCTTTAATCACGGATACCCACTGGGGTGCACGTGGGGATAGTCCTGCGTTTGCAGAGTATTTTAATCGGTTCTACTATGATCACTTTTTTCCATATCTTGCAGACAACGGTATCACCAACATCTTCCATCTTGGTGATATTGTAGATCGTCGTAAGTATATCAACTTTGTCACTGCTCGACACCTACGTAAGTTCGTACAGCATTGTGACTCATCAGGAATTAGACTCGATGTAATCATCGGGAACCATGACACCTCGTTCAAGAATACGAATGAGGTAAACTCAATGAAGGAGCTCTTTGAGCATTCAACCTATGATATCAACTACTATGATAGCCCAACTGTTGTTAATCTCGGTGGTACCGATATCGGTGTACTTCCTTGGGTATGTTCTGGAAACTATGATGAGAGCATGGAGTTCCTACAAAATACCCCCGCACAAATCCTTTTTGGCCACCTCGAAATCGCCGGTTTCGAGATGTATAAAGGTGCAGTAAATGACCACGGATTCGAATCTAAAATTTTTGATAAATTTGATCTCGTGTGTTCTGGCCATTTTCATCATAAATCTACTCGTGGTAATATCAATTATCTGGGAGCTCCTTATGAAATGTCTTGGTCTGATTATAATGACAGTCGGGGATTTCATATATTTGATACGGAAACGAGGGAACTGACATATATTCAGAACCCACTGAAGATGTTCAATAAGATCCACTATCATGACCAGGATAAGACTCTGGATGAACTGATGAATGTCGACTGGGATTATTACAAGGGGTCATATGTCAAACTGATCGTCCACACCAAGACCAATCCTTACTGGTTCGATATGTTCGTTGACAAGATCGAGAAGGCTGGTGTGCTGGATCTGCAGGTCGTGGATGATAACCTGAACCTTCAGATGGAGGACGATGGCGATATTGTCAACGAGGCCGAGGATACACTGACAGTGCTTAACAAGGTGGTTGACCAGGTCGATTCACGAGTCGACAAAAAAGTGTTGTACAATTTCCTCAGTTCACTGTATAATGAAGCTTTGAGTGTGGAGTAATCATGATTCTATTTAAAACTGTTCGTTGGCAGAACATGCTGTCGACCGGCAACCAGTTCACAGAGGTGGCACTGGATCGTAGTAAGTCAACATTGATCGTCGGGGAAAACGGGGCTGGTAAGTCTACGATCCTCGACGCACTGTCGTTTGCTTTGTACGGTAAGCCGTTCCGTAACATCAATAAGCCACAACTCGTCAATTCTATGACACAGAAGAATTTAGTTGTAGAATGCGAGTTTATGGTGGGATCTAAGCATTTTTGTGTTAAACGCGGCATTAAACCTCAAATCTTCGAAATCTATCAAAATGGTGAAATGATAAATCAAAATTCATCCGCCAGGGATTATCAAGAGTATCTTGAGAAGAGTATTTTGAAATTAAGTTTCAAGAGTTTTGGCCAAATTGTCATTCTCGGCAGTGCAAATTACTTGCCGTTCATGCAATTGCCTGCACATGCTCGCCGTGAGGTCATTGAGGATCTTCTGGATATCCAGATCTTTACTACGATGAACAACCTCCTCAAGGAGAAGATCACTACTAATAAGTCAGCAATCACTGATACCGACTACCAGATCAACCTGATTGAGAATAAGGTTGAGATGACCCTAAAGCATATCAACTCACTGAAGACCAACAACGATCATTTGATCCGCCAGAAGGATGAGATGATCAAGGAGATCGATACGCTGGTGTGTCAGGCAGAACATGACATTGCCGTGCAGAACGGTATCCTAGATACACATTCTGCTAAGATAGCAGATGCCGAGAAGGTCGCGAACAAGAAGTCAAAACTGGTAGAGTTGGAGAGTCAACTTGAGAGCAAGGTACGTACTCTCAAGAAGGAGATTCGGTTCTATCACGACAATGACAGTTGCCCGACCTGCCGACAGGGAATCGACCACGACTTCAAGAACGAGACAGTTACAGATCGCCAGTCTAAGGAACAGGAGATCACTGATGCCTTGGTCAAGATTGAGGATGAGATTACCACAATCAATACTCGTATTGCTGAGATCACTGCAATCAATAAGGAGATCACGGCTATTAACACAAAGATCACCGAACTCAACTCTGACATCCGATCGTGGAATTCTAGTATTTGCACACTAGAACAGGAGATCAAGAATCTTAAGAAGAACACGACAGTCATTGATGAGAGCAAGGAAGATTTGCATGTACTTAATAGCCATCTTATTGTACAACAGAAGTACAAGGAAGAACTGGCTAATGAGCGGTCGGTGATTGAGGTTGCCGGTGTTCTACTTAAGGACTCTGGCATCAAGACCAGAATTATTAAGCAGTACGTTCCCATAATGAACAAGCTTATCAATAAATACCTCGCGGCCATGGACTTCTTTGTCCAATTTGAATTGGATGAAAACTTCAATGAAAAGATTAAATCACGTTTTAGAGACGAGTTCTCTTATGCATCTTTCTCCGAGGGCGAGAAAAGTCGTCTTGATCTTGCTCTTATGTTTACCTGGAGGGCTATTGCTAAGTTGCGTAATTCTGCTTCCACCAATCTTCTTATCTTGGATGAAGTCTTCGACTCGTCATTAGATACCTCTGGTAATGACAATCTTATGGATATACTATCAAATATAACAGATGGAAATATCTTTGTTATTAGTCATAAAGGTGATCAGCTCTATGATAAATTCCATTCTGTTATTAAATTTGAAAAACATAGCAATTTTTCAGTAATAAAACAAGAGAAACAAGAGAAAGTATAAATAGTAATGTAAGTTCAATAATGGTTCATTACTATGTTTAAAATATATAAAATTATTAATATCATCAATGGAAATTTCTATATTGGTTACACTAAACAACCATTACAGACTAGATTAAACCAACACTGTAAATCTAAAATGGTAATATCACGAGCTATTCAAAAATATGGTATTAATAACTTTACTATAGAACTTATAGAACAGTTTGATACAAAGTTTGAGGCAACTCAAAAAGAAATAGAATTAATTGAACAATTAAAGCCAGTTTACAATGTGCATCAGGGTGGAACCGGTGGTGCCATGTATGGACATTTAAATGGTATGACTGGCAAAGAACACACCGATCAGTGGAAACAAAATAAAAGTTTGCAAATGACTGGTGAGAACAATCCAATGTTTGGTCGATCCCACAGCAATGAAACTAAGCAAAAAATATCCGAATCAAAAACTGGATTAGTGTCTTCTTTAAAGGGTTCTAAATTATCAGAATCACACAAAGATAAAATGCGAAAACCAAAATCTGAAGACCACAAACAAAAATTAAGGTTTACTTATTTTGTAGATGGTGTTATTGTGGATAATGCCAAACAATACTGCATTGAACATGGTTATAATTACATACGATTTACACAGGCGGCCAAAAATGGTAAACCATATAAAGGCCATATTATTAGGATTGCAGCATGACAAGATTTATTTGGGTACGAGACATGAATAAAGTTGATCACTATATCAATGTTAGACACATTGAGCGTGTGACAAAGGTTCCAGCACAGGGAAGTTACGCTGATTCCGGGTACATCATAATGAACAAGGGTAAAGAAATTTCTCTGTCGACTGATAAATTTGATACTGCCGATGAAGTGATCGCCAAGATCCAGATGGCAATGGCATGATTTCAACTATTCTAAATAGGACCAACCCGATCCTACGTGAGGTGATGCCGGCGTTCGACTTCAAGAACCCGGTTGTGGATCCTGGTCAACTTTATACAGATTTGGCCGAGACCATGCGTGAGAATGATGGCATGGGTCTTGCAGCTAACCAGATCGGTGTGCGTACACGTGCATTCGTGATGCGAGCAGAGGAAATCATTGGTGTCTTCAATCCTCGTGTAGTGGATGCAACAACTGAGACGGTTATGCTCGAGGAAGGATGCCTCTCGTATCCTAATCTTTTCGTAAAGATCAAAAGGCCAAAGAGCATCAAGGTCCGCTTCACTACACCTGATGGCGAGACGGCTACTAAGACATTCACTGGCATGACTGCTCGTGTATTCCTCCATGAAATGGATCATCTAGATGGTATCGCACATACATCACGTGCTAACACGTATCATCTGGAACAGGCTAGGAAGCTTGTCAAGAAGTTGAAGAATAAGTCATTAGGTGGGTTGCCGGTGATTAGCGCCGCGGCACAAGAATTTATTGATGCACTACAAAGTTAGTGTACATTAATGTCAATGTGTGATAGATTGAATAATACAACAAGGAGAATATAATGAGTGCAGATTGGGTACGTGATATTGGTGTTATGCACAGGTACTACCAAGTAAACGAAAAGGTTTTTGATTTTGATAAGGAGAAGCTCAAGCAGTTTCTTGAATTCCGTATGGCATTTCTTGATGAGGAACTAACCGAGACTAAGAATGCCGTACGTGATAATGATGCCGAAGAGATTGTTGATGGGCTGATTGACCTTTGTGTTGTTGCTATTGGTACATTGGATGCAATGGGCATCGATAGTTATAATGCATGGGATCGTGTCCTTCGTGCAAATATGGCCAAGGAAGTTGGTGTGAAGGCAAGCAGGCCGAATCCTCTTGGATTGCCGGATCTCATCAAGCCGGCTGGATGGGAAGCGCCATCACACGCCGGTAACCACGGATTGCTGGCACGGCTGAAGTAATGAGGTACTTCCTGTGGTGGCCAGGTTATTTGATATTGGCATTCGGGTATTTTTTCCCGGGCGAATGGGGAAAAACCCGGTCAGTATCAAAGAGCGGCCGCCGCTGGAAGTACCGTGATAACATTGCACCGTTCATATCACTTTTGTTTTATATTCCGGTGTGGTTATCATGGATCGGTGCGTTACTAAAATAACTGTGTACAATTAACTCAGGTTGGTATAGGATAAGCTTATACCAACCTGAAAGGCCTTTATATCATGACAAAAGACGAACAACTTACCATTCTTGGCACACTTGATAAGCTTCCTTTGAATGAAGCCAAGACCAAAGCTTTGGAAATCCTGGCAACATTCCCAACAAAGACTGTCCGTCAAACTGCAGCAGTTAATCGTCTTATCTATGATATCCAAAATGCAAACACCTCTAAGTATGTGTGCGAATCTATGTGGCGTCCACTTCTTGCATCCGAAGGCCTTCGGGTCACCGACTCGGGTTGGAATAAACACTATAGTCGAATTTAATTTTGCGTAGAACCTTAAATCTAAAATCAACAATCTAAAATCAAGGAAATATTATGACTAATATCGTAAAAACAGGTGCACTCGGCGAACGACTTGTAATTGACTATCTAATCGATTCGGGTGAATATAAAAATGTAACCTTTAGTAGTAACATGTATGATATGCATAAAGATATCATAGCCGATGACACAAAGGTAGAAGTTAAAGTCCGCACGGTTATTCGAAAGCACTGTGCAATGCCATTAGAACGTTCTCAATGGTATAAAGCCGATACAGCAGATAAACTGTTTTTCGTATCAAATCCTACAGCTCGTGATGAACATATTGCTATCTATGAAGCAACTCCTGATAGTTTCTTCGTTGTTAATAATTTTGGTCCACGTAATGCAGACATGCGCATGTATGATCTGACAAAAATGAAGAAGGTCCGGACGATTACTAATCCTGAAAAGATTAGTGAAATGTATGACCTTTCTATCTCTTCGTACAAGCAATAAGGATATTATATTATGAAAATTTCTAACCATTATTATGGAGCCACCCAGGACGGTGGAAATCAAAAATTTAACTGCTACTATCGTAAAGGTACTAACAAGTATGTTACACGATTTGCAGTTAGTAATTATATGCCGAATGGCAAAAAACACAGTGATTGGTGTGGTAAAGGATGTGCATCATTTAAAACTCAGTCCGAAGCCATATCTTTTGGATATAAAATTTGTTCTTCACTTAAGCAAATTAATGATGTACAAGAAATCAAAAGCGTGGTAGAGTTACATAGTCAATACCAAAAAGTATTTGCATAAGAAGGATATATTATGACTAATGAACGTGAATCAGTAAAAGTCCTGCGCGAATGCATCGAACTGCAACTCAAGAAGTCTCAGGACTATCAGAACCCTAACTCGAACGTACTTCAGGCAATGCACTATCGCCGTGGTGTCGACTCGATCCACGATACAATGCATGGCAAGATGCTTCGTGCACAGTCTCTTCTTGAGTCTGGCGAGACTGCAAACTTTGAGTCTCTCGAAGATACCTACAAAGATCTGATCAACTATGCCAGCTTTGCCGTGTCGTATATCCGCGGCAAGATGGAAGGTCAGTCAGTAACTCGTGATTATCTCAACCGGCTTAAGGTGGTAAAGTAAGATGAGCAGAGTTAAATTTGATTTATCAGATTATCCATCATTTGGTTGTTATTGGCCAAACCGCTGTGTTAAACTGACTAAGTTGGCTGTTGAAGATGGACTATATACTAACATCATATCAGCCCGAGTTCATGACAATCAGTGGTCTGTTGACATGCTTCCTCCTCACCATTTTAGCAGCATAGATGAAAAAAGTCTGACTAAAGATCTTGTTATTAAACATGATGTTATAAAGAATACTATTCATAACTGGGTGTATCAGATCAAAAAGTCAACGAGGTCAACCAATGGAAATAACAAAGGTCGATACACCGTATATTTGGAGATGGCATAATGCTTAAGGTTTCCGACATTCGTCAGCACTTCATCAACGAGCTTGCTGCTGAGAACTTTGTCATTGATAAGACCGGTGTCAAGACTATTGAGATGATCGGTGCAAACTTCGAAGCAGACCAACCGACTATCTTTGGCGAAGTCAATGAAGAGTACGTAGAGCGTGAGCTCGATTGGTATAAGTCGATGTCTCTGTACGTCAAGGATATTCCTGGTAAGACTCCTGCCATCTGGGAACAGGTTGCCTCTACTGAAGGTAAGATCAACTCTAACTATGGTTGGGCAATCTATCATAAAAATAACGGGCTGCAGTATCTAAACGTCCTTAACGAGCTGCATACTAATCCTAATAGTCGTCGTGCTGTGATGATCTATACTCGGCCTAGTATGTGGGAAGATTATAATGAAAATGGCATGTCAGACTTTATGTGCACCAATGCCGTTCAATATATGATCCGTGATGAACGGTTGATTGTTGTAGTTCAGATGCGTTCTAATGACGTCGTCTTTGGGTATCGTAATGACTATGCATGGCAGAATTATGTTGCCGACCGGCTGTGTGACGATCTACAACTAGTTCGTGAACCTAAGATCATCTGGAATGTCGGCAACCTCCACGTATATGAACGTCATTTTGATATGGTGAAGTAATGAACAAGTGGACACGCCGTTACCTTGATATGGCCAAGGAAGTTGCTACCTGGTCAAAGGATCCATCGGTAAAGGTTGGAGCCGTTGCTGTTGGTTCTAAGGGTCAGATCCTCAGTCAGGGATACAACGGGTTTCCTCGCGGCATCAAGGACACTGACGATCGATATAATGATCGTGAGGAGAAGTACAAGTACGTTGTGCATGGTGAGATGAATGCAATCTACAATGCATGTCATAACGGCGTATCACTTGATGGTGCTACACTATATGTTGTTGGCCTTCCTGTGTGTTCTGAGTGTGCCAAGGGTATCATTCAGGTAGGAATCACCAAGGTTATCATGGAACATCCTAAGAATATCTCTGATACCTGGAGGACATCTATGAAGACAACTGAAAAGATGTTCAGGGAAGCCAGTGTGATGTTCCTGTGTCATGAAGAAGAATAATGGAAACCACACAATACTATGACGAGTATCTTCGATACTTTGAACTGGCCAAGGACCAACAGGCCAAGTGTAACCTAGGCACGATTCCATATAAGGAGTCGGCCATGGCCGATAACCTTCTTGAAAATGTAGAACTCTATGATGTAGTCAACCGTAAGTTTGCCGGCTTTTCTCAGATCGTAAACGATGTGTTCTATGGTTGGACTCCTGAACATCCATACTGGCACAAGATGGAACAGGGACTCCATACGCGCGAACGTGGGTACATTGCCCGCGATTGGACAGGCAGGCACACTTATTTTAGCCTCCCAGAATGGCTTTATGTCTTTCTGTTACATCGCATCACTGGGTCTGGCATTAATTACTCGAAAAAGCCGTCTGGATACCACAACACAATCCTTCCACACTTATACGAATGCAATTCAATCGAAGACATGGTTCGTCGGTTGAACAATTATCCATATCCATTCTATACGTCGGTAGGATATCAGTTCCCAGCTTTCCCTAAGATTCCTGAGGGTAAGAACTATAGGAAGGCCGGCGATTACTACTTGTCTGAGTTTGCACCGAAGCTTTGTCGTGAACTAGCTGGGTGGCTTGAAGGATCTAATGCCAAGAGGGATCTTCGTGAGATCGGTGAATGGATGTTTGCTTGGAACCAAAGACATGGCCTTCGTGTCTATCGATTCCAGTACGCTGCATTCATTGCTGATATTGCTGACTGGTATCCTCAGTATGTCAACAAGGAAAGCATGTTCTACTACGGTACGAATGCTGTTGAGTGTATCTCGTATCTAGCAATCAATACTAACAGAGTGAAGCAGGAAGTATTCCTGGATAACGTTATGGAGAAGATCTATGCCGATACAGGTGCCTATCCCTATGATGCAGAAGACGTCTGTTGCGATTTCATCCGATGGGTTGAAAACTATGTCAAACCAGGATCAGACTACAATCATCTATGCTTTGATTCCGTGTGGTCTTCTTGCAGAATTAAGGACCATCCTTACGGACGGCAAAGAGCGATGCTTGATCTGGGCTTAGTAGATACGTTTAATGGAATGACCAACCACCCATCAGACGGCTATATAATAGATAAAGCTGGTCTGAGTGTGGATCAGTACAAACAACTGGTAAGGAATATGGCATGAGTCATGATAAACATGTTGTAGATGGTTATAACAAGGATGTTGGATATCGTAGTTGGCAAGGTGCCAAGGATTTTTATCTAGAACTGGCCGGAACATGGTCTGATCCTTATCCTGATCCTGTCGTTACGGTTCACGACGGTGTTCGGTGTGTCCGTGATGATCTTATCACAGGAACCAAGGTACGCGGTGGTGACTGTCTGATGTCAAAAATCAATCAGTCGACTATTGTGTATGTCCAGCCACGTACAGGTCTTGCCGGTGTCTCTATCCTTGATGTTGCCAAACGTTATGATAAGAAGGTCAAGCTATTCATGCCTTCTGCCAAGAGAATCTCGCACCATCAGGCATGTTGCATTGAGCGTGGTGCAGAGGCATCGTTCCATCGTATTGCTGCAATGCCGAACCTAAACAAGATTGCCAGTGACTGGGCTAATACACAGGATGATGCATTCTTTGTCCCTCTTGGTCTAAAGCATGAACTTGTGACTGCCGGTATCGTCAAGGCTGCATCTAAGATCCCAGAACCTGATGAGGTTTATGTTGCCATCTCGACCGGCGTTCTTTCGAGAGCAATGCAGATTGCATGGCCGAATGCCAAGTTCCATTCGGTTGCTGTGTCACGTAACCTGAAGGCTGGTGAACTTGGCCGCGCCGATGTTATCTCTGAACCGATGCCTTTCCAACAGAGTGAGAAGGCTGGCAACCTTCCACCGTTTCCTTGCATAGATACGTATGATGGTAAGGTATGGAAGTACATTCCTAAGAATACCGGCAGGAACATCCTATTCTGGAACGTAGGATCAGAACCAGTTCTGAATGATCCTACCATTTACGATCGCGTAAATAGTTACCGTGATTGGCCAAAAAATGATGTACATTATGCCGCCCTTGATGTATAGTGAATAATATGAGAACGCTCGTCACCTCCCCATTCACCCATGTCTCCTCCAACATCCATTCGCATCGTGCTGCTCAGGCGGCGATCTATGCGAACCAGTTGGAGGAGATTGGATACGATGTACACCTAGATCGTACCGGTGACATTCATCCTGACATCAATTCCTTTGATGAGATCTACGTCTACCACGGCAATGACTGGGGTGGATCTCTCAACCTATTCGGCGGCATGAAGAACTATGGTGGTATCGACAACCTGATCCGATACTCACAGTTCAAGGGCAAGGTCCATTCTCTGTGGATAGATCATCCTAAGTACTCTGAGATGCTGCAGCCACGTATGAAGGGCGAGATCCATCCTGATTGGGTAAAGGTTGACTGGGAAAATCTAAAGCGTATCGAGAATACAGCCATAACTATCAAGAATATCACACACATGGGCAATGTGGTCGCCGGCGATAGTCATGCTATCTGCATGTACCGTCCAGGTTGGCATGTCAACTCGGTTCCTTTTAAGACACTACACGGTGCACTGAAGGAAGGCCTTGATAGCTTTATCAAGCCCGATAGTAAGGTTGCTGAGTTCTACTTCGGTAACATCGATCTGCGCCACCACCTGATGCGTCAGACTAATCCTGAAGAAGCAACAAGGACTCTCGCGCGCAAATATTATAACCAGTTGTTCAATCTTGATATTGATAAAGTATACGCATATGAACTACTTCCTGTCGAGAATGAGTCTCGTGCACTTCCAAAGACTGGTTACTACAAGGGTACTCCGTTCTTTGGTGACTGGGCAAGTCGTGAGACAGTTCGTCTGATCTTCAAGAATGAGATGAAGACACAGTGCACGTCTAGTCATGTTA
>B570J14230_10000072_pt1 | contig 32617 bp, 32 predicted proteins | sample LakMenepilimnion_3_FD_14230 | JGI IMG/M metagenome (IMG submission 14230) | reverse complement strand
TGTACGCAGTTCCTGAAGTTCCAGGGTGCGCCATCATGATGTTGCCCTTGAGTTTTGCGCTGGTGAGATCGTTCCAACTTGTTGGAGCACGAAGTCCAAGACGCTTCAATTCATTTGTATTAGAGCAGAAACCAAGAGCGCCCATGTAGACACCAGTCCAGTAACCATCTGCATCTTTATGTTGTGACTTCAACATGTTGCGCGTTGGAGACTTGTAGGTGTCGAGAACACCCTGTGTGCGACCCGAGATGTAGGTGTCGTTTGGACCGCCATGCCAGACATCAAATTCAGGATTGTTCTTAGACGCAACGAGTCGAGTCAAACCTTCACCTGCTGAGAGGCGGATAAATTTTGTTGTAATTCCAGTCTTCTTCTGGAACGCAGAGGTCATCGCAACGCACCATGCTTCTTGCGCGCCACAGAGGACATTGAGTGTTCCGGATAGTTTGCGACCTTGTGCATACTGGAGGTTTCCGTTTACACGTTCACAGGTATATGTGACTCCAGAGATGGTGCGAACCTGGCCTTCTTGCGCACACTTGCTGCCCTTGAGATCACGCGCTGCTTGAGCAGGAGCGACAACAGAGAGAAGAGAGAGTACGAGGGCGGATAGCGCACCGAATGCGATCAGCTTTGATCTTTTCATTCTTGCCTTTCATCAATACTTAGGTCAATACGAGGGAGTACTGCTTGGCGCGACAATAACAGGGGCGGTCCTGAAAGTCATGAAACGGCCACTTATTGAGCCTGTTCCACGGTCGGTAGACTCTTGGGATGGCGGAGAATAAGCGTCAACTTCGACGCAAACCTCATAGGTCCCTCGAAGAGACCCAGCAGATATATGCAATTTTGGACGAAGGATATGTAGCTCACCTTGGATTCAGTGATCCTCAAACTGGTGAAGCCACCGTTATTCCTCTTGGTTATGTTCGAGATGGCGATCGACTTCTATTTCATGGCTCAACGGGCTCGCGATTATTCATGGCTCTCAAAGCGGGAGTCCAGGTCTGTGCAACAGTGACTTTGCTTGACGGTTTGGTTTCGGCCCGAAGCGCTTTCAATTCCTCAATGAATTATCGATCAGTGATGGCTTTTGGTATCACTGAGGTTCTCGAAGAAGAGGATAAAAGTGAAGCAATGAAAGCTCTGACAGAAAAACTCATTCCTGGACTATGGGAAGGCGGACGAGCCATGACCGCTAAAGAATTTGCACAGACAATGATTGTTGCACTTGCTCTCGATGACGTTACAGCCAAGGCGCGAAGCGGAGATTCCCTTGACGGTGAAGATGCTGCACTTGATATCTGGGCTGGACAGATTCCTATCATTACAAAATTTGGTGAGCCCATAACGAATAACGATTCAACTCACGTTGCGGTTCCGGAATATATTCGACGAATAGTGGAGTGGGGCAGGTAGGGCTCGAACCTACGACGACCGGATTATGAGTCCGGGGCTCTAACCAACTGAGCTACTGCCCCCTGAGTCTGTCACGCTCAAAGGCACGGCCTAATCATAGATTGGATTTACGGCGTTCAAGGCTTCAAGAAACTACTATCAAGCTTGTGAGACCAAGTCGAATGGCGGCCATCGCGGCGCTAGTGCTTTCGTCGCTTCTCTACCCAGCGCAGGCGAGCCTTCCTGGGAATGAGGACTTCACAAATGAGCGGATTGTTCCGCTGCTGCAATTTCCCAACTCTCAAGAGTCTGCCGGTTCTGGATTCCTTTATTCATCGCGCATAGTTTTCACTTCCGCTCATACAGCGGTTACTTTCAATGCTCAAGGACAAATGATTGATTTTCGCTCCGAACTTTCTGTCGGCAAACCAAACGCAAATTTGGCGAACTCAGGACCAGGCGTCCGCGTAATTAAGAGATTTGCTGCTGCCGGGTATGTAGCCGATCGCGAGGGAGATGTGAACGATTTTGCAATACTCGTACTTGAGCGAGACCTCATTAAGGCCGATCCTGTGCAATTAATGACTCCAGAGATTGAGAAAGAGCTTGTCGAAAAGCGAGCGACTGTAAAGATGCATGGCTATGGAAATTACATTGACCTTTGTGGACCAAATGAAACTTTGCCATGCAAAACAAATAGGCTCACATCATCACTAGTTCCACGATCAGCTGAGGCAACGCTGAGACCTGCCAACGACTTTGCTCAATTGATGACGTATCCACTACCAGCGCGATTTGCAGATCAATTGCTTTTCTTTAGTCCAGGAAAGACTGGAATGTGTGCTGGAGATTCTGGTGGCTCGCTTACAACCATTTATAACGGCAAGTTGCTGTATCTCTCAAATATTGGAACTGGTGGTTGGACTTACGGATGTGGAATGAATGGAGGCTATGATGGAAAAGGCGGCTTCCAATATTCTTCGCAAATTTACAAGCAGAGAGATTTGATAAGACAAGCAGAGGCTTTTGTTGCCGAGCAAATTGCGGCCGAGGAAGTGGCGGCAAAGGCCAAGGCAGAAGCCGAAGCAAAGGCCAAGGCGGATTCGGCGAAAAAGAAGGTATCTATCACCTGCGTTAAAGGTAACCTCACGAAGAAAGTTACCGCTGTAAGTCCCAAGTGTCCGAAGGGTTACAAGAAGAAATAGAGACAGATTATGAGTCCGGGGCTCTAACCAACTGAGCTACTGCCCCCTCTACGGAGAAGCATAGTTTCCCACATCGACATGACCGCAAGAATCATGGCAAAGCCGAAAATCAGATCCTCAAAGGGGGCTCCAGCTACACGCAAGCCAATAATGGAGTCGGGGTTATAGGTCACGATTTCGCGCGAGGTGAGCCACCAGTTGGTGACGAGTTGGAATGGAAGAATGATCGCGTAACTCAGCCAGAAACGCAGAGTTGAGAGAAGAGAATTCTTTGTTACGAACATGTCAAAGAAAATCGTGATGATGAGCGCATAGACAGTTATCTGGGTATAGGTAAGTTCGAACCTCATCGAGAGAACTTCCTTTGGACCGCTTTAACTCCCTCAAGGGTGAGAATGGCCGCAAGTGGAATGATGAAGAAAAAGAGGTATTCCTCCAGTGGAATATTTAACGGTCCAATAATTCCCAGGATCTGATCTGAATCAAAAGTCCAGTGGTCTTGATTGATTGCAAATGCATCCCAGGCTAAGAAGAAGATGCTGACAGGAAAGATCGCGGTAAGGGCGAGTTTTGGTCGTCGCAGTACTCGAATTCGAAATGCAAACTCGAGCCACCAAGAACCAACGATGACGAAGAGCAACATCGCGGCGTAGGACCAGTTCAAGAGCTCTAATCCCTGCGACATATCAGTAGTTTCTCATAAGAGGCAATGGAGAGTTTGCTACTGTGCGGAGATGTCGTCGGCTCAGGCCAAGATTTTCACCAGTACGCGAACTTTTTCGAGTTTTGCGATTGCAGTTGTCGTATTTCTCTCAGTGATTTTCTCAGAATTGATCAAGGCGACTGACATTACTTGGCAGGTGATTGTGGCACTCATTGCATTAGCTGTTGGAATTCCACATGGCGCACTCGATCACCTTGTTACTTTGCCACGAGCCTCAATTCTTCGCATGAGTATTTTCATTGCTGTGTATGTGATGATTGCCGTTCTTGCTGTCTTGGCGATTCTGCAATGGAATGTTTATGGATTTATTGGCGTAGTGATTATGAGCGCACTGCACTTCGGTATTGGAGACGCTGCATTTATCAATGAGACTGATCGAAGTATGGGAGCGCAAACTTCCTCCCGATTCGCAAAAGCATTCTATGCATTTAGCGCAGGTTCACTGCCCGTTGTCATTCCACTGGTTAATGACGACAGTACCTCCGCTCTAGCTGCGGTTAATTCTGATCTCATAGATTGGCATGGTGGCCTTAATCAAGAGTTAATCAATCTTGTTGTCGCACTATTTCTATTAGCCGTTTTAGTTTTAGCGGCCACTCGACGTTGGCGCGATCTCTTGGATCTCAATCTCTTGCTTGCTCTCTCCTTCTTCACTCCACCCCTAGTTGCCTTCGCTGCATACTTTGGTTTGTGGCATGCGATGCGACATACCGCTCGACTGACTCTTAATCTCAGGACATCCCAAGCGTCGATTGCTCAGGGATTGGCAGGTCGTGCTTTTCGACAAGCAGTGATTCCGGGAACACCTGCCCTTGTGGGCACTTTCATAGTGTCGCTCGCTATTGCTCTCTTTACTCCTGGAAAACTTAGCGATGAATTCTTATGGCTCTCACTCGTAGTTGTGTGGGCCCTGACAGTGCCTCACATGATGGTGACGGCGCGTTTAGATAAGGCGGCGTTACGATGAAAAAGTCACTTCTTGCGCTCTTGCTAGCAATTTCTTTGGCGACCCCTTCCTGGTCAGCGCCGATTTACACCTTCCCGATCTCAGGCTGTAAAACAACTTACAGTAAGTATCATCACGATTATCCAGCGAGTGATATCAAGGCGAAGTTTGGTTGTGCATTTGTTGCACCGATTAATGGCGTAGTCGAAGATGTCAGCACCAAAGATCGATGGAGCGGCAAGACCAATCTCGGTCAACATCGCGGAGGTCTATCAATATCCATTATCGGTGAAGATGGAGTTCGCTACTACGGTTCACATCTATCGAAGATAGAACCTGGAATTGCACCTGGCGTTGTTGTCGTGAGTGGACAGAAACTTGGTGAAGTGGGCCGAACGGGAAGTGCACGGGGAATTCCAAAGCCGCACTTACATTTTGGTATTTCATATCCAACTGTGCCGGGGGATTGGGAAATCCGAAGAGGAGTAGTCGCACCTTGGCCATATTTGGATGCATGGAAAGCTGGAAAAGATCTTTCGCCGTTGAAAGCTGTTGAGAAGGCGAAGGCCAAAGCTGCTAAGGGTTAACACAAATAAAAAAGCCCCGGGAAACCCGAGGCTTTTTTACAACTAGTTAGTGTAATTAGTTAGCAGTAACTGCATCTGCCTGAGGACCCTTTGGTCCCTGGACAACTTCAAACGTTACTGACTGACCCTCTTCAAGGGACTTGTAGCCGTTTCCTTGGATAGCGGAATAGTGAACGAATACGTCCTGTCCGCCGCCATCAACAGCAATGAAACCAAAACCCTTTTCAGAGTTGAACCACTTAACTGTACCTGTTGCCATTTACTTTCCTTCGGTATTTTTGGGGACAAACGTGAATTCCACGTTCGCCAGTCTTTCCGTTCTACAGCGATACCGATTCAAGCAAGAGCTATCAAGCGGGTACTGATAAGCGTTGGACTAGGGCGAAGCGTACCCTGAATAAGCGGGCCAAAAAAACGTGCTCAAAAAAGCTCTTGGCAAGACTCTTGAGATAGGTGAGGATGCGGCTCTGGCTGCAGGCAGCCAATTGATAGCCGAAGCGCAGACGAGATAGATGGACTGGGGAAGGTCGCATCTGTCAGGAGATGCGAACTTCGTCTATCAGGAGCTGCCATGTCCTTGCTACACCCGATCGGAATCGGCCCGACTCATGGGCGGATTCATATTTACTCTGCACCGAAACCCGTTCTATCGCATATCAACTGGTCGCTCAATGAAGTTCTGGGCGCTCCCATCGAATTGAAATGGTCACCACAACCACTCGCTGTTGGAACATGGCGAGCAGCAATCGCGTGGCATGGAAGTTTTGGCGCTGGTGCGCGAATCGCGAGCGCCCTGCGAGGTTGGCACTATCTTCGATTTGAAGTTTATGAGTCAGCATTAAACGGCAGCGATGGATCGTTATTTATGTTTACGCCAGAACTTGGTTTGTATCGGGCAAATGTTGGTCCGCATGGCGACATCATGATGAGCGAATATCAGGTCACAAACGCTATTTCTGCAAACCTCAAGGAAAGTGATGTCATTTCTCAACTTGAGAGATTACTTGGAAAGCCGTGGGATCAATCTTTAGAACCATTCCGACAGATTGAGATAGATGGAATTGATGATTGCGCTGGTAGAATTTCAGTATGAGCGAAATCGAAAAAACAAAATCAATAACACTGATTGTTGCGGCCACCATCGTTGCAATCGCCATGGGGCTTGGACTTAATCAAGTTGGAAGTGGCTTTGCGTCTCGCTCAAATGAGGGCATCACAGTCACTGGCTCTGCACGTGTTGATGCTAAAGCGGATAAAGCTGTATGGACCTTGAATGCAGAACAAGTGGCTCCCACTATCTCTGAATCAGTCCGCAAGGTTGGCATCGCAACCCAGGCCGTCACAAAATATCTCACTGATGGGGGAGTGTCATCTGAGTCGATTGAACTCGGTTCAGTCTCCGCCTATCCACAAGAAGAGTATTCAAACGGAAATAGCACTGGTCGAATTTTGAATTACCGCGCATCGCGTTCAATCACAGTCCGTAGCGATGATGTCGAGTTGATTGCAAAACTCAGCAACGGAATCGGAGCTCTTCTCGAATCCGGTGTCAGCGTTACAAACTATGGCCCACAGTTTTATGTTTCCCAGTTAAGTGAACTACGCCCAGAACTTCTCAAGCAGGCGATGGAAGATGCCCAAGTACGCGCCGAAGCGATTGTTGAGGCGACAGGTGGCAAAGTCGGCAGCGTCATGAGCGTGCGTTCTGGCCCATTCCAAGTGACATCACCGGATTCGGTCGACATTTCTTCTGGTGGTTATTACGACACTACGACCATCGACAAGACGATCACATCTACTGTGAGCGTCATGTTCAACGTTGACTAACTTCTGTTAATCAACCAGACCTGAACGCTCATCGCTTTCACAAGCGTAGTGTCGCTGGGCTTCTTCAATGATGGATTGAAATCATTGATGTAAGCGGTCGAATCAAAAACCGTTCTAAAAGAATCTCCCCATGTGCGATTGGGGAGCGTGAATGTGTGATCCTCAAGGTCGCTATTGAGGATGATGAAGAGCCCTTGATTATGAGTGGCATCAACGCTGAGCGCTAAGTGTCGTATCGAACTGTCTTGCCAGTTATGAGAAGTCATCTCAAGTCCATCACTGCCAAACCATGCAATATCTTTACGTTTTGTGCCTTGATCAAGTTCACCGGTGAAGAACTGTTCGGTCACATCAACCATGTAAGTCGAACGAATTCGAGCCAACGCCGCAACAGTCTCAATCAGGTCTTCTTGGATTTCATCACGCGTCCACGAGAGCGCCCAACCGCCACCAAAATTCTCTACTGCGTCATCTGCAAGATGCGGAGAGAGTGAGTACGCATTATTGGAACCATTTTGGGTGCGGGAAACTTCATCGCCCATAGAGATCATCGGTACGCCTGATGAGAGCATCAGGGTTGCCATGATTGATTTCTTTAGTTGATTACGTCTCTGATTTATCGAATCATCATCAGCAGGGCCTTCGACACCAAGATTCCAGGATCTATTAGTGTCACTGCCATCTCTATTCTCTTCTTGATTGGCTTCATTGTGTTTGTGATTGTAGGAAACAAGATCGTGAAGAGTGAATCCATCGTGAGCTGTGACGAAATTGATTGATGATGTTGGTCCTCGGAAGTAGAAAATGTCGTGAGAACCAGCGACCCGCGAAGCCAGATCTGAGACGCCGTTGCTGTGGCCGCGGGCGCTGTCTGCCAGCCAGAACTGCCTTGTAGCGTCTCGGTAGGCGTCATTCCACTCTCGCCACGGATGCGGGAAGTCGCCCAAGGCATAGCCTGCAACATCCCAAGGCTCTGCAATGAGTTTTCGCTCGCGCAATATTGGGTCTGAAGAGATTGCCGAAATCAATGGCCCATACGTATCAATCCCATTATCACCTCGTGAGATTGCCGTAGTGAGATCAAATCTAAATCCATCGACTCCAACAATCTGACTCCACCAATGGAGTGAATCAATAATCATTCTGGTGACAAAGGGTCGCCGCGAATCTACGGTATTGCCGCATCCGGTCACATCGTCGTATTGGTCATCAGCGCTATGACGATAGAAAGTCTTGTTATCGATTCCCCTCAATGAATAGGTAGGTCCTTGACGGCCTTCTTCAGCAGTGTGGTTATATACAACATCGAGAATCACTTCAATTCCTGCGGCATGAAGAGCATCGATACTTTCTTGTAGTTCTCTCACAGGATCATCTGTTGCGGCATATCCGCGATGCGGAGCAGAAAAAGCGAGAGGGTTATAGCCCCAATGATTGCTGCGGCCTCGAGCGTGAGTATGAATCTCTGTAACAAAGTGATGAATGGGAAGAAGTTCGAGCGCGGTTACTCCCAGTCGGGTGAGATATTGAATGGTTGAGGGATGGCCAAGTGCTTTGTAGGTACCGCGTTCCTTCTCAGGAATTTCAGAATTGTTTTTAGTCAATCCACGAACGTGAGCTTCGTAGATGAATGTTCGCTTCCATGGGGTGCGTGGGCGATGAATGATTCGCGGTGCATGTGCAGTAACGACAGACAAGGGAACAAAACCGAGTGAGTTTCTCTCATCGCGAAGCATCGGATCCCCATTGCCCAGAGCATCATCAGCGCGGTGACCAAAAATTTCTGGGGAGTACACAACTTCGCCATCAAGTAAGTGCGCGTAGGGATCGATCAAAACTTTGGCAGAATTAAATCTCCATCCTTGTTCTGGTCGCCATGGTCCATAAACGCGATATCCGTATCGTTGACCGGCGCGAATGCCGGCTAAGTAGCCATGCCAGATAGGTCCATCTCTATGGGCCAGTGAAAATCTCGTTTCAACCCATCGTCCATGGGATTGATCAAAGAGACAGACTTCGACCGCGTCGGCCGCAGGAGCCCAGAGCGCAAAGTCGGTCCCCCCTTCCGTTGGGTGGTTTCCCAGGATGTGGGGATTGGCCGGCTTCACCTTGCTATTCAAGCATCAATCGAGTGGTCTATCGCCTCTTCAAGACCCGAGAAAACTCGGCTGGAGGGCGAGGTTACTGACCAGTAACATAACCGCCATGAAGATTGCAATCTGCGTCAAGCAAGTTCCCGACTCGTGGGCTGAAAAAAAGATGGTCAATGGTGCGCTCGATCGCGAGAGCGTTGATGCAGTTCTCAATGATCTCGATGAGTATGCGATTGAAGAAGCACTTCGCATCGTAGAGCCCCTCAATGAAGGTAAAGAGACTCCGGAACACACCATCACATTAATTTCGATGGGACCAGATCGGGCCACAGAAGCGATTCGCAAAGGTCTATCCATGGGAGCCGATAGCGGCGTTCTTGTTACTGATGCTTCGCTTGCAGGATCGGATGCAATTGCGACATCTCGAGTTTTGGCCGAAGTAATCAGTAAAGGTGGATTTGATTTAGTTTTCTGTGGAACAGAATCAACCGATGCTCGCATGAGCGTTATCCCTGCGATGTTGGCAGAACGACTTGGCTGGGCCCAACTCACCTTCGCCGGTTCTGTCAAAGTCGATGCCGCTGCATCAAAAGTTGAAATTGCACGCATGACAGAAAGTGGCGTCGAGACAATGTCTGCGAACTTCCCTTGTGTCATCAGCGTGATTGAGAAGATTAATGAGCCACGCTACCCATCATTTAAGGGCATCATGGCTGCAAAGAAAAAAGTTATCGAAAACAAGTCACTTGCAGATCTTGGAATTTCATCTTCTGACGTGGGCAGCGTTGGAGCATGGAGCATCGTTGCTGATGCACAAGCTCGACCACCGCGTGATAAAGGAATCAAGATTGAAGATTCTGGCGATGGCGGAAGCAAATTAGCGGATTACCTTGCCGAGAAGCGATTGGTGTGATGATGACAAATATTTTGATACTTGCAGATCACGAGGCAGGAAAAGTCGCAAAAACTGCGGCTGAATTAGCGACTTTTGCTAAGCGAGGAGGGTCACCTCTAGCTGTACTTCTAGCTCCTGCCGGCCAGGCCGATGCGCTCGGATCTCAACTTGCTAACACTGAAATCGAAAAAGTCATTGCAGTCGAGAGCGATGATTTTGCTCGTCACGGAATCGCTGCCATGGTGGATGCTCTAGCTCAGATTATTGAATCTCAGAAACCTAGCGCTGTGCTGATTGCTTCATCAGCGCGTGGCAAAGAGATTGCCGGTCGACTTGCAGTTCGCATCAACAGTGGCGTTATCACAGATGCGATTGATCTTGCAGCAGACCTCGGAGCAACCCAATCTGTTTTCGGAGGATCATTTACTGTTTCATCACGAGTCAAGACTGGAATCCCCGTCATCACTCTTCGACCAAGTGCCATCGAACCAGCTGCAACTTCGCAGACTCCTGCTATTGAAAAAGTAAGCATTACGATCTCTGAGAAAGCGAAATTAGTGACAATCTCAAATACCCAACCAGCTGTTAAGGGTGGTCGTCCAGAACTTACCGAAGCAAAGATTGTCATCTCAGGTGGTCGCGGTACTAATGGTGACTTCACTCAAGTTGAAGCGATGGCTGATCTTCTTGGCGCAGCAGTCGGTGCGTCGCGAGCTGCAACTGATGCTGGTTGGTATCCACACACACATCAAGTAGGGCAAACAGGCAAGACAGTTAGCCCTCAACTATATGTAGCATGCGGAATCTCCGGTGCGATTCAACATCGCGCAGGTATGCAGACATCAAAGACCATCATCGCGATCAATAAAGATCCCGAGGCGCCCATCTTTGACCTGGCAGATTTCGGAGTAGTGGGTGACTTGTTTGCGGTTCTGCCGCAAGCCCGTGAAGCCATCGCTTCCAAGCGCTCATAATTGATTTCTTCGATCGTCACCTAGAATTGGCGTATGTCCCGCGTCTATCTTGATAATGCTGCCACGACGCCTATTTCAGAGGTTGCTCTCCAAGCGCTCATCGAACAATCGCGCCGTCTAGGCAACCCATCGAGCCTTCACACTTATGGTCGTACCGTCCGAAAAGAGTTGGAAGAAGCGCGCGAGAAGCTTGCTGGATTCATCGGATGCCATTCAACTGAAATCATCTTCACTGGTTCGGGTACTGAAGCAAATAACCTAGCGCTCAAGGGAATCTATTGGCATCGCAATCAAGCCGATCCGCAACGCACGGTCGTTGTGATTTCTGACTTTGAGCATCATGCAGTCCTGGATCCAGCCCAATGGCTCTCAGATTTCAGCGGCGCTGAAGTAATTAAGGCACCTGTTACGCCTGATGGATTTATCGATCTCAATGCACTGACAGAGATCATTGCTGCTCGAGGTCATGAAATTGCTCTGTTAAGCATTATGCACTCCAATAATGAAGTCGGCACAATCCAACCAATCAAGGAAATTGTGGCCATTGCTGATGCATACGAGATTCCAGTTCATACCGATGCAATTCAAAGTCTAGGAAAAGTTCCGCTCTCCTTTAAAGATCTTGGCGTTTTTGCCATGACTATTAGCGCTCACAAGATTGGCGGGCCAGTCGGAGTCGGTGCACTCATCTTAGAAAAAGGCGTGGACATTACTCCAGTCCTTCATGGCGGTGGACAAGAGAGAGATATCCGAAGCGGGACTCTCAATGCAGCAGGAATTGTCTCCTTTGTTGCGGCAACTCAATCTGCTTTCCGTGACATCGAATCGAATCGCGAAAAAGTAGATCAACTGCGTAAGAAGTTAATCGAGGTCATTCGTGGTGAGATTCCCAATGCGCGACTCAATGGATCAGAACACAGAGCGACGCTTCCCGGGATTGCTAACATCTCTTTTCCTGACACCGAGAGCGATGCACTTCTCGTCCTCTTTGATGCAGAGGGGATTGCGTGCTCGACGGGATCTGCTTGTAGCGCGGGAGTCCAAGAAGCGAGCCACGTGTTGATGGCTATGGGGCTAAGCCAGAAAGAAGCACGCTCATCTCTGCGATTTTCCCTGGGTACGAGCAATACTGACAGCGATATCGAATATCTTCGTACCTGCATTAAGCGCGTGATTGATCGGGCGCGCGCGGCCTATCGCGTTTAGTCGCGAGGGATGGTTCGAGAGAAGAAGTAAGGATTATGAAGCTAATCGCAGCAATGAGTGGCGGGGTCGACTCTGCTGTGGCTGCTGCGCGCGCAAAAGAAGCTGGNCATGACATTATCGGTGTGCACTTAGCGCTCTCGAAGAATCCCAAGAAGTATCGCTCTGGCGCCCGTGGTTGTTGCACTATTGAAGATTCTCATGATGCACGTCGCGCGGCCGATGTCATCGGAATCCCGTTCTATATCTGGGATATGTCAGACGAATTTCACGAAGGTGTCGTTGAGAATTTCTTAGCTGAATATGCTGCGGGCAATACTCCGAACCCTTGTCTACGTTGCAATGAGAAGATTAAATTTGCGGCTGTCCTCGATCGCGCCCAAGCTATGGGTTTTGATGGTGTCGTGACGGGGCATTACGCACAAACCCAAGATTCAGATCAAGGCAGACTTTTATATCGCGCAATTGATCCTGCAAAAGATCAGTCTTATGTTTTGGCTGTCCTAAACCGCCAGCAACTTCAAGGTGCATTCTTTCCTTTGGGCGACACCACCAAAGAGAACGTCCGTCTAGAGGCACAGAATCGCGGTTTATCAGTTGCTCTCAAGCCCGATAGCCATGACATCTGCTTTGTTCCATCAGGAGACAACGCAGGATGGTTACGTGAGAGATTAGGTAGCGAAGTCGGACCGATAGTTGATGAGTCAGGAAATAAGCTCGGAGAACATAAAGGTGCATATACCTACACAATCGGACAACGTAAAGGATTGGGACTGACTGTTCCGGCCAAGGGCGGCGAACCACGTTATGTTCTCAAGATCGAGCCAGTCACAAATACTGTGGTGGTTGGAAACCGTGACGCATTAGCAATTTCCGAGATTTACGGCGCACAACCGATTTGGTGTGGGCCAACTCCCGAGGCCACAGAAACAGTGCCATATAAGGGTTTTGTGCAGGTACGCGCACATGGAACGCCCCACCGCTGTACATACTTCCGCACTATCGTTGAGGGAACTGAAACTCTAGTTGCGATAGTCGATGAACCAATCTTTGGCTTGGCTCCGGGTCAGGCAATGGTCATTTACGATGACGAAAGAGTCGTGGGATCGGCGACAATTACAGGTACTCGATAGCGATGGATTCAAGCAATGTCCGCCGAGAGATGGCAGAACTTTCCGAACAAATTCGTGATCACCAATATCGATATTACGTATTAGATAAACCAATCGTTTCGGATGCTGAATTCGACGAGCTCTGGAAAAAGCTCAACGCGCTGGAAGGCAAACATCCCGAGCTACGTGATCCACACTCTCCGACTCTGGATGTCGGGGGAGGGTTTGCTACGCATTTTGATCAGTTCGATCATCGAGAAAAAATGATGAGCCTCGACAATGTCTTTAGCGACGAAGAGCTTGACGCGTGGTTTGAACGTGCAAATAAAGAGGGCTCTATTGACTCTTGGCTCTGTGAAGTAAAGGTAGATGGCTTAGCTATCAATCTTCTTTACGAGAAGGGTCGTTTGGTTCGTGCGCTTACCCGAGGAAACGGCACTACTGGTGAGGATGTCACAGTAAATATCAAGACCATCTCATCTGTGCCCCAAGAGCTCAAGGGCGATTCATTACCTTCTTTAGTCGAAGTACGAGGCGAAGTCTTCTTTCCTTTAGAAAAGTTTAATGAACTAAACGAATCGCTAGAAGAAGCAGGTAAGAGCGTTTTTGCTAATCCTCGAAACGCCGCAGCAGGATCGCTACGACAGAAAGACCCTAAGGTAACCGCCTCTCGCCCTCTTGCCATGGTGGTTCATGGAATTGGCGCAATCGAAGGATTCGATTTTGATACCCAAAGCCAAGGTTATGAAGCGATGAAGAAGTGGGGACTTCCCACCAGCAAGCGCTTCAAAGTCGTTAAAAACAAGGCTGAAGTCAAGGCTTTCATCCAGTATTACCTCGAACATCGACATTCAGTCGAACATGAGATTGATGGCGTGGTCATCAAAGTAAATGAGCGATCACAACAAAGATCACTAGGTTCGACATCGCGAGCTCCCAAGTGGGCGATTGCCTATAAGTACCCTCCAGAAGAGGTCACAACAAAACTTCTCGACATTCGCGTCAGTGTTGGTCGCACCGGAAGAGTTACACCATTTGCTTTTATGGAGCCAGTTCGCGTTGCCGGCTCTACAGTAACCAATGCGACCTTGCATAACATCGAAGAGGTTCAACGCAAAGGTGTGTTGATTGGGGATACAGTCGTCTTACGTAAAGCCGGAGATGTCATTCCCGAAGTTCTAGGACCTGTTATTGAAAAGCGAACAGGAAAAGAGTTCGCATTTGAGATGCCAGATAATTGCCCAGAGTGCGGTAGCAAGTTGCGGGCAATCTCCGAAGGTGATGTAGATATCCGCTGCCCCAACTCTGCCAGCTGTCCTGCTCAATTGCGTGAACGCATTTTTTATATTGGCTCTCGCGCCGCTCTTGATATTGATGTGCTGGGCTATGAAGCAACAAATGCGTTACTGAGTGAGAAATTGATAACTGATGAATCAGATATCTTCAACCTCACTGCAGAAGATCTGGTGAAGAGCGAATTCTTCCGTAAGAAAGATGGAGCACTCGGCGCAAATGCCGAGAAACTCCTGCTCGCACTCGAGGAAGCAAAGAGCCGTCCGCTCTGGCGAGTATTAGTCGCGCTCTCAATCCGCCATGTTGGCCCCACAGCTGCACAAGCCTTAGCAAAATCATTCGGTTCCATTCCCGCAATCGCTCAAGCAACAGTGGAAGAGCTCGCTGCAGTTGATGGAGTCGGAAACGTGATTGCCGAGAGCATTCAGGAATGGTTCAGTGAGAAATGGCATCAAGCAATCGTCAAAAAATGGGCGGCAGCTGGCGTCACTATGGAGGGCGTTGCCAGCTCAACCAAGCCGCAGACGTTGTCGGGCCTGACGCTTGTGGTTACTGGCTCCTTGGAGAATTTCACTCGAGATGGCGTAAGTGAGGCGATAACTGAACGGGGTGGCAAAGCAGCGTCATCAGTCTCGAAGAAGACCGACTATGTCGTTGTGGGAGATTCACCTGGATCTAAAGCGGCGCGCGCCGAGGAGTTAGGCGTGGCGATTATTGATGAAGCTACCTTTATTCAATTATTGGAAAATGGCCCTGCGCCGAAGAAATAGGTTTCAACTTTGGCCAGAGTTTAAGAAGAGTTAGGATGGGGTTATGACCAAGGCATTAATCGCACATGCTGCGCAGAAGCTGTTTAGTGAAGTTGGCGAAAAAGGTCGCGAGCTGCCCGCATCTCCAGTCTTCTTCGGAGTCTTCACATTTGCAGTCCTCATGTTGATGCTGTATCTCGTGTTGCGCCTTGATCGCGACTAAAAGAGTCGGAATTTTCGGTGGGACTTTTGATCCCATCCATAACGGCCATCTTCATCTCATCAAAGAAATCGCACGCGCTGGAATTTTTTCCACCTTAGTAATCGTTCCCGCTGGAAATCCCTGGCAGAAAAAGCCGCTCGTATCTGCAGCAGATCGACTTGAGATGACTCGTTTAGCTTTATCAGGACTCTCACCAGAAAATTGCGAAGTTATCGTCAGCAACTTTGAAGTTATGAATTCAGAACCCTCGTATGCAATCAATACTGTTGCGCATCTTCAAGAATTGATGAGTAGCGCTGAACTCACATGGATTGTAGGCAGTGATGCTGTGAGCTCACTCAAGGATTGGCATCAGGTCGAAAAACTTGCAGCCATGGTCGAATTCCTTGTCATTGTGCGACCTGGATTCGAAGTGCAAAGCCGACTCTTGCCTCAGGAGATCCGTTGGAGTGCGCTGGAAGTTGGTGCGCTTGATATCTCAGCCACCGATGTGAGACAAGCTCTTGCACGCCACGAAGATGTATCAGGATTGATACCGACAAATGTGGCTGGTTACATCACGAGTAAAGGACTATATGGCGCCGCGTAAATCGACGATAGAGCTCACTCAGAAGGCTGCCTTTGCCGCCATCGATAAGTTGGGGACTGATCTCGTAGCAATCGATCTTTCTGAGCAGATGGTTCTCAACGAGGTATTTCTGCTTGTTAGCGGCCAGAACGAGAGACAGATCGATTCAATAGCAGATGAAATCGAACGCAAATTAACTCTTGTTGGCGAGAAGCCAGTTCGACGTGAGAATTCGGAACATTGGATTTTGCTCGATTATGAAGATCTCGTTGTGCACATCCAGACGGAGGAAATTCGCCAGTATTACATGCTTGATCGTCTATGGAATGACTGCCCAACACTTGAACTCGATGCTGTTAAAGAAGCTGAGAGTTTCAAGAAGGGGGAAAAGTAAATGAGCCGCCCTTCTCAACGTGTAGTTCTCTGGCGACATGGACAGACAGATTGGAATATTGAAAATCGATTCCAAGGCCATTCTGATATTCCTCTCAATGACACAGGAATTCGCCAAGCTGAGCGAGCCGCACCTTTACTCCTTGGACTACAGCCATCGAGAATCATCTCTAGCGATTTGATTCGAACCCAACAAACAGCTGCTGCGTTATCAAAGATTTCCCAACTCAGCGTCACTGTAGATGCAGGTTTGCGTGAAACGCATGGCGGCAATTGGGAAGGTAAAACCGGTGCTGAGAATCGAGCAGCGGACTTCGATAGATTTGTGAATTGGCTCGACGGAGATGATGAGCCTGCAGGTCAAACTGGTGAGAGAAGAAGTGCAATTGCCCAACGTGCAGTTGATGCAATTGAGCGAGCGCTCGAGCCAAGCGTCTCAACTCTGATTGTTGTCACTCATGGTGGCACTGCTCGTTGCATCATTGGAAAATTGCTTGATATGCCGATGAATCAATGGTCAGCAGTTGGTGGTTTGTCCAATGCATCGTGGTCAATCCTTGAAAATGGGCATCACCGTAAGGGTTGGGTACTTGTCGAACATAATTCAGGTTCACTTCCTGAGCCGATCTACGGAGAGGAAAGCGGCGCCTAGTTCGGGTAAGGTCTGCCGCGCAGTACACGTTCGGGGCTATGGCGCAGCTGGTAGCGCACCTGCATGGCATGCAGGGGGTCAGGGGTTCAAGTCCCCTTAGCTCCACTCGATGACAGAAGAAAACAGAAACTCCAGACTGCCGCTGCAGCACATACCTCGCGGTTGGTCTGCGCGTGACCTGGCAAATCTCGAAGGCAAGAGATTCCTTATTACTGGCGCCACAAGCGGCATAGGTAAAGAATCAGCGCGCGAATTAGTTCGTGCAGGCGCCCACGTCATCATCTCGGGCAGAAATCCGGAGAAAGCGGAACAAACAAGAAAAGAACTCTCAAGCGATCGAGTATCTACTTTGATCCTGGATCTTGCAGATCTCAACAGTATTCGGAAAGCTGCCCGTGAGCTGACTGAAGAGATTGATGTGTTAATCCTCAATGCAGGCGTCATGGCTGTGCCGTTTACTAAGACTGCTGATGACTTTGAATTACAGATGGGCACTAATCATCTTGGCCACTTTGCTTTCGCCGGTTTGATTGCCGATCGAATTACTTCACGAGTCGTCTCGGTTTCTAGCCAGGCTCATCGCACTGGATCATTTGCTGATGGTTCAATCGAGAGTATTCGAGATATATGTTTAGGTCGCAATAAGTACCAAGCATGGGGCGCATACGGAGCAAGCAAGTTAGCCAATCTGCTCTTTACTTTTGAACTTCAGCGCATAGCAACCGCGCGAAAGTATCCCTTCAATGCGTTTGCTGCTCATCCAGGATATTCCAATACCAACTTACAGAGCGTTGGTCCACAGATGCGAGGTAGCGTTGTTGAAGAGAGAGCAACAGCATTTATGAATTCGATTGTTGCGCAATCTGCATCTCGCGGCGCGCTACCAACTCTATGTGCCGCAACTTTCCCAAATCTCTACGGTGCTTCCTATATCGGCCCAGATGGATTGCTTGAGATGCGTGGATATCCAAAAGCAACTCGCGCCCGAGCTATTGCGTACGACCAAAACCTCGCCCGCAATCTCTGGAGCGTCAGCGAGGAATTAACCGGCGTTCAGTGGCGGTAACCTACGCACATGCATGAGGCGTACGACTTTCATCAAGTCCAAGAGAAGTGGCTTCCGATTTGGGATCAAATCGCGCCATTTCGCTCGGGCAGAGCAGATGATCCACGCCCTAAAAAATATGTCCTGGATATGTTTCCTTATCCATCAGGCGATCTGCATATGGGACATGCGGAGGCTTACGCACTCGGCGATGTGATTGCTCGCTATTGGGTCCAAAAAGGGTTCAATGTTATGCACCCCATTGGATGGGATGCTTTCGGTCTACCTGCAGAGAATGCTGCAATCAAGCGCAATGAAGATCCAAGTATCTGGACGTACGAAAATATCAATGTCCAGAAAGCTTCCATGCGTCGTTATGCATGTTCTTTCGACTGGGATCGCGTCCTCTATACCTGTGACCCCGAGTACTACAAATGGAATCAATGGATATTCCTCAAGATGTACCAAGAAGGTCTGGCATATCGAAAAGACTCCGCCGTTAATTGGTGTCCATCATGCCAAACAGTCCTTGCTAACGAACAAGTAGTTGCCGGACTCTGCGAGCGATGCGATAACTCTGTCACCAAGAAGAAATTGAACCAGTGGTATTTCAAGATCACTGACTATGCCGAGCGTCTCTTGCACGATATGCAGGAACTCGAAGGAAAGTGGCCAGAAAAAGTTCTGACCATGCAGCGTAACTGGATTGGAAAATCATCGGGCGCGGAAGTCACATTTGAGATCGAAAATAGAAATAAGCCGGTCGTTATCTATACGACTCGACCAGACACACTGCATGGAGCAACCTTCATGGTTGTTGCTGTTGATAGCGATCTAGCGCGTGACCTCGTAAGCGGCACAGAAGTTGAAGCTCAATTTAATAAGTATTTCGATTCGGTCAAAGCTGCCAGCGATATTGATCGCTTGGCAACTGATCGTCCAAAGACGGGAATTTTCCTTGGCAGATACGCCATCAACCCTGTCAATGGCGAGAAGTTACCGATTTGGGCGAGTGACTACGTACTCGCAGATTACGGAACAGGCGCCATCATGGCGGTTCCTGCTCATGATCAACGAGATCTAGATTTTGCCCGCGCTATGAAATTGCCAGTTCGCGTGGTTGTCCAGACTGAAGAAGAAGATCCTTCCACTTCTGGAATTGCCACCAGCGGAGATGGCGTGATGATTAACTCAGGTTCAATTAATGGACTCCGTAGTTCAGATGCGATTTCGCAGATCATCTCAGAACTCGAGGCAAAGTCGCTCGCGAAAGCTTCGCAGAATTACCGTTTGCGTGATTGGCTGATTTCGCGTCAACGTTATTGGGGAACTCCGATCCCAATAATCCACTGTGAAAAGTGTGGTGAAGTTCCTGTTCCTGACCAAGAACTTCCAGTCAAACTCCCTGATTCATCGACACTTGACCTAAAACCTAAGGGAACATCACCACTTGCAACGGCGCATGACTGGGTCAATGTGTCATGTCCACAATGTGGCGGAAAAGCTCTTCGTGATACCGACACTATGGATACCTTCGTAGATTCTTCGTGGTACTTCTTACGGTATACGAGCGTGAATGCGCACGATGTTCCATTTAATAAAGAAGAAGTTGAGAAGTGGTTACCAGTCGACCAATATGTCGGCGGCGTCACCCATGCCATCTTGCACCTTCTGTATTCACGCTTTTTTACCAAAGCGCTTCATGACATGGGTTATCTCAATTTCACTGAACCGTTTACCCGCCTTCTGAATCAGGGCATGGTAATCATGGATGGTTCGGCCATGAGCAAGAGCCGTGGAAATCTGGTCCGACTCTCAGATGAGTTAGAGAAACATGGCGTTGATGCGATTCGACTCACGATGGTATTCGCTGGACCTCCAGAAGATGACGTCGATTGGGCCGATGTATCTCCGGCCGGTTCGGCAAAGTTCCTCAATCGCGCCTGGCGTCTTGCCGGCGATGTCACAAGCGCCCCAGGTGTTGATGTTTCTCAAGGTGACCTTGCGTTGCGAAAAGTTGCCCATAAGTCGTTGCATGACATCTCGTTTGCGGTCGAGTCATTCCGTTTCAATGTTGCCGTTGCTCGCATCATGGAATTAGTGAATGCCACCCGCAAAGCGATTGATTCTGGCTGCGGACCGACAGATCCGGCGGTGCGAGAAGCCGTTGAAATTGTGGCTATTTCGCTCTCACTCATTGCCCCTTACACAGCAGAAGAGATGTGGCAGAAATTGGGCCACCAGCCATCTGTTGCGCTGGCTGGGTGGCCTACTGTTGATCCTGCACTTCTGACGGAAGATTCTGTTACAGCTATCTTCCAAATTAATGGCAAAATCAAGTCGCGTGTAGAAGTTTCGCCAGATATCTCTGATGCCGAACTTGAGGCGATGGCTATGAAAGATAGCGCGGTTGCGAGTGAGCTTACTGGCGTGACCCCTAAGAAAGTGATCACCAAAGCACCGAAGTTCGTCAATATAGTTCTGTAGATAGTTCTGTAGATAGTTCTGTAGTCCTTTCTTTCACGTCCGTACTTTCCACAAGAAAAATTCTCCACCTTTCTCGACCGGTTATCATTCTGTGTGCAAGAGATTTGATTTCATCGCGCCATGAATATCGAACACATGAGAGAGAAATTCCAGGACTACACAGACCCACAACGCAGAGCTCTCGTATTTGTCTCACTCGTCGCTGTGAGCTTTGCGATTTTTCTTTTTTCAACAACCCGGGGAAGCGCTGTTGCTCAAGAGTCTCCCGGGCCACAACTTTCCATCGCTCCTGTCACCAAGACGATTTTGGTCCATGTCGCAGGCAAAGTTAGGCGTCCAGATGTTTATCCACTTCTGCAAGGATCACGTGTTGCCGATGCAATCAAAGCAGCTGGCGGCGCCAAGAAGGGCGTCAATCTAGGTGAGATCAATCTGGCTCGCGTGCTCGTTGATGGTGAGCAGATCTACGTGGGTTATGTGTCTAAAGTTGGCCCATCTCAAGGTCGCACTCAATCCAAAACCTTTACTGGAATCATCAATATCAATCGTGGCACCAAAGCTGAATTTGATTCTTTGACGGGAATCGGTCCGGTTATCGCCGGACGGATCATTAACTACCGAAGCTCAAATGGACCTTTCATGGCCATTGAAGATCTACTGAAAGTCTCTGGGATCGGTTCTAAGACTCTTGATCGGATTAGGCCGAGATTGAGCCTATAAAGCCAGCCCAGATCGTTGATCTACGCCTCTTTTTCTACGCAGCCGGGATTTGGGTCGGCGCTCTCTCGTCAAGCTCTTTTGGTTGGCAGTTCACTGTCGTGCTGGCTGGAATCTCCTGTGCGCTCTGGGTAGTTGCTCGGCGATATTGGTTAATTGCGTTAGCGCTACTCATTGGCAGCGTTACATATTCTCTCCATGCAGCAACACTGCAAGAGAGCGTAATCGCTAAGGCAGCTCTATCGCGCCAAGAGGTAATCGCAGAAGTCGTTGTCACAAGTGATGTGAAAAAAACCAAGCATCGAGTTCGAGGTTCGACCCTGAATCAACCCCAGAGTTCTTTCCTAGCGCGAGCAGAATCAGTTCAGTTTGTTGATCAGAGTTATCAACTCCGCTTGCCGGTACGAATACTCTTTCGTGACGAGATCAACCTTGTGCCAGGTGATCGTCTCCAATTCAAGGGAACCTTCATTGTCACAAAAGAGAGGCGAGTGGCTGCGACTCTCATCTCCACCGAAGAGCCAGAGCGAATCGAAGGGGCTGGTGAATTAGCCCAGAAACTTGCAGAAATTCGAGATGGTTTTCGAGAGCAATCACAACGACTAAGTGGCGACGCAGGCGTTTTGATACCAGGCATGATCTTGGGGGATACCTCACTTCAAAGTGAAGAGTTTGCCGAACAGATGCGCAAATCTGGGTTGTCGCATCTGACTGCGGTCAGCGGCGCAAACTTCGCCATTGTCAGCGCCCTAGTTTTTTGGTTATCCCGATTTGTTTTTCGAAGAATGTTGCCGCGAATCGTTGTTACCTCTGGATTTCTCCTTCTCTTTCTCTTGCTAGTGCGACCTTCTCCATCAGTGCTCCGAGCAGGCGTCATGGCGGCAATAATTCTTCTCGCACGAGCAACGGGAAACTCTCGAAGCGCAGTATCGGCCTTAGCGGCAGCCATTTCGATACTTCTTTTGTTGGATCCCTTTCAATCCCACGATCCAGGTTTTGTGCTGTCAGTCCTGGCAACAAGTGGATTGATCTTCTTAGCCCCGGTAATCAAGGTTTTTCTCGAGCGTTTTCTGCCTTCGTGGCTCTCTGAAATCGTGGCAATTTCTACTGCTGCAACGATCCTATGCACGCCTTACATCATCTATCTTTCGGGAGAGATTGCGTTACTGAGCGTGGCCTTCAACATCATCGTCGCTCCCGTTGTAGCGCCAATTACCATCGCAGGTTTTCTTGCAGTTCTGCTCATGCCCCTTCCATCGCTGTCGTGGATTCTTCTTCTCATCTCTCATTGGTTTGCTCGGTGGGTGGTTGCGGTATCAGAGTTTTCTCGTAATTCGCCATCGTGGGGAATTTCGGCTGGGCTCTTTGTGCTCTTTTTCTCTGTGGCAGCTCTGATGTTTCGTCTTCGAGCCAAGAAGCTCTTCATCTCATTGATTCTTACTTTAATAATCGCAATCAATTTCTTTCCACGAGTTGGATTTCCGGGAGCGAATTGGAGATTAGTACAATGCGATGTAGGACAAGGCGATGCTTTAGTTCTCAACCTAGGAGATGCGAGCGCGCTCTTATTTGATGTTGGTCCAAGTCCTGCTTTGATAGATCGATGCCTTAACTCGCTTGGTATATCTAGACTTCCACTTATAGTGATTTCGCATAATCACGCTGATCACTCCTATGGCCTGAACGGAGCTATGAAAGGTCGCGAGATTGGTGAGATTTGGACCAATGGAAATGTCGAAATCCCTAACGAGCTTGGAGCAAGGGTTCGAAGCGTTTCAAGTGGGATGCGAGCACGTATCGCAGATATTGATCTGGAAGTTCTCTGGCCTCGGAATGAACTCTCTCACTTTGAAGGTACAACACTTCCTGGCGACGGTTCAGATGAGAACAATAAGAGCGTAGTTCTTGTCGCCTCTCATGGCGATGTGAAGATCTTGGTCACTGGCGATATCGAGCCCGCCGCACAATCGATGATTGCTCGCGAATTTGCCCTCGAGAGCATCTCTGTTCTTAAAGTTGCTCACCACGGGTCTCGATTTCAAGAGCCCGAGTTTCTGGATGAGATCGACGCCAAGGTTGCTCTGATTAGCGTGGGAGTTGATAACTCCTATGGCCACCCAGACGTAGCGCTCTTGAATTACCTCACCGGCCGTTCGATATCGGTCTACCGTACCGATAAAGATGGACCAATCGCCGTTGCCTGGAGATTTGATGACAGCGCTGGGCGATATATATTCACCACGCAAACAATGCGAAAGGAATGGTGGCGGGTTCAATGGCTTTAAGTAGCATGCTGCTCATTCATGGCGGCGAATCTGTTCTCGCTGACCGCGCACTCGCACAGGCTCTCGCATTACGAGATGATTTTGAGAAGACGGTATTAGATGGAGGAAGTCTCGAGCCCGGCCGTTATACCGAAGCTGTCGCACCATCACTATTTGCCGACAAAAGAGTTCTTGTCATCCGAGATTTACAAGACGTCATCATCGAAATTCAAGAAGAGATCGAAGCGCAATTCGAACATCTCGATCCGAATCTGCACCTGATATTCCTTCATAAAGGTGGCGTCAAAGGAAAAGCGTTGCTGGAGAAAATCAAGAAATTCAAACCCGAGATTGTTACCTGTGAGCCGATGAAGAAAGCTTCTGATAAAGAAGCATTTGTTCGCGAAGAATTTGCTCGCCATGGTCGCAAAATCTCAGCCGACGCCATCAGCGCATTAGTTGATGCAATCGGAAGCGACACTCGTGAACTTGCAGCAGCATGTAGTCAAATCGCATTTGACACTAACGCGGGTACTTCAGTTATTGGTTCAACAGAAATTGCGCAGTATTACCAAGGACGTATCGAAGCGACTGGCTTCGATGTTGCTGATGCAACACTGGCCGGCGATCCACGTTCTGCTCTCATCGCACTTCGCAACGCGTTAGACACAGGTACTGACCCCATCATGATTGTCTCGGCGCTCACCTCCTCAATTCGAGCGTTAGCTAAAGTTTCTGGCGCTCCTCGTAACGCAAATGCATTTCAACTTGCCGGCTCGCTTGGCCTTGCTCCATGGCAGATTGATAAAGCTCGTCGCCAACTCTCCAAGTGGTCGCCCGCTCTCATCGCCTTCTCCGTTCAAGAGTTATCGCGGGCCGATGTGGCCATCAAGGGAGCCGAAGCCGATCCGCTCTATGCCCTCGAGCGCAGCGTGGTTGCTATCGCCTCAAAAGTGGGCGGCCGGTAGTCGCTTTCGGGCCAAGTTCTCAGTTTGAGCCATCTCGCGGTCGGCTGATACCCTTCGGCGCTCATTACGATGGGGCAAACACAATAGGCACAACCAACCGGAAGGCTTTACGTTCGTGGCAAATATCAAGTCTCAGATCAAGCGAATCAAGACCAATGAGAAGGCGCGTCTGCGCAATAAGTCAGTTCGCTCATCTTTCAAGACCGCCATCCGTCGCTTCCGCGATGCCGTTGCAACAGGTGATTCCAAAGCGATTGCCGCTGAACTTCAGAGCGCATCACGCGAACTCGATGTCGCTGTCTCTAAAGGTGTCATCCACTCCAACCAAGCTGCGAACAAGAAGTCAGCGATGGCTAAGTCAGCCCATAAAGCTGGCGTTCGTTAATCACCCCACTTCACACAACCAAGTAGGCGAGAGCTAATGCCTGCAATTCCACTAGCCAAGGCTCCACAACCTTCGGCGACTAATCCTGCCCAGATTCGAAATTTCTGCATCATTGCGCATATTGATCATGGCAAGTCGACTCTTGCTGATCGCATGTTGGGAATCACTGGAGTTGTAGAAGCGCGAAATATGCGCGCGCAATATCTCGATCGCATGGATATCGAACGCGAACGCGGAATTACCATCAAGAGCCAAGCGGTACGTCTGCCGTGGCAATCAGGTATTGATGGTAAGGAATACATCCTTAACATGATTGATACTCCAGGCCACGTCGACTTCACATATGAAGTCTCTCGATCATTAGCTGCGTGCGAAGGTGCAATTCTCCTTGTTGATTGCGCTCAAGGTATCGAGGCTCAAACGTTGGCAAATCTCTATCTTGCTATGGAGAACAATCTCACCGTTATTCCCGTACTTAACAAAATAGATCTTCCTTCAGCTCAACCAGAAAAATTCGCGATCGAACTCTCAAAGCTTGTGGGTTGCAAACCAGAAGATTGTCTACGCGTATCAGGAAAGTCTGGCGCAGGTGTCGAAGAACTTCTTGATCAGATCGTTGCCCAAATTCCAGCTCCGCAAGGAAATTCTGATGGGCCAGCTCGCGCATTGATCTTTGATTCGGTCTATGACACTTATCGTGGCGTTGTTACATATGTCCGCGTTTTTGATGGAAAACTCTCGCCGCGCGAACAGATTCAAATGTTTTCCACCGGTGTTAAGCATGAGTTACTCGATATCGGCGTCATTTCCCCAGAACCTGTATCCAGTAAAGGTTTAGGCGTTGGAGAAGTGGGTTATCTCATTACTGGCGTTAAGGATGTACGCCAATCTCGCGTCGGTGACACCGTTACTACGTTCCATAAGCCTGCGCTAGAAGCGCTCTCTGGCTATAAAGATCCCAAGCCCATGGTTTTCTCGGGACTATTTCCGATTGATGGCGATGAATATCCGATGTTGCGCGATGCCCTGGACAAACTTCAACTTAATGATGCGGCGTTGGTCTATGAACCAGAGAATTCTGCTGCACTTGGTTTTGGTTTCCGCTGCGGTTTCTTGGGATTGCTACACATGGAGATCGTTCGCGAGCGCCTCGAACGTGAATTCAATCTAACTCTGATCTCAACAGCGCCAAACGTTGTCTACACCGTCACAACAGAGACGGGACAAGAACTCATTGTTACCAACCCGAGCGAATATCCCAACGGTAAGGTCCAGTCAGTTCGTGAACCAATCGTCCGTGCAACCATCCTCTCTCCAACGGATTACATCGGAACGATTATGGAGCTCTGCCAACAGCGCCGCGGAACCCTAAATGGAATGGACTATCTATCAGAAGATCGCGTGGAGATTCGATATACATTGCCCCTTGCTGAGATTGTCTTTGATTTCTTCGATCAACTTAAGTCACGCACCAAAGGTTATGCGTCATTGGATTACGAACCAATCGGCGAAGCAGAAGGCGATCTAGTCAAGGTAGATATCTTGCTACAAGGCGAAACGGTCGATGCCTTTAGTGCAATCGTTCATCGCGAGAAGTCTTACTCATATGGCCTGATGATGACATCCAAGTTACGTGAATTGATTCCCCGGCAACAGTTCGAAGTGCCCATTCAAGCTGCGATTGGCGCCAAAATCATTGCACGCGAAAACATCAGGGCGATTCGCAAAGATGTTCTCGCAAAGTGCTATGGCGGCGATATTTCTCGTAAGCGCAAACTTCTTGAGAAGCAAAAAGAAGGTAAGAAGCGTATGAAGATGGTCGGCCGCGTTGAGGTACCCCAGGAAGCGTTCATTGCTGCCCTCTCGACAAATGCAGATGTAGAGAGTGGAAAGGTTAAGAAGTAACGTGAGCCGTCGGCTCTCGTTTTACATTCATATCCCGTACTGCATCCAGAGATGTGGTTATTGCGACTTTAATACCTACACGCCCGCAGAATTGCAGGGACCAGACCTCACCACAGTCTCACAAAATTACATTGATTCAGTTCTGCGTGAAATCGAGCTAGCCCAAAATTCAGTTGGGGAAGTGGAAGTCCCAACCATCTTCTTTGGTGGCGGAACGCCTTCACTCATGCCTGCTGGTGAATTGTCACGAGTGATAAACGAAATTCGAAATCGATTCCAACTTTCGGATAAGCCGGAAATAACCATCGAAGTCAATCCTGACTCGGTTACAAAGAAATTCTTGATTCAGATGCGGGAAGCTGGTGCAAACCGAATCTCGATGGGCATGCAATCTGCGCAGCCACATGTCTTACAAGTGCTGGATAGAACTCATAAGCCAGAGAATGTTGAAGTTGCTGTCAACAATGCACGCTCGGCAGGTTTTGAACATATCAGCGTTGATCTCATCTATGGAGTACCTACTGAGAGCATGCATGATTGGAAATCGAGTATCGAGAATGCGCTCTCGCTTCCGATTGATCACATTAGCGCCTACGCGCTGATCGTCGAACGTGGAACCAAGTTAGCTTCACAAATCGCACGAGGCGAAGTCATCATGCCTGCCGATGACGAGACAGCTGATAAGTACTTACTGGCAGACGAATTATTTTCACAAGCGGGATTCGATTGGTACGAACTCAGTAACTGGAGTAAGGACGGTGGGCAATGCCGCCACAACGTTGCGTATTGGGATGGCTCTTTCTGGTGGGGAGTAGGTCCAGGCGCGCACTCTTATGTTGAGGACAAGCGTTGGTGGAATGTGAAACATCCTATGACTTACCAGAAGAAGATTATGGGCGGAGAGAGTCCAATACTTAATGAAGAGACTCTGACTTCCGAGAACATGGCTGATGAATTTGTTATGTTGCAGATTCGTCGCCGTGAAGGAATTGATCATGCTCGCCTCAGTGAAAAACAATTGAATTCAGCGCGAGAATTCCTTGTGACAGGGCATCTAGATGATTCACAGTGGGCAAAAGGAAAGTTAGTTCTCAGTCGTAGCGGACGCTTGATTGCAGACCGAATCGTGCGCGAGTTAGTGTTGTAGTAACTTTTCTTCCTATGACAACCCTCCACACTGTAATCACCCTCTTGCTTGCGCTGATCTTTCTCATCGCCGGCCTCTCGAAGGCGAGTGGCAGCAACGCCGGCCTCTCGGGTACGCGCGATGTGGGCTTTCCAGATGGATTCGCACGCTTGGTGGGTTTATTCGAAACACTCGCCGCTTCATCATTGGTAATCGGTTTTGCTTTGGATAACACAGACCTTGAACTCTACGGATTCATCATCATCTGGTTCGTGATGGCGGGAGCAATTTTCTTTCACTTCAAAGCGAATAAAGTTCGGACGGGTTTTCCAGCCATGCTACTGATCATTCTTGCGACGATTGGTATCGCAACAATCTAGCCATGGAAACTCGCCAACTAGAGATTCTTCGAGCGATCGTAGAAGAGTATGTCGCAACTGAGGAGCCAGTAGGTTCGAAGGCTATCTCTCAGAGACACGGTCTAGGAATTTCTCCCGCAACTATTCGTAACGAGATGTCGGTTTTAGAAGATGCGGGACTTATTACCCAACCGCACACAAGCGCGGGACGTATTCCTACTGATAAGGGATACCGACTTTTCGTCGACAAGATTGCAACCGTGAAGCCTTTATCGAAAGCGGAGCGCCGAGCTATCGAAACTTTTCTTGAAGGTGCAAATGATCTCGATGATATTGTGATGCGCACGGTGCGCTTGTTAGCCCAAGTCACAAAACAAGTCGCAGTCGTGCAATATCCCTCTCTTACAAAGTCTCGAGTTCGCCATATTGAATTAGTCCTCCTCACTCCTTCTCGGTTGATGATGGTTTTGATTACTAATACGGGTCGCGTCGAACAGAGAGTTCTAGAACTTCCTTACGATCTGAATGAAGCGCTACTGAGCGATCTGCGTCAAAAACTCAATGGTGCAGTCACTGGAAAATCAATGTCTGATGTTGCGCCACAACTCGAGGGAATTCTTTCGGCTTTTGGCAGAAATGAACGCACATCGACAGCCTTGATCATCTCGAACTTAATTGAGATGGCAATCGAACGACCAGAAGAGAAAGTTGTGCTTGCAGGTACAGCCAATCTCGCGCGTTCTACTGGTGAATCATCGTCAGAGATCCATGGAATTCTGGAAGCTCTTGAAGAGCAAGTAGTTCTTCTGCGCCTCTTGAGCGACTCTGGAGATTCGATGCGAGTACGCATTGGTGAAGAACAGAGCGAATCTGGGCTTAAGCGCACCAGTTTGGTCAGTATGGGATACGGCGTTGAGGGCACAGCCCTTGGTGGTCTAGGAATTATTGGCCCTACTCGAATGGATTACTCATCCTCTATGTCTGCAGTCAATGCGGTTGCGCGTTATGTTGGACGTTTCTTGATGGATGGCCAACCGTGAGCGATCACTATCAAACACTTGGCGTAGATCGAAACGCTTCACAAGACGAGATAAAAAAGGTGTATCGAAAACTTGCACGAGAGATGCATCCTGATGTTAATCCTGACCCAACCGCTCAAGAGCGTTTTAAAGAGATTACTGCAGCATATGAAGTCTTAAGCGATCCAGATAAGAGAAGTTCGTACGATCGTGGCGGAGATAATTTTGGTGGATTTGGTGGCGGCTTCGGCGGCTTCAGCGACATCATGGATGCATTCTTTGGCGGCGGCGGCTCTCCTCGTGGTCCGCGTCCCAGAATGCGCCAAGGACAGGATGCGCTGATTCGCGTCACTATCGATCTTGATGAAGCATGCTTTGGCACAACCCGTGAAATTGGCGTCGAGACTGCAGTGATCTGTACAAAATGCGGCGGAGATGGTTGCGCACCTGGCTCGTCTCCTCGTACGTGTGACATCTGTAAAGGTCGAGGCGAAATTCAACAAGTGACGCGTTCATTTATTGGTCAAGTTATGACTTCTCGTCCATGTGGAACCTGCCAAGGATTTGGCACAGTTATTCCATCAGTCTGCAGTGAGTGTGCCGGAGACGGCCGCGTTCGCGCGCGTAGAACTATCGAAGTAAAGATTCCTGCTGGTGTGGAAACAGGCAACCGAATTCAACTCGCGGGGCAAGGCGAAGTAGGTCCGGGTGGGGGACCGGCCGGAGATCTCTACGTTGAAATAATTGTTGCCGAACATGAATTCCTCGTTCGCGAGGGAGATGATCTGCATCTATCCGTCTCAATACCCATGACTGGCGCCGCCCTTGGTACAAGCGTCAAAGTTGAGACACTTGATGGCGAAATTGAGTTAGAGATTAAGGCAGGAACGCAGAGCGGCCATGTCATTCCCATCAAAGGAAAGGGCATGACTCGGCTACGTGGTGGCGGACGTGGAGAGCTTTTTGCCCACATTAGCGTTGAAATTCCGACCAAGCTCTCAAGGCGACAAGAAGAGTTGCTCCGTGACTTCGCAACTGATCGTGGGGATAGCGCTGAATCAAGTCAGATAAAGAAGAGTTCTGAAGGTGGCATCTTCGGTAAGTTCAAAGATGCCTTTAAAAACTGATGCTTCCCTTATTTATCGTTGAAACTCTTCCCGAATCTGGTGAAGTTCACATCACGGGAGACGAAGCCCGGCACGCAATCTCTGCTGTCAGAATTAAGGCCAATGAGTTGATTGCTCTTACTGATGGGTGTGGCGCTAAAGCCACTGCAAAAGTCTTAGAGGTAGAACGTAAATCGCTACTAGTCCAGATAGTTGATCGGCAATTCAAAGAGAAATCTGAAATCAAGTTAAGTGTTCTTCAAGCCCTCACAAAAGGCGATCGAGCTCGGGAAACTATCGAGTTGTTAACTGAGTCAGGCGTCGATCAGATTTTTCCGTGGGCAGCGCAGCGATCGATTGGCCAATGGAAAGATGACCATGATTCGCAATCGAAGTGGCAGATGTGGGCTCGAGAAGCGACCAAGCAATCTCGGCGTAGTTGGTTTCCGCAAGTAGCAACCCTGCAGACTCTAAGCGACATAACAGAGCGTTTTTCAGATTTCGATCTCGTTCTTCTCTTTCATGAATCCGATGGCGCAAAACTCTCGTCAACACTCAACTCTAAGCTGAGTGAGAAGGCGGTTCGCAGCGCTTTGATTATCATCGGACCAGAAGGCGGAATCACAGACGAGGAAGTCAACTCTTTCCTCGCAGCAGGAGCGCTTTCAGTAAATATGGGAGAACCAATCTTTCGTTCGGCACACGCCGGAGCCGCCGCGCTCGCGGCAGTGCAGACTGCCTTGGGAATCTGGTAGAGATACGCCATGAATTGCTTATTCTGTGCAATCGTCGCGGGGGAGATCCCTGCCTCAAAAGTCATGGAGAACGAAAAAGTTCTGGCCTTCAACGATATAAATCCACAAGCCCCAACCCACGTCTTAGTGATTCCGAAATCTCATGTCGAGAACGTTGCGGAGCTTTCAAAATTAGATCCAGAAATTCTGAGCGAATTGTTCACAGTCGCTCATCAGATCGCTAGCGAGAAGTCGCTCACGGGCTATAGGACAGTCTTCAATACCGGAGCCGATGCAGGTCAGACTGTTTTTCACGCTCATCTCCACCTCTTAGGCGGGCGAGCGTTGCAGTGGCCTCCTGGATAGAATGCCGCTAATGGATCGAATCGTTCTTACACTCCCTGCAGATATCCCGAGCGTTGCGCTCACTGGGCCGAATGATTCCTATATTCGAGCCTTGGAAACTGCATTTCACGATGTTGCGATCACCGTTCGTGGCAATGAGGTTATTCTGCGTGGAAGCGCTGATGGCACTGAGCGCGTTAAGAAATTGATGCAGAATTTTCTTACCGTTGTGCGCGCCGGCCAACCTCTCAGCGATGATGCAGTTCGCCGCTCTATTGCCATGGTTCAAGGCGACGGAAATGAATCGCCAGCCGAAGTATTGACCCTCAACATTCTCAGCAATCGCGGAAAAACGATTAGGCCGAAAACATCGAATCAGAAGCGTTATGTTGATGCAATCGATAAACACACAGTGACTTTTGGAATTGGCCCTGCTGGTACTGGCAAGACTTATCTTGCGATGGCTAAAGCGGTTCAAGCACTTCAATCAAAACAGGTAAATCGCATCATTCTCACTAGGCCCGCAGTTGAAGCAGGGGAGCGCCTCGGCTTTCTTCCCGGAACACTGCATGAAAAAATTGATCCCTATCTTCGCCCACTCTTCGATGCTCTCCACGACATGCTTGATCCGGAAGCTATTCCACGTTTAATGGCATCTGGGACGATTGAGGTAGCGCCGTTGGCGTATATGAGAGGTCGCACCCTTAATGATTCATTCATCATCCTTGATGAAGCCCAGAACACTTCACCTGAACAGATGAAGATGTTTCTTACCCGACTTGGTTTTGGCTCCAAGATGATCGTGACCGGAGATATCACGCAGATTGATCTCCCCACACATCAAGAGTCAGGACTTGGAATCGTGCGTGAAATTTTGGACGGCGTTCCAGATATTTCGTTTATGGATCTGACATCGGAAGATGTCGTACGACATCGCTTAGTCAGTGAAATCGTGGATGCCTATGGAAGATTCGATAGCTCTTCAGAAGGTAACCGCACCGCCCGTCGCGTTATCAAACCTCGTTCCTTAAGGAGTGATCGCTGACTCTCTTCACTCGTTGAAGAGGAGTGCGAAATGAATATAGAACTTACTAATCTCACCGCTCATCATTGTGATGAATTGCGCCTTACTTCGGTTGCAGAATTTGCTATGAAATCAATGGGCCTTCATCAGGACTGCGAAGTGAGCATTTCTCTTGTTGATGAAGAAGAAATGAGCGCATTGCACCTTCGTTGGATGGATGAACCAGGCGCCACCGACGTTCTTTCATTCCCCATGGATGAGATAAAGCCCAATTCCGCATCGAATGGTCCA
>B570J14230_10000070_pt1 | contig 32762 bp, 22 predicted proteins | sample LakMenepilimnion_3_FD_14230 | JGI IMG/M metagenome (IMG submission 14230) | reverse complement strand
CAAAGTGTTGTTAGAAACCTAGCTATGGCAGGAACAGATTCAAAAAATTTACTAGCCTGCTCGATAGGCATATCTAAAACCTGTGCAATAGTTTTTCCTTTGTAGTGAACCTCCAAAGTTTCTCGGTTATACCTTGCACCATGACAAACTTCGCAAGGAACATATACATCTGGGAGGAAATTCATCTCGATTGTAATAGTTCCATCACCTGAACAGTTTTCACATCGGCCACCTTTAACATTGAAAGAGAAGCGGCCTTGTTGGTAACCTCTGACTTTTGCTTCACTTGTTTCTGCAAATAATGCGCGCACCTTATCGAACACACCGGTGTAAGTTGCTGGATTAGAACGGGGTGTGCGACCAATTGGAGATTGATCGACATGAACCACCTTATCTAACTGATCAAGACCTGTAATTGTTCTGTGGCGCCCTGGAACGATTCTTGCGCCGTTTAATTTATTAGCCAATACCGAGTACAAAATGTCATTGACCAGTGTTGATTTACCAGACCCGCTTACACCGGTTACCGCGACAAATGCTGCTAATGGGAAAGTCACATCGATATTTTGTAAGTTATTCTCTTTAGCATCTTTTACAATTAAAGACTTCTTAAGATCAATCTCCCTACGCTTTTTAGGAATTGCGATAACTGATTTACCTGATAAATAAGCCCCAGTTATTGACTCCTTGCTTGCAATCAGATCTTCATAGCTTCCCGATGAAACCACTCTGCCGCCATGTTCTCCGGCTCCTGGACCAATATCAACAATCCAATCTGCTGTTCGGATCGTATCTTCATCATGCTCAACTACAATCAGCGTGTTTCCTAAGTCGCGTAACCTAGTTAAAGTTTCAATTAATTTCCGATTATCACGTTGATGTAAGCCAATGCTGGGTTCATCAAGCACATATAAAACTCCCGTGAGCCCTGAACCAATCTGTGTTGCAAGACGTATTCGTTGGGCTTCACCGCCAGAGAGTGTTGCAGCTGGCCTTGCTAAGGATAAGTAATCCAATCCCACATCTAGCAAGAAACCCAATCTTGCATGAACCTCTTTAAGAACTCTTTCTGCAATCTTTTTCTCCCGAGCTGATAGTGAAATATCTTTTAGAAAAACTGCACATTCAGCTATTGAATATTCACAAATTTGCGCAATGTTTTTACCACCTAAAGTTACAGCAAGTACCTCTGGCTTTAATCTACTTCCCTTGCAAGCAGGGCAGGGGGTTTCACGCATATAAGCCTCATATTTATCACGACTGTAGTCACTATCTGTTTCAGCATGGCGACGATGTATAAATGGAATAACTCCTTCGAAACCCGTTGAATAATTTCTAACTCGTCCATAGCGGTTTTTATATTTAACATGTACTTCATAATCCCAACCATAAAGAACTGCATCCTTAACTTTCTCAGAAAGTTTCTTCCAGGGCGTATCAAGTGAGAATTTAAGATCTGTGGCTAGCCCTTCTAAGAGACGCAAGAAATACTCCATGCCTGCCCAAGGTGCTATCACCCCTTCATATATTGAAATTGAGTCATCGGGAATCAGTAACTCCTCATCGACTTCAAGTTTTGTTCCAATTCCTGTGCATTCAGTACATGCTCCAAATGGAGAGTTAAAAGAGAATGATCGCGGCTCTAACTCTTCGAAAGAAAGTTCGCATTCATGACAGGCCATGTGCTCACTAAAAGATTTTTCTTTATCAACAGAATCTTTTTTGGCGTCAACAAAATCTAGAATTACCAAACCACTTGCTAGCTTCAAAGCTGTCTCGATTGAATCGGTGATTCTCGATTTACTTTCAGTTTTTACACTTAATCGATCAACAACAACCTCGATAGTATGTTTCTCTTGCTTCTTAAGTTTTGGTACCTCAGATATCTGATAGGTGGTGCCGTCAACTCTGACTCTGGAATAACCTTGTGTAATAAAGTCTTTGAAAAGATCTAGGAATTCACCTTTTCGAGCGCGAATTACTGGTGCCAAAACTTGAAATTTGAGCCCCTCCTGCATCTGAAGAATCTGATCCACAATGTTCTGAGGGGTTTGTTTGGCTATTGCTTTGCCACATTTTGGACAGTGGGGTTTACCTGCTCTAGCAAAGAGTAATCTTAAATAATCATAAACTTCAGTGATAGTTCCAACCGTAGATCTAGGGTTTCTATTAGTAGATTTCTGATCTATCGAAACCGCAGGTGATAGTCCTTCAATGAAATCAACATCTGGTTTATCCATTTGTCCCAAAAATTGACGAGCATAAGCTGAAAGAGATTCAACATACCTGCGTTGGCCCTCTGCAAATATCGTGTCAAATGCTAAAGATGATTTTCCTGAGCCAGATAACCCCGTAAAAACTATCAGCGCATTTCGCGGCATATCCAAAGAAACATCTTTTAGGTTGTGTTCTCTGGCTCCACGTACTATTAATCGGTCGTTCATCAGCTTCCAGCCTCTTGCATTCCTTTTAATTCTCGCTTCAATTCCCTTATCTCATCTCGTAGTCTTGCCGCCAATTCGAAGCCTAACTCTGAAGCTGCTAATCTCATTTGATCAGTCAGTGATTCAATCAATGCCACCAATTCTTGGCGTGGCAGGGACTGTGCATTCTTACTATGAACCCCACTAGTAAATCCGATTTTCTTCGTTTTTGCCGCTAAATCATCTGTGTCATCCGCCTCTTTTGCGATCAAATCTGTGATGTCAGCAATCTTTTTGCGTAGTGGAGTGGGATCAATTCCATGTTCGGTGTTGTACGCCACCTGTTTAGCTCTTCTTCTGTTTGTTTCATCAATCGCATTAGTCATTGACTTTGTCATATTGTCAGCGTACATATGCACTTCACCTGAAACGTTTCGAGCAGCTCGTCCAATAGTCTGAATCAGTGAGGTTGTCGATCTAAGGAATCCTTCTTTATCGGCATCTAGTATCGCGACCAAAGATACTTCGGGTAAATCCAAACCTTCACGTAAAAGATTTATACCAATTAGAACATCATATTCACCGGTCCTTAGCTCTCTTAGCAACTCAACTCGTCTTAAAGTATCAACCTCTGAATGCAAATATCTAACCTTTACTCCAAGGCCTAACATGTAATCAGTTAGCTCCTCTGACATTTTTTTAGTCAAGGTAGTCACAAGAATTCTTTCATTACGATCTGCACGTAATTTGATCTCGTTAATCAAATCATCTATCTGTCCCTTAATTGGCTTGACCACAATTTTCGGATCTACCAGTCCAGTGGGACGAATCACTTGTTCCACAACATCATTTTTGGTTTTTTCTAACTCATACTTGCCGGGTGTGGCAGACAAATACACTTTTTGTCCGCACCTATCTAAAAACTCTGCAAACTTAAGTGGCCGGTTATCCATGGCACTTGGTAATCTAAAACCGTGCTCCACTAGAGTGCGCTTTCGTGCTGCATCACCTTCATGCATAGCGCCTATTTGCGGTACCGTTACATGAGACTCGTCAATCACCACTAAAAAATCCTCAGGGAAATAATCTAGAAGACAGTTAGGCGCAGAACCTTGCTCCCTTCCATCCAGATGTCTTGAGTAGTTTTCAATTCCAGAACAAAAACCGAGCTGGCGCATCATTTCTATGTCGAACGTGGTGCGCATTTTAATTCTCTGCGCTTCAAGTAATTTTCCTGATCGTTCAAATTCATCCACACGTTTTTCGAGCTCTGCTTCTATTTCTTTGATAGCGCGTTCCATTGTTTCAGGACCAGCGGCGTAGTGAGTTGCTGGAAATACATACATTTCCGTTTCATCTCTGACAATTTCACCAGTTAGAGGGTGCAGAGTCATTATCTTCTCAATCTCATCCCCAAACATTTCAATTCGTAATGCCAGCTCTTCATACATAGGTATTATTTCGATTGTGTCCCCACGAACACGGAAAGTTCCACGTTCAAATGCAATATCGTTTCGCTTGTATTGAATGTCAACAAATTTACGCAAAAGAGTATTTCGATCTATTGAATCCCCTACTTTTAACTTGACCATTCGGTCTATATATTCCTGAGGGGTTCCCAAACCATAAATGCAGGAAACCGTGGCAACCACGATCACATCTCGTCTAGTCAGTAATGAGTTAGTCGCTGAATGCCTTAACCGTTCTACCTCATCGTTTACCGATGAGTCTTTCTCAATGAATGTATCAGTTTGAGGGACATACGCCTCTGGCTGGTAGTAGTCATAGTAAGAAACAAAATACTCAACAGCATTATCTGGTAGAAGTTCCTTGAACTCATTTGCTAATTGGGCAGCCAAAGTTTTGTTGGGGGCGATTACTAAGGTAGGCCGTTGAACTTGTTCGATCATCCAAGCAGTAGTCGCAGATTTTCCAGTACCAGTGGCTCCCAGTAAAACTATGTCTTGTTCATTGTTTGCAAGCCGAGCAACCAATTCGGAGATAGCAGACGGTTGATCTCCAGCAGGCACGTAATCACTAATCACCTGAAATGGTTCTACCCGGCGAGTCAAATCTGAAATGGGCCTCATGATTTTTTCTTATTTTTAAGTTGAAGAAGCTCCCATACTTTTTCTACTTCAGACAATAGCCTAGAATGATCTTGGTCATTTCTAATTACCGTGTCAGATATTGCCTCCCGCTGAGTATCAGTGGATTGCGCCCCAATTCGCTGATTTATCTGCATCAAATTCATCCCACGCGTTAGTAACCTTTGAATCCTTACCTCTTCCGTAGCTGAGACAGTGATGACATGATCAAATTTATAGTTGTGGTTTGATTCAACTAGTAATGGAATCTGATTGATAATTATTGAATCACTTTCAGCAGACTCGACTATTTCTGCAAATGCTTTTCTTATCAATGGGTGAGTGATTTGCTCTAATTGCGTACGCTTAGTGGGGTCTTTAAAGATTACCTCTGCTAAAGCTGCTCTATCCAAGTTCCCATTTTTAAGTACTTCATCACCAAAAACTGCAACAATTTGATCAAAACCGGTTGTGCCCCGTTCTACTACATTGCGGGCTAGTTGATCGGAATCGATGACTATGGCACCTAAATTTTCAAAAATTTCTCCAATAGTGGATTTGCCAGACCCTATTCCCCCGGTCAGCGCAACGATTAACATGAGTTAAACCCTACACAATAAAAAAATGGCCCCAGTTTCCTGAGGCCATAGTTATTAATCGCTTACTCGGCAGCAGGAGCAGCAGCATCAGCTGCCTTTGCCTCTGCCTTTTGCTTCTTATGAGCCATAAAACGAGATTGGGCTTCAGCATATTGCCTCTCCCACTCTTCACGCTGGCTTTCATAACCAGGCTTCCATTCTTGGGTTTCGGGATCAAAACCTTCCGGATAAATAAATTTACCTTCCGCATCATAACGAGCTGGCATTCCATATTGAGTTGGATCAAAAGCTTCAACCTCAACCTCTTGCCCTTCATTTGCTTGCTTCAGTGAAAGAGAGATTCGACGACGCTCCAAATCGATATCTATGATTTTAACAAACAACTTATCCCCAACTTGAACTACCTGCTCTGGTATTTCTACATGGCGCTCTGCCAACTCCGAAATATGTACCAATCCTTCAATGCCTTCAAATACTTTTATAAATGCACCGAATGGGACCAACTTAGTAACCTCACCAGGCACTACTTGATTGATGGTGTGAGTTCGAGCAAAAGCTTGCCAAGGGTCTTCTTGTGTGGCCTTTAGAGATAATGAAACTCGTTCTCTTTCAAAATCTACTTCAAGTACCTCAACAGTAACCTCATCACCAACCTCAACAACCTCTGACGGATGATCAATGTGCTTCCATGAAAGCTCTGAAACATGAACTAATCCATCAACGCCACCTAAATCAACAAACGCTCCAAAGTTTACAATTGAAGAAATCACGCCAGATCGAACTTGGCCTTTGGTTAACTGATTAAGGAAAGTGGTGCGAGAGGCAGATTGAGATTGTTCCAAAAATGCTCTTCGAGACAGCACTACGTTGTTACGGTTCTTATCTAACTCAATAATTCTGCACTCAACTTGCTGTCCAATATATGGCGTTAAATCCCTTACTCGACGCATTTCTACTAATGATGCAGGCAAAAAACCACGCAACCCAATGTCAACGATCAAACCACCTTTTACTACTTCGATTACAGTTCCAGTTACAACCTCGTCGCGTTCTTTCTTGCCTTCTACATCTCCCCAAGCCTGCTCGTATTGAGCTCGCTTCTTGGAAAGGATTAAACGACCTTCTTTATCTTCTTTTTGCAATACTAGAGCTTCGACTCGATCGCCAACTTTCACCAATTCACTTGGATCGACATCATGGCGAATAGATAACTCTCGCGATGGAATTACACCCTCAGTTTTGTAACCAATGTCTAATAAAACTTCTTCACGATCAATTTGAACAACAATTCCTGAAACTAGATCTCCATCATTAAAATTTTTGATTGTTCCTTCAATAGCGGCTAAAAAATCCTCTGCGTTTCCAATATCGTTTACGGCAATTTGAGAAGGTGTCATTAGGTGAGTGTGCTCCAGGGGTACTGCAAATAGTAGGGACAGGGACGGGCAAGGTTACTTTTGTTTAGTGGCAAGGGTCAAACTGAATCAGTCTAGAATTCTCGAATGAGCAGGTACTCGCAGGTCCTCAGCAACAAATCAGGGCAATACCTGCTTATTAGCTCATTCCCAGCCCGTTTGGCCTACGGAATGATCTCGTTAAGCATTTTTTTCAAGGTTCAACAAACTACAGGCTCCATTGCTATCGCTGGGTTAGCAACAGGAGCCAACGGCGTAGCTGGCGCAACTACTGCAGGTTTGCGTGGATCCATTATTGATAAATTTGGAATGAAAATTCCGCTTCGATCTCTAACGCTGGTATACGCATTATTGATACTTCTTTTCGCAACGGGCACTACGAGTTCTGAATTAGTTCTCTTTGCTGCGATTCTTGGTTTTTTTGCTCCACCAATTAATCTGACGATTCGTCCTCTTTGGAAAGTAACTGTGCCACACAATGAAATTAGAACTGCTTACGCAATCGATACAGCAGTTATGAATTCAGTTGGCATATTTGGCCCTCTGATCGCTACTAGTGTTGCACTAAGCAATTCACCAGAATTGGCCTTGTATATTTGCTCATTTCTGATTTTTTCTGGTGGTGCATTATTATCGCTATCACCACAACTTAAACGCTGGAAGCCGGAAAAGAAAACATCAAATGACCTAGCCATCTGGCGTACACCTGCGATGCGATTACTAATGTTGGAAGGTGTTTTTATTGGATTAGGCTGGGGAGCCTTTGACATCGCTATACCTGCATTCACCATTTTAGAAAACGTTCCACAACGGACTGGGATAATTTTCGCGATTATGGCTGCTGGAAATGTGATTGGTGGCTTAGTTGCTGCAATGGTTTCACGTCGGACCTCTTCACTTGCCGCTTTCAAAAAACTTTACTTATTTTGGTTTATTTTCTCTCTACCGCTTGTTTTTACCTATCCAAACTGGTCCATGATGATAGTTACAGCTGCCATGAGTTTGATGGCTGGAGGCTTACAAGTTTTCTATTTGGAAATTAGCGAAGCGGTACGACCAAAGGGAACTGCAGTAGCTGCTCTTGGTTGGTTGTGGACTGTTGAAGGAACTTTTACTGCACTTGGAACCGCATTAGGTGGTTTTATATCTGAGCATTACTCCCCAAGGTATTGTTTGGCACTGACCACAATATGTGTTGGTATTGGATATCTAGTAATGCGAAGAGGATCTGGTTTATTACAGGCAGCAGATCGAGTTCCTACTGAAGAAGAAGACACTGAAGCTATGGAAGCAAATTTAGACATAAACAAGTAAATTAGTGTGCTGCTAAGTCCCAACTTTTGCCTACACCAATGTTGACATCAAGCGGGACATTTAGTTTATAAGCTCCAGACATCTGTTCAGTCACTAGCTTAGCCAATCTCTCCTGCTCGCCTGGCGCAATCTCAATTATCAATTCATCATGCACTTGTAACAACAATCGCGATTTCAGTTTTGCTAACTTCATTTGCTCATCTACCTTGAGCATTGCAATCTTAATAATGTCAGCTGCAGATCCTTGGATCGGTGCATTAAGTGCTGCGCGTTCGGCTATTTCGCGACGTTGTCGATTATCATGGTTTAAATCTGGTAAGTACCTTCGTCTGCCCAGAATAGTTTGGGTATAACCATTTTCACGGGCCTTGATTACTACTGTTTTTAAATACTCTCGTATGCCACCAAATCTCTCAAAGTATTTACCCATGAGTTCATTCGCCGCAGCTGGATCAATATCTAGCGTTTGGGCCAATCCAAATGAAGACAGACCATAAGCCAGTCCATAGGACATGGCTTTAATTGTTCGGCGCATTTCTGAATCAACATCTTCTGATTTCACACCAAAAACTTGTGAAGCAACTGTTGAATGCAAATCTTCACCAGATTCAAAGGCTGCTATTAAAGCTTTGTCGTCAGATAAATGGGCCATAATTCGCATCTCGATTTGGCTGTAATCTGCGGTCATCAGATCGAGGAAAGGTTCCTGGGCGACAAAACAATCTCGAATTCTTCGGCCTTCTTCTGTTCGAATTGGAATATTTTGTAAGTTTGGCTCAGTTGAAGAAAGCCTGCCAGTAGCTGCCACTGTTTGCTGGAAACTAGTATGTATCCGACCATTCTGTGCAACAGATTCAATTAGTCCATCCACTGTGGTCATTAATTTTGAAGTTTCACGAATCCGTAGAAGGTGTTTTAGAAGCGGGTGCCTTGTTTTGATTGCCAACCACTCCAAACTTTCTGCATCAGTTGTATACCCCGTTTTAATCTTTTTCGTCTTAGGCAATTTCAATTCATCAAAAAGCACCACCTGGAGTTGTTTAGGCGAACCAACATTAAATTCATGCCCAGCCTCTTGATATGCCATTTTTGTTTCATCGGAAACTATTTTGGTAAAGTGAGTTGACAACTCACTCAATTTTGGTAGGTCTACAGCTATACCAACTGATTCCATTTGGGCGAGTAAAAGTAGGGTTGGCTGCTCCAAATGAGCATACAAATCTGACATTCCTTTGGATTCAATCTCTTGTGACAGCTCCTTCTGCAATGAAAATATCCAGGCAGCAGATCGTGGATCAAACTGTGAAAACAAGTCACCACTTGAAGGGGCAATACCGAGTCTGCGCTCAACCAGATCGTTTAACTCAAGGTTTCTGCTGCCTGGATTTGCTAAATAAGCAAGGAGTTCAACATCTGCAGCTAATCCATTAAAGGTGAGTTTTTTTATCAAGTTTTTTGCTGAATGAACAATTTTAGGCAGGTTTGAGTTACTCATCCAATCTCCTATTTTTGATTCACGTACATAATAAGTTTCGTTCTCGTTTAGTGCTACCGCATATCCCTGCAAGGAGTTTTCAATAAAATCAAAGGAGAGCGCAATTGGTTCTATGTGATTCATCAGCAATGCGGCCATTTGATCGGATGAACTCTCAGTGACCACAATCTCAATCTCTGGATCACCCAAAGTATCCGACTGTGGTAGCGATTTCAATCTCTCTTTCAATGCTCGTATTTCCATTTTGTCAAAGAAACTACCCATACGATTTGAATCAAAACCCGTCCAATGTAAATCAACAATTTTTGCATTCAAGTCAAGATCATCTAGCAAATGTGTTAGCTCACGATTTAACCTGACGGTGTTCAAATTTTCTCGCAGTGACTGCCCAACCTTGCCAGGAATCTCACCTGCATTTGCGAGGAGCTTTTCAAGACTGCCATAATCTGAAATCCATTTTGTTGCAGTTTTTTCACCCACACCTGGAATAGAGGGCAGGTTGTCACTTGGATCGCCCCGCAGCGCAGCAAAATCTGGATATTGAGTTGGTGTTAAACCATATTTTTCATATACCGTATCCGGTGTCATACGTAACATATCAGTGACACCTTTTTTAGGGTATAAAACAGTTACATCCGCATTTACTAATTGAAAAGAATCCCTATCCCCGGTGCAGATTAATACTTGAAATTTCTCTTTTGCAGCTTTCTTGGCCAGCGATGCAATGATGTCATCAGCTTCATAACCCTCTAGTTCAAAATGTTTAATTCCAAAACAATCAATCATTTCATTTAAGAAAGACATCTGGGAACGAAATTCATCAGGTGTACTACTTCGATTGGCTTTATATTCTGGAAATTTCTCTGTTCTAAAGGTTTTTCTTGAAACATCAAACGCAACGGCTAAATGGGTAGGCTGTTCTTCCTTGATGAGATTGATTAACATCGATGCAAATCCATAGATTGCATTAGTGGGTTGACCTGTAGTGGTCTTGAAGTTATCAACCGGCAAGGCATAAAAAGCTCGGTAAGCCATTGAATGACCATCAATTAGCAGTAAACGCCCAGAACTAATGCTCATATTCGGATTCTAATTGGCATCTCAGGTTAAACTCTTATTCATGACCGATTTCTTAGACATGAATTTTAAACGGGGCCCAGGAGCGCTTGGCAAGAAAATGGGTATTGAAGTGATTGAAGCTTCTCCCGAAAGATTAGTAGGTACCATGCCAGTTGAAGGAAATACTCAACCAATTGGACTTTTGCATGGTGGAGCAAATGTAGTACTCGCAGAGAGCTTAGGTTCAATCGGTACTCAATTACATGCGGGTGTAAATAGAAAAATTGTGGGCGTGGATATAAATGCAACTCACCATAAACCTGCCATTTCTGGGGTTGTTACAGCTGTTGCAACCGCAGTCTCCCTGGGAAAAACCCTTTGCTGCTATGAAGTAAAAATTACAAATGAAGAGGGTGAACTAACCTGCAGCGCAAGGATCACATGCTTGATATTGGCGGAAAGGTAATCACCGATCAGGAGCTGATTCTGGGGAGATTACTGCTTGTGCAACTTGCTTCATCGATATTCTTCGATCCATTGCTGTTTTTTGAATCCAAGCAAAGCTTTCTGGCTCCGAAAGATTCATTGCTTTCATTAAAATGCCTTTAGCTCTATCAATTACCTTACGTGTTTCAAGTCTTTCATAGAGATCTGCAACCTCAACTTCGAGGGATCTCATTTGAGTATGCCTACTTATCGCAATTTCAATAGCAGGAATTAGGTCTGCAATTGTGAAGGGTTTCACTACATAAGCCATTACACCAGCATTTCTTGCTCGTTCAACCAAATCTCGTTGACTAAATGCTGTTAACATCAAAACTGGTGCCAAACTAATTATTTGTTCAGCAGCGGTAATTCCATCCATCTCAGGCATCTTTACATCTAGTATTGCAAGGTCAGGCTTGTGTAATTTGACGAGCTCAATAGCAAGTGCGCCATTTTCTGCCTGAGCAACCACCTCATACCCAGCTTCAGTAAGCATCTCTACTAAATCTAGCCGAATGATAGTTTCATCTTCGGCAACAAGAATTCGAATCTTTTTTTCCATATTCATGTGCCTCGAGTCGGATTCGAACCGACACTATACGGTTTTTGAGACCGTCCTCTCTACCGTTGGAGTACCGAGGCGAAATCGAAAGGTAGTTTATCGCCGATATCTTTGAATACTAAATTACTTACGATAAGCAGGCGCAACGCCACCTACAGCATCACCGATTTTATGAACCCGCATAGCGTTGAGTGATCCAGGGATCCCTGGTGGAGAACCTGCAACAATCAATACCAAATCACCAATATCTACTCTTTTTGAATCAATCAAAATGGTATCCACTTGCATAACCATCTCATCAGTATGGTTAACTGCCGAAGTTAGAATTGGTTCAATGCCCCATGAAAGTGCTAGGCGATTGTAAGTTCCACTGTCAGGGGTTAAGGCAAGCATGGGTATAGATGAGCGAAGGCGCGACATTCTTCTTGCTGAATCACCACTTTGAGTAAATGCAACAAGGAATTTTGCGCCAACTGTTAATCCGACCTCAGTAGCAGCTTTAGTGATTGCCCCTCCTTTAGTCGCTGGTGAATGCTTCAGGGGTGGTATTTGGTCAAGGGCAACAGATTCCGTCTTTTCAATGATTCTAGACATTATCTGGACCGATTCAATTGGAAAAGCACCAATACTCGTTTCCCCCGAAAGCATTAACGCATCTGCCCCATCCAAAACTGCATTAGCACAATCCGTTGCCTCAGCTCGTGTGGGTTGAGAATTGGCGATCATAGAGTCCAACATTTGTGTAGCAACTATTACCGGTTTAGCGGACTCTCGTGCCATGGTTATGCATTGCTTTTGTACCATTGGAACATCTTCAATGGGTAGTTCAACGCCCAAATCCCCTCGGGCCACCATAATTCCATCAAATGCATCAACTATTTCCTGCAGATTGGCGACAGCCTGTGGTTTTTCAATCTTTGCAATTACAGGTATGCGTATACCTAATTCATCCATAACTCTATGAACATCTTTTATATCAGCTGCACTGCGAACGAACGAAAGAGCAATGAAATCTGCTCCTGCCTTAAGTCCCCATTTTAAATCTGTAATGTCCTTTTCTGACAGTGCTGGAACTGATACCGCTATACCCGGTAAATTCAATCCCTTATTATTGCTTACACTTCCAGCTTGCAGGACTTTTGTAACGACATCATTGCTAACTATGTTAATGACCTCTACTACTATCTTGCCATCGTCAATCATGATCTTATCCCCGACTGAGCAATCTGTATTTAAACCTTTATAAGTGGTGCTAACTCTTTCTTTAGTTCCTACTATTGCGTCAGTAGTGATGGTGAACAAATCACCTTTGGCAAGATAATGTGGCCCATTGCTGAAAAGTCCTAATCTAATTTTTGGACCTTGAAGATCAACTAGTACCGCAACAGCTTTGCCTGCTTTTTTTGCCACGTTTCTCACATTGTCTAGTTGCATCTGATGCACTTGGTGTGTGCCATGTGAAAGATTAAGTCGGGCCATATTCATGCCAGCTTCGATCAGATCTTTTATCTTTTCAACAGATTCTACCGCTGGTCCAATTGTGCAAACGATCTTAGCCCTCCGCATAAGAAAGACTTTAAACCATCAATGGCTGCGCGGTTGGTTCAATTGGAAATGGTAGTTGTGTGTTGCCAGTTAAGTATCTATCTACAGCTGATGCAGCACTTCTTCCCTCTGCTATTGCCCAGACAATCAATGATTGACCCCTACCAGCGTCGCCACAAACAAAAACACCCTCGGAATTAGTTGCATAACTGCTATCCCGCCGAATATAACCTCGTTCATCGAGTTCAACTTCAAGTTGTTCCATCAGATCACTTTTCTCTGGTCCTGAAAATCCTAAAGCAAGAAATACCAAATCTGCTGGAATATTTTTCTCACTGCCTGATACCTCTTGAAATTTTCCATCAATAATTACGGTTTCGACAAGTTTTAAGGCAGTCAAATTTCCACCGCTATCTTTAATGAATTCTTTTGTGGATACCGAATATATTCTTTCTCCCGCTTCTTCATGAGCACTGCTAATTCGGTAAACCATTGGATATGTTGGCCATGGTTGATCACTTGGTCGCTCTGTTGTTGGTCTTGGCATAATCTCCAACTGCGTGACAGATTTAGCTCCTTGGCGTATCGCCGTCCCTAAACAATCGGCACCCGTGTCGCCTCCACCTAAAATCACCACATTCTTTCCAGCAGCATTAATCTCCGGTTCATCCTCTAAATCACCAAGAGCTTGCTTGTTTCCCCAAGGTAAGTACTCCATAGCCTGATACACACCTTTTGCATCTCGCCCAAGAATGGATAACTCTCGCCAATTTGTTGCACCGATTGCGATCACTACTGCGTCATATCTACTTCTTAAAGATGAGCCAGTTATATCTTTCCCAACGGTAACGCCTGTTCTAAATCTAGTTCCCTCTTGTTCCATTTGATAGAGCCTGCGATCAACTATAGATTTTTCCATCTTGAACTCAGGAATACCGTAACGAAGTAAACCACCAATTTTGTCGGCTCTTTCATAAACTGCAACAGTATGTCCAGCCCTAGTTAATTGCTGCGCAGCTGAAAGTCCTGCTGGTCCGGAGCCAATAACTGCAACAGTTTTACCTGAAAGTCGATCTGGAATTAGCGGGACGACTCGTTTTTCTAAAAATGCCTCTTCAATTGTTCTTAACTCAACTTGCTTGATTGTCACGGCTTCATCATTTATTGCCACAACACAAGCAGTTTCACAGGGTGCTGGACACAATCTACCAGTGAACTCAGGGAAATTGTTTGTAGCATGTAGGCGATCAATTGCTTCAGGTTTTTCACCGCGCCAAATCAAATCATTCCATTCGGGTATTAGATTGCCTAGCGGACAACCTTGGTGACAAAAAGGAATGCCACAATCCATACAGCGTCCTGCTTGTTTTTGTAAATGAGAAAAATCCTGTTGCTGGTAAACCTCTTTCCAATCTTGAATTCTTACATCAACAGGTCTGCGATTGGGCAGCTCCCTGGAGTCATTTAGGAAGCCTTTTGGATCAGCCATTGACCACCTCCATTACTGCATTATCAACTGGCATCCCTTCACGTTGGGCTTTAGCCATTACTTCAAGCACTCTTGCGTAATCTCTTGGCATCACTAAAGTAAATCTAGATTTATTCTTTTCCCAATCGCTAAGTAATTCTCTTGCTACTAGTGATCCACTTTCAACGAAAAAATTAGATAAACTTGATTTCACAAATTCTTCATGATTAATAGGTAGAGCTAAAAGATCAACCATTTCAGTATTTACTAAGGATTCTTGTAAATCCAGCACAAAGGCCATGCCACCCGACATGCCTGCTGCAAAATTTCTTCCTATTCCTCCAAGAATTACTACAGTCCCACCCGTCATATATTCACAACCGTGATCACCGACTCCTTCAACTATTGCATGTGCCCCTGAATTTCGAACACAGAATCTTTCACCCACCACACCTGCAATCATGATTTCACCTGCTGTAGCTCCATAACCGATAACATTTCCAGCAATTACATTTAAATCTGATTTAAATGTTGCACGTTCATCTGGCCTAATAATCACCCTGCCTCCAGATAATCCCTTGCCAACGTAATCGTTGCTATCCCCATAGAGCCTCAGAGTCAGTCCAGATGGAATGAATGCGCCAAACGATTGGCCAGCAGACCCATGAAAAGTAATGTCGATTGTGTTCGCTGGTAATCCGGCCCCACCATATTTCCTTGTTATCTCACTTCCCAGCATAGTTCCAACTGTTCTGTTTACATTTCGGATTGGCATCTCTAATCGCAGATTTTCTTTGTTATCTATTGCTGTTTGAGATAACGAAATTAATTTTTTGTCAAGAGCTGTCGTTAATCCATGATCTTGCATTGATTTATTGCTGCGGACAGAATTTGATTTCGGTGCTTTCAAAATTGGTGACAGATCAAGACCATTAGCCTTCCAATGTTCTGTTGCAGCTCTTGTATCCAGCACCTCAACTTGTCCGATTGCATCCTCTAGTTTTTTAAAGCCAAGCTGAGCCAATAACTCTCTTACCTCTTCGGCTACGTACTCAAAGAAAGTTTCCACAAACTCTGGTTTGCCAGTGAATTTTTTACGTAACTCAGGATTTTGAGTTGCTACTCCCACCGGGCAAGTATCTAAATGACACACTCGCATCATTACACAGCCTGATACAACCAAGGGGGCAGTTGCAAAACCAAATTCTTCAGCGCCTAAGAGTGCGGCGATTAAAACATCTCTACCAGTTTTCATCTGCCCATCTACTTGAACAACTATTCGATCACGCAAACCATTGAGAATCAGTGTTTGTTGTGTTTCAGCCAATCCTAATTCCCAGGGTGCTCCTGCATGCTTTAATGATGTTAAGGGTGATGCACCAGTGCCGCCATCGTGACCTGAAATCAAAACTACATCTGCGTGCGCCTTACTTACTCCAGCTGCAACAGTGCCTACTCCAACCTCTGCTACTAACTTGACATGAATGCGGGCATCAGAGTTTGCATTCTTTAGGTCATGAATTAATTGCGCTAGATCTTCTATCGAGTAGATATCGTGGTGAGGAGGTGGTGAAATTAACCCCACACCAGGTGTTGAGTAACGAACCTTTGCAATCCACGGATACACCTTATTGCCAGGCAATTGACCGCCCTCACCTGGTTTTGCTCCTTGTGCCATCTTGATCTGGATATCATCTGCGTTGACCAGATACTCGCTGGTGACACCAAATCTGCCACTTGCTACTTGCTTGATTGCTGAACGACGTGAATCTCCATTTGCATCTGGAGTATTTCTAGCAGGGTCTTCGCCACCCTCGCCAGTATTTGATTTACCGCCGATTCGATTCATTGCAATAGCAAGAGTCTCATGTGCTTCTTGCGATATTGATCCATATGACATAGCCCCGGTTGCAAACCTTTTAAGAATTTCAGATGCAGGCTCAACTTGATCGATAGGTACTGGTTGTCTAACACCAGGTTTAAATGTAAACAAGCCTCGCAAGGTCATCAATCTGCGAGATTGATCATCCACTCGAGTGGTGTAGCGCTTAAAAATATCAAAGCGTTTTGATCGTGTTGCATGTTGTAGTGTGAATACTGTTTCTGGATCAAATAAATGCGGTTCACCATCTCTACGCCACTGGTACTCACCGCCGATCTGCAATTTCTTAGAACCAGGAATCTCTCCCCCAGGTGGATACGCAACGTGATGACGTTTGATTGTTTCTTGCGCAACTATTTCAATTCCAACCCCACCCAACCTTGAAGTTGCGCCAACAAAATATTCATTGATCACTTCATTTGATAAACCAATTGCTTCAAATATCTGTGCGCCCGTGTAGGAAGCAATTGTAGAAACACCCATTTTGGACATTACTTTTAAGACACCTTTTCCAAGGGACTTAATCAGATTCCGTACCGCTTTCTCTGGTGTAATACCTGTAACTACACCCTGCCTAACTAGATCCTCTGCAGTTTCCATTGCAAGGTATGGATTTACGGCAGCTGCGCCAAACCCAATAAGAAGAGCAACGTGGTGCACCTCTCTCACCTCGCCACTTTCAACAACCAATCCAACTTTGGTACGTGTTTTCTCTCTAATCAAGTGATGGTGGACTGCAGAGGTAAGAAGCAATGAAGGAATAGGAGCATTTTCAGCATCACCATCTCGATCAGACAAGACAATTATTCTGGCACCAGCATCAATTGCAGATGAAACTTCGGCTCTTATCTCTTCAATTTTTGCGACTAATGATCTACCACCACCAGCAATTGGAAATAGACCGCGAACGACATGGGTTGCAAATCCTGGTTGATCGCCATCTGCATTAACGTGAATTATTTTTGCTAATTCATCGTTATCTATCACCGGAAATTGCAATGAAATCTGCCTACAGGATGCTGGACCCGGATCAAGCAGGTTGTGCTCTGGTCCGATAGCGCCCCCCAATGAGGTGACTAATTCCTCTCGTATTGCATCTAATGGTGGATTTGTTACCTGTGCAAAAAGTTGAGCAAAATAATCAAAAAGTAATCTTGGCCTTTCCGATAAAGCTGCAATCGGAGTGTCTGTGCCCATTGAACCTAATGGTTCATTTCCATTTTTTGCCATTGGTGTAATGATTAATCGAATTTCCTCTTCGGTGTAGCCAAAAGCACGTTGTCTTCTAACCACCGACGAATGGGGATAAACAATATGTTCTCTAGCTGGCAACTCACTTAATCTAACTAAACCAGCATGTAACCAATCTGAGTATGGAAAGGCATTGGCAAGACCATCTTTTATCTCATCATCTTCAATAATTCGCCCTGCCTGGATATCTACTAGAAACATTTTTCCGGGCTGCAATCGACCCTTTCTAATTATGGACTCTGGTTTAAAATCTAGTACTCCAACCTCGCTAGCCAAAACAACTAACCCATCATCTGTTACCCAAAACCGAGATGGTCTTAAACCGTTTCGATCAAGAACTGCACCAACTTGCTTGCCATCGGTAAAAGTCACACAAGCTGGCCCATCCCATGGCTCCATAAGTGATGAATGAAAGGAGTAAAAATCCTTTCTTGCCTTTGACATTGTTGTGTGGTTTTCCCATGCCTCTGGAATCATCATTAAAACTGAATGCGGCAAACTTCTGCCGCCCAAGTATAAAAGTTCTAAAACTTCATCAAATGAAGCAGAGTCACTGCCAGAATTTTCCACAATTGGGAATAAACGCTTCAAGTCACCAGGAATCAGATCACTTTCCAATAAAGTTTCCCTTGCTCTCATCCAGTTTCGATTGCCCTTTACGGTGTTGATCTCTCCGTTGTGCGCTATGTATCGATACGGATGGGCCAGCGGCCAGGATGGAAACGTGTTTGTTGAAAATCTTGAGTGCACTAAAGCCATTGCTGATTCAACAAGCGGATTTGATAAATCTGGAAAGAAATCTTCAAGCTGGCCTGTAGTTAGCATTCCTTTGTAAACAATTGTTCGAGATGAAAGCGAACAAATGTAAATTGGCATTGTGTGTTCTACTCTTTTACGAAAGCAAAATGCCATTCTTTCAAGAACCATGTCTGTCTCACCTTGCAAACCCTTGATGAAAATTTGCCTAAAATCTGGCATTACCGATAGCGCAGTTTTACCAATAGAAAGTGAGTTGATAGGCAACTCACGCCACCCAATAACTGCTAAACCTTCCTCAGTTGCTATTTCAGAAATTTTCTCATAATTTAATAGTTCATTTTTTTGTGCAAAAAAGATTCCTGTTGCATAGCTTCCATCTTCAGGTAGGTCCCATGCGATAATTGAACGATAGAATTTGTCAGGTATCTGGATAAGGATTCCAGCTCCATCACCACTATCTGGCTCAGCCCCTGAAGCCCCACGATGCTCTAAATTACGCAATGCCATTAAAGCTTTGCTGACTATCTCATGGGATTTTTTCTTATTTAAAGTAGCCACCATAGCCACACCACATGCGTCATGTTCGTTGGCAGGGTCGTAGAGCCCATGCGCAATTGGAACAGCAGAAAATCTAGATTGTTGTTGCAATTAAATTGGCCGCTCCCACTATGGGTCGGGACGACAATGGCCCAACTTTAAAAACCTACAGGCAAATAGTAGCAGGCCGGTCAAACTCCAGTCAGTCCTACCAACCATCCAATTCCTGCTGTGATTGCAACACCCAACGTGCCACCTGCAAATATTCGAAGCATTGTCCTAGGTAATGGCGCGGCGGCAATTTTTGCCGATATATATCCAGCTGCCATTAAACCAAAGGCAGTCAAAATTAAGATAAAACTAACTTGATTTGCAGATGAAAGCAGAGCACCGATTAGTGGTATTAACCCACCTGCGGTGAATGCAATTGCAGAGGCGATACCAGCTTGGACTGGTCTGGCTCGAGTGTGATCAAAATGCCCAAGTTCATCTCTAAGGTGTGCATCAAGTGCATCATGGTTATGCATAGCAGTAACAACTTCCTTGGCTAAATCTTGAGGTAACCCTCTTTTAATATAGATATCCACCAATTCATCAAATTCACCTTCTGGGTCCATTTCTAATTGTTTAATCTCAATCTCACGATCTGACTTTTCAATATCATTTTGAGATTTTACTGAAACATACTCACCGACTGCCATTGACATTGAGCCAGCAGCGATTCCTGCCAAACCAGCAGTGATCAAAAAATCACTTTTATTGGCAGCAGCAATACCGATCATTAGGCTTGCGGTTGAAACTAATCCGTCATTTGATCCAAGAACTGCAGCACGCAGCCAACCTGCCCGATTTGCTCGATGTTCTAGATTACGTAATTGAACCTCTTCTAATCCCATTGTTAAATACTAACTTGCATCCGCCTTTTCTTTAGCATTGCCACGGCCTTTACTTCTTACTAGGTAAGCAAAAGATGCGATAATCACAACCAAACTAACCCAAATATTCAAACGAAGACCCACTATCAAATTGGCTTCATCAATTCGAAGCCCTTCAATCCATAATCTGCCTAAGGTATAACCAAGTATATAAAGGGCAAATACATCTCCATCTCTTGAAACCCATTTCCTGACTCTGCCTGGTAATTTGATTATGAGGTAAGCAACGAAAACACACCAAATTAACTCATACAAGAATGTTGGGTGAAATGTTTCAAATGACTCATAACCTGCCGGTCGCTTTACAGGATCAATTTCCAAACCCCACGGTAGAGATGTAGGCCTACCAAAAAGTTCTTGATTAAAATAATTTCCAATTCTGCCAATTGCCTGCGCTAGGACTACACCTGGTGCTAAACAATCCAACAACTGGGAAATTTTCAATGAAGTTTTATGAGTTTTAAAATACAAATAAACACCAAATACGCCCAGGGAAATTGCGCCCCAGATACCTAAGCCGCCCTGCCAAATTCGAAGCGCATCAATTAGATTTCCATTTGAGCCAAAGTACTGCTCTGGTGAGGTAATAACATGATAAATACGCCCACCGATAATTCCAAATGGCACCGCCCATATTGCTACCTCTGATACATCATCAGGGTTTCCACCCAAACTTGCATATCGCTTTCTACCAACCCAAATTGCAGTGGCGATTCCAATAATTATGCATAGGGCATAGAAGTAGACCGTTATCGGACCTATCGAGATTGAAGATTGTGTGGGACTAGGAATTAGCAGCTGCATTAAGACAGTTCAAAACTATTTAATGCCACTGGCGGCTAATGCGGCTCTAAACTTTGCCACATCACCATACTCGCCTTTTTCTCTATCTAGTATTTTGCCGTTAATAAATACAGTTGGCGTTGAATTAACATCTGCCTTCCCAGATTCAGAAGCCACATTGCTCGTCCACCGTACATACTTGCCGTCGCTAACACAAGATTTAAAACTTGATGAGGTAATTCCAATTGATTCTCCTAAGAGCGCTAAATACTCTTTAGTCCATTTACCAGTATTACGATCCTCAGCTTGATTTTGAAATAGCGCCAAATTCATACCCATAAATTTATCTTCATCAGCAGCACAAGCAACCGCATTTGCTGCTAGAGCAGATTCTGGTCCAATAAAACTCATTGGGTGGTAGACAACTTTAGCTTTCTTCTGCGAAATAATTTCATTTAGGTAATCACCATTGATCAACTCAAAAAACTTGCATGCCTGGCATTGATAATCAACATAAACATCAATTTTTGGGGTGATTTCAGGATTTAGCACAATTCCATACCCATCTGCCTCAGATACTGACGCTGGGATTGCTGCTGTTGAACTTGAGCGATTGCTGATTAAAGAGAAGACAACGCCAACTACAACAATGAAGGAAACCATGACAATTACTAGATTGCGAGTTCCTTTATCTGAAGAAGAATTTGATGCCATCATCACTCCTTATTTATCTAGTCCAAATCTACCCTTTGGGAAATAGTAGAGGTAGACCCCCAATAAGAAGAAACCTAAATCCCGAAGTATCGTAGATAGGTATTTAGTCTCCCCTGGATCTATCTCGCCTCCCCCACCAAAACATCCACAGTCAATGCTCAGCCCCCTAGCCCATGCCTGAGCAATTGCAACTACGAATGCCAACATTATTAGTGCTCCAAGCAAGCCCATGATTGACACAACAGCGCCAACTATTAGCAGTAATCCCATTCCTATTTCAATCCATGGCAAGACATACCCGAAGAAATTTGCTAAATCAATTGGAAGTAATTCGTAAGCGCGAACTGACATGGCAGATTTTTGTAAATTTCCCATTTTCAAACCACCCGCTGCTAAAAGAACTCCACCTAGGATTAATCGTGCGAGCAGAGTTAGCCAGGGCTGTATGAGTTTGAACTTAACTAACACTGTAATTCTCCTATACTAAATTTATCCACAAAATTTACGCCTTTTCATGTGTTGAAAATCCCTAATTACTGTTAATGCTTGTACTCTCAAGTATATACACATCCAAGACGGTTTATCTGAGTTTTGAGTATTTGAACTTACTCACTCTTATGTTTGCACAGATGGTCCTTATTAGGATCACCAATCTCTGGTTTTACTCAACTAGCATTAAATTATTTCTAAATAACCAAGCAATCTGGTCCCAATACTGTTTTAAGATCCGCACTCAGTCCAGGTGAAGAGGTTACCTTTAGTGCCTCATCTAGTTTTAAGATAGTTTTTTTCTCGCCATCAATCAGGCGAAGATGTACTTCTCTAATACCTGGATGCGATTTCAGGATTTCACTCATACGGTCAATGACAGGTGGGGTGCATCTTGAGGCCTCCATTGAAACTATCAATGGACCTGTAGGAACTTGTTTGAGATCTGGAAGTGTTAAATCCAAAGCAGAAATTCTCGGTGGTTCCTCACGTTTATCTACGCGGCCTCGAATGGCAACAATGCGATCTTCCACTAAATTTATTCCGTGGGTTGCATAAGAATTAGAAAAAAACAAAACATCTACAGCTCCTTCTAAATCTTCCACAGTTACAATCGCCCAAGGCGTTCCTTGCTTGGATATTTTCCGCTGAATCTGAGTAATTAATCCACCTATATTTACTATCTGATCATGAGGTGCCTCAGACAACTGGCTAATAGAAAAATCAGCCACAGACTTAAGAATGTGCTCCACACCCAGTAGCGGATGGTCAGAGACATATAAACCTAACATTTCTCTTTCATAGCTAAGAAGCATCATTTTCTCCCATTCACTGCTGGGCACATCAAGATCCACCCCACTGATACTTGAACCTGAATTTTCTGAACCAAATAAATCAAACTGACCTATTGCCTCAGCCCGCTTGCTTTCAGATACTGCATCCAATGCCTCCAAAAACACCATCATTAATCCGCGCCGAGTATGACTTAGTGAATCAAAGGCACCTGCCTTAATTAAAGATTCAATGGTTTTCTTGTTGCATACATGCGAGTCAACTTTAATTAAAAAATCACCAAAGCTTGAATACTTACCTCTATTTTTCCGATTTTCAATAATGGACCCCACCACATTTTCTCCAACATTTCGAATCGCGCTCAGGCCAAAACGAATATCTTTTCCGCGCGGGGTGTATCCTGAATCAGACTCATTCACGTCTGGTGGTAACACTTTAATTCCCATCCGTCGACACTCATTAAGGTATAGAGCACTTTTATCCTTATCATCTCGAACACTAGTAAGCAGTGCTGCCATATATTCAGAGGGGTAATTGGCTTTCAAATAAGCTGTCCAAAATGACAGTAAGCCATAGCCTGCGCTATGCGCCCTGTTGAATGCATAGTCAGAGAATGGAATCAAGGTTTGCCATAGTTTTTCTATTGCTTCTTCTGAAAATCCATTTGATTTCATGCCATTTTCAAAATGAACTCTTTCCTTATCAAGAATCTTTTTATCCTTCTTACCCATTGCTTTGCGCAATAGATCAGCTCTGCCAAGAGTAAAACCAGCTACTTTTCGTGCAATTGCAAGCACCTGTTCTTGATAAACAATCAGTCCGTAAGTGTCTTTCAATATTTCATTTAAAGGTTTATCTAATTCAGGATGGATGGCTACGGGTACTTTGCGACCATTTTTGTAATCTGCATATTTATTGTGTGAATCCTCCCCCATCGGACCTGGTCTATATAGAGCGATAACCGCAGCAATATCTTCAAAACTATCGGGAGCCATAGATCTTAGGAGTGATCGGATTGGCGAACTGTCTAACTGGAATACACCGAGAGTGTCTCCTTTTGACAACAAATCAAAGGTCTTTTGATCCTTTAAAGGCAGTGTCTCTAATACAACAGTTTTACCCAAGTTTTTCTCAATGTTAATTAAACAATCATCTAGAACTGACAGATTTCTAAGTCCTAGAAAATCCATTTTAAGTAAACCAGTGGCCTCGCAAGCGCCCATATCAAACTGAGTAATAATTGCGCCATCAGCCTCACGCCGATGAATTGGTATCACATCCATCAAAGGTTCCCGACTCAAAATTACTCCAGCGGCATGAACGCCCCACTGTCTTTTCAGCCCTTCGATTCCTAACGCAGTATCGACAATTCGCTTGGAATCTGGATCTGCTTCGTAAATATTACGAAATTCCGATGCTTCGCCATACCTTTCATCATCCATATTAAAAATTCCACCTAAAGATATGTCCTTGCCCATTACTGAAGGCGGTAGTGATTTGGTTAAGCGCTCACCCAATGCATAAGGAAAACCCAACACTCTCGTTGAATCCTTAATAGCCTGCTTTGACTTGATAGTTCCGTAGGTAATGATTTGCGCTACTCGATCGTCACCATATTTACTGGTTGCATATGCGATCATTTCTGAACGTCGTCGTTCATCAAAATCCAAATCAATATCTGGCATTGATATACGTTCTGGATTTAAGAATCTTTCAAACAGTAATCCAAACTCAATTGGATCTAACCCAGTAATGCCTAGTGCATAAGAAACTAAAGAGCCTGCTGCTGATCCTCTACCTGGACCAACCCGAATACCTACTTTACGCGCATGATTACAAAGATCAGCCACTACCAAGAAGTAGCCAGGAAATCCCATTTTTATCATTACCTCTAACTCAAAGTTAAGTCTTTCCTGATACTCACCACTTACTTCTCCGTTCAATTTTCGAGCTAAACCCTTATTTGCTTCTTTAATTAACCAGCTATCCTCACTCTCCCCAGCTGGAACTGGAAATTGAGGCAATAGATTCTCTCCTTCGCGCATTGTGGTTTCACAACGCTGTGCAATTAGAAGTGTGTTGTCACAAGCCTGAGGGAAATCCCTAAATAGTTGCCTCATCTGTTCGCTAGTTTTCAAATAGAACTCAGAGTTATCAAATTTAAAACGTTTTGGATCGGCCAAGGTAGAGCCAGATTGTATGCACAGCATTACTTCATGCGCGGCTGCATCTTTATGGTGGGTGTAGTGCAAATCATTAGTTGCTAGCATTGGTAAATTCAACTCCTTGCCAAGTTTTATCAGATCACTCAGCACCCTTTTTTCAATATCAATTGAGTGATCCATAATCTCTAGAAAGTAATTTTCGGCGCCAAAAATATCTCGCATCTTTGAGGCCGCATTTACTGCCTCCTTATATGCGCCCATTCTCAGGCGAGTTTGAATTTCTCCCCCCGGACAACCAGTGGTTGCAATAATTCCCTTCGAATATTTTGATAATAACTCTTGATCCATTCTCGGTTTGTAATAAAAACCTTCAAGGGATGCCAGTGATGAGAGTTTGAACAGATTTGATAAACCTTGATTATTCTCAGCCAGTAAAGTCATGTGGGTGTATGCACCACCACCAGAAACATCATCCTCCCCACCTTCAGCCCATTTAACTCTGCGTTTATCAAATCTTGACTCTGGTGCTACATAGGCTTCAATTCCAATAATTGGTTTAACTCCAGCTGCTTTTGCTAATTTGTGAAATTCAAACGCACCAAAGACATTTCCGTGATCTGTGATGGCAATAGCTGGCATTTCTTGCCTTGCGGCCTCAGCCACTAACTCAGAAATTTTGGCAGCACCATCTAGCATCGAGTATTCGGTGTGCACATGAAGATGCACAAAACTCTCGGTGGTTTTTGAGGGTTCGGTTGAATTAGGCATGGGTGGTGAGATTACTACTGGGCGATATCTCTAGCGGGAAATATCTGAAAGTACCTCTAGTGAGCGTGTCAGATCGGGTGGGTACTCAGCGGCGAAGGAAAGCCGCTGGCCATTTGCCGGGTGATCAAAACCAAGTTGCTTGGCATGAAGCCAAGGCCTTGAGATATTCAATCGTTTTGCTAAGGCTGGATCAGAGCCGTAGGTGAGATCTCCAACTAGAGGATGATGCAGAGCTGAAAGGTGAACTCTAATTTGATGCGTGCGGCCAGTTTCAAGTTCAATCTCTAGAAGAGTCACCGCTGGAAAAACCTCTAATGTCTTGTAGTGAGTAATACTTGGTTTCCCATCTGCTACGACTGCAAATCTATAATCTTCTCTTGGATGACGATCTATTGGCGCATCAATTGTGCCAACTGTTGGATCTAGATGACCCTGTGCTAAAGCATGGTAAACCTTTGTGACTGTTCTATTTCTAAACTGATCCTTAAGATTTGCATAGGCAATTTCGTTTTTTGCAATCACCATCAATCCTGAGGTGCCAACATCTAAACGGTGTACAACACCTTGACGCTCAGCTGCGCCAGAGGTTGCCAATTGATAGCCAGCAGCAAAAATTGCGCCAACTACAGTTGCACCTTGCCAGCCTGGACTTGGATGTGCAGCAATTCCAACCGGTTTATCAATAACAATTAAGTACTCATCGTCATAAACAACCTTCAATCCATCTATAGGAGTTGCAACTAATTTTGCTGCAGTTTTAGCTGCTGGAAGCAAAATTTCTAATTGATCATTAGAGTTGACTCGATCAGATTTTCCGACCGGCTTACTAGCAATTGTCACTTCACCAGATTCAATCAGGCCAACAACTACATTTCTGGAAAGCCCCAGCAATCTAGAAAGAGCGGCATCTACTCGCTCTTGATGAAGGCCTTCTGGTATGGAAATACTGCGAAGCTCACGTTCGCTCATTTTGAGCCCTCATTCTTACTAAATGGAATGTTTCGCCAGCTAAGTAATGCAATAAATATTGCTGAACTAACCACGGCCATATCTGCAACATTAAAGACTGGCCAGTTTGGAAGTTGGATCCAATCAACTACTTCACCCTGCAGTGCCCCTGGATTTCTAAAAATTCGATCAGTTAGGTTGCCAAATATTCCCCCTAAGGCCAGGCCAAGAGCTACTGCCCACCCAGTTGAGGTAACTTTCCTTGCGTAATAGAAAATTGATGCAGCAACTATCATGGCAAAAGACGTTAAAAATATTGTGCCGCTACTAGCAATGCTAAAAGCGGCGCCTGAGTTGAAGACCAGCTTTAATTGTAAGAAGCTCCCAAGAACCTGTTTTGGTTGACTGGATAAATATTCAATGGCTAAAGTTTTAGTTACATAATCCAATGCAAATATAATTAAAGCGGTAACCGCCAACCATTTACGCTGATTTAAGTTCAGCGTCGTTCCTCTTTCTGCTTACAAACCATACAAAGTGTTGCGCGTGGAAATACTTGTAATCTAGCTTTGCCAACAAAATTGCCACACTCTTCACATTTGCCATAGGTTTTGTTTTCAATTCGATCCAAAGCCCGTTCAGTTTGTTGGACCATATCTCGTGCGTTATAAACTAAAGACATTTCGTGTTCACGCTCAAATGTTTTAGCACCAGCATCAGCTTGATCATCGCCAGCACCAACACCTGCTGCCTCCACGAGATCTTCCATTTCTGCCTCAGCAATTTCTAACTCTTTTCTTAAGCGAATTAAGTCTTTTGAAAGTTCAACTTTTATACTCTTAAGTTCAGCAGCACTCCAAGCGTTCTCACCAGACTGAATTATTAGTGGTGCTGGTGCGCTTTTAATCGGTTTTAAAGCCGCAGCCTTTTTTGATTTCAAAACTGGCTTTGGAGGTGGCAACATAACTAATCGACGTTCTTCCACAACAGGCAATGCGTTGGCATTGGGAATAGTTGAGGTCACTGAAATAGTTGTGGAGGAGCCAGAGGTAGAGGTTTGAAGCTTTGCTGGAAAAGGTTTTCCAGGACCTTTTTTAAAATTAGTTTTTTTAGCTAACGAAGGTTTTATAATGTTTGGTGAACGCTTGGCAGCTTTTTTTGCCACCTTTTTTGGTGCGACCTTTTTAGGTTGAGCTTTCTTAGTTACTTTCTTCAAAGCCTTCTTCACCGAAGATTTAACACTCTTGCTAGATGATTTTTTTGATTTTTTCTTGATAGCCACAATACCCCCTGGAGGGGGAAAGGTTATGGCTTGGCTCAACTAATTACCAACCGCCACCCCCGTGAGCAATAATCAGTCAAAGAAATGGTTTAATCCCACGTTAGAATGTGGGGTGGATATGAATAAGAAGCGCATGATTAATACCTTATCTGCGCAAATCGATCTGCCTGCCATGGAGATGGGTATTTTAGATTTTTGGGCCCAAAATCAAATTTTTGAAAAATCAGTAGAGAATCGAAATGGTGCACCACGGTGGAGTTTTTATGAAGGTCCACCGACAGCAAATGGCAAACCTGGAACACACCATATAGAAGCTCGAGTATTTAAGGATCTTTTCCCGAGATTTCAAACCATGAAGGGTAAGCAGGTAATTCGTAAAGCCGGTTGGGATTGCCACGGTCTACCGGTTGAAATTGCAGTTGAAAAAGAGTTGGGTTTTACCGGCAAAGCCGACATCGAAAAGTTTGGTGTTGCTGCATTTAACGATAAGTGCCGCCAGTCAGTGCAACGACATGTTGATGAATTCACCGACATGACTAAGCGAATGGGTTTCTGGGTTGATTTTGATGAAGCATATTGGACCATGTCACCTGAATATATCGAAAGTGTTTGGTGGTCACTGCAACAAATTTGGAAAAAAGGTTTACTTGTTCAAGATCATCGCGTAGCACCGTACTGTCCAAGATGTGGAACTGGCTTATCAGATCATGAGTTAGCGCAAGGCTATGAAACGATAAAAGATCCCTCTGTATATGTCAGGTTTCCTGCTACCTCTGGCAAGTTAGCTGAACTAAAGGCTAGCTTGTTGGTTTGGACAACCACGCCATGGACATTAGTCTCCAATACTGCTGTTGCTGTGAATCCTAAGGTTGAGTACCAGGTTGTTGAAGTTACGATCGATGAAAAAGTTGAGCGATTAGTTGTTGCCACTGAGTTGGCATCTGTCCTTGGTGAAGATCGTAAAGTTATTGCAAATTTCATAGGTAAGGATCTTGAACATACCAAATACACCAGGCCATTTGATTTTGTTGAAATTAATGATGCCCACTTTGTGGTTCTAGCTGATTATGTGACAGTTGAAGATGGCACGGGTTTAGTCCACCAATCCCCCGCATTTGGTGCTGACGATCTAGAGGTTTGTAGAAAATACAATCTGCCGGTAGTTAATCCAATCAATCCTGATGGTCATTTTCAGAAGGGAGTGCCATTAGTGGGTGGTATCTTCTTTAAAGAATCAGATAAGGCATTAATCAAGGATTTAAAGAGCCGCGGTTTAATGTTTAAGAATTCACAATTTGAACACTCATACCCACACTGCTGGCGTTGCCATACCGCGCTGATGTATTACGCACAGCCTTCTTGGTATGTAAAAACAACTGCAATTAAACAGGAATTACTGAGAGAAAATTCAAAAACTAATTGGCATCCAGAGACGATCAAAACTGGCAGATTTGGTGATTGGCTGAATAATAATATTGATTGGGCTATTTCTCGTAATCGTTATTGGGGAACTCCCTTACCTATCTGGCGGTGCGAGAATAAACATGAGATTTGTGTTGGCTCTCTTGCTGAATTNGGNAACCTGTCTGGTCAAGAGTTAAGCAATTTAGATCCACATCGACCATTTGTCGATGATATTAAATTCGCTTGCGCTGAATGTTCGCAGATGATGCAGAGAATTCCTGAGGTAATTGATTGTTGGTATGACTCGGGTGCGATGCCATTTGCTCAGTGGGGATATCCTCATCAACCCGGTTCAGTTGAACAGTTTAAAGCTGCCTATCCAGCCGATTTTATCTGTGAGGCGATTGATCAAACTCGGGGTTGGTTTTACACCTTAATGACTATTGGAACATTAGTCTTTGATCAATCCTCTTATAAGACAGTCTTATGTCTTGGACATATTCTTGATAAAGATGGTCGCAAGATGAGCAAGCACTTAGGAAATGTGTTAGAGCCAATGCCATTAATGAATCAACATGGCGCTGATGCAGTCCGTTGGTACATGTTGGCAGCTGGCTCTCCCTGGAGTGCAAGGCGGGTAGGTCATGACGCGATCTCTGATGTAGTACGAAAAACGCTTTTAACCTATTGGAACACCATCTCATTTTTCACTTTATACGCAAACGCTGCTGACTTTTCAGTATCGCAACTCTCTAAAGATTTAACCTTGATGGATAAATGGATACTTTCTGAGTTAAATAAACTAATTACTGGAGTCGATATTGCACTGGAGAGCTTTGATTCACAACAAGCAGGAGTATTACTATCTTCATTCATTGATGATTTATCTAATTGGTATGTGCGTCGATCACGTAGAAGGTTTTGGGATGGCGATCAAGTAGCTCTTAACACTCTTTATATTTGTCTCAAAAACCTAACTTTACTGCTGGCCCCTCTAATCCCTTTCATTTCAGAACATGTCTGGCAATCTTTAATCAAGGTTGCTGAACCCGATCAAGCTGAGTCTGTGCATTTGGCATCCTTTCCAGTTGCAGATAAAGGTTTCGTTGATGAGAAATTATCAACTGCTGTAGCACTCTCTCGCCGACTAGTTGAATTAGGTAGATCAGCCCGTGCTGAATCCGGAGTAAAGATTCGCCAACCACTCGCCCGCGCTTTAGTCTCAGCCCCGGGTTGGGAGCAGATCTCTGAGGAGATTAAGACTCACATCGCTGAAGAATTAAACATTTTAAAACTTGATGGCATTCATGTTGCCCAAGCAGATTTAGTAGATATCTCCGTAAAGGCAAACTATAGAACTTTGGGCAACAAATTTGGTGCAGATGTCCAAGCGATAGCTAAAGCCATCTCTTCAGCAAATCATTCTCAAATCGTTAAGAATTTACGAGAACACAAAACCTTTGAGTTACCAGTAGACCTTACCAATGGTGCTAAATCTGTTGAGATTGATATAGATGATTTGGTGGTTACTGAAACTCCAAGAAGTGGTTGGTCTGTGGCCTCCCATGCTGGTGAAAGTTTGGCACTGGACTTGGCTTTAACCCCAGAGCTGATTGAATCTGGTTTAGTTCGTGAGGTTATTCGCGCAATTCAAGAAGAGCGCAAACGCATTGGTTTAGATGTTAGTGATCGAATCACAGTGAACTGGAATGCGCCAGAGCAAGTAGCAAAGGCAATTGCCTCTGCGATCGAGGAGATCGGTGCTGAAGTATTAGCTACTAAATTTAATCACCAAACAGGTGAGAGTAATAGCGAAAATGAATTAGGACTTTGGGTTAACCTGGTAAAAAACTAAAGGACGACTACCAGTCGCATTAACAACTGAACTACAAAGAAGACCACGATAAAAGATAGATCTAGTGATATTCCACCAAGTCTTAAGGGTGGCACAAATTGTCTTACATAACTAAGTGGCTTATCTGTTACTGAATAGATCAGTTCTGCCAGGGCAAGCACAACACCTCTTGGCCTAAAATCTGGTTTGAATATGCGGATATAGTCGAGAATCAATCGACCAATCAGCGCAAGAAGAAAAAGGTTTAGTAGCCAGTAAATTGCGTTTTGTATTGAGGACATCAGATAAAGATTAAATCAGCTTTGGTTAAAGAAACTTGCCTGTGCTGCTGAGTTTTTGTCTTCAACACTGACAGATACATTAGGTGGTGTCAGCAAAAATACCTTTGGCGTAACTCTTTCAATACTGCCATGGTGACCAAAAACTAAACCGGATGCGAAATCTACTAACCGCTTACGTTCACTCTCTTCCATGTCACTTAAATTCATAATTACCGGTTTGCCTTGACGATAATGCTCACCGATTAATCGAGCTTCACTATATGTTCTAGGAGTTAAAGAAATAATATGGTCCATAACTTTATTAGATTCTGCATGTGGCAAAAGTTCAACATTTGATTTAGCAACCGGCTTAGCGGTTGAACGAACTAAACGAGGTGCGCGTTCAGTTAACTGATTGTTGCCATGATCTACCTCATCCTCATCCATCAAACCGAGGTATCCAGCAACCCGCTTAAATGCACTAGCCATGGCTTAAATCTATTTGATCGGTGGGCGATTACCGAGTATTGAACTGCCTATTCGCAGATGTGTCGCGCCATATGAAATGGCCATTTCATAGTCACCACTCATGCCGGCTGAGAGATACTTGGCATCTTTATAGTGGGCAATAAAAGTTTGGTGAATTTGCTGCAAATGGGCAAAGGCAGGCTCCGCCTGCTGATCAACTGGTGCAACAGCCATTAAACCCACTAATGAAATATTTGGAAGAAGTGATATTTCACCTGCAAGGTCAATTAATTTCTCAGGATCTACCCCTCCCCGAGATTCTACTGGCTTATCCAAAGAGACTTGTATAAATATTTTCATAGCTTTATTTAATGAATACTCTGAGATTTTCTGGGCGTATCGATATTGATCAACTGAGTGAATAACCGATGCCCATGAGCATATTGATTTCAATTTATTGCTTTGAATTCTACCTTGAAAATGCCAGTTGATATCAGTTGGAAGTTGCGCAGCTTTTACTGAAGCCTCTTGATCACGGTTCTCGCCAAACTCCCTGACCCCTAATGAATAAAGTATCTCTAAATCTGTAGTTGGAAATGTCTTAGTGACTGCAACTAGGGTTAGTTGGTCAAGATCTCGGCCACATCCTTGCGCTGCTGCAGATATTTTCTCCTTAACTTGCGAAAAATTACTGGCAATCTCATCGGCTCGGTTCATAAGCTAATTACACCGACCTGCCTGCCAGTTTCAGCATTATCTCGATATGAGAAATAATCCGGCAATTCCTTTGTGCAAAGATTGAGATTGGTCAGGGCAATGCCGGCTAATTGCTCAACTAACCCCGCATACAAATTTAAGTGATTAATTTTTGCCGCTGTAGCTGGATGATCGGCGCCAACCTGTGCATACAGTTCTGGTCCTACCTCATAACAATCACCGCAAATATGTGGACCAACCACACCTTGTATTTCTCTTGCACCTAATTTTTCCATCTGGTTAACTGCATTTACAGCTACT
>B570J14230_10000069_pt1 | contig 32771 bp, 47 predicted proteins | sample LakMenepilimnion_3_FD_14230 | JGI IMG/M metagenome (IMG submission 14230) | reverse complement strand
GTTTCGAATTCCGGGTCTTCAGCAGCACGAATCTCCTGAGAAACAAAATCGTAAGCACGAAGATTAAGGGCAAGACCAATAATACCGATACTGGAGGTCCAAAGACCCATTACAGGTACAAACAACATAAAGAAATGAAGCCAACGCTTGTTACTAAAAGCAATACCAAAAATCTGAGACCAGAATCTATTAGCAGTAACCATAGAGTAGGTTTCTTCCTCTTGTGTTGGTTCAAATGCTTTGAAAGTGTTTGCTTGATCACTATCTTCAAATAGAGTGTTTTCTACAGTTGCTCCGTGAATTGCACAGAGTAGTGCTCCACCAAGGATACCAGCAACTCCCATCATATGGAAGGGATTGAGTGTCCAGTTATGGAAACCCTGAAGGAATAGAAGGAATCTGAAGATAGCAGCAACCCCAAAGGAAGGTGCAAAGAACCAACTGGATTGACCCAGTGGATACATCAGGAATACAGAAACAAATACTGCAATAGGACCAGAGAATGCGATTGCGTTATAAGGACGAATACCTACAAGACGGGCAATCTCAAACTGCCTGAGCATAAATCCAATCAAACTAAAGGCGCCGTGGAGTGCCACAAAAGTCCAGAGTCCCCCAAGTTGGAACCATCGGACGATATCCCCTTGAGCCTCAGGACCCCAGAGCAGAAGAAGAGAATGACCCATAGCNTCTGCTGGAGTACTAACTGCNGCAGTAAGAAAGTTTGCACCCTCAAGATAGGAACTTGCCAACCCGTGAGTATACCAACTCGTAACGAAAGTNGTCCCAGTAAGCCAACCACCAAGAGCAAGGTAAGCAGTGGGAAAAAGAAGAAGTCCAGACCAGCCAACAAAAACGAAACGGTCTCTCTTAAGCCAGTCGTCGAGTACATCGAACCATCCCCTTTGTTGAATTGGTTTTGAAAGTGTAGAAGAAGTCATAGCCTCCTTTTGTTATTTCTCATATTTATCTTAACATTTTTTAACAAAGAGGTCAATGAGTATTAGTGCTCATCCCTATGCCGTTTAACATACTCAATCATATTTCTAATTAATTCAACATCTTCATTTACATAACCAATAGTTCTGTTGCAGACATTGCAGAGAAGTCCACGAACCTCACCAGTTTTATGATTGTGGTCAACATAAAAAACATCTACTCCACCACCTCTACCAGATTTTCTACCTTTCGGGTCAGTGGAATTGCAAATAGCACACTTATGCCCTTGCTTTTCTAACAGAGTATTATATTCCTCAATACCAATACCATAAACTCTTTTCAAATTTTCATCCCTCTTTTTTACTGGGTCATAATTTTCTTGTTGCTTTTTTACATAACATTTTTTACATTTTCCGTGATGCCCATATGGACTACCATTTCTTACAGTTTGATAAAAGTCTGTAAGTGGTTTTAACTGATTGCAGATTTTACAAGTTTTCATAGTCGGTTTATTTGTTAAAGTTATTATACCATAACTTTAAGTATTTAGCAATAAAAAAGACCCCTTTCGGGGTCTCCGTTAGAAAATTCTAACTTATCAACCAATCGCAGGAGCAGTCAAGGCAACAGGAGTTGCTTCGGCAGCAGCGAGGTCCAGAGGAAAGTTATGGGCGTTTCTCTCATGCATCACTTCCATTCCGAGTCCAGCACGGTTCAGGACATCTGCCCAAGTGTTGAGCACACGACCCTGACTATCCAGGATACTCTGATTGAAATTCAGTCCGTTGAGATTAAAAGCCATCGTGGAAACACCAAGAGCGGTGAACCAGATGCCTACAACAGGCCAGGCAGCAAGGAAGAAGTGCAGCGAACGTGAGTTATTGAACGAAGCATATTGGAAAATAAGGCGTCCAAAGTAACCGTGAGCAGCAACGATGTTATAGGTCTCTTCTTCTTGACCAAACTTGTAACCATAGTTCTGGGACTCGTTCTCAGTGGTTTCACGAACCAGCGAGGAAGTAACCAGAGAACCGTGCATTGCACTGAACAGAGAACCACCGAAGACACCAGCAACTCCAAGCATATGGAAGGGGTGCATCAGGATGTTGTGCTCTGCCTGGAACACAAGCATGTAGTTGAAAGTACCAGAGATACCCAGAGGCATCGCATCAGAGAACGAACCTTGACCGAAAGGATAGACCAGGAACACTGCACTCGCAGCAGCAACAGGTGCGCTATAAGCAACACAGATCCATGGACGCATACCAAGACGGTAGGAAAGTTCCCACTCACGACCCATATAAGCATAGATACCGATCAGGAAGTGGAACACAACCAGTTGGAAAGGACCACCGTTGTAAAGCCACTCATCTAGGGAAGCAGCTTCCCAGATGGGGTAAAAGTGCAGTCCAATAGCATTGGACGAAGGAATCACAGCACCAGAGATGATGTTGTTTCCGTACATGAGTGAACCAGCAACGGGTTCACGGATACCATCGATATCCACAGGGGGAGCACCGATGAATGCGATGATGAAGCAAGTCGTAGCAGCAAGCAGACAGGGAATCATCAGAACGCCAAACCAACCCACATAGAGGCGGTTATCGGTTGAAGTAACCCAGTTGCAGAACTGTTCCCAAATATTCGATTGTGATTTTTGACGTGAAAGAGTAGCAGTCATTTGTAATAAACAGGTAGTAAGACCATCAGGGAAATGGTGGAGATACTATGCTCCCCGCACCCTTAGCGGGGATATGAGAGACGTAATTTATACACCCATAGGTCTCGGTTAGCGGGTGTTGCAAACATTAAGGATTTGTTACATTCTTTAACGTGTTGATGTATTTATATTAACACAAAAAAACACCCCCGTCAAGGGGGTGTGCCAGTTTTGGAATTGTCCTACTTGCTATAGACTCCTCTTGGGAACACTTGTCCTGTTTGAGGTCTTCTTCCTGTTAAGAATCCAGGTCTTGTTTCATTAAAACTAATATCTCTATTTTCCTGAACTGGAATACTATTATTTACGGTAAAAGTTGTCTGAACTCCAACTGGAGAAGTTGAAGCAAATCCAACAACAGCAGTTCCTAGATTAGGAATTGAAAAATCTGCCATCAGACCTTCCTCGCACAGAAGAGAATTCCAGCGGTCTCATTGGACTTGTTATAAGAACCAGTAATCACAGTATAAACTTCAGAACCACTGATTGTGATTGTATCTCCCTGTTTGATATCTTGTCCCGATGCAGTTAGTTTGAAATCAATCAATACAAAATCATCAGGCATATAATAAGGACAAGGAATTAGATTTCCATTAATAGGAATACCTTTAATTACAGATGCATATGTTGTAATTGGATATCTATTTCCATAAGTTCTTGTGGAACTCTCAATGGTTAAAGTTCCTGTATTTTTAAAACTACTATTCCTTGAAAAGATTGTTGCTTCATTAGAACTAGGATCTTCATAGTCATTACCAGCAGTTCCACCTCCAGTCGAATTTGTATATGACGTTTGAGATGATGCTATTGAATAATTTTGAGCAGCCAGTCCATAGCGACTATTTTCACTATAAATCTGAGACCATCCTGCTTCTGCTGATCTTAAGCTTATATTCTGTTCAGTAAGATACTTCATTCCAGTTAGATAAGTTCTAAATCCAAGATGAGCAGAATCTCCACCATTTGTATTAATAGAAGGTCTAGGCATAACAACAGTAAGTCCAGCAGAAAATACTTCATCAAAATTATATAAACTTGAAGTGAAATTATGGACAATAAATGTTGAAAACGTACTATCGTTCAGTGTTCCAGAGACTGTTGGTTGTGAATAGGAAAGAACGGCAAAATTAGGATCAATACCAGAACGATAAATGTTTAGATTAAGGTCATGAGTTGTTGGTGAGTTTAATGTTGCAAATCTAAAAACATCTTCATATTGTGCAGAAATTTGTGCATAAGCATCATTGGATCGATCCAATGATGTCTGAGTACCTAGCGATTCTCTAGAGATATCTAAAAATTCTGTTCCCCTAAAAGAATCTCTATAGTATCCACCTCTATTGTTAACGTTATCTACATTGTATGGGAAAAATGATGATCCAGCAACTAATGTCATTTGATAGTTACTATAAACCTTAAATCCCCTATAGGTTACTCCAAATCTTTTGTTTGTATCAAAGTCCTGTTTTAATACTCCCCAAGGACGAGTGCTATCATTAGAAGGTGTGAAGTTTTTATCAAAAAATTGATTGGTTGATCCATATCCAACTGGAGATGCACCACCATCAACATTTACAGTAATTCCTATCGCAACCGCAGATCCGCCACCAATATCAGCAGCAGATAGAGTTACATATTCTCCTTGAACATAATTTTCTCCTGGACGATTGACATAAACAGCAGATATTGAACCACTAGTTCTACTAATATCAAATGTTGCTCCTGTCCCAATACCAGTTGTAGTTGCGACAGGAACATCATAATAATATGTACCAGAAGATCCAACCGTTCCACCACCACTATAAGAACTAATACTGGTCACAAGTCCTGATATCTGAGTTCCGTGCAATTCTAACCAAGTGAATGCTTGCTCCAACTGATCAATCACATCAGTTCTTGCCCATCCTACTGATTTTGTAAATGTTGTAGTCGTAATAGCCATTTGTTACTTATGCCTCCAGTTGAAGAAGTGTTAGATTTACAGAAATACTTGAAGTGACTCCAGAAAGATTCGTGATTGCTGCATAAACTGTAGTATCAGCAGGGTTATTCAAATTACCACCCATTACAAAAGGAGATATGATTTGCGTTGTTGAAATGCCTGTGGTGATAACCTCAGCAATCACTCCACTTCCAGGTGATGGATCAATACCAATCGAACGAGAGGCATCAGCAGAGCGAGATGCACTATCAGTATATAGTCTCAACCAACCTGCAGTAGAAAGACCAACCTTCATTAATGAGTAAGACTTAAATCCAGTAATATTAGTATTGCCAATTCCATTATTTGGAATTGATGTTGTAACTCCAGATACTATTGTCCTTGATTTAAGAGTATTAGATCCAGAGAATGATGTTGCTGTGACTACACCAGTAAAGGATGCTTGAGTTCCAAATAAAGACGCAGAATGAGTGGCAATTCCAACAAATGTAGAAACACCAGAAACACTTAATTGGTTGGTAAAGGTAGTTCCATTGATTGTTACACCAGCACCGAGAGTTTCAAACTTTTTAACATCATCATAATAAAGTTCGTTGGCACCATTCGCAACAAATCTTGCAATACCACCACCAGTTGAAGCATTACTAATATAAAATTCTGCATTATCAAGTAATTGATATATAACTCGACTTCCTCCAGTTCCACCAGTCTGTTGAAAATTGAAAGTTACATCATCATTAGCAGCACTATATGAGAGTGAAAAAACATTTTCATCAGTAGGTGTTTTTAATGATAAAATTCCATTGTAAATATCGACATTAGTTCTAAATGTAGAAACACCAACAACATCCAGTTGCTTAGAAAATAAAGTAGATCCAGTAACTGTAGTGATTCCAGCAAATGTAGAAACACCAGAAACATTTAGATTACTTAAATTTGTCTGTCCTCTAACATCCAAGTCCCCTGTTGGAACTGTCGTGCCTATACCAATTGATTTTCCAGTTCCAACAATAATATTGGAGGTTACCTGACCACCAATGGTTACATCTGTGCTGATTGCGACAGTGACAGCATTAAGATTTAAATTATTAGGACTAGTTAAGTTTGGAGTGCCAGAAGCACCAATCAGATCTATCTGTTTTACTCCAAATTTCTTATCTGCCATTTCTCTTTTTTAAGTATTTAGGATTGGGTGAATAAAATGCCAGACATCTGGACACCAGAAATTGAACTCTGCTGATTAGTTGCAAAAGGGTTTCGAAGGACTTTCTTAGGAGCACCTCTCAAACTACCATTACCACGAACATTATAAGAATCATTAGTACTAGATGCAGAATCAAAAGTAGCATTATAAGTCTGTGACCAATATCCCGTAGAATTTGGGTCTGGATATGGATCTGACAAATTGATTTCTACACTTCCATGTCTATCTAACCACTCATGTACATCTGCTTGCGTTGCTTTTCGATTTGATTCAAGATACAAAGCAATTGCTGAACAAGTATTTGGTCCTGCAGAGCTGGTGCCATTAAACCAAGTATCATAAAAAGTTATATTATCCTGTCTCGCAAAATCTTCATATGTGGATGTATATCCTGCAGCCATGGTCATTTCTGCAGGTGCCCAAACATTAATCATTGGACCAGAGTTAGAATAACAAACTCTCCTGATTGCATATGGAGTAGATCCTTGCTTTGAATCTGCTGGCTCTACAGAACAATCTAAAGCACCCACTCGTATAGTTCCTTTTTTCCTCTCATGAATGCCAGTGAATCCTCTACTAACCCCCCCACAACGATTAACATAATTCGTTGTGGAACTATACCAATTATTAAAATCTACATCAGTTTCATCAGAAAACTTTTGATTTTGATTTCCTGCAGATGTTACAACGATACATCCAGCAGCAATGGCATTTTCTGCTGAAGCACTTGTTGTTGCAGAATGTGGAGTATATTCACCGCTGCCAGAATAAGCAGATAAAGCGGTTCCCCCACCAGTATTATAAGTAAAAGATTTTGTATTTCTGCAAGCACCAGCATTTGCCTGAACAGTGAAACTACTTCCATTGCCAGTATAACTTAATGTTGCACCTCGATATCCATGACTATATGGAGTACCATTTGTATTACCAGTTGTTGAAGTCTGACCCCAACTATTATTAATAATCGTAGGATCTGGATTTCCATTCTGAGCAATTCTTTTTGCCTGGTGCCAAATAGTACAAATATCCAGTGCTGATGACCCAGCAATATATCCACCTACTCCACTAAGAGAAATTCTAATATTCCATAAGTTGCACTCAAATGCTAATCCAAAAGATTTACCACCGATTTGAGAAGCACAAGCAGTCCCATGACCATCAACCAATTGATTACTACTCGCATTAGAAGTTTTAGTTGCTACATGAGGAACAGTATATAAAGCAGTTACCGAAACTGTTCCTAAACTTTGAAACGCAGCAGAGCGACTAGCTGCAGTGCTCCACCATGCAGCAGCTGCAGTTGTCACAATACCAACTCCAAGATTCACGCCATCCACAATCTTAGTATAAGTTAAACCCCTACTTGTAAAGTAATCAGGATCAACTTTATATGGACCATCAAGAATTACATCTTTAACTCTATAAGTTCCATCTGGACTTTGAAATTCTGGATGCAAATGAGCAACTCCAGAATCAATAATGACTGCATCAACTCCTCTACCCGTCAAAGAATATTCAACATCACTCTCAGCATACGTTGTGCTAGTAACACCAACTCCTTTAAATGGCAAACTCGTGGGATTAGTAACAAATAAGTGAGACCAATTAGAACGAGTCTCATTTAGAAAATAAGTTGTCTCAGTATCAAAAGCAGCGACTAATTCAGGTTTATTAAATGCAATTGGTTTTTTATATCTTAGAGTTTCGGTCGATTGTGGTTGCGGATACTTTTCTGGATTCAATTCCACACTTTCAATTTTAGGATGGGACTTGAGAACTTCTGCCTCTTCCTGACTCATCAAATAAATCGAAGTTCTAAGAGAATGTTCTTGAGTGTTTATGCAGGGTATTGCCCTATTTGGAATTCCATCAATCTCATTTTCATTGATGATGTAACCATGAATCTCTTCCCAATCTCCAGCATCCTCAACAACAACAATATATTCATCAATAGGGTCTGGAGAATACTCTATGACAGGAGTTTCTGGAGATAGAACAATCTCAACATCTTCTGATATGGGAAGTAATCGTGTCATATTAGAGTAGTGTAGTTCTTACAAATCTATAGGTTGTTAATCCTGTAACACCTGCCTCTGGAGTTGCTTGTAATTTACACACTCCAGCAGAGACTGTAGCTCCAACAGAAACAACAATCGATGGGTCATACATGATTGCATATTCTTGTGAATATGCGGTGGTTCCGTTTTGCATGACAAGAACTTTCTGAGATTGAATATAAGTTCCATATCCAACATGGAGTGTATATTCTGCTGTCTTAAAGTCAGTTGTTGCGATTGTAAAGCTATCAATATCAGTTGCAACTCCAACAGTAGAATTGAAGGTTCCAAATCCTGTTGATACTCCGTATCTCTCAACTTGTAGTTTTGATACTGGATTTGTTGTAGCAATGCCAACATTGGAAAGTGTATGAATGCCAACGCCAGTTGCTACCCAGTAAGATTCTCCACCCCCACCACCAGCTCCTGCAGGTCCTTGAACACCCTGAATTCCTTGGGCGGCGGCAGAACCTGCTATACCCTGTGTTCCCTGGGATCCAGTAATACCTTGAATTCCTTGTGTTGCTGTTCCAGTAGTTCCCTGAACACCTTGAGTTCCTTGAGTTCCTGCTCCAGTAATACCTTGGATACCTTGAGTTCCCTGAGTTCCTTGAATACCTTGAATACCTTGAATACCTTGAGAACCTTGTGTCCCTGCACCAGCGATGCCCTGAATACCCTGAGTTCCTTGAGTTCCTGTTCCAGAAATACCCTGGATTCCCTGAGTTCCTTGAACACCCTGAATACCTTGAGTTCCTGCTCCAGTAATACCTTGGATTCCTTGAATACCTTGGATACCTTGAGTTCCCTGTGAAGCTTGTGTTCCTTGGACACCCTGAACACCTTGGGTTCCCTGAATACCTTGAGAAGCAAAGGCACCATCATTTCCCTGAATACCCTGAGCACCAGGTCCTCCAGTTGCCCCACCAGTTCCCTGAGAACCTTGAATCCCTTGACTTCCAGTTCCAGTTGTACCCTGAGTTCCATTAGAACCCTGAGTACCTTGAATACCTTGAACCGTCGCATCAGAACCCTGAACACCTTGAGTCCCTTGAACACCTTGCCCACCAACAACACCTTGAATACCTTGATATCCTTGGGCAGCTGCTTCACCTGATATTCCCTGATTTCCCTGAGTTCCATTAGACCCAGCGACACCTTGAATACCTTGATATCCCTGGAAAGTTGCAGATCCATCATTTCCCTGGACACCTTGACCACCTTGAAGACCCTGGTTACCCTGAACACCTTGAGAACCAGTTGCACCATTGGCACCTTGGATTCCCCCAGAACCTTGAGTTCCACCCTCACCCTGAACACCCTGAGTTCCTTGAGTTCCTGCCCCTATAGTGCCCTGAATACCCTGAACACCTTGACGACCTTGTGTTCCTTGAGTTCCACCGTATCCCTGAACACCCTGAATACCCTGGCGTCCTTGTGACCCCTGAGTACCTTGAGTTCCTCCAGAACCTTGAGTTCCTGCTGTACCTTGAGCTCCAGACCCAGTAACACCTTGAATACCTTGAGTTCCTTGAGTACCGCTATCCCCCTTATCACCAGTTCTAGCAAAAGTAATAATTACATCTTCATCGTTAGAAAATGAAGAAGCACTTGCGGTGCTTATACCACAAGGAATTTTAAAATATCCTGTTCCTTCTACACTTGACCCAGTAATAACAAATAAAGCAAAATCAGAAGCGTTTGATTTATTTGTTATTCTAAAATGACCCTTTATTGATGAAGTAGAATCATCAATCGTTCTTAGATAATCCTGAATATCAGTAGCATTATCATCCTGGTCATCAATATAAAGTTCGGTTGCTATACCGACAGAAGCATTGTTTAACTTTAATCTACCAGATCCAGGGTCTGTATCTGAAGTATTAGAGTCAAAAGTAAAGTCAAATGTTACGCCACCAAAATTACCAGTAGTTCCCTGAATACCCTGAACACCTTGAGTTCCTTGAATTCCTTGAACTGTTGATGCACTACCTTGGATACCCTGAACACCTTGAGATCCATTTGTTCCACCTACACCTTGGATACCCTGAACACCTTGAGTTCCATTTGTTCCATTTGCGCCATCTACACCTTGGATACCTTGAATACCTTGAGTCCCTGGACCACCGCCACCTACTACTGTCTCAAATACAAATTTTCCTAAAGTATGATCATACTTTAAATACTTACCATCATAAGCAGAAGCATTTGTTGCAATACCAACAACGTCATCAAGATACTTTAGTTTAGTTTCACCACCGCCACCAACTGTAGCAATTTGCTCCTGAATACGATTGATGAATAAATTATAGTGCTTATTCAGGTCTTCAATCGTTACAAAATTTTGATCTAATGGTGTCAGTGGATCTGTAGTAACTGTTTCTGGTGGTTGATTTAACAAACCCTCTTGAAGGTCATTATAAATTCTTAAGACCTTATCTACTTTCTTTTCAATACTTGGAATATTAAAAAGAAAATTTTCAGATATCTCATCAAAAATTTGCTTTCTCAATAAAGAAAGTTCTTCTTCTACAGAATTAATATGCCCCTTTACCTTCTTAATTGAATTATTATTTACCTTTGATTCTCTTACAACAGAAATTTCTTCCGTTAGAATATCATTTTTTGCAGGAACAGCATCCTCTCTCCAACTATATTTTACAACTTCATTCTCCTTATTTTTTTGCTCATACAAAAAATTCTTGTCACTGTCATTAACGGCAACATCGGTCTTTTTTAATTCAGATTCCAACATCTTAAGTTTTTCATCCAAGTTGGAACCCTTGGAATGTCTTATACTCTTCTTAAAAATACCCATTAATATAAAGGTTTTCTTTTTAATAATAGTATTTATTATACCCTGTATTCCTCTATTTTATCAAGAACTTTGTTGAGATAATGATGGGCTAACCACTTAGGATCATATCCAGACTTATTCATCCACTCTTTATCCAAGTCTGCCTTTAATTTAATAACCTCACACTTGATAATATCTTTGGTCAGGTGTCCGCGTGGCATAATACTAAAAAACTCTGCTGCTTATTTAGCAACAGAGTTAAATATTATGAAGTCTTATATCAAACAGTAGTGCCAACCTTCACATTTGCTGACACATACTCTAGAACATTTTCTGGAGTAGTCTGCTCATAAGGGTCGGTGTCGGCGTTGTCCCGTTGCCCCACTTCCACGAATAGTTTCTCGATGACTCCGTTATCCACGACCGCAGCATAACGCCAAGAGCGATCACCGAAACCAAGGTTAGACTTGCTGACAAGCATTCCCATAGAACGTGTGAAGTAAGCATTGCCGTCTGGGATGAGTTTGACATTAGCAATATTCTGGTCCTTAGCCCAGGCATTCATTACAAACCCATCATTAACAGAGATGCAATAAATGTCATCAATGCCAAGTCCAATAAAATCTTCGTACTTCTCTTCAAATCCAGGCAGCTGATAAGCAGAGCAAGTAGGAGTGAATGCACCAGGCAGACTGAAAATAACCACACGCTTACCATCAAAAAGTTCCGAAGTTGTACGATTTACAAACTCACCAGACTCACGAAAGGTGAATTGAACTTGAGGAACTTGATATCCTTCGCTACGCATTTTAACCTCCATCACCAAACACCAGGAATTACTTGACCAGTGAAAGCATAAGAGGCAACAGCTGCAACGAAACCAAGCATTGCCAGACGAGAATTGAGGATTTCTGCCTCAGGGGTAAAACCGAATTTCATTTTTTTTCTCCTTGATAGGGGTGTTGTTGTTTAAGTTCTGGATTGGGTTGGGAGAAGACCATAGGACTTCTGGTTTTATTCTTGATAACAATAAAAGCGTCGTTCTGATAGGTTACGGTTCCAAATGGCTTCGCCCACTTTGCATTTGCGTCTGGGTGAGTCGCAGTTCCAGTTACTGCTACTCCACCAATCTCAACAGAGAGTTCATCATTCATATCCCACCCAAGTTCTTGAAGGGCAAGTGCAAACTGCCCAAGCATTCCAGCGGTCACAGGTTTTCCTCTTGCTCAGTGAGAATCACACAATCGCTAGTAGGATAGGCAACACATGTGAGTACCCAACCGTCAGCAATTTGGTCATCATCCAGGAAAGACTGTTCTTCATTATCGACGGTGCCACTAATCAGTTTTCCAGCACAGGCAGAGCAAGCACCTGCCTTACAGGAGGAAGGAAGATCGACACCTGCGTCTTCTGCTGCTTCAAGAATGTACTGATCACCTTCACACTGGATGGTGGTCTCAGTGCCATCGGGAGAGCGGAGAGTAACATTATAAGCCATAGTTTAATAAGTTTCTGATAGTTGATTTACGGAGTGTGCCAGTAATACGAGAAAGGCAACACTAGTAATTGTAAAGATAATTGAAGTCATTGTCAATCAATTGTCAGAAGATTCCGAAGAAGAACTTGTCAGTGAGAGCATAAGAAATAAACCCAGCAATAATGCCGACCATTGCCCAACGCCCATTAGTTTTCTCCTTTACTTGATTGGGCGTATCCATCCCATAATTTTCATAGTACATTACGGGCTCTTTAGCAAACATATTTTGCTGCCCATACTCATTCGTTGTTACAGTCATCGTTACATTCGTTAAGAATTGTTACACAATTATATAGCAAAAATAAAGGGGCGTCAAGCCCCCTTTGTTACGGTTTCCCGATTTATTAAGTATAAATGCTTACTATTTGCCTTCCCAACCAGGTGGAAGAGTTCCATAGTAAGGATTCAATTCGAAAAATTGATTCCAATCATCAATCTTATTGGATTCGTTTTTCCAAAAATCCCACAGACCATCATAACTTGATTTATGAAATACATCTACATGTTCTGTATGGATTGTTGATCCAAGTTCAATCTTATAAAGAAATAAAGGGATTGCATAAGTATTGCCAGAGTTATAAATCAAGTCATCTGCAACTGCCCTTGGCTTAACTCCATTATCCAGTTTATATTTGTCACCTCTAACATGCAGTTCAATTAACTTTTGTGCGTGACGACGAGTAATCAAATAACATGCCGTAGAAAAATCATTTACAAAACGACGATGAATTGGAATATTAATTTGTGCTGGATTAATAATCGCAAGTTGAACCACATCATAAGCATACGGAATTTTGGAAAAGAAATCTTTCCAAGTAAATGGCCAATATGAAACTGTGGAAATATCACAATCATCCTCCATGATTAAAGCACATGGAGCATCAGAGGTCTCAACAAAATGCTTAAGAACTTTCAGGTGAGAAGTTACACATCCAACCTCTCCCGAATTCATCATGTCAGGATATCGACCTTTTAGAATTGAACCTAGATCATCTTCTCTACCATCATAAGCAGAGATTCTCTCAAAGTTTTCAATTTCCCAGTACTTAAACTGACCTTCCATATATTGTGCCCTTTCTGGTTGCCCATCAAGATTGATATAATAGATGGGAGGAAGACCTTTAAGTTTATACGCTGCTTTATTCTTGTCCATGGTTCAATATGTTGTTTAAAATTTCGACCTTTTGATTGAATACATTTACCTTACCATCCCATAAAGTTCCACCTCTAAAGTGAAGAAACTTCCCATTCATAAAAGTTTCCATATTAATAAGAGTTTGACCACGATAATCACCCTCAAATACACAGTCTATAGATTCTGGGGTAATATTATTTTCGTTTAAAAAGTTATAAGATTCTCCACCAGTATCACACAGTTGCCCACCAAACGATCCTGGAAAAAATCTTGGTCTCCCAGACATCTCTTTTAATTTAGGCATATTTAAAAGAGTAAATCCTGGCCAAAGATAATTAACATCTTCTCGACTTTGCATATATGAAGATATAACTTTATCTTCCATATAATTGACCATATCAAACTTTTCCATCAAAAAGCAATCACTATCCACAAGGAAAACAACATCATCCATACAAGACCTATAGATGATATTATCAAGTGCATATTGAATTGCATTTGCGTGAGATGCCGAAGGTCCAGCAACATCTGAATTCATATTCTTGATGTATGTTGCATCATACATCTCACAAATTCTCATGAACTCATTGCTAATATCTGGATCCTTTGAATCATCTATTGCAAAAAGACGATAATCACACGTCAGATTTTCTTGGAACTGAATGCATTGCAATTCCAAGAACTGAGGAAAATTAACAACTGGAGAAAAAATACTTAGTTTCATTTCTTCTGGAGAACTACCTGATATTCGTCCATTACCAATTCAAATCCATTATCAATCAGATAAGGAATTGAATATTTTGCCTTACCATAATCAGATTCATCTTCAGCAATAATCTTAGGAGTTGTATTCCTAACATCATCAATCAGAATAATTCCTTTGTCGCTGATTAAATCCCTTTCAACGATAATCTTAGATTCTCTCAAATGAAGTTCTGCAGTTGGTTCAATGGGAGTCATATCCCCAGTGTCCATGTACAGAAAATCAATCTTACCTTCACCGAGTTCTAGAAACTCCTCAGAGGACATAACAACATGCTCAATGTTATCAAGACCTTCAGTTACAACTTTACTTCTACGAATATGACGTGGTTCCAAATCAACAGTGATGAAATCAATATCTGTTCCCTGAATTAATTCACCAACAACACGGGTGAAGCAACCCGCTGCCCAGTCCCACACATCAGGATTTTCTGGTTGCCAAAACTTAATATCATCACTATTGCATCCAGGAAACTTACCATCAACAAAACTGCGAGTTGTTCCAAGTTCAACAATTGTAGTAAAACCATTCTCTACAACTTGGTCCCAGCAATACTTCATTGTATCGTAACGGAACTTAGGAACTCTTCCGTAATACTTTTTAAATTCTTCATCAGTAGTATATTTTGCGTGAGCATTATCCATATACTCTTTATACTTTTCTAATGCATTAGACATTATAGATTTTCCTCCATTGTTGTAGGGTTTTTTCCTTATGGGTTTTACTGCATTCTAACATTATAGCACAAATCTCTTCTCTGTGTGAAACAACAGTTCGAAATGCTTCTGGTATTTCAGAGAAGTCATCAATATAAACTGCAAACTTATCAAAGTATTCATTATACCATTCACATGTCTGAACAGTATTCTGATAGAGACCGCTACCAAACCAATAATTTGGTTGTCTCGAAAGTTTAAATATCAAATCCTCAGATGGAAGAATGACAGGCAATCCAATGCCCATCATTTCAAATGCTGCAAGTTTAGAATACTGCTCTGGTAAAATAAAATATGCTTGATATTTCTTTGCAAGTTCAACAAGTCCAGAGTACCCCCTGTACTTACAAACATCTGCAACTAAATTATAGGAATCAAATAATTTTATACTATCTTGAAAAATTGTGTCATTATGATAGCGAGATATAAGCACATCTCCACCTTTCAATTCATCTCCGTAATCCCCACCAAATCCGATTAATTTCAAATCATCTTCATCAGAAAGCGAAGTATCAATTGAATAACCAATAGGTCTCACAACTTCTTCAGTGATATTCACTCCAAAGTGCTTTGCCCACACTCTTTCAAATTCAGTATATGGAATCACTTTTACATTATCCATTGTTGTTGCTTGAGCGAACAAGGTATGATAATCACTATCACCTTGCATATCATAATTAAATCGATTACAGACCCAGATAATCAATTGGCCAGTAAATTCTTGAATATTCTCAAGAAAAATTCGTGAAAGTGGAGCAGTGTCTGAGGTAATTACAAAATCAAAAGAATTAAAGTATTCTTTGTTCTTTTGCCAAACAGAGTTTGCATAATCTTTACTAATCACATAATGATCTCTCTCAAGGATTTGGTTCCAAATTGAAAGTTTATTGGTTAAATCCAAACCCAATTCATTACAAACATATTGATGGTCCTTCAGGCAACCATAATGGTGTGATAGATGTAGAACTTTTTTCATTGCTCAGAAATCCAATCCTCAAGTTTTATACTCGATTGCCACCCATAAACTCTCTTTATCTTAGATACATTTGCCAAACTCTGCCTTGCTTCCGCAGGTCTTGGTGGAATGTGTGTAATATCACTGGAAATCATCTCAGCAATTTTTTTAATCGTTGTAGCCTTACCAGTTCCAACATTATAGACTTGTCCATAAGTCTCAACATCCTTTTCAGCAACAGTAAGGTTTGCTGAGGCAATATCAGATACATGAATAAAGTCTCTAGTTTGTCTGCCATCACCAACAACAGTCAAGGTTTTTCCATCCTTTCTCTGATCTAGAAAAATTCCCATCACAGGAGCGTATTGACCCGTCTTTGGTTGGCGTGGTCCATAGACATTAAAGTATCTAAGAGTTACTGTCTTCACATTATATAAGTCAGCATACATCTTCATCAAATATTCACCAGACAACTTAGAAACTGAATAAGGATTCAAAGGGTCTGGGGTATCAGTCTCTAAGCAAATTTTATCAGTCAGACCGTAGATTGCTGCTGTAGATGAAAATACAACTTTATCAACCTTAGCAACTCTTGCTGCTTCCAAAACGTGACAAAGACTTGATACATTATTGAGATATGCTTTGTCTGGATTCTCAATACAATAAGGAATGGAAACATCAGATGCTAGATGAAAAATGTAATCACATCCCCTACACATTTCTGTTAGAGTTCCAAGATTATCAGGAGAACTTAAATCAAACTGATAGTTTCTAGCACCAGGATTCCAATAATACTCATCATGACTATTGGCAGATTCATTGTCTATGACCATTACGTCGTAGTCATTTGCCAATAGTAAATCTACCAGATTAGATCCAATAAATCCTGCACCACCTGTAACTAATGCTTTTTTCATAAGATTGCAAACATGTCCTTTAATCTACTTACATAGGTATGCCCATCTCTAATGAAGGACATCGCACTTCTCATTTTCTCTTCAGTGCAGTTTCTAGAATCTTCAACCAGTTTCTGATATAGATTTTCTAGATTGGAATCGGTTGTAAAGTGTTCTCCAAAAACATCGGCAATTTCTGGATGATTTGAACCCGTCCATCTACCATAACTAATGTTCTTAAATAATCTACAAGGATAATATCTACCCTGCACCAAATGGGGAGCATCTCGTATATCAACTGAAATATAAGAGTCTCTTACCATCTGAATGTTTTGATTGATGTCTGGAGCACTGTTAGAGTAAATACCAGACCATCCACCAGGATTCCTAAAATACTTTCCGTGCCTTTCACAGATATTTTTAAACTCTAGGATATTCTGCCCGTTTGGAGTTCCGATAAAATAAATGCTATCTCTCGACTCATCAAACAATTCAGGTTCAACTTGATCGATTTCATCGGGCAGTAAATCAGTTGCCCACATCGTTGTAATTGTCTTCGTCTTTGGATGAAAATAATGGTGCAAACTTATCTTCTGCAACTCATCATCACTTGACCAAGTAATATTATCTGCAGGATTCCAACGATCTGCAAAATAAACAAAGTTAAAATACCTTGGATGCGTTAAGCGATATGGAGTATCTCTATCAGAAAGCCCAAAAGGCAAATCTGCATTGTGATTAAAATACACACAGTCATCTAAAACTGGCATATTCTTACAAACATTATGCTCAGTAATAAAAATAGATTCAGAAAAATCTACATTACTCACATCGTCATCATCATCAAACCATTCAACTTCATATCCAAGATAATCTGCTGCCCGCCAATATCCGAAATGTACATAAGAGTGAGTATGAGTTCCAATCTTATGTCCCCATATTACTACCTTTTTCATTCTTTAACCCTCAATGGTAACCAAAAACGTTGGTCGGGAGACATAAACTCTACTGAAGGATAATCTGTCAATTTACCATCCGTTCCGTTAGAACTGGTTTGATAGAACATAGGTTCATCAAAAGCATATACATCATAATACTTTTGAACATCAGCAAATCCAATATCATGATGATCGGAAATCAAATACCCATGATAGGCAATTCGCTTGCACAAATCAACGTAGTCAGGATTGATATAGAGAATTGCATGGGCACTAACCATATTATAAATGCGAACTAAATCATCATACCCCTCTACTTTGTCCCACTGAACACAAGGTCCAGAGTGAGAGTTCATTCTTCCCCATGAAGAAATTCCTAGATAAACAGCATCTGCCTCATCAGGAATCTCAATCTCATCTACAAAGTTAAGAGGAATGCAATCATCCTCTAAAACAATAAAGGGAGAATCTACTTCCTCCAATGCCAAAGCATGGGAATAAGCACATCCCCTTTTACCTATTGGGTCTTTGAATGCAGAAACCCTAATAACATTTTTGAATCCTAGTTTTTCTAGATTCTCTTCCATCAACTCCCGCCTACGGGATTGTTCATCTAAGTTAATATAAACAACTGGTAGTTCTGTCAGTTTTAACTTCATACTTCACCTCTAAGGGCTCTCAATATACCTTCTTCTAAAGAAATTTTAGGAGTGTAAAAACTTAGCATTTTTGATGGATCACAAACCCGATATTGAACTCCAACAGGAGCAGTTGGAATATGATTCGGAGTTGGACTATATCCTTTCAATGAAGTGACTAAAGAAAACAGTTCATTGAAAGAAGTAGCAATGCCCCAACCAAGATTTACAGGACCTTGAATATCCTCTTTGATTGCAGTATCTACTGCTTCAATTATATCATGCATATGAATAAAATCCCTAACCTGATTTCCATCTCCCCATATATCAAATGGGTCTGCAAGATTTCTAGCTCTATTAATATAAGATGGGAAAGGATAATCTAAATCTTGGTCGGTTCCATATCCACTAAAAGGTCTAAAGACATTAATCTTTATACCTTCTGCTTCTAAAAACTGCATCAAAAATTCACCCGTCAATTTAGACCAACCATAAGTCATATCAGGGTTATTGATATCTGATAAATCAATATCAGTTTCCTTTAATTGATACTTCTGTGTCTGCAGTTTGGTTGGATAGGCAGCAGAAGATGAAAAGTAAATAATGCGTGTTGGTTTAGTTCGAAGTGCCCACTGACACATTTCGGAATCAATAGAAAGGTCAGTTGCTACTGATAAAGGATTATGTTCGATTGTCTGACGACCACCAACGATTGCTGCTAGATGGACTACTAAATCAAACTTATCCTCTGAAGTCTTGAAGTAATCTCTACAATCATTGCCATCTTTAATATCGATACCAACAATATCATGATCAACATACTTCCTCATGAAGTATTTTCCGACAAATCCTTTATGTCCTGTGATTAATATTTTCATGCTCTGAGTTCAGAATGATTTTTCTTTAGGGCAATAATTTTAGGAGCAAAGGGATAATCTGGATTTCCCATTTGTTCTTCGGCAAAACAATACGAAGGTGTCAGACTCAAAGTGGGTGGATTATCAATCAGGTAACGATTCATCTGTGACTCATCATGCCACAAAGCAATCACACCATTCTCAAGGTCTTTAGTCACACGGTCTGCAAGAACCTCTGCCATCTCAAGAAATCTTTTAGTAGATCCACCATTGAATCCACCAGCGTAATAGTCCTCTCCTTCCTCACCCACAGGGACGTATGCCAGCGACTGTGGGTTTCTATCGTAAGACCTCTGCTCCTTAGGATAGAAGGACTGGTAGGGGTGCTGAGTGGCAACCAGGTCGCTTAGAACCTCATCACCAACCTTATCTACCAGACCCATATCCACATCAAAGTAGAAGCAATAATCAAACTGAGAGATAAACTCTTTTTCTTTTACAAAGTAGTTGTATCTCTTCAGAGTTGGCATTGGCCAAGGTTCGTGGTCAATCTGACAAACTCGCACATTGTCAGATGCTTCAACTTCATGGTCTGTGAAAAGCAAACACTCAATCTCATGTCCATTGAGAAAGTTCTCTTCAATATTATCAAGAAGTCTTTCAACGAACTGAATATACTTGTTTGTTGCAATGGTCAGGATACAGATTTTCATCTTACACCTCAATATAATTTACATTATCAAAAACAAAAAATCCCTTGTCTTTATGTTCTTGAACGGTTCCATGTAAAAAGCAATTGAGATTTACTTCGGAACCATACTTATATTTAATCGCTGCTGCCATGGAGTTTCCTCCAGAGTAGAGACAGAAATAATCCTTTGCACTATGAATGATATCAGCATACTGGAAAATACTCTCAATCTCAAGAGGATTATTTTCAAATTCAAATCCACCTGAAAGTGAAAGTGAATTTACATTTTTAAAAGTTACCAATAATGCATCATCAGGAATAGAAGATTCTACCAATGAAAATAATTTATCAGCATCATAAAATTCACCGACATCATTCTTCAATAAAGTATGTGCAGACAAATCAACAATCGTCTTATCTCTATATTCCTCTAAAAGATTTGGTTGATAATAGATTTCAGGATATCTACCGTCACCTGCAAATCCATGCCGAATTTCTGCAGCAGAAACAATGTTGTCTGTTGTTCCATTTTTAAGATCGGGAGCACATGAACCAATGTTTGCATGATTGGTTGCAACACCTTTTACATAAGGATTGTCTCTCCAACAAAATTCATAAATCTCAGGGTTTCTATATGTATTGTCAGCACTGATATAAAAATTATATCCCTTTTCTGCATACAATTTAGGTAGGGTAGTGAATTGAAGATTGTCACCTAATCCACCCCAAGGTTGTCCAAAAAATACGTTCATTTTCCTTTATTTACAAAGATAAAATCTGTTCCGAAATGAACTCCAGTATTTCCATAAGCCCTATAGAAATTGTGAGTTTTCAAAAAATTATTTACATCATCAAAAAGACACTGCCCATCATACATTGGATTAATCTCCAACTCTGTATGAATCACCTGAACAGTTGAAAGAAGTTTTTCGCCCATTGATTCTAATGCAATTAACTCAGCACCCTGAAGGTCCATCCACATCAAATCAATATTCTCAATTCCATTTTCTTCACAAAAAGAATCTAGTCTCACACAATCAACTTCCAATTCTTTTTGGACGTATTTTTCAATATGGTCATATGTGCCATTTGCTTTATAAAGACTAGATGCACCTCTATTTCCATCAAACCAAGGAGTAACAGTTTTCTCAGGGTCAATAGGATAAAAAGTGCATATTCCATTGTAACTATTCACAGCTTTATTAATGACTGTAATGTTATCAATGTCTTTGGTATTCTCTAAACAAACTTGATAAGAATCTGGGTTTGCTTCAAATGCAAATATCCTTGCATTCTTATATCGTTTGGAGAATTCAATAGACTCCAAACAATGCAAAGAACCAACATCAAAAATTACAGAAACCTCATTTGGATCTCTGAATTTTTGGTTGGCAAAAGTATAAAATGTATCTAAAGATGAGACTTGGTACTGGGTTGTCATTTAAAAAAGTCTTTGTCCGAAATTGCTTTATCATCAATATAATAATCACCGAAGGGTTTCCCTAACATAAGATTAGTAAATTTACAACCCCAGGAAACTAACTGATCATATGTTTCATTATAACATGCATCATATGCTATTCTAACAGAGTTTTTACCTCTGCCCATACCTCTTGCAGTGAAGTATATAATAGTATGCCCATCATCATACAATGAATTAACTTTAGCAATCCTATCATAGAAAGGTTCTGCTAAAGAATAATCACCATATGTTTGAGTGCATATGGTGTTATCAATATCTACAATATATGTTTTCAGTTCAGCCATGCAGAGAAGTCCTTATCAAAGCGTTCGATTGCTTCAGTGCTCTTAGGATGCTCAACCATCTCAAGAATAACGGGAAGACCAGTCGTTACGATATCGGCACCTTCTTTCCAAGCATCAGAAACATCAGTTTGAGTACGGATACTGCCAGCGATAATCTCACAATCTAGGGCGTTCTCATAAATGTAATTCTTGGTTCGGTCAAGAACCTTTGCAACATCTCCACCATGCTGCTTCAGGCGGCAGTAAAAGAGAGAAACGTAATGAGCACCAGCAGAAGCACACAGTTGCAGTTGCTGCTCACTGTAGCAAGCAGTGGCATTGATTTGCACACCTGCCTTGGAAACAGTTTTGATTGCACGAAGACCATCAAATCCAACTGGAATTTTCACATGAAACTTATTGCAAAGAGGATAAAACCTTTCATACATTTCACTTGCTTGACGAACCATGCCCTCATAATCTAGGGCAAACACTTCAGCACTCAGAGAAAGATCTTCACTACCACAATACTCAGCAAGTTTTTGAATTAGTGCATCAAAACTTCCCTTTGGTTCTTTAGCAATAATGGAAGGGTTGGTTGTTACACCTTGAATGGCACCCATTTCATTTGCTTTAATAATTTCATCAAGATTAGCTGTATCAGCAAAAAGATAGTTCATTCGTCCTCTTTAAATACGTAGGTTTTTCCATCTTCAACGATGTTTGAATCTTCATCATCGTCTTTATTTGACCATTCTACCACAATAGTATCCTCCAATGCAATACGCATATGCATCAAACCAGGAGGAATATGAAATACATCTCCTGCTTCTAAAATGATAGATTTATTTTTGGCACGACCAATTCTCATACCAACTTTAAGTTTTCCAGATTGAATATAATAATATTCATCTTTAGTGACGTGATACTCCATACTACTTTGAGTACCCGCTTTCATAAAGACTTCTTTTAAGGTAAAGTCATCAGTAGCAAATACGGTAGTGATGTATCCCCAATACTTCTCTCTTTTTTCTTCACACTTAAGTACAAGAGGAAGTTCTTGCCTCCCGTAACTATTGTCCGTAGTATTTGTTGATTCCATTCTTTCGTTCAAAATGTTTTTTATACAAGTCTCTACTCAATCTACATGGTTGAATATGTGGATTGATTGAGGTGGTGTAGTAAGCCATTTCAGCAATTTCCTCTAACACTATAGCACATTCTAGTGTTCTTTTAGATGAATCTGAGAATACCATAACACCATGCCCAGGCAAAAGGATGGCAGGTATGTTAAGTGGATTTATTTTCTTAGATTGATAAAAATCAACTACGCACTGTCCCAGATTCTTTTCATATTCATCAAGTTCAAACTTTTCTAGTTGTCTAGCAACTGGAATATCAGATAGAAAGTAATCGGCGTGAGTTGTCCCTAAAATAGGAATTGGTTTAAGTGCCTGTGCCCATGAAGTTGCAAACTTTGAATGACTATGAATAACTGATTTAATCTCTGGAAATGCCTTATAAATTTCCAAATGAATTGCTGTATCGACAGAGGGTTTCATACCAGAAATTAATTTTCCAGTATAAAGTTCGACAATACAAAGTTGGCTAAACGTAAGTTTATCAAACTCAATCCCAGAAGGTTTAATAACAATATGCTTACCATCTTCAGTAAGCACACTGGCATTTCCCCAAGTTAGTTTGACTAAACTGTTTTCCTTTAAACTTTTGTTCAGAGATAAACAATCTTCAATTGCCTTATTCATGTAATGGTTTAGATACAAATTCAGCGGCGACTTGGTTAGCAAAAACTGGGTCACCAGTTGCTAGAAGAGCTGCATAAAAACAATCTCCTGCACCAATAGTATTTACCACATTTTCCACAGGCGTTGCTGGATAATTAACACCGTTCATCATGCAACCATCTGCACCTTTTGTTACACAGATATTTGTTACCCGATCTACGTGTTTTGCTTCCTCTTGATTACAGACTAAGTAATCAACCGCCCAATACCTATCATAGTTTGATGTCTTACTCGATACCTGAGAAGAGGCATATGTAATTTTTCCAGAATCAGTTGCATGTTTGATGAATGATTCTGTAATAAATCCACAACGGTAATCAGCAAAAGCAATGATATCAAACTCATCAATATCAAAATTTTCTAAGAACGATTTTGAAAACTCATTATTGACATCATTAACTTGTAGATGATTGTATCGACTATCTCCATGATTAACCCAGTATCTTGTTTTAGTATTATTACGACCCTGGAAAAAACTTTTTACTGGGAGATCATAATGCAACTCAAAAGTATCACAGTCTTTATCAGACATTGATGTTGCAAATGTTACGTCTCTACCAAATCCACGAAGAAACTTGGCAACATTAGCAGCGCCACCAAAATCATAACTGTGCTCTTCAATTACCGTTTTGATTGTTGGAGACTCTAGTGATAGTCCGATTGCCCTAAGTTCTAGAGTTTCATCAATGATGGTATCACCAACAATTAGATACTTTAAATTTTCTCGCATGTTTCAAGTTCTCTAATTTTTTGCATGGTATTGGTTGTGGAATAGTCTCCAACCAAAGGATAAACTTTAACTTGTATAGACTCTGGAATACAGTCTCTGCTTCTTACTTCATCAGCAGTCCATTCAGAACCCTTAACAATTACATCTGGAGAGAGTGTTTGATAGAATTCTTGAAGTTCTTCAGTTGAATCAAAAATGATGACTTCATCAACATAACGATTTGTCTCAAGAACCCTTCTACGATCTTCTTCATTATTAACAGGTCGATTGTCACCTTTGAGTTGTTTTACTCTGCGGTCAGAATCAATAGCAACAATCAGTTTTGTTCCCTGCAATCTAGCAAACTTCAAAAGTTCAATATGGCCCTTATGAAGGATATCAAAAACTCCATTTGTTAAAACAATGCCAGTATGTGAATCAATCTTTTCAACACGCTTGACATGACGACCTTCTCCCCATGCTTCATCTAACCACATTTTGCTCATCTCTCTCATTTCAATCTGAGAAGACAACCACGTACCCAAACAAAGAACATTGGAATCATTATGCTCTCTAGACTTAACCGCAGTGAGTTCATTATGAGCTAGAACAGCACGGACACCAGCAAAACGATTTGCAACGATACTCATACCAACACCAGTTCCACAGATAAGGATACCTCGGTCCGCCTCACGATTACTCACAATTGTAGATAACTGAGCTGCATAATCAACATAATCGACACTCACATCAGAAGTATAAGGTCCAATATCAATAACCCGATATCCTTCTCCCTTAAGATACATCTTTAGTTGTTCTTTGTTCTCGACCCCATTATGGTCAGAAGAAATAATGATCGTTTTCATAGAAATTCAAAGTTACCAAATGGATAATCAACTGTTGATTTATTATAGCATTCTCCACCAAACCAATTTTTGGGGGCAATTACTTTTTTACTTTTTGCTAACCATGCACCCCACCAAGAGAATGATGAATTTGCAATGATGTGATAATCGCATAATGACATTAAGCAAAGATCAGCATCGGTTGTGTTTTCTTCTGATATCAAAAACCTATCATCTTTAAATAAATCCTGCTCTTTACACCAAGATTCATCATCAGAAAAAACAATAACAGGAAGTTCTGGTAGTTTAGAAAGTGCTTCCTGATAATAACTAATTGGTTGCACAGGATGATTTGGATTAGAGGTATAATCTCCTCTACGAATATGTAAAGAGATTACTTCACTATCAAAATTTTCTTTAAGAAATTCTTTACAATTAGAATACAACTCTTCATTAAATCTAAAGTCTTCTCGTATCTCATCTTCAATATGCTTGAAGTATTTTTCGGTTTGAAAGTATCCCATTAAATCTACATTATCTGGGCAATTGATGAATAATTCCTCATCAAATTCATGCTTTCTTTCCCAAAAAGTATTGGCATCCTGTAGAGCACAATCATTATTTTTTTCTATATTTTCAAAAACATCGTATAAAATAACATCAGAATTTTTGACATTATCATCATGCTGCCCAAAAACATATCTAGGTGGAATGATAAATCCATATCCCCTATTTCTAGCAATTCCTTTTAAAGAAGCATATTGAAACATTTGATTGGCAAGTCTTCCAAGATTGCCAATATGATTGAGTGATATCATACTTTATAATTAAATGAAATAGTAACTCTTGGATCAGTATTAAGACCAGGAGGAACCATATGAACAGTGGATGATTGAAAAATTAACAAAGAACGTTCAACTGGTTCTATAGAATATGAATCTGAATTATACTCATTTCTGATAGAATGTGGGGTACAGTAATAAAAATTAGGATGGTGAAATACTATAGGTGCAGATCCCTCTGGTCTTTTACAGAAATATACTCCACTAATAGAAGATGGTAAATGATGATGAAACTCTTGACTGTTTTTATTAGTATAAACATTCCACCACCACTCACTTAAAAAGAATTTATGATGGTCACAATTTAAAAATTTTGCGTATTCATTAACTTTAGTATTGATTCTTTCAAATAGTAAGTCAAAAATTTTATTCTCATACCCAATATTAAATGAATTTTGTGGGCTATTTGCTCCCGAATACCAGGAGTCTATCCCTCTACCTTTAACAACATCCTTTTCTTTTAGAATGTGTTGATATATTCTCATATTTTCTTCTTCAGAAATGAGATCGTATGACCGATAAACTGAAGTTGGAAACAATAAATGAATATTATCCTGCACAAATATATCACAATATATCAAATTATTATAATAAAAAAGGGAGTTGTTGTCAACTCCCTTGATTCTTTTCAGGCTCGCCACCAATTCTTTGACTGGAAATTGGAAACCAGGCGGGAGAGAGTCCCATCCGCACCACTTGCTTTTTTATGGGAAAGCAAGAAACCAGAAGGGGTCAAATTTGACTCCACCACTTGGTTTTAAGAAACCAAGAAAAGTTGGGTTAACTTTGATATTTCGGTGATACCAAAGAATGCTATCAGAAATAGCACATCCCAGAGTTTGAGTTTGATAGCAAAAGGAATACCGAGTAGTCCCCCAATAAACTTTATTATCAAACCATTTTTGAAATCTCCCCACAACATGATTTGATAACCAAGTAGGAGAAGAAAGTTCCCGATATACCTCAGGATACTTGTTTTAGACATAAGGGGTTTGCTCCCGACCAGTGCTGTTATAGACCATCCGTGTCTTCTTCATCGTCTCTTACATAACAAGGAACTCTATCTGGATCTAACCATTTCGCATACTCAATATCCTCCATTGCAGTAGAACATTGTAGAACATTATCAAAAAGATAAATGTCATTCCAGCGTTTGGTATAGTAATTTTGCTTTTGCAAACGATAATCTGGTTTGCCGTTTATCTCAAGAATACCTGCTTCAATAAAGCGATATCCTTCACGTTCCAGAAGAACTTTGGTTTTCATGCAACCTCAACAGATTCAAGATCGCTGGCGACATACTCCATGAGCATTTCGTAGTCGTCAAGAGGGTCACCAGAAAATACGACACCTTCATTTTCATAAAAGCGACGAACTTTTTTATAAAGTTTCGGATTCTTTACATCAAGGTAGATTTCCCCGTTAGCAGCAAGGCGAAGAGTGCTAACATCTTTCTTGAATTTTGCGGTCAGAGACATTGTTTTGTGTTGTTTGCTCTAGTATTATAAGGTGTTGAGACTTTTCTGTCAAGTGTGCCAGTCTATGAACTGGTTATGTTATATAGTCACTAAAATCTTTTGCACAAAGATACATATTTCCAGATATAGAAATCCTGTTACTATCAGATGTATAAAATGGATAAACACAATGATTAACTCTAGATGGAAACACGATAATTTCCTTCTCGAAAGTAGAATCCAATTCTATTAAATGCTCTTCCATATCACCGATTGCATTTGGATAATAAAATGCAAAAGATCCAGGACACTTATTATTTGAATTCTTACATAAGTCTTGATCAAATTCATTCCTAAAGTCATAGGGTATTTTTACCCATATAACAAAACTATAAAGACCAGTATGATGATGGACAGGATTGAACTCGTATTTCTTTTGATAATTTACCCACAATCTTTTAAGTTCAAGATTGTATCCATCAGCAATAACTGATTTTTCATATCTCATCAAATTATACTGCCTTTCATATTTGGCACATAATTTTACAAGGTATTCTTCAACAAAGATAAAATCTTCTTGTGACAAATTAATATCATAAGATTCTTCTATATTTCCAGCTAGGGTATTAACAGCTCTATTATTATTTTCTTTTGCATCCAATGCACTATTGACAAGACGATCAAAGATAGCGTCGGGAACTCTATCTTTAATAAATCCAATGCTATAAAATGGTATAGATTCCATAATTAAATATAGACTAATCGGAGTATTCGGATTTGAACCGAAATTATTCCGCTTCCCAAAAGCGGTGCCATGACCAAGTTAGGCGATACTCCGTAGTTCCAACTCACCAGAATGAACTGCTGCGTGGCAACAAGCACATAATAGCACACATTCCTTTATTTCGTCAATAATACGTTCGTGACTCCATCCACGAATCCCATGAAATTTAGCGTCTTTTTGAGATGGATCTAAATGATGAACTTGAAGTGCTGATGAATATTTATCATAACCACAAGAAACACACTTACCTCCCATTTCTTCAAGAATAAAATTTCTTTTTTTCTGTCCCAACTCTAATGTATATTTGTTATGACAAGCACCACAAACACTTTTTTTATGCCCATAAAACTTAGATGGATCAGTTTCTCCACAATGCCCACACTTATGCGTTCTCATTTTCGGTAGAATAAGTTTATCTACCGTTATTTATGTTTTTTATCAAATGGAGCCCAGTGCTGCCATTCGTATTTGTGTATTGCCCAGATACCCATAATAGGAAGCACAATCAAAATGTATCCAAGAAATCCAAGAGTATAGGGGTTTTCTAGAACCCATCGAGCAAAATGTCCCATCAGTATCCTCTCCAGGTCTTAAACTCATAATAAAAGTATTGATCCACTACCCTATCATCTAATGGGGCATTTTCAGTTCTATGTGCCCATACCTCACAAAATTCTACGATGCGACGATCGTGTAATGAACTATGTCCCCACATTCTTACAAATGCTGATGCGGCAAAGTGATACCGCTGTCTAATGTGCGGTTCCGTTTCCTTTATACTTTTCGGTGTCATAATATCCCCCTTTTGTTCCGAAGTAAAGAGTTGTTAATACGAAAGGAATTGAAACAAATAAAAGTGCTTTTGCTAATAACATCAGATCATCTCCATTGCTCGTTCTAGTTCAATATAATGGTTCATTTCATCCACTGCGATCTCTGCAATCTTTGCATCATCCTGATGATCCCAGAAGTAATCTAGGTATGTTTCTGTTGCATGAAACTCAATACCTGAGTTCAGATGATAAGCGAAAACAGGAGCAAGAAAATAATAACCCACCATAATCCAATAATAGATGAGAACCAAATGATAAGCGAAAAAGCGATCAACCCAGCGATCTGCTCCGCCACGCGACTCCATTTCTCTGAGGTGTTCGGTTTCATTAATTGTCTGTGCGAAGTGTTCTTTCATTAAGTAGTAATGTTCTTCTGTTCGGAGACCTAGTGATTCTCTGAGATGAAGAACACTGAGAAAAGCGAAGTAAGGTGCTCTGGCGATTGTTTCCAGCACCCAGAATCTTTGGATTGGTAGATCACGGTAGAGGAAGTCAATGATGGCTACCGTAATTGATAGAACTGCATCATTGAACTTTCTCATAGGAATACTCCTGGTTGATAATTTACTAACTTTTGAATCTCGGTAAGAAGTGCTCCATACTCCCTGAACTTTCTGTCTCCAGCAATATGGTGTCTTTGTCTGACCCACACTGCGTCTGCAATCAGACGAAGTTCATATTCTGAAAAATCTTTAAATCGTTCCATTGATAATCTCCTTATCTAACGTGATGACCACCAAACATAAATCTCATGCCATTCAGGATTTTTGCTCCGAAAGATCCGAGATTGCGTGAATTAAATCGCTCAAATAGGGCAGTAGTAATAACAGGAGCGGATATCCCCAAATCCACAGCGGCAGAAACAGTCCAACGACCCTCACCGCTGTCGGATACCCCACCAGAGAACTGTTTAAGCTCACTGTTGCCGCGTAACACATCAGCAGTAAGATCAAGTAACCAACTACCAACCACGCTACCACGACGCCATAACTCAGCCACCTCAGCAACATCAATATCATAGCAATAGGATTCGGGGTCTGCCATTGGGGCGACTTCTGCATCTCCTTCTCTAACATACTGAGCACCTGCGTTTGCGTTTTTGATGATGTTGAATCCTTCAGCGTATGCTTGCATGATGCCATATTCAATACCATTATGCACCATCTTTACAAAGTGACCAGCACCAGGACCACCACAATGCAACCAACCGTGCTCTGCAGAAGTTACGTCTGAGTCAAATTGAGTCCTGGGGGCAGCACTGATTCCTGGGGCAAGGGCATCAAAAATGCGCGAACAAGAGGCGACCGCAATATTTCCCCCACCAACCATAAGACAGTATCCACGATCCAAACCATAAACACCGCCGCTAGTGCCACAATCAATATATTGGATACCCATCTTTGCCAAACGTTCTGCTCTTTTCCGACTGTCTTTAAAATTGCTATTGCCATGATCAATAATAATATCTCCCTCACTACAAAATCGTAATAACTCATTGATTGTCTCCTCTACTGTTTCTGCTGGCACAACCATTTGGAAGATTCCTGGTTGTATTCCCCCGTTTTTTGTTTGTTTAACTACTTGAACAAGATTTTGAATAGTAGTTGTAACTCCATTAACAAATCCCTTTTCATAAGCTTCCTGAGCCTTTTCATAATTTCTCCTGTAACCCCAGACTTCAATTCCTGCCTTCATCATGCGGCGAGACATTCCTTCTCCCATTCGCCCCAGTCCAATTAATCCTACTCTCATAACTCTCCCCTAATATTGTGGATATGCGTGTGTAAGTCCCCAATAAACAAATAACCCAATGGAACTAAAAAGTAACAATGAAGAAATAAAAAGGTTATTCATCGTCTTCGTCCTCATAAGTAGATGGTTCTTCAAATAGTTCTTCTATTTTTTGTTGTGTAACTCTTCTTTGGAGTTCTTTTAAATCTTCTTCTGTAAGAGAGATCATTTGTCCTTGAGTAAGTCTTCTATTCTTTTACGCATATTTGAACTTTCCTGTTTCATATAGTCTCGGAGAGAATATCCTCTTTGACCTCTCATAATACAAGTGCCTTGATAGAACATCGTGGCGGCAAATACTAACAGGAAAACAATACCGATTAGTTCAGGGTAATGTTGAGCCATGGTAATACAGGCGGAATAACACCTACAAGTCGGAGGAGTCCTTCAGCAAATAAAGCAAGAACCACCCAACCGACGCACATGCTAATGATAGAAGCATTACGGTTGTGTCGTCGTATAGCAGCATCAATCATCTCCTGAACTTCAGAACGGCTTACAAACTCGTCTTGAGGTTCCATCACTTCTCATCTCCAAGAAACTTCGCAAGTGGGTCTTTTCTGGTCTTTACGATTTCAACTGATCTTTTGTAGAACATATTGTCCGTATTACCAGACGTTTCAAACGTCTCCTTGATCTTCACCCAATTGTCGTAGGTGCGTTGATCCATAGGGTTTTAGATTGAATATTATTAGTTATACTAGTGAGTACTTTTACTATGTCAACTATGTGTTGATACAAAAATATAGATTAAGAAAATCTAAAACTTTGTAATATTTGTAACAAGGAAGATCAGGGATTCGAACCCTGGAACGCTATTAACGTTATTAGTTTTCAAGACTAACGCCATCAACCACTCGGCCAATCTTCCGATTATGTTATAATATACACTATCTATTCAATTTCGTCAAGTGCTTATCACCCCATCAACAAAAAGAATTGAGTTTGAAAGACTACTCAAAAAACTTGGATATCGTGATAGGTCTCCAGTTTATCCAAAAGAAAATAAAAGATATCAACAAGTCAATTTTAAATGTGAGGATGGCGCTCTAGCAATTTATACATTTATAATACTTTATCAAACTAAAAAAAGTTACTTATACTTAGAGTTTGAAGACCATTATAACTCACCACAGTTAGAAGAAAAAATAAAAACTTTAGCAGAAAGAATTTATTTTCATGAAAAAACCAGAGTTGCAGAGGTTGGTTATGAAGTCAAATATACTAAGCAACCAAACGAATTTTCATTAGAAGAAAGGAAAAAAATCTTCTATAACTTTATGAAATATACTTATAAAAATTTAGAAGAGGGTATGGTCAAACTTTCTCCAAGACCTGGAGATGTTTTAGTTGCAAAACCACATGGACCAAAACTAAACGATGGTTTTACAGAGTCTTCACTGGTTATTGGAAAACACCAACGTTCTTTGGTTGCTCGCAGATTTGGTTTTGGAAAACTAAATGATGATGGATTTCAGTATGCACGTTATGATGAAAATACTATACTAAGACCTATCTAACTTCAAAATCTAAACGTCTTACTTTTCTATTTCTACGAGCATTTTGATATTCTAGGTCTTCATTGGAAAAGACACTTGATTTTTGATTTGAAGCATTAGAAGATACCATTACAATTTTAGACAAATCTAAAGCAGTAATAGTTTCCCCTCTAACTGTGGTCATATTAGAACACCCACAGCACCTTGTTTTTGTAGGGTGGCTAGTCAATTCGACTCCACACTCTTTACATCTAATTACAATCATGGTTTAAAAATAATTAACTTTATTATTCTGGAATTACTTCTTCAATTGGTTCTTCGACTGACTCAGTTTGTACAGGTGCTTGTTGAGGAACTTCTACTTCTACTTGGATATCTTCTAGTGCCGCAGATGCCGATCTGGCAGTCTCTGAGATAGACCTCAACATCCACACATATTTGCCATGAGACTCCATTAAGTCCTGAAGAATATTTGCTGTAGCAAGACTCTCAATTCTTTCAGCAGAATTGGAAGCATCAATTAGCATATCAATAAGTGTTTGATTATCACCAAGAAGTTGCTTCACCATCATCTTAGCGTTGATTCCCTGAGCACTATTTGATGCTTGTTCAATATGAGTGACTTCAGTGATTCTAGTTAGTGTGCTCACTGGTTTCATACCAAGAAATCTCATA
>B570J14230_10000067_pt1 | contig 33003 bp, 42 predicted proteins | sample LakMenepilimnion_3_FD_14230 | JGI IMG/M metagenome (IMG submission 14230) | reverse complement strand
GGGACTCTCGGAAAGTATACGCTTGTCAGATATGATTTCGCCCTTTGGGCAAACGAAGTCAGGGCAAGAACCCAATATTAAGGCAATGTCTGAAACTGGGATAACTGAGGGACATAGACTGAAACCCTCTATAGAATCTGCGTCTCTTTAGAGCGCAGAGTGTCAAACAGATACAGATGTGTTATCAATGGCTAGAAAGTTTAAATATGTCCCCAATACTCACTCGTGAGCCAGGAGGAACAGAATTGGGGACAGATTTGCGGAAGTTGTTACTAGAAAAGTCTCACAACAATCCAATTGGCGAAATTACAGAACTCTTGCTGTATGCGGCAGACAGAGCGCAACACATCGCAGAAAAACTAAAACCAAATTTAGCAGCAAATAAGTTTATTTTATGCGATCGCTACACCGACTCGACAATTGCGTACCAAGGCTACGGCAGAGGTTTAAGCTTTAATTTAATAAATCAACTAAATCAAATTGCTACAGGCGGATTGGAAAGCGATTTAACTATTTGGCTAGATGTAGATGTAGAAGTTGGACTTTCGCGTAAACGTGGGCAATCTGCACCAGACAGAATTGAGCAGGAAACTATAGAATTTCATCGGCGTGTGCAGCATGGCTATATGGAATTGCACAAACTCAACCCATACAGAATTGTGCGAATAGACGGAAACGCAGATAAAAATATAATTCAAAAAAAATACAGGAAATGTTACGAAATTTTCTACTTCCAGTAAAATATCCTGAATTGAAAATTAGATAAGGCTAGTGAACATTATCAACCTTACTTTTTGCATTTTGATGTCCAATTTTTTCTTAATTGCATTTCCAACTATTGAAGCAAAATCTTCAATAAAACTGATTTCTTTTTCGATGATTGAATCATCGGACATTTCTTCATAATTGCCGATAACATAGCCAACCACATAGTCATCATCATCGTTACCCACACCTGTTTGTATGATTTTGATTTTTGTGTTTTTATCAAAAAACGTACCCACACCTGTTTGTATGATTTTGATTTTTGCGTTTTTATCAAAAAACGTCTCTTCAGTTTCACAATAATTTAAAAAAATATCTTCTGGCATTTCCGAGCAAGGAATTCTAACGCCAAGCATTAAGTATGTCTTCATCGTTTGACTCATGTTCCTATCCCTTTTAGTTTTCTGTTTTTTCTCTAGAATTTAGCGACGCTATTATTGTCTGCTGATCAATAATAATATCCATCAGTTGCTCTACTGTTAGCTTTCTGAAGGCTTCAATATCTAATGCGGTAGATTCTCCAATCTGGTTTTTTATTTTTTCTAATTTTTTATTGTTATTTTTTACCGCTTTTTTTACATCTTCCTGTTCTTTCGCTATTTTCGCCACCCTCTCTTTTTCTTCCCAATCTTTTAATATTTCTTGTCCGCGAAGTTTTTGCGCTTCAAACATTGATTTGTCTTGGTCTGACAAAATCAGTGATTCTAAATCCGCAGATTTATTAATAATTTTTCCACCAATTATTTTCAAGAAACCAACATTTGTTTCTATACTATGCTGCTTCACTGCTTCAGTAAATCGGTAGAATCCATCTTCTAAATTGTCTACCATTATCTTGCTTATGTGACATCCGCCGTGATATGCAATGTCTTTCCCTCTTTCTGAATCATCAAACGATGTGCCGTAATATTGCAAAATTCCGAAGTTTGGCATACCTACAATCGCTAAATGTGCCTTAATTCCCTCTCTATGGTGTGTTTTTAGGTTAATGAAGTTTTGCATTGTTTTCTTTTTTGTTTTTGGTTTTTGTCTATATATCTATAATACTATGGTCAACAAAAAAAGTCAACTAAAATTATTGCATATTAAACCACTCCTAACTTTTTTCTTCAGCTTGGGAGTTGATTCTACTAGTCGGGAAATGTCACCCATGCTGGCACAGTCGAATAGTTTCTTGTAGTTAGATTCTGCCCATTCTCTGACCTTCAACTCGTCCTCTTCTATGGCGAATTGAAAATAATTAGACATTACGGTTGGCAGATCATTCTTAATTACCAGTCTGTAGCCTGACACTCCATTTAGAGCGAACATAGGAACTGCAAAGCCACCGTCAAGCTGCATTAGCTTTATTTCACTTATTTGGAATTCATAAGCAAAATTGTCTGCGTCTTTTCCGTGCTGCTCAAGCAGCTTTCTTGCTCTACTCCAACCCCGGTATTGATCCTTTTAGGTTTTAGCTAATGTGGCGATCGCCACTTTGGTTACACAAAAGCTCTAATTAGCACCTTTTGAAGTTGTTCGGATCATTATTGTTTGCATCAGGGTGCGAACGAGGAATTGACACTCTCAGTGGCTTTATCCACTGAGTTTTACGCTTACCAAGCTATCGGAATAAAATCTCCACAATTTCTTTGTTAGATCGCTAAACTATCACCTTCCCACCATCTTTCCTTTCTTTCAACAAATGCGCCTCCGTTGCAATAGCCATAATAAGAGGGTGCTTGTAATACATTTATAATTTCACTGAAAAATAAAGCTGGGAAGATGATCACTTTCTTACAGGAAACTACCCTTTTTTCTTTGTATCTTCCCTTGACTTTTGTACCCACTTTATGGTATTATATGTAATTTGAAAATTTGGTGTCCAACCTTACGATAGAATAGGCATTTCAGTCGTTGTCATTGCCAAAAATCATGTAACACGCTTGTAGTTTTTTGCCGCCAAAAATCACCGTTTTCAGCGAAGCACAGAACAAATGTATTCTATGCGCCTATATTTACGCCTGTGCATATCTGGCTTTAATAAAAATAAGCATGACAATTTGTCCTAAATTCACAGAATTTAGGACGATAAACTAAAGCTAACGATTTTTATTTGTCCAGAAAAAGATAAAAAGATTCTAGCAACGACAAAATCGCAGTTTTAAATACCAAAATAATATAAACGCTTAAAATAAGCGCATACACACTTGGCGTTAGGTTTTTGCGGAATAAAAAACAATGAGAATAATTATGTCTAATACTTAGTGTGCTTTTGTGCGGTGATTTAGTCCACACGGTTGGAAACCCAAGGTTAGATCATAATTTTGTTGCTTGAAAACCAAAAAGCATGACCGAAGCTTGGTGTGCTTTTGTAATGCACTTTAATCCAGGACAGTTACTGGCTCAAGTTCCCTTCAAAATCTTGTTAGTTTTCACCAACGTGCCTATAGCACCTCTATAGGCTCACCAGTTTCTTCAAGGATCTGATGTTTAATCCGTTAGGATCGATGAGGCGAAGGTTCTTATGTTTCTTCAATCTTGGCAGTAACCATCTGCCTCGCGTCCTGTCAGCTTTTTGAGGTTATCTCGCATCCGAGGTACGAGTTGCCTTCCAGGTATAGGCTTTTTAAAACCGCATACGTATAGTAACGGGGGAATTTCCCTGGATATCTTGTCTCCTTGCGAACAAGACCCGAACGAGAACAGTTTAAAACCAAAACGCAGTACGCTTGATCTAAGGATTTACTCTCGTTAATATAATTATAGCACGAGAAGAAAAAATATGCAATACAACTAAGAAAGAAATATAAATATAGAGCTAGGGTTAGCTGTCTAAATTCTTGAAATTTAGCAAGAAGCAAAATACCCGCTTCGTGGGATTCGCTCACAAAATCCATTTGACAGAAAAAATTGCATAATCTTAAATATTATGCTTTTTTCTTTAAGGGCTAACTTCCAGTAGCTGTTAGTCCTTAAAAGGTTTCGCTGCACTTATGGGGCTACTACTTCATGGCGTATTTCTGGGTGACTTCTGTCAAACCGGTCATCTTCTATGTCAATACTTGTTTTTAACTCAAAGACAACATAACCTGGTTCTTCTGTTTCTGCGTCAGGCATAGTTATTTCTAATTTGTCTATGTCCCATGACTCGCTTCCATCATAAAAATTTAGCTCTAGGTCTAGCACAGATTGGTCTTTCTCACTAGATTGTCTAACCTGTTCGGCAAATTCTAAAAAGTCTTTAACTAGCATATTTTTTGTTGTTGCGATCGCAATTTTGTTGTCTATTGATAGGTGTCGGTATCGCGCTTTGTATTATTTTATTACACCGATTTTTAACCATTTTGCATTTTATCGGAATCAAAATGCAAAATGGTTTATTAAATCAGTTTACTGCTTTTTTACTTCGCTGTGAAGGCTGCTGAAGCTAAACTTTAGAGCCGCATTTTTACCCTTTGTGGTAATAGCATTTCGTGCGTTTATATACTCCGCTTCGATTAATGAAGCTTTGGCGTTATCCCATTCTTGAGATGATATTAAAGCTAAACCATTGCTTTTGCGATAATCTTTAATGCCGGCGTAGCTCGATTTAAAACTAAAAAAGCAGGATAGAACAACTTTTTGCTCAAAGGTTAAATCGTAGTCGCCACTAGCTAAATCCTTGGGCATTTCTTCGGGTCTTACATAAAAAGTTATCCCAGCGTCTTTTCCCATGCTTATTGTGTGGGTAATTATAAAATACCCTTTTGGAATCTCGAAGCTTTTATGAGCGACTACCTTAAATGGGTTTTTTGTATCATCGCTAGGTGCGTGAAATTCGCCATTTTCTCTATTTACGAGAACGCATCTTTCTTTGCTGCCACCGTCCCAATAATTGTTGAGACAATAGTTAAGTTGTGGCACTACTTTATATTTTCTACCGCTGTAATTAAATACTTTTGCAGCGAGTTCTTTCATTGTCTTGTTGTTGTTTATGAAAATTGTCATTGTTTTTTGTGTTTGTGGTTTTTGTCTATATATCTATATTACATTGGTTAACCACAAAAGTCAACCAGTTTTTGATTTTATTGTGGAAGTTTTATTCCAAGATTTCCTCGCCACACCAAGACTTCTTTTTTTAGAAGTTTAATTCTTGTATTCACATTATTGCGAACCAGCGACACACTGACAACATAAAAATCGTCGCATTGATAGAGGCAATATATTGGAATATTGCATTCTGCTATCATTACTAAAACAAACTCATAAGGTTGCGGGAGCTTGTCCTCTGGTTTTACCCATTCGCTTGAATGTAAAATTGCCTCAACTTCTGGCTTTGTTTCTTGGGTATTTATTTTTTCTGTACTTAACTGCATGGCTTTAAATTTCTTGATACTTGTTAACACATTTTACCACAAACAATGTTAATATAGCATCAATATTGCAATAACATTTTAGGCTAAATCATGAAAGTATTTATCGGGGTTGATCCAGGATCTAAGGGTGCTATTGTCGCTATAAACGAAAACAGAGAGTTAATTATGTGCGCCGATATGCCGTTTATGGATGGGCAAATCTCAATGAGGGGTGTTGCTAAAATATTTAGTGATTTTGACCCTAACAATAGTTTTGCGGCCATAGAAGTTGCGAAAGCCATGAGCCAAAAAGACGAGAAAAAAGGCGGAGAAAAAAGAAGTCAGAGTGTTGCATCAATGCTTAAATATGGGCGTGGTCTTGGGGCTTTGCAGATGTGCATTTTTATGAAGCAGATATCATGCACAGAGGTTCAATCCGTTCAATGGATGTCACTTTTGGGTGTTAACGGCAAAACAAGCGGTCAATACAATGGCGATAAAGTCGCTGTGGAATTAATACCACAAATAAAAGACTTGGTATATGAAAAAAATTCAAAATACAAAAATGGTGTAAAAATTTGTGATGGGCGTGCAGATGCTGCCTTGATTGCTGAGTGGAAACTAAGAAAATATCTGTCTGCAAGAAATACAAAAATTTAATGTTTGCAAGTCAAAATGGTGGACAAGCATCTGTTTTGTGCCGTAAACGGGAAATAGACATTGAACAGATTTATGATCCGCGCTTTGGTTGCGTCGGGCTGTACCCTGAATCAGTTTTGATTGAAGTTTTCAAGTAGCTAATTTACGCGGTCGCCTCTTTTAGGGCGATCGCACTCACAATCACCAAGGAAGATCATGCAATATACTGGATACCTTTTGATTAACAATGAGAAAATAAAAGTGCTTGTCAGGGAAGGGAAAACATATCGCTCTTTAAAAATTAGACAATCTGGAGTAGACGGTAATTTTCTCTCTGACGAAAGTGATTATCTAGCAAGTTATCCGTCCCTGATTAGAGAGCTAAAGAATGGATCACAGATTTCAGTTTGAATTAACAAGCGGTCGTCTCTTTTTGTTGGGCGATCGCATTTAATCACATAACAGTCACATAAAGATCGCTCTTTTGATGGGCGATCGCGCTACAACTCTAACAATTTGAATTATGGATACTTTATCATTTAACCGGAAACATAAAAAGACAAAAGCGACGTAAGCGATATCAATTAAAACAGCGGCTAAGAGAACTAGACAGTATTGCTGAAAACCAAATCCATAGAAACTACAATCTTTTTATGGCTTCCTGGGGTGGTACTCGTTGCCCTGGTTGTGGAATAGACATAAGACCGTACCAACTACTTGGTGCTGATTTTAGTGGAACTTTAGTAGATGAATATGGTAATTGGACTGGACATATTTCAGGGTATTTACTACCCTGCAAAAAGGTTAAAAAATGCCCTAGCGAAAGAAATTGGTTTTGCCAATAAAAAAAGCCCCTGTTACGGGGCTAAATTTACTTTTCCACTGGTTTTATTGCACCACTTTTGAACTGCGAAGCCATTGCGACTCTAGTGATTTTGGGATTAGTGTCATCTACCCACGTGAAGATAACTATTTTTCCCTCAAAGTCCTTCAAAGCCTCTTTTAAAACTTTATCTTCCATTAATTCTTGATCGTAGTCGTGTCCAAATCTCCATCTATTATTAAAATAGTCTTTGTCTTGCTCAGGCTTTGCATTCCATGATTCGTTAAAAGTTTTAACTGCAAAGCTGTAATTCTGTGCGGTTAAAGGCAATTTTAACATTATTTCTTGGTATAAACTTAATGACTGTGGGCGCAGTACAAGTTCGCCACCGTCAATCAAATTTAACTTAGCAGACAAAAGGGAGTAATAGAGATTAAATTTCTCCAAACTGTCAGTTAGCACGTAAAACTGCATAATTTTGCCAGGAGAAATGTCAATCAAGACGCTCCAATTTTCAATTATTCGCTCTACAGATTTTCCTTGGATGTCGCAATACATAACTAACTCCCTAAAATGAAACTTTGTATTGGTAAGACATCTTTTAATAGCTTCCATCTTGGAGCTATTTTTCTTTGAACTTTGTAATGCTCCAATTCCAACGTCGTACAAATTCTTTCCAAAATTTGTAGTGTGTCCATTCCTGACGGTGGTTGCAATTGAATTAACCGCCTCACAGTAAACTCATATATTGTTGAAAAGCCTTTTGACTCCAACTCCTCCTGAACACTTTTTTGAAGAGTTGGATCAGAAAATTCTAAATAAAAAGATACACTATTTTCTGACATCCAGGCTAATACATCGTATTGTGGCTTAATAGTCTCAAAGTTAAACATCAAATCAACTCCTTATGTAAATTTACGAGGAAGCTTTCTGCCGTTAATTGGTGGCATTTTCACCAATCCACTGCCCATAGCCCTGGTACACGACTCGATATTGCATTAAAACTCCTTTTCGGTTGTCAATATTGATTAGATATTAAAACTAATAATATTAATATTAGCACAATATTTTAATTGTCCCTAGCCAAAATAGCTTTTTTAATGGAATTGCAGATTGCCTCCGATACAGGTGGACAGACACTGTTACCCAGACCATGCACATCTATTTTCTTGTTGCCACTCCATTTATAATCTTTGTCAAATCCCTGTAACCTTGCCAAAGCGTCTGTATTTAAATTTTTAGTATCGCAATCATCAATTAGTACGTCAATGACTTTATTTCTTGTGCCACCTTTGCCATCGTCACACAGCGAAGAAACCAAAGTCCAACACGGCTGTAGCGAATCTTTTATTTTTGGAATTTTAAAATACCCAATTCTCTGCACCAAAAACGCATTCTTAGGTAATAGCACCTTCGGGATTACATTATGTTCTCCTATTGAGGCTGTAATAGCGAAAGATGGGGTTTCAGAGTCCCTTGTTGCATAACTTTTTTGTTGCAACTGGACAAACTCTATTTGTTTATTAGTCAATTTTGATGGCTCTAGCTTGTCAATAATATCGGCGATCGCCTCATACCAGCCAACCCACCGGTTTTTAAATAAATGGAGTTGATCGCCTAGACATTCAGTGTGCGTTGTTTCTATTGTTGGCAGATTATAGTTTGGCGCAGCAGCAATCATGAACAACCGGGTTCTTGTTTGAGGTACGCCAAAATCTGCGGCGTTTAAAATATGCTCTTCGATTTTGTAGCCAAGGGTTGAGAGAAAGAGCTTAAAGTTTTTATAAACTCCACTTTTTCTGTAAAGCTTGACGTTCTCAAGCACAACGTACTCCGGCATAAATATTTTGTAAAAATCGTGAGTATTGCCCAATATGTTAGCTCGTGATGATTTTGCATCTCTTTTTTTGTTTAGTGTGGTGTGATCTTGACATGGTGGGGATGTTTGGTGAACTAAAACTAATCCATTCTGTTTCCTTTCTGTGGGGAGTGGAATGTTTAGCTCATTAAAATCAACCTCTGTAATATTTTTATAGATCAGATGATCTCTGTTGACGTTTGTTCTATATAGTTCTGCTATTTCTGGGCGTTTTTCATCCCACTCAATGCCACTGATAACATCAAATCCAGCTTTTTTTGCCCCAGATGCAAATCCACCACACCCACTAAAATGTGAACTAAATTTAATATCCATTGTTTTTAATTGTGCTACACATATTAATATATAATACTACAGCTAACACATAGATGTCAAGAATCTTTTGTAACAAGTTTCTGCGAAATATGGTATTATGAAATGTTGACATAAGGAATGGGTTTGTTACCTGAGATTATTCTATGTAATTTTACCTAAGTGCGACAGATTTTACAATAAAATCTGTCGCACTTAGTTATTGTTGTGTATTGACATCAAATGGTAATTTTCTGAGTTTTTCATCTACCTGTTTTGCGTCAACGTATAGACCGTCCCATCTTCCTATTGTTAGCGAACAAGCAGCCCAATAACCCGTAGGATGATCTTGCTTGTTCGCTAACAAATCATGGACATAATAGGATTCAAATCCAGTTACACCATTTAAAAACTTGATAGAGTAACCATGCGCCCCTTCTTCTATTAAATAGTAGACTTTCACCGGAGTTCTTTCGTCGGTTATGCAATCAACTCTGTATCCACTAACCCAATCATAGAATGTTGTGGGAATCAAACATCTGCCTTTCTTGTCCTCCAACTCTCTTGTCAAAGCATTAAAATCAATAGCCATAGTCTTTTTAAATTACTGAATTAAATATATAATACTATGGCTAACAGACAAAGTCAACTAATTCTGCTGTTTATAGTTTTGCAAACTGATTATTTCTAGCAAATCTGATTTAATGCGACTATTAATTAACGCTAAATCAACAAAATCAATAAAAGTTATTAATTTTGATTCAATCAGTCTATTCCCGTCAAATTTTGGCACTAAGTGTTGATTTTTATTTAAAATAATGCGAGGTTTTTATTTAATTTGTTTTCTGTATCGTTTTGCACGAATATGCCCGCGTATTGGCAATCTTTTTGCTGTTAATTCTTGCTGCACACCATCCGTTGGGCTTGCATCTTTTTGTTGCTGCTGTGCCATTTTAAAACTTGTTACCGCATTAGCAAGCAGCGCAAAACTAAGCGTCCCAGCTAGGAAACATAAGATTGGCATTGATAGTCCGCCCACTTCTTTGGGGACAATTAAAATTCGTGGCGAGTCGTTCTCTGTTGCGTGTGACATAAATTTTGTTCTCTATAAAACCGAGAATTGCTTTTAACGTCTGTGATTATCCATAAAAGTCGCAATACCCAAAGCAAGCGAAACACAAGATACTACTGGCAAAACCATTGGACTACCAACGGCAACACCAAACAGTATCGCACCAGCAAAAAACCCAGCGGCATAGAGGTTCTTGCCTGTTTCTATCGGAGCATTTTCAAAGTTTTCTAGTAAAGCTGCAATCATAGGTATCATCTCCTTTTTTCTTTGTTCTTCTGCCTGTAAAAACGCGACAGTTACATAAACCAAGGCACTGAGGTATAATTCTTGCACTCGGCTTTTTTCTTCTTGTGCAAGAATTTCTATCGCGTCAACCAGTACCTTCTCTATTTTCCCTCGGCCGACTGGGGCGCAGAATTGTTTAGTCCCGCCAATCTTTCAAATATGCTGGCAACCATACCTTCTGTAGACTTTTGGCTTGCTTTTGATACTTTATTCGCTTCAATGCTTCTTGAATAGCTTTCTTGTATTTTAGTTAACAAACCGTCAGCCAATGATAATGCTTTTGTTTTTTGGTCTTCGTGCATTGCTTTATTGACATTCGTCAAAATTTCTCGAATCTGCACTTGAGTTCTAAACTTGCCGTCAAGTTTGGCAAGTTCTAAAACTATCCCCTCTGTTACCCCAGACGTTGTTGCTTCCGAAATTTGTTGATCAAGCTGAATTTCACTAAGTTGTTGGATTCCTGCGTTTTGAACAGCGATCGCAGATTGAATAGTATCTTCTATCTTTTCAATTGCACCGGGCTGGACACTATTTATGGGTTCATCATTTATGTGATCGGTCGTAGACTGAACGCTCCATGATGACAGTGCTGCCCTAAAATCTTTCTCTGTTACGCCCGATTTTGTCAAGGCTACAAAAACCTTGGATCTGAAATCTTCTACATTTAGAGGTAATTCAGTCGTATCTGACCATCCATCAACTTTGAAGCCTGTCCCAGCCATTTCAGTCAAAAAATTTTCAACATTTCCGCCGAAGAATTTGTCGGCTATAGCTTTTACTTTTGTCATAATTGCCTTGTTGTTGTTTAATATAGATACGATATTAACACGATATTTTAATATTTTCAACAATATTGACATAATATTTTTAATAATTTTGGCTTTCTTTGGATAGAGAAAGCCAAACAGGTGTAACAAAATCCGAATGCTCCATACGTAAAACTAGGTAATTATCAAATTTGATAAAAGCTCTCTATTTGGGAACGATGGAATACCTTGATCGTCAAACTCTTGTCTATCTATCCAGTTGATTAAATCAGAGTCTCGTCCTGCTGGCGATCTTGCTAAAAGTCCATTCATCTGTGCTAGTTTTGTAATCATTGGCATTGCTGCAAAAACAATACCTCTGTTGTCGGATTTATACTCAATTACTGACTTTGACATACCCTTGAGAGTATTGGAGAGTTTATTTGTTAGCCACTCCCTAATATTGGACAGCACCTTTTTATTGGGGGAGCTTAAATTAATTGCTCGCCCATCAATATTCATAGATATTTCTGCCTGTAATGATGATTTTTTTCTTGTTCGCATATTTTTATCACATACATAGTAAACGCGCTTAAATACAGTGCCGATAGGTTTGTTCTCTAAAGTGATTTTATATTTTTGATACAAAAATTGTTCACCTACAAGGCTAAATTCGCATAATTTTTCTTGTTCGTGTTTTTCATCAATTTCTGCATCTGATTCAATTTCATCAAAATTTACAGGGACATCATGAGTCACAGTTTTGTACAAGGCTTTGTATGCCCTAATTGGTGAACACAATTTAACGGTATGGGATAAATACTCGCCATTCCGTTGCTTGGCTTTTTTTGAGAACTCTTCACCAAAAGCCAATAGGTGTAACTTACGAATTATCTGTGTGGAGAGGGGATTCTCTACTTTTTTGATTTTGTATCTTTCGCACATCTCGTTATACATTTCAAGAGCGCGATCGCTTGATCTCAAAACAACCTCATTAATTCCATCGCCAGGGAGATAACCATATTTTATCCCAGACTTTTCGTATACAGATGCCGAAACCAGAACGGCAGCCTCCTTGTAGGAAATTACTCTAAATATGTCATCTACAACATTAAAAATATTTTCTCTTATCGTTTCATTCTCTGAATTGTCACCACAAGAATTACTCGAAGTTTCCGCAATCGTAAGCATTTTATCCTCTCATATTTTGTTACAATATTATAGCAATATTTTTAAATAAAAAAACAATATTGCTATAATATTTTGAATTTTAAGCTGGTGTGCCGTATCTTCTTTTTGTCTGTTTTTGCTTTTTAAATAAGCCCCTGGCATTTCTGAATACAGAAAAATACTGATCTATAATATACTGCTCTGCCATCCTATACGTATCTTTTGGCACAGAGTCAGATCCGTTAATTACTTTTGCAGCGTAGCTACCATCGTCCAGTTTTGTAAATTCACCAACAATATTGCCGTTTATAATTACAACGGTTATGTTTGTGTGCGTATTATTACAAGAAACTGTGTATTCTATACATTGTTTTTCAATAACGAAGTGTGATGACATAGCTGTAATGTTCTTTGTGTTTGGGTACAAATTAATTATAACACAATATAAACTCAATATTATTGTGCAATATTGATATTTAGTTTAAGCTTGGTGCGACTATCTACAGACAACAAACACTTGACAGATGTTTACCAAGTAATATATAATATTATTTTGCTAGTAATAACAAAAATGAAAGATGAATTTGAACAACAACAAGATATTGTTGTGTCGGCACAACAAGTTAATTCAGCTTTGGTGCAAGGGTTAAAATCGGCAACTAAAAATTTGGTTACCAATGATTTGTATTTGCCAAGGAAAGAGTACAAATCACCAGAAGTTAGGCAAATTTTTGACTACGGAATAATTGAGAAAGAGGCGGAAACCTCAACACAAAGAAACTGGAGGAATTTTTCTGTAATTTCTTCGGCATTTGGAACTTGGTACTTGACTTCTGGAATTATAAAAGTTTCAGTTTTGACTACTGCATCATTAGGTGCAGGGTTTGTGCTACCTGGGATTGGAATTGTGTACTGTGGAGTAAAATCAGTATCGCACTTTTTAAACAAAGAATACAATGATTCAATGGGATGCTCACTGGTTGGCGGTATTATAATTACGTCTACTGCAAGCACCATTATTCCTCTGTGGCAATCACAAGGAAGAACAGAAAGAGATCTGGGAAAATATAAACTTGAAAGGGATCAATATCAACAGTATTCAGAGGGGTATAAACCGACATTTAATCTTGATGGATTTGCTCCATTACTAATAATATGGGTTATAGCTATTGGAATTAAAATATTAACGACGAGGAGTGAAAAGTGAAAATACAAAAAAATCTTGTTTTCAAGGCTGACGGCAAAACATGGAAAACAGTAGAGCTAAATAAAAGATCATGGAAGTGTGTAAATACAAATGATCCACTTGAGGTTGTTATATTTTCATCTATAAAAATATCTTCAAGCGTAAAAGACAGCACAGATGATACTAGTCAAAAATCTATAGAAAATATTGCCAAAGAAATAGAAATTGGAATGGGATTTTTTGATGAATTTGGTAACATTTTGTCAATTGCAGAAAAATTGCCAGACGGATTTTGGGTGTGCCAACTTAATAAAAAAGATAAAAGTGAGAAAGAGGATATAACAATATATTATTCACGATATATCGCTATATCTATCCATCATTTTGGGAAAGCAATATTTTTTAATGATGCAGAAGAAAACGAAGACATAAAAAGAGCCAAACAATCTAATTCTTCTAGAAAATATCTTGCAACTGAAAAAGGTAAAGAAGCATTAAGGAAGTATAGAATGAGCAAAAAAGGTAGAGATGCTACAAACAAAGCAATTAAAAAATATTTTGCAACTGAGAAAGGAAAAGAAGCGAAAAAAAGGTACATGAAAAAATACAAAGCTAGACCTGAAGTGCAGGAAAGGCAGCGCGAGAGAGATAGAGCAAGAGATAGGACTGAATATATGAGGAATTATATGCGAGAAAGAAGAAAAAAGAAATCCACGGAAAAAAGCGCACAAACATAAAATTTTTAACAATGAATAATAAACCGACAAGATTTAATCTTGTCGGTTTATTATTTGCCAAAATTAAAAATTATTACTAAGGCTCAAGTCCGTCAATTTTTTTAAGTATGGGAAGATAAAAAACACTGCTACACCCAAGGGTGTCTCTTCCTGGTTTTCTCAATTCTCTTAAATCCTTCTTGTCAATTTCTATTTCTTTCTCGTTAGCGTAATCTTCAAGGTCGCTTACAAAATCTTGATATTGTTCGCTTCCTGGTGCTACTATCGCGTAGCAAAACTGCCCAAACATATTTCTCCCTGAATAAGTAATAAGAGTTATATAACTTTCTTCTTCCCAAATTGTTATGTTGGCATGGTCAATAAACTCTTTTATCAGGGTTACAATTTTTTCTACTTTTGTAGCATCCATCTTTTTCTCGCTTGTTTTGTATTTTGTTTTTCTTTACTGAATATATATTACTATGGTTAACAAATAAAGTCAAGCGCATTTTTGATTTATTTTTATATTACAAACGTATTACAAGAATTTTGGATATAGGTGCGTACTTGCATAATTTTTTGATTTTAATCAAAAATAAANTTGGGAAGATGATCACTTTCTTATAGGAAACTGCCCTTTTTTCTTTGTATCTTCCCTTTACTTTTGACACNCCTTATGTTATAATCCGCCACAGATTTTTTAACGAGAGAATGCGGGTTTGAGGCGTGTTACAAGATTTTGATTTTGGCGACATTGGTCTAGGTTGAGAACGAATGCCTGTCTGGCAGTTTTGGAAAAGGCTGTGGGGGGAATATCCTTAAAACACCAAAGCCTTGCTACGTGGGGATTACAATATGTTTTTATTGCAACATTACGTTATTAAAATGAGTTAGACCATTTGAGTAGTCTTTGCCATTTTTGATCCGTCGTATGACCATCCCATTGTCCAAAATATTTAGGTAAAAAGAAGAACATCTCCACCTCTGTATTGTGAATATGAAAACTGACTTGCCCGGTAGGCAATTCGATGTAAATAACATTCATCCATTCATCCTCCCAATCTTCACCTTCGTGCTTTCCAATCGCAGCGGTTAGCCCTTTTTGTAAAGCAAGGTGGCATAAAGTCAAGAGCATTTTATCTCTTTCAGAGTATGCCAAGTTTTTTGATTCAATGGCATCTTGTGTTGATTTTGTGTGGGGATGGTAATATTCGGAATTAATTATTTTTTCGCAGCCATAGGTGTGGCGCATTTCTTTAGATGAAACCTTTCTCCATCCAATATGGTTTGATGCCGTATTGCGAACTAAAATCCATTCTTCACCACGAAGTCGGCGATACCAATTAAATTCTGAAAAAAGTAAATCAAGCATAATATATTAGTGTTTTTTTAATTATACACCTCGCAAATATTGTTGTCTATACTATTAATTTGTGTGATGCAATATTGTTGTAGTTAACTAAATTTTTGCAATATTGCCAACTATGGATAAAATAAATCCAGAATCAAATTTTCACCACAATGAAGATAGAGTAGATCCATCAAGACTGGGAAATATTATATATTTTACTGGGGAAATAACAGAAACTAGCTCTTACAAATTTATTTATTTGCTTCATCAACTCGAAGGAGAAAAAAGTAAAACATCAGATAAAGACTGTGCTATTCGCATTAATAGCGTTGGTGGTAGTTGCACATCTGGATTGTTAATGTACGATGCGCTGCGTAGTAGCTCTCTTGATATATCTATCATTGCTTCTGGTTTTATTCCAAGTAGCGCAACAATTGTTTTGTTGTGTGCAGAAAAACGCTTTTGTACACAAAACACTAACTTTTTAGTTCATCCTGTGCCTTCTTTTATGTTTGGCAGACTACCAGACGTGAAAAATCAATTAGCTTACGGTGAAATATTGGAAAGCCAGTTTGTCAATATATATCAAAAACATACGAAAATCACCAAAGAGATGATGCAGCAAGAAACATATTTTGATTCAGAGAAAGCGTTAAATCTACAATTAATTTCAAAAATAATTTAGTTTTTGTTTTAAATTGTACTAAAATGATATTTGCCTGGATAGATGTTGTTGTTAAAAAAGGATGCCTTTAGTTGTGGCATCCTTTTTTATGCCGGCGCATCTGCATTAGTCTCGACATTTTCTGTGTCTACCGCACTGCCTTCTTCATTTGTGGTCTGTTCTGTAGTGTCTTGTTCTTGGGAATCTTCTGTCCCGAACTGATCTAAGATAGTTTCTTCTTTTTGGAATGACCAACCCTTACCAAACGTCTTTTCTATTAGTTCTGGCTCTGGTGTTAGTCCAACTTGATTAATCATTACATTCCACCAGTCAGCTTTTGCTTTTAGCACCGTAATTTTGTGCGTTTCTTCTGCTTGCCTCTCCTCCTCCTGTTTCCTCTCTTCTTCTTTTGCGCTTCTGGTAATTTCCTTTTTAATTTCTTCGTTTGTTGTCCAGATTCTTATATCTGGGGAATTTGAGCCAGGATAATTATATTCTTTAACTTTTTTCCAAATATTTTTAGTAAGACAATCATTCAGCAAGATGCAGTGTGCATCTATTACATTAGACTCTCTGTCATCATTTTGTGATACTTGTGCATTGTAACTCCCGTGATCTGTAGCTGAAAGTGGCACTTCACTAAGCGCAGCCTTAGATATTTCTTTTGATGCTAGTTCTATAAGGTATTCAGAATTTGTTAAAACCTCTTGTGGGAAAAGACTCTCTGCTTTATATCCTGGTGGACCAGTAAAATATCCATTGGGGGAAACGAGTCTTAAAAAGTTGCACCATTTTACAAATCGTGGATCATTCTCTGCTACGCCTTCAGGGTTCTCGCCAACAATGGGTGGCGAACCAACTCTACCTGTTTGACGAATTATGTTATCTCTAGCCGCATTTTTTGTAATCCACCAAGGGTAAAATCTCCATCCAAGCCCAAGCCCGTATGGATAATACGAAGAGCCAAATGAATAAACAATAACGTCTCCATCTAGCAATCTTTCTCCTGTGACTGGCCTACGTTTTGTTAGTATTCTGATTTCATAACCCATGTGGGTTGCTATTTTTGTGTTTTTTTTAATTGGGCGATCGCTCTTATATATTGGAATGTCTTTGTTTGGGTTGGTGTTTGGCTGTACAAATATAAACCTCCACCAGGGTATAGACACAAATTCTGGATAAAGAACTGAGTCCTCATTTACCCACTCTTTTACACATAAAAATGCTACACCTATATAATGTGCATCTAGCAAGTCTGAACAAATTTTTGAATAATTAATTTTAGATAATATTTTTTTTGCTATTTCTGCATTGTCCTTGTCTTTTTGGTCGTCGCTAAACGAATCTACTAATACTTGTCTGCCTGTTATAGTATTGTTAAGCTTGTTTAGTGTGCTTAGTATATGACAATCTCTTCGCATCTCTTCGTAATTTATTCTTAGGGAGATGTCCTGGGAATGAAGTAGCAAGGACGGGAAATAACCTGGATCGTCAGATGGTAATATTATTGGAGTTTGGTACATATTGCAAAAAATATTTTCTGTTTAAAAATATCATTACATCAATTAATGACAAATTATTGCTATGTGTGATATAAAGAGAAAATAAATTCTAATTATAGTAGCATTTAACAATGCAAACCTCACAAACATTAGATAAAAAAGCGCAACAAGAAGAATATCAAATAGAGATATTTGAGTCCGGTTCACACTTATCCGGGAATCACATCTCTAGGAATTATTCACGAGGCGAGCTGCAAGATGTCGTTGACTCTTATGATCCGACATACTTCAAAGCTCCGCTTATATTTAACTACTACGCTGAAGACCCGCATTCCCCTATGGGATATAGCGACAGAGAGCTAGTAAAATCTCCGTTTGCGTTTGGATATCCTGAAAAATTATCTTTAAATGGGCAGAGACTTGTAGCTCATTTTAAAAATATCGCACCAGAATTTGTTGAAATGGTCAAAGAGCATAAAATCTTGGCTGTGTCTGCCAGTTTTTATCCAGAAAACAACCCATTTAATCCCACTCCAGGCAAACTTAGCTTGAGGCACGTTGCAGGTCTTGGTAGTGAACCACCAGCAGTCAAGGGGATGCCTCTTGAGTTTAGCGAAGACTCGGATCTTTTGAGTTTTTCTAATTTTGCGGAGCATTCCTATGAACCATGCGAAGAGGAGACGCTTGACTATAACTGCGCCTGTGACAAACTTGATTTATCTTTCACCCCTTTAGTGAATTTAATGACCAGGCAGAGAGAGCTTTTAATTGAGAGAATGGGTATAGATGAGGCTGACAAATATTTACCAAGGCTTTTGATTGACTCTTTGTCTGTTGCTCTTTCTGAGGATGAAGAATCTAGCGAGGATGAAGAATTCAGGGAGGAAGATTCCTTGGGTGAAGATCCAGAAGATTCTCCACCTCCTGTGATTGATTCTGGGGCTATTTCTGATGTGTACTCGATATTGGTTGACCACACAGAAAAAGTCGCTGCTATATCTAACGGATTAAAGTATTCAATGAGTCAGATAATAGGAGTTAAGGGAGGATTAGACTCTTTGAACTCTGATTTTGAGTCTTTGGTTGATATAGTAGATCAATCGTTTGAACAACTAAATAATCGTGTAGAATCTTTAATAGAGTTAGTATCAAGTTTATTCACAATAACTGAAGCTAAACAAAACGAAGTCAATAATTATCAGCCAGATATTAACGACAATTTGTCTAGTGGTTATTATCACCCTTATGTAGCCCCAAGTCCATCTGAAACTTTAGGATATAGCAAAGAAATGACAACTCAAACCGGAGCTTTAGAATCTACTGTTGCTGCTCTAAAGTTAGAGCGAGATCAAGAAAAAAGAAAGAACTATGTTCGCAGTTTAATGAATTTTATGGAGACTCAGTGCAACGTACACCATAGGATTTTGCCAGCACAATTAGAAGAAGAAAAAGCATTTGTTTTAAGCTTGCTTGAATCTCAAGAAAAAGAGCCTATTGAATTTAGCGAAAACGCTGTTCTGCCTATCATTGAAAAATTCAAGAAAAATATTCAAAATCGCCAAGCAGTTTGGACACCAGAGCCAAGTGTTGTGATTGACAACGAAGATATTGTTCCTCGGAATTATTCTGAGGCAGAACTTTCTGCAAAAGCTCGACAACTAAAAGAGCAATACAAGAAGAAAGGTAAAACAATCTCGTTGCACGAGGCTATTGATATGGTTGCTGGGGGAGAAATGCCGGAGTCAGAAGAATAAAAAGATTTTGGCATAGTGTTTCTTGTTCTCTCGTCTTGTTGAAAATTTATTTAATTTGGTTGAAAATTATGGCAGCAGATAGAATTGACAGTCTAATTATTAGTCGCCGAGCTAGTGGCGCAATAACCCCAAATCGTATTCTTAGGTTTGACCCTGCGAATCAGTCTGCTGTTTTACAGGCAACATCTGCAAAAGATGTGTTGGTTGGTGTTTCTTATTTTATGGGTAGATCGTACAGACGATATCAATATAACTCACAGAGTGATTTTGTTCCAAGTAGCACACCTGGAGATATTAGCATACGTGGTGATGCTCCGCCAGATGCAATAATTGGGGACATGATTGATGTTGTGTGTGGTGGTGTTGCGCCTGTCGAATTTGGTAGCACCGTCACAATTGGACAGTGGGTAACTTCAGATGCTTTAGGTAGAGCAGTTCCTGCATATTATGGTGCAAGCGTTGTTGGTGTCGCAACAACAGGCGGAACTGTTGGGTCACTTGGCAGTATTATAGTTGCGGCTGGTTCTGCATACACTAACGCATCAGTTCCTTCAACTCTCATTGATGCTGCAACGATTGTCATTGACTCTGCTGTTGCCTCTGATTTCAATGTTATTCTTGCTGGGAATAGAACTTTAGGTGTCCCTGCAAACCCCATAAACGGGGCAGAAATCAGGCTCTTTATCAAGCAAGATGCAACAGGATCAAGAACTCTTACACTGCCAACTGGTGCTGGTGGGTTTACACTTGGTGCTGATATTGCAAACACAACGTTGTCTACCGCAGCAAACGCTACAGATTTTATATCTGCAAGATACAGTTCTGTTGTTGGGAAGTGGCTTGTCACCAACTTCAAGAAAGGTTACGTCTAAAATTTAAAGACGCTTTCATCTTTTTCTAATTTTCTATTTATTTACCAAGGATTAAATTTATGGCCATTTCCCCAGGACAGATCGTATTACCAGGAAATTATAGCCCAGACAGCCGATTGCAAGCGATCGCAATCGGCTATGTTCCTGGTGAAGATGACGGTGAAGAACTTATTCATGAACTTGTTTTCCCAACAGTTGATTTGAAAGGAAAAAAAGATTACGAGTACCAAAAATATAGAATTTCCGATGCTTTTGATGTGCCTAGCACAGAAGTTTCTAGACTTGGTACAGTGAATAGGATTGAATTTGGTTATGACGTTGTTACCAGCACCACCAAAGATTACGGTCTTGAGGATGCTATTCCCAAGAAAGAGTATGAAAACTCAAATGGGGTCACGACTGGACCAGTTGGAGAACAACTGATGCGGTTGGTGAAAATGGATCGTGAACAACGAGCAGCCAGAATTGCATTTAATCCCAACACCTATTCCCCATCTCAAGTTGTTGCACTTTCCGGGACTTCGCAATTTACAGACAAAGTAAATAGCGATCCTATTTCTGTAATAACTGGTGCCTTAGATGGGATGCTTGCCACTGCAAACACTATGATAATTGGGCGTGGTGCTGCAACTGCTTTGTTGACTCATCCTCAAATAGTTGCAAGTTACCAAGCCAGTTCTGGATTAGGCAGTAAGCAGGGTGGTATTATCCCAGCAAGTTATTTAAGTTCTTTGTTTCCACAAATTAAAAAGGTGGGAATAGGGGCAGCATTCATAAATACTGGTTCCTCGTCCAGAGGAAGTGTGAATTTGCGTCGGATGTGGGGGAACAACATCGCTCTCCTAAGAAATGAAACTGTTAAGTTACCATATTCCAGAACTTTCGGTTTTACTGCTTATACTGGTGCGGTGTCTGGCGTTTATTTTGACAAGAGTGTTGGGCTTGAAGGTGGTTATGTCGTAAGAATGGGTGAGCAACTCGAAGAAGTAGTTGCTGAACCAGCTTATGGCTACTTAATTCAAAACGTAGCGTAATCAATCCGCTGCTAATTAGCAAAATTATTGGAGTATTATGTCTCAATTCTATAAAGTAGTTCGTGGACGAGTGATACACGACGGCGAAGCGAAAAACGTCGGTGACTTTATTTTCGCTTCGCCAAAAGAAATGGAGGGTATTGCTGGCGTTGGCAGTGTTGTACGAGTTGAGCAAGGTGAAGTTTCATTCTCGTTTTTACAAGAAAATGGACTACTTCCTGCTACTCTCCCAACTGTTGTTTCTAAACCTGAAATACCGACAATCCCAACTGTTGTTTCTAAACCTGAAATACCGACAATCCCAACTGTTGTTTCTAAACCCGAAATACCGACAATCCCAACTGTTGTTTCTAAACCCGAAACTCCCGAAGCACCTACAATCCCCCCTGTTATTTCAGATATAAACGAGCCTGATCTTGGTTTGTCTCTTGGGATTGATCCAGTTGTCAAAACGGAAGCAGTCGGAAAAAGAAATCGCAGCGCAACAGCTTAGTAGCAATGCCACTTTAGAGTGGCATTAAAAAAATGTCATACGCCACCCCACAAGAGTTTATAGCTTCATTTCCTCCTACTGAATCACAAGAATTAAGTAACCTAGATGGATTCTCTACGTCTTCGCCAAATTTAGACACACAAAGAATTCAGCTTGCTCTTGATAAAGCACAGGGAGAGATTAATTCATATTTAGCAGCAAGGGGTGAAGTATTCCCTTTTATTGATGTATCTGGTAGATTACGAGATATTGAAATAATAATAGCGAGAAAAAATCTAAATTCATATTCTTGGGAAGAAAACGATCCTAGATACAGAGACTATAAAGATGTTCTTGAGTGGCTTAAAAACTACTCAAAAGGGATTGTTTCGTTGCCAAAAGTCGATGCTGGTAGCCCATCATCTGCCGTTGCCGTTTTTATTCCTCAGCCAAATTATTTTGAATCTCGAATATTTTATGGTTTTTAAAAATAATGCTGATAAATCCATTGCTTGTAGAATTTGAAATAGAAAAAAGACTAAGGGCTTTTAATTTACCTGTCAGAATTAGGAGAACCCCTGCTGAAAACGCTAACGCTCCAGTAAACAAAACAGAACTCTGGGTTAGGTATGTTGATTCTGATTATGATGCAATAGCAAATGCAAACGATTTAACGGCAAAAAGTTATAATAGAAAAATGCTGTTTCATGTAATGACTGAAGTTGTTAGTTTGCAAAATCATGAAAGGGCGTTGACATTACACAATAATGCGATCGCATTATTGACTGGGTGGCGACCAAAAATAAAAGTTGACTCAAATTCTACAAGCTGTGTAAATGGATTCGCAGATATTGTTAAGTGTTTTGACCCAATAAAGGATAGATTTGAAAGATATGCAGAGGGAAAATATCAATACAGACTTGATTTAACCATTACTGTTCCTCACTCTAGAATTGAACAGGTTGACTTAACTCCTTTTAATTTGGACTGGACATACAATAATTATTATGCAGATCCTGGAAATCCAGTAAACGATATAGGAAGTCCAGAAAATTCCATTAGTTTTACACAAATTGTCCCTGAAATTCACATAGGGCATGGCTAATATTAACTCGCCACGAAAAGGAAATAAATAAAATGTCTATCAGAGTTTTACCTTCGCGTCCAGGTGTATATATATCCGAACAAAGTGCTGGGACCCCGCCAATTAGTACGGCCTTATTTCAGCGCACATACCTTCTTGGAACTTCAACACAGGGGACTTTAGAGCCTTTTCAGTTAGGAAGTTACGATGATTTTATAAATTACTTTGGCAACAGTGAAACAGTTACCAAGAACACAATTAACACATATTTACAAAATACAAAGTTGGGGTTGTTTTTTGTAAAAGTTCCAGTTGCTTACACATCAGAAGTTACTCTTAGTGCCAAAACTACTGGCACAATATACAGCTTTAAGATTGGAGACATTACATTTACAAGAACCGCGACTGAAACCGACACAATTGATAAAATAATTGACTATTTTATTGATGCCATAAACAATAGTTATGCCATCAATAATGAAGTAATGGGGCATCATTTAAAAGATTCGCTTGGTGCTAACGATTATTCAGATAGTTCATTCATTGTCAGATCAATAAATGAACAAATATTTACAATTACCGATCTGTCTGAGTATACGTCTCCATCTCTTCCCTCAACCACGAATATAAATTATTGGGATTATGTTGGGGCGACACAAAGAATTGCAAACTCGTATAAAAACGAAAGACAAGGCTTTCTGGTCTGCCCAGAAGCATTTTATAACATAGAAAGTTTACCCCAAAGAAATATAGTCGCTAATTCTATGGAGGTTGCAGCCCGTAATTTGGGTTGGATGGCGTTTATTGATGCTGGCTCTCCAGATATTGTGACTAGACCAAGCCAATTAACCGCAGAATTTGAAAACGTTACGTCTCCCACTGGGAATACCGCAGCGTACTATCCTTGGTTGATAGACCTAAATGACAACCACGTCAGTTTAGCCGCTATGACCGCTGGATATGCCTTGCAAAGATTTGAGAAAGAGGGGATACAACACCCACCTGCCGGGAATTCATACCCGTTTGTAAATGTTTCTGGTGCGGCATTTAAGTTGTCAGACCCACAAAGAGATTTTATGGCAGATATTCGCGTTAATCCGTGTATATTTCGCAGAGGATTTGGTTACGTCCCCTATGATGTAAAAACACTTTCATTAAATACAGATTTTCGATTTATAAACCACCGCGTTATTTTTTCTTGCATTGAAAGAACAATTTTTGACACCATAGAAAACAGTAATACGCTACTTAGGGCTAATGGTGGTGCTGGAGCGTTTTATTTAACGCTCCGAAACATAATAATAGACATCCTTGACACTTTTTATAATGCTGGTGCATTATATGGATTAACAGCAAGAGATGCCTATAATTGCCGATGTGATGCGGGTATTCAAACTTCTGAAGCACTTGAAAGAGGTGTTGTGACTGCGTTAATTTACATAGTTCCAGCAAGCACGGTGAGACAAATAGATGCTGTTGCTTACCGTGTGAAAATTGGTGGTATTGCCCAGGCTATTTTACAAACTCTATAATTTCGGTAATTTTTATGTCAATTCAAAATGAGTCAGATTTTATTGTTCAAATAGGGGGACCATTCCTCCAGTTAGCAGTCACAGAAAAGAGCGGGGGGGAGGTGTCGAGGGAAACAGCAAAATATCCAGACGCACTAAAGGACAAAAGCTATTTCACCACCGGAAGGCGAATGATTAGTGACTTGGTTTTGCGTTTACCATACGATGCCGCTGATCATGAAATTTTGATTGAGGAAATTGAAAGCAGCTGTCAAGATCCATTTTCGATTGTTGTTCAAGCGGTAAAAAACTGCCCAGACGTAGAAAATTATGGTCCACCAGTTGTTTACAAAGGCTGCATTCTTTCTAAAATTAAGCGCCCAGATGTTAAGCGTGGTAGTGGTAGCGGAGTGGCAATGCTTGAACTTGAGTTTGCTGTTGGAGATTTATAAGTAAATCAATGCGGTTAAAACCGCGCGTGTCGTTTCCCTCTCGGCACTAAAGTGACTGAGTTTCATACTTACCAGGAGTTCTTGTGATATTTTCAAGTAAGCATCTTGAAGAAAAATTTAAAAACTTAGACACAGATGGTTTGACACCATTTGTGTCTGCTTTGGTTTTTGATATAGTAGATGAAAATTATGGGGGCGTAATTGAGAATTTAAATATAACCCATATAGAATTGCCAAATATTTCTGGATATTTTCACTCTCCAAGAGTAGGGAACAGGCGATTAAAAATAGATTTTTTAATCAATGGGAGCAACATAGTATTAACGCCACAAAACCTAGAAATAATTGACGACGATATAGAGAAAATATATCTTGCTGTAAGATCACTATCTTTTGGCAACATAAACAAAACTAATTATCTTCCAATAGAATTCTTCAGTTTTGCTCAAAAGCAAATGAATTGCACAGTCGGGTGGTCTTGTAAGGGGCAAAATGGTTATGCTTGTCTGTCTAAATCAAAGAAAAATTGTAACAATGAGTTGAATCCAACTCACTCACAATATATGCAGTGGTTAGCAAAAAATGCTAGTGCCGAATCTGATTTATTTAAAGACTTAGAAAAAGCCGTAACTAAACCCGCAACTAAACCCGCAACTAAACCCGCAACTAAACCTGCAATTAAACCCACAACTAAACCTGCAACTAAACCTGCAACTAACCCCGCAACTAACCCCGCAACTAAACCTGCAACTAAATCTAAAGCAACAGTAAATTTACTTAGGAAAACAGGTAGAGGTGAGAAGTTGTTACAACCAGAAAATGACGAAGATAAAAAATTGTTTAAGGATAATATAGACAAAGCAAGAAAAGAATTAAATTCTGAATTATCAGAAAATAAAGAAAAGTTAAAAAATAATCCAAACAGCAAATATGCAACCAGGAAAATAAAAGAAATATCGGACAAACAAGATAGACTTGATGCCTACGAAAAGTCTGATAAAAACATCTCATTGCCGTCTGATTACAGATTGTATAAAGTATCAGACATGGAATCAAAGGAGTATGAAGGTAGGCTTCTGTCTCAGCCAAACAGCAGGAGAGTGGTTGCGCTAAGTAGTGTTTCTGATGACTTACAGAAACAATACCCCAACATGACAAAAGCTGAATTAGCCTCTTTAAAAGTTTACACGCAAACAAGCTTTGATCACATGAACACGTATTTGCGAAATAACGAAGATTCTGAGGCTATTTATAAAATAGACATTATGAAATCTGCTGGAGAATATAGATCTAAGCATCAGCTAGAAAATGACACGATTGCCGACATCAGGATGACGACATCCGCACTCAATAAATTGCCTGATTTTATTGGCACAGTTCTTCGAGGGACTAAAATGCCAAAAAATATGAGTAACTCAGATATAGAAAATACGTACAAACCCGGTAGTATAATTACAGAAAAAAGTTTCACAAGTACATCTAGTTCCGGCGATCGCAAGTTTAGAGGAGAATTGCAGTATGTAATTGAATCTAAAACAGGGAAAGATATATCAAATATTTCAGATAGTAGGCAAGAAAAAGAGGTTTTATTCAGACCAGGCACCAGTTTTAATGTGACTAGCTTTAAAAAATCTGATAGCGGGTATGAAATACACTTAAAAGAGGTTGACCCTGTAACTAAACCTGCAACCACCTGAGTTCGACGTAAGAAAATCCGCTAGAAAGCAAGTGGGAAGAGAGTTAGAGAGTTAGAGACTTTTAGCCAAAGAAATTTTATTCTCAATAATTACTAATTATTGAGAAAAGTCTTACTATTACTCACTTTGAGCTTTTTAATTTAGGTCGAACTCAGGTGAATCCGCAGAAAATTTACTTAAAAAAACAGGGAAAACTCAATGAAAAGCCAGAATAAATCAATAGAAATTAATTCTTTTTTTGCAAAGTCTTTATGAAGCGGAGCAAAATTTTACCCCAACGGTCAAACAAAAGCAAGAGAAATTGGTAGCCAACAAAACAAGGAAAAATTAGGCACTGCAAGTAGTGTTTGACATTTTTGTTAGAACTTAGTGATAAAATAATTTTAATACACAATATCCTTTAAATATATGGCGAAGATTACAGAAGTAAACGACAACGAGCAAGAAATAGTGGCGACAAACATTTCTGAAAAAAATAAAGCCACTGTTCCCAACATTGAGTTGTTAAAATTTCAATTATCAAGTGGACTGGACGCGGTTTTTAAGAAGCCTAACGCCGTTGATTTAATAGCAGCAGAAAAATTGCCAGGGGCTGTATCTAGAACAGAGTCTGGCACTGGAATGACTACGGCTATTTTTTATAGAGAAATCGGTAAAAGATGCTGCGTTTCTTGGGGAAAAGCAAAGAAAATACCGTCCGAGATTCGCAGTGGGGATGACTCGAAGCTGTCAGAGTTTTTCATGAAACTACTAAATGTAACCTATATTGAGTCAGGCAATTGCAGCATGGATGTCGAAGATGAGGCAACAGAAAACGAAGCCGGAGATAGATTTATCCCTAAAGAGGTCAAACTTACAAATGGGGACACCGTGGTTTTTCGCCAGGTACTCAACAAAGATATTGAGCAAATAGAAAAAGTCAGTTCTACTACTGCGATAACTAGCGTTGAGCAATATCTAAAGCTTGCTTGCCAAACAGTCACAAAGATTAATGGCAAGCCTACAAACTGGGCAGAAGTGCAAACATATTTTTATGAGCTTACAGGGGAGGACTATATCAGGGTTTATTTAACCCTGCGCTCGTTTTGAGTCCGAATGTGTTGCTTATTTTTTGAGTTCACGCGATCGCATTAGATTTAATAAAAATGAATGGCGCAAAGTTTTGAACCAAACGCCATTATTTATTAATTATGACAATTGGCTAGAGATAACTTTTCATCTTAATGGCGATAATTTTGCAAATTTAAAATACTGGCAAGAAATGTCATTTTTGAAGTGGCTAAAATTGCTTGCAGTTTACAACAAAATATCCAAAAAAATGGAGGATAAAAATAATGAAAAATAGCACGCTTGATTATGCGTCAGCTAAGAAAATAATACCCTTTTTTAACAAAAAACTTGGCATCGAGTATTTCCCAGGTGATAAAAGATTTGTGGGTACACCTCACGAAAGGGAGCTAAAAATTTGTTATGGGCATATCAGGGGATATGTTGGGGCGGACAAAGAAGCTCTTGATTGTTATGTTTCGCCCAGCTATATAGCAGACCCATCAAATGTTGGTCTGGTTTTTGAAATTGAGCAGCTTGACGGTGACGGAAATTTTGACGAGCATAAATACATGATTGGTTTTTTCACCGAATTAGAAGCCAAAGAAGCCTATTTAAGTGAAATGCCAGAGGATAGGTTTGGCGGAATCAAAGCAGTAGATACAGATCATATTGAAAAAAACAAGAGAAATTATGTTTTTTCGGAGCAAGATTTAAAAACTAGAATTAACGATAAATACAACTCATTAAGTGATACCGAAAAGCCCGATTTTATGGCATCTATGGTTTATGAAATAGTTGATGAGAACTATGGAGGCAAGATACAAAATTTTAAGATTTTAGAGAAGCCAAAAGCTGGCTATATCATATCTGGAGGCTTTGAAACGCCACGTATGGGCGGTAAAAAACTAATAATGGGTTTTGATATAGATGATAGTAAAATCGTCTTAGCACCGCAGAATTTAGAGGTTTTAAACAATAGCGAAAGCGGGTCTTTATATCTTTTGAGTCTGGGTTTAGTTAACTCTTTCTCAGAAAAAACCAACTACTATCCGATTGAGTTTTTCGACTTTGCACAAAAGCAGATGAATTGCACCGTTGGCTGGTCTTGTAAGGGTGAAAATGGTTATGCCTGTTTGTCTAAAATAAAGAAGAACTGTAACAACAATCTGAATCCTAACCATAAAACATATATTAGCTGGCTAAAAGACCAAATAGGGAAAGGGGCTAAACTTCACAAGGGTCACATGGACGAAGCCAAGGCTCTTGGGATCATTAAGCCAACACCTACGAACAAACCTAATATTAAGCCAACACCTACGAACAAACCTAATTAAGCCAACGCCTACGAACAAACCTAATATTAAGCCAACGCCTACTAATAAACCTAATATTAAGCCAACACCTACGAATAAACCTGATATTAATCCAACATCTACGAATAAACCTGATATTAATCCAACATCTACGAATAAACCTGATATTAATCCAACATCTACGGTTAAACCGGACATCTACGGTTAAACCGGACGACAACCCCGCACCTAAATCACCCCAAAACAATGGTAAATTCCCAGATAATTTAGACAGTCTTGTTGTTGTCAAAAAACTTGGTGGTACAACAGGCGCAAAGCTAGTTAAAGACCCCGCAACTAGTAAACAGTATGTGATGAAAAATGGCAACAGTCCAGAGCATTTGGAAAATGAGGCGATCGCAGATAGTGCATACCAAGCTCTAGGCATCAACGTCCCTAATCACAAAGTCTACAAAGATGCCAGCGGTAAGCCCACGAAGCTTGCTGAATATATAGAAGGCAGGGATAGAGTGTTTGGGACATATTTTAATAGCACCGACCCAGGAAGCGACAGAACTCCATTTTTTGATGATAATGAAAATGAGTTTTTAGTAATGCTTGAAGGTATTAAATCTAAGCACATATCCTCAAGAGCCAAAAAAGCAATACTGATTAAATCGCAATTCGTTATTTGGTTAATTTTCCTGCCTCTTTTGTTATTTCCCCCAAATCTTTTTTAATTTCATTCCACTGCTTAACGTGTTCTTCATTTTGATATTTTTCTGATATTTCTATTGGCAGTTTTGTTGATTTCAAAAATAATGCCCAAAAAATCCCAAAAAGTTTGCTGTCTGGTTCGTGTTGACCCTTAGCAAGATCCCGCTGAATAAAAAATAGTGTTGGCAACAAGTCTTCGTCTTTTATTTCTTTTCCGTCCATCAATTGTTGGTAATTTTTGTAATCACTAAAGTCTTTGTTGTCTTCTCTGTACGTATAGCCGTCAAATCTTAGAGCAAATATGGTAACGGCTTCAAATAAATCTGTAAAATCAGAATAATCTAGGTTTTGCATTTTATTTCTTTTTTATTTGTCTTTTTATTGTACTGTTTTGTAGACAAAAAACAAACATAAATAAATAGCAATTTAAAAACATGATACAATAACTATATTATCTCTGCTTAACTTACTGTATACAGTCATTTATTTAAACAAGAATATGAAAAATCTAGATGTTTTAAATCAAAGCGAAAATGAATCTTTGTGCTTTTTGAGCTTAGGACTAGTTAGTTCTTTTTCGGAAAAAACAAATTATTATCCGATAGAATTTTTTAAGTTTGCTGAAAAGCGGATGAACTGCACTATTGGGTGGTCTTGTAAAGGCGAAAACGGATATGCTTGCTTGTCTCGTGCTAAAAAAAATTGCTTCAGTAGCTTGAGTCAAAATCATGTCACTTATATTGACTGGCTAAAAGATCAAAAGAATAAAAATAAAGCCATAGTTAAGCCAGCGGACAAGCCAGAATTTAAAAACAATAGCAAGTTCCCAGACAATTTAGATAATCTTGTCGTTGTCAAAAAACTTGGTGGCACGACAGGCGCACAACTCGTCAAAGATCCTGTGACTGGCAAGCAGTATGTGATGAAAAATGGCAGCAGTCCAGAGCATTTGGAAAATGAGGCGATCGCAGATAGTGCATACCAAGCTCTAGGCATCAACGTCCCTAATCACAAAGTTTACAAAGATGCCAGCGGTAAGCCAACGAAGCTTGCTGAATATGTAGAAGGCAGGGATTTAGCCGAGATAAATAAAAACGGGACACAACAAGAAAAAGACTTAATCAAGAGCGAGATTAAAAAACATTTTGCTGCGGATGCACTTTTGGGTAATTGGGATGTTGTTGGACTAGAAAAAGACAACATTATGCTTGGCAACGATGGCAAGGTTTACCGGATAGACAATGGCGGTTCTCTTGGTTATCGAGCGCAGGGTGCTAAAAAAGATTCTAAATTTTGGAACAAATACCCGCTGGATTTATGGAGCATGAAAGATACAAAAGTGAACCCAGATGGTGCAGAATATTTTGGTAAATTAACACACAAAGAGGTAGTAACCCAAATAAATGATTTGGTTAGCAAGAAAGACAACCTTAATGGCATTTTCAGCAAAGAAGATCAAGAAATAATAGGTAGTAGACTTGATGAAATGAAGCGAGTCGCAGACATCAGCAAGACTCTAGATGACGACAAATGGAATGATGATTATATCGGCAACTTTACAAGACACACTGTAGGAATAAGAGCAGCAGGAATTACAGAAAAATTCCCGAAAGAATTTAAACAAAAATCAAAAGACTTTGACTCCGCAGATTTTACAAAAGTTGTTGATGAAAATGACAAAGAATTTGATAATTTGCGCGGCTCGGACTCAACAATGTACGATTTTCAGAAGTATGTGAACAATGATAGTGGTGGTGGCGATTATGGTATCTTAGAAAGCTGGATGGCTGGACAAGGAAATACGTCTTGGGGAAGATACCCAAGAGCAGCGAAGTATTTTATGTCAAAACAAAGAAATGTTCCTCCCGAAGATTTGTATTGGAAGGGCAAATTTAGTCGTGCTATTTCAGAGAACCAATATAAAGCTGTTTCGGAAAATCAGAAAAAGGGACATACAAAAGAGATATATAATAACACTTTGACGGCGTATCACGCATTTACTTATGAGATGCTGTCAAAAACTGATTTTCCCAACAAAAACAAAGATGGCACTATAACTTTACTTCGCACAGAGGGCAAAAATGTTACAGACATCTATAACTCAAAAGTTGGAGACGACAACTCATATATAAAACGTGGCTCAATGGAATCTACGTCCATATTCAAAGAAGTATATGTCGCTAGTACAACAGAGCTAACTTCGCAGGTTGTGCCAATTCATAGGGTATTCGGCGCATATTTTCACGAAGCTATCCCAGGAAGCGGAAAAACACCATTTTATGGCGACAAGGAAAATGAGTTTGTGGTAATGCTTGAAGGAATTAAATCCAAGCATATATCTTCAAAGGCGTAATTTATTTGACTGTTTTTTAATCTAGGATATCTACTTTATCTCCCTATTTGGCTAATTTTCCCGCCTCTTTTGTTATTTCACCCAAGTCTTTTTTAATTTCATTCCGTTGTTTGATGTATTTTTCGTTTTGATATTTTTCTGGTATTTCTGCTGTTAGTTTTATTGATTTCAGAAATATTGTCCAGAACCCTTTAAAAAGTTTGGCTTCACGTTGACCTTTGGCTAGATCCCGCTGAAGGAAAAATAGTGTTGGCAACGACTCTTCGTCTTTTATTTCTTCGCCATCCATCAATTCTTTGTATTTTTTATAGTCATCAAACCCTTCTTCTTTCCTGTATTTATATCCATCAAGTCTCAAGGCGTACATAGTCGCCGCTTCAAATAAATCTGTGGTATCAGAGTAATTTAATTTCCCATTTTATTTTGTTTAATTTTTTCTTTTCTTCTTGCATTTATAATACTATTTTTAAGCAAAAAAGCAAGCATTAAAATCACTTTTTAGTAATACAAATTACGTAGACAAATTTAATAATACCGACATAAATACAGAATAAGGAAATTTTATGTTGCAATTTGCTGTTATTAACGGCGACAAAAACAAATGGGTATGATACAATTTTGTAAATATACTTTACTTAAATAGCAGACAATACATTTATAAGCGCAATGAAAAACGTAATTACACAAGACTCAATTACCAGCAAATACAACTCTTTGAATAGCAAGTCAGAAAAATTAAGATTCATGCAAAAAATGGTCTACGAAATGGTAGACGAAAACTATGGTGGCAAAATAGAAAATTTTAATATTTTGGAAAAACCTAACCCTGGACACATAATATCTGGCTTTTTTGAAACTCCGCGTATGGGAGGAAAAAGACTGATAATGGGCTTTGATATTGACAAAGACAAAATTGTCTTAGCACCTCAAAATATAGATGTTTTAAGTCACTCCGAAGAGAGTGAGACATATTATGTGACAATGAAAATGGCTCTGGAATTTTCAGAAAAAGTTAACTATTTACCCCTAGAATTTTTCAACTTTGCTCAAAAGCAAATGAATTGCACAAAGGGCTGGTCTTGTAAAGGTCCGAATGGTTTTGCCTGTTTGTCTCAAAACAAGAAAAACTGTAACAATGCTCTTAATCCTGCTCACGCAACTTATGCCGGATGGCTTGCAAATCAAATAAACACAGGAGCTAGTTTACATAGTTCACACATGGCAAACGCATCAACGCTTGGCATAACCAAAACTACCCCTGCCCCAGCACCTGCCCCAACACCTGCCCCAACACCTGCCCCAACGCCAGC